>BNJS01003755.1_pt1 | contig 111655 bp, 163 predicted proteins | sample 8540461 | NCBI WGS metagenome assembly BNJS01 (sample SAMD00202454, study PRJDB9452) | human saliva metagenome | isolation source: human saliva | place: Japan | reverse complement strand
CTATTCCATCTCTATATAATCCACGCGCATCTCACGGCCGCCGATGATTTCCATTCCGCCGCCACAATGGGGCAGAGGTAGTCCTGCGGACGAATGTGCTGCTCCCTGCCGCAGTCGTGACAGCGCCCCGTGAGGGGGACGCGCTCCCACGTGAGCACGGCATCTGCCGCGATCGTGTCCGCCGTAAGGGAGGAAAAACACAGCGAAAGCGCATCGGTCTCCACGCCCGACAATTCGCCGAGCAGGAGGCCGATGCGCTCGATGCGCGCTGCGCCATTTTTCTGTGCGTAGTCCAGGGCAATATCCAAAATGCCCTCGGCAATCGCCATTTCGTGCATCTTAGAGCTCCGCCGAAAGCCCATGCGCGGCAAATTTGCTGATGAGCTCCGTCATCTTCGTCTTTGCCGGGTCATAGTCCACGGTCGTCTCCCCCGTCGTGCGTGTGGATGTGCACGTAGAGGACGCCGGGCAGCCCCAGGAGCGCCTTCTCCACAGCGGCGGCATTCTCCTCGGTGTAGCCATTCACAAAAACTGCAGATGCGTCGTGCTCTCTGCGAGCCCGCAGCCGCATTCTTTACACATAGAAAACTCCTTTTCTCCGAACAAAAGCATATTGCTTGCGTAACAGAAACGCTCATCGTGTCAGAGGTGCCTGATTGCTCAAAGCGCCCCCACCGATGCGCAGCAGCGCCACCTCCCCGTCGCGACGGGGAGGCGAATCCACCGTTCATCGCGGGTCTCCCCTGCCACAGCGGGCGAGGGGCGCCTATTGCTTGCAGAGCGAGGTGCCTGCACGCACACCGCTTTACTCCACGTCGCTGGCATCCGCCGGGGTATGGCGCAGGAGCTTCGAGCCTGCGAACATACTCGAGACCCTCTGCCTCGCCCTCCGCGAACTCGGCGCGGACGACCATGTAGAAATGCCCAATCGCAAAGAGGATGATCGCCCATGCCGCATAGTGATGGACATAGTGCGAGATCATCTCACCGCCGAGCACAGTGTTCACCCAGCCGAAGAGCGTGCCGCCGATCGCGGACGGCTCCGTCATGTAGTACATGGCAAAGCCCGTCAGCACCTCGACCGCCACGAGCACGTAGAGCCCTGCGTACGATCCGCGTGCGAGCGGGTTGCGCAGGAACGGCTTTGTGCGTCGCCTTGATCAGCATATAGTGCTGCGCCACTTCCATCGTGTCCGTGTAGTACTTCTTCTCCCAGAAATGCGGGAAAAGACGGTCGCCGCGGTTGATGATGAAACCGTAGACGCGGCCGATGAAGCTCGCGCAGAACGCGAACGCCGCGATGAAGTGGACGTTGCGCGTCACGTTCATCAGGAGCGGCGACGCATCCGGTTCCGCATAGAGCATCGCGGGCGGCTTCGTGATGAGGAAGCCCGTGATGAAGAGCACGATGATCGCAATGACCATCAGCCAGTGGAAGATGCGCAGAAAGGGACTAAAGAGATAGTACTCTTGCGTACTTCTTGCTTTCATGCGGTTCGCCCCTTATTTGTCGACGGTGACGCCCGCGTATGGATCGGTCGTCACGACGCGGATCTTCCCCCTTCGCGTTGAAGAGGTGGGGTCGAGCACGCCATGCACGGGTCGAACGAGCGCACCGCCTTGACGATCTCGAGCGGCTTGTCCGCGACCTTGACGGGCGTATCCATCATCGACATCTCGTAGGGCTCCATGTCCCTCGGCATCGTCACGCGGGCAGGGCATTCCACGTCGTCGGAACGACTGCCTGATAGTTCGCGATCTTGCCGTCCTGATGACCGCCCAGTGACTGAGTGCGCCGCGCGGTGCCTCGTAGAGGCCGACGCCCTTTGCCTCCTTCGGCCAGGTCGAGGGATCCCACTTGTCGTTGTTCACCACACGCGTGTCACCGCTCTTGATGTTTGCGACGAGCTTGTCGAAGAAATACTTGCTGATCTCCGCCTGCAGCTGTGCATCGAGCGCACGCGCCGCCGTGCGTCCGACCGTGGAGGGCAGCCATGCCTCGACGGGGACGTTCAGCACCTTTCGTCACGGCGTCGATCTGATCGACGATCATCTGCTCTGCCCACGTCAGGTCGCCGAGGAGACCCTGCTTTTGCCTTCGTGTAGAGGACGATGTAGCGTGCCAGAGGCCCTGACCTCGCAGAGCTTGCCGCGCCATTTCGGCGTCTTGAGCCAGGGAGTACTTGCCCTGCTCGTTGAGCGCCTTCCACTCGGTCTCGTGCCTTCCCTTCGGCTCGGTATAGTGCGGGGTCGTCTCGCCCTCCCACGGGTGGAGTGCCTTGTTGTCGCGCGCCCTTGTACTCATACCAGCCGTGCTCAACGCTCTCTGCGACGCCGTCGGCATCCGTCAGATCCTTCTCCGTAAAGTCGTAGACCTTCGCATCTCGCGACGCCCGAGGCAAAGTCCTCGACGACGCCGTTGCAGCGCACGAGGAGGTTCTTGAAGAAGTCGCCGTTCGACGCACCCGAGAACGGCTCCTCGGGGAACATGCCGAAGGCGAGCACGCGCTTTTTCGCGAGACCGCCGCCCGAGGTGTAGCCCTTCTGGACGTAGAGATGTCCGATGGCGAGCACGTCGGGGAGATAGTAGTCGTTCATCATGTGGCGTGCCTGATTGATCGAGCGGTCGACGATCGCGAGGCGTGCCGTGTTGATCGGCGCGTTGCCGTCCTCCATCGAGATGGAGCAGGGCATGCCGCCGAGCACATAGTGCGGATGTGGGTTCTTGCCGCCGAAGACGACGTGCGGGACGACGAGATCCTTCTGCTTGTCGAGCATCTCGAGGTAGTGCGAGATCGCCATGAGATGCACTTCGGGCGGGAGGAGCTGATAGTCCGATGATCCCACCACTGCGCAGAGAAGATGCCGAGCTGACCGCTGTCGACGATCTTCTGCACCTTTTGCCTTGATCGCGGCGTAGTAGTCCGGCGATGCGATCGGGTAGTCGTGCGGGTAGGCATCCGTGTCAAATGCCGCTACCCGCGGAACGGCAGGCGATAGGTCTGGAGCACCGTGCTCTGGAGCGCTGCCGTCGCCGCCGGATCTGCCTTCAGCGCCTCGAGCGGGCTGACCCAGTCGAGCGCGTGGAGGTGGTAGAAATGGATGATGTGATCCTGATGTCCGAGGCACGCCGCGATGATGTTGCGGATGTAGTGCGTTCTTCGGAATCGTGATGCCGAATGCGTCCTCGACGGCACGCAGACAGCCGAGCGCATGAGAGGACGTGCAGACGCCGCAGATGCGCTGGATATGGTACCATGCATCGCGCGGATCGCGGTCGTTCATGACGAGCTCAAGGCCGCGCCATGCCGTGCCGGAGGAGATGGCATCCGTGACTTTGCCCGATGCCTCGTCCACCTGCAGCTCAACGCGCAGATGTCCTCAATACGGGTGATTGGATCGACAACGACGTGTTTCATTCATGCACCTGCTTTCCTCTTTTTTCGAGCTGCTTCTCATGGCATCTCTTCTGCACAAGGCTCGCACCCGCGTGTGTCGCGACACCGACTGCCGTCGCGACGGCAAGGCCTGCACCGACCATGTCGACGTCGATGCCGTTGTACTCAGGCAGACGCTTCGGAGAACGGCGCCCTGATCCCAGAAGTTCGCGTTGCTGCAGCCAATGCAGGGGTGCGCCCGACTGGATCGGGTACGAGAGTCCCTGATACCAGCGCATATTACCGCAGGAGTTGTACTGTCCGGGGCCGCGGCAGCCGAGCTTGTAGAGGCACCAGCCGCCCTTGGCACCCGCGTCATCGAAACGCTCGGCAAACATGCCCGCGTCGAAGAACGGACGGCGGTAGCAGGTGTCGTGGATGCGGTTGCCGTAGAACTGGCGCGGACGTCCTCGCCGTCGAGCGGCGGCAGTGTGCCGAAGAGCGCGACGTGCATGACGACGCCCGTCATGACCTCGGGGATCGGCGGGCAGCCCGGCACAGCGATAAAGGGCTTTGCTCCGATCAGCGATCGGATGCCCTTGGACTCCGTCGGGTTCGGCGCAGCGGCCTGGATGCCGCCCGCCGTCGCACATGTGCCGTAGGCGATGACCGCCTTTGCCCCCTCTGCGGCGTGCTTCAGCGTGTGCTCGAACGAGTGGCCGCCCGACATGCAGGTGTAGGCGTGCTCCCCGATGGGAACTGCGCCCTCGACGGCGAGGATGTACTCGCCATGATACTTTTTGATCGTCTCCTCAAGGTGTGCCTCGAATGCCTCACCCTCGCCGGCGCAGAGGAGATGGCTGTACTCGAGCGCGATCTCGTTCAGCACGAGATCCGAGGCGAGCGGTGCGCCCGAGCGGATGAACGACTCATCACAGCCCGTGCACTCATGCCCATGCAGCCAGATAACGACCGGCAGCGGCTTCGCCTCGGCGGCCTCGACGACCTTCGTGAGGTTGTCTGTGCTCAGCCCCATGAGCGACGTGAGGGTCACGCAGCCCTTGAGGAAATTCCGCCGGCTGAAGCCTTTTGCGAGATATGCCTCCCACAAGCTCTCCCTTTTGTTCACATTATGCCTCCTGTCTCCATGGAAGACTGCCGCCATGCCAAACACCCGCATCCATCCCGCTGCAATCGGCACACAGATACCTTTTCGCGCAGAACGGCGGGGCGGTTCAGAAACTTGCGTCAATACTTCCCGCACATCAGATATATAAAACCAATCCCGTGAAAGCCTAGGTCCCTTCGTATAAAATAATAAAGGAGGAACCGTCCGACGCACCCGAGGGCACGACAAACAGTCCCTCGTAGCAGACGAATCCAAGGGATATTTTGCATTAAAATATCCCGTTATCGCCTTTTCGCGGCAATGTTGTCGTTTCCTTTTCAGGGGAGCGTGGTTTTCTGCAGGAAACCGCGTTCGGAAGGGAGGCTCCGGCATTTCTGCCGAAACCCTGTGCACTGCAGAGATCGCTCCCTGCGGCGCAGGCGCAGCATCATAGGCGTCGCCCTTAGATGCTTTTGCTCGGAAACCGAGAGGTACAATGTACCTCTATACCTATGTAATTAAGAACAGTTTAACAGAGTGAAAAGAGCCTGTCAATATGCGAAAATTATTCTCAGCATATATTTGAATTATACTCGTTTATTATGGTTGTTGTTGATTTATTCGTGTCGGACGGATGGGACAGACGCAGCGATCAAGGTGCACTTTTTCCCTTAACCATTCGAGAGAAGCCTGTCGTTCAAGGCAGCCAAACCTCCAAATTTGTTATTTCATTCGTCCATAAATCATTGAACAGACACTTGAAGATCGTCGTCTCTCCTCGTACGGATAATTCTGTTTCGATATCCTCAAGAATATAATTGGCAGCGTCCTCGGGAACTTTGGCATAACCTTCCTGCGTAAAGAATTGTTCCAGTCGTTGTATCATCGCAATTTCATCTGTTTCATGCAGGACATCATAGCAAAAATAATATTGATCTGACCTCTTTTTCATCTTTTCTATACTATAGTAATAGTACTTCCCTATGATGTTGATCCATAAAAACATCTCTGCGTACTCCTTTTTAGATGCGTTAGGAGAAGATCATCATTATCGAGTATATCCTGATGTTTATGCAGGAGAATTTTATATTCAATATCCGGATAGTCTTCCAGATTGATCCAATTGATTAAGGGATACGGATAAGAAATACGCTCCAGTTTATTCGTAAGACACTCAATAAATTTCGTGTTCTCAAGCATCTCTTTTTGTCTCCTGACAAGCCGTTGATGCTCTGTTGATGACTGATAGGCCGGATCGTCATAGGATAAGTTCGATGGAAAAGTATCGCCGAATCAGTGCAATCAGGTCTTTTATATTCGTGCTGTTTTCCGCTGTCACATTGATCTGCCCCTCTGTTATCCATCCAGTTCAATATTCTCAAAGCCTTGTTTTATTGCATTATCATACAACGCGAATAATATCTTCTCATCGGCAGCATAGACATCTACATATACGCTGTCTGTGACAAGGATTTCTATACAAGGTGGATTCAGACCATTCTTTCTGTTTTTACAGGGCGATGTTAAACTGAATTTACCTGATACGATATAATACACACGTGACCCGAGTAATGAGAAAAAATCCTGATTTGAAAAACACCTAGACGCAAATAAATCGACCATTTCACCGTTCACGTTGTGCCATGCCTGAAGATACGGCTCATCAACGTCACATCCAACACCTCATGTTCCATCGACCAGATCCTTGATGGGAAAAAGGATCTGATATAAATATTGCCCCCATGCATTGGGAATAATAAAACTTATTTTTCTCATAAGATCAGTCTCTCTCTCCGTGATTTCCTAAAAAAGGCTTACTGCATGGAGTTCACCTTCACACAGCAAGCCCTCTCTGTTATTTCTTTCGGCGCAGTTCCTGCCGTACGGCGTCGCGCTCTTTCTCTGTCATGGTGTTCGCGCGGATCACGGCGCGGTGTCCCTCGCGGCTGCTCTCCGTGATGAGTGCATTGTCCCCGTCGTAGGCGAGGATCTCATAGGTGCTGATGGCGTCCTTTTTCGGGCTGAGCACGCGCCGCTGCATGGTGTAGCCGAGGTGCTCGTAGTCCGCATTCTTCATCGCCTCGGCGAACTGTGCCCGGCCAAAGTTGTTGTAGAGGATGAGCTGCCAGTAGGAGACGGAGCCGTCGGCGTTGCGCTTCATGTGGCTGCGGTCAAAGAACCAGCCGCGCCGCTCGTCGCCCTCGATGAAGACCCAGTCGCCGTCCTTCAGCGTGATGGGCTCGATCGCCGTCTCTTTGCCGTATGCCTCGCGCTTTGCCGCTGCGGCTGCGGCGACGGCGGCTTTATCCGCCGCGTGTTTGCTGTCCGCCGTCTTGCCTGTGTTGTGCTTCTGCCCGGTCGCCTTGTCCGCCTTCTCTGCCGTCTTGCCATCCGCTGCTGCGGCAGCGGGATGCTCTGTGCCCCGATGCGCCGCAGTATCCGCCGCATCCGTCATGCGCGGCTTTGTTCACCGATGCATCGGTCTCGTCTTCCGGCAGCTCCGTGATAAAGCCGATGGTTCCGGGGGCAGTATCCGCATCCGTCGCGGTGTCTGCCGCAACAGGCGCATCAGCGTTCGCCGCAGGCTTCGTCTCCCGCGCATTATCCGTATCCGATTTCCCTGCTGCGTCAGCATGGCTGTCGCCATCACCGACCGCCTCCATCTCCTTGTCGAGTGCATCGTCGTGCGTCGCATCGTCCTTTTCCTCTGACTTCTCCGCACGCGCGGCAGCAGATGCCCCCACCATCTTCTTTTGCGGGGGCAGCGGCGTCCTCTGTGTGACTTTCCTCCGCCGCCATGACGGTGTGGATCTCTGCCTCCTGTTCGGCGGCCATCCCGCTGGCGGGGAGGAGGAGGATTCCTGCGGCGAGCAGGCAGGTGATGGATTTCATAGTGTCTCCTTTTTCTTACGAAAGCATGGATGGATCATAAATACGAAGATGGGTTGACAGGGCTGTCCGCTGAGGCGCACCTCATAGTGCAGATGCGGCCCGTGGAGTGCCCTGTCGAGCCGACGTAGGGCGATGATCTGTCCGCGCCGCACGCGCTGTCCTGCGGTCACCACGACCGCCGAGGCGTGCCCGTAGCGTGTCGAGACACCGCTCCCGTGGTCGATGTCGACCATGTTGCCGTAGCCGCCCGCGTTCCAGCCCGCGAGGGTCACGACGCCGTCCGCCGTCGCAACGATGGGCGTGCCCATCTCGGCGGCGATGTCGATGCCCTGATGGAACTCTGCGCCGTTCCAGCGCAGTCCTGTAGCCCGAGCTGATGAAGCCGTCCGTCGGCCAGCCCGTCGGGGTAGTGACGGGTGTATCGTCACCCAGGAAGGAGGATGCCCCCGGCACGTCCTTCTGCATCGTGGCGGCGAGCTGTCCGAGGGAGCTGCGGCGTGCTGCGATGCGTTCCTCGAGCATTGTGAGTGCCTCGCCGACCTCATCGGTGGTGAGTGCGTGCGGTGCGCCGCCCGTCGGTGCCGGCGCGGCCTCCCCCTGCCGCTGCTGCGCTGTCCGCCTCCGCCGGCGGTGCGCCGACGAGCGCGCGCAGCCCGTCCTCCGTGCGCTGGAGAGCATCGACCTCCTGCCCGAGCGCGGAGGTCTTTTTGGCGATCTGGAGGATCTGCTCCTGCTGGATGCGGTTCGCCTCGCGCAGCTGTGCCGTCTCCTCCTCGTGGAGGTAGGCATGCGTGAGGGTGTAGATGGAGAAAATCGAGCCGACAGCGACGAGTGCCGCCCCCGCGCCCGCGCCCACGGCGAGCAGGCGCAGGGCACGCAGCGAGAGGCGCGCGGTGTGCGTCGTGTCCGTTTCCCGATCCACCAGCTGCAGTTTATAGCGTGATTGTTCTTCGCTCATCCGTCCCCCTCTTCCCATCGAGATGTTTCCTGTCCGATCCCTATTTCCCTATTTCTCTATCGTACTTAAAGAATATGAAAACCTGCTGTGACACAGCAGGTTTATGTCCGTTGATATCTTCTCAGTACTGGATGGGCAGCGGTTTTGCCATGGCTTCCTTCAGTACGTCCTTTTCCTCGTCACTCAGCGGGTAGTCCGACGATCCGTTTTTGATCGGTTTGATGTAGCTGCGCGAGTCCTCGCGGGCAAAGATGCTGGAGAAGATCACGCCGTCGTTGTTCGCATCGAGCAGGGCGACGGCATAGCTGAGGTCACCCCCATGTCCTCAAAGGCGCGGAACCGCACGGAGGCGACGCGCACGAGCGACTGGCGGATGAACTGTCGGATCAGTTCGTTCTCCTCGAGGATGCGTGCGTTCGTTGCCGCGACCTCCTCCACCGTGCGCACGTGCTGGATCAGCATCCCTCGAGATCGTCCTTGCTCGAGCCGCGCATCATCGCGCGGTAGCGGCTGCTCATCGTCGAGAGCCGTACCATGACGTAGATGACGAGGATGAGCAGGACGAAGATCAGGAGCAGCGCGGTGAGCAGGAGGGCTGCATCATGTGCTTCGATCGACTTCACTAGATTACTAAAAAAACAAGTTCTCTCTTCCCTTCTTTCCTCCGTCCCCATGGGCGGAGGCGGATGTGCCCCAGAGGGACGGCAGACGGCACGCCGCACATCCTATACGGTGAATTTCTGCGTGGAGAATGCGCGCAGTGCCGCACGCTTGTCCTCCTTTGCTGCGCCGTCTGCCGATGTGGTCAGGAGCGACAGCAGACGCTCCAGATCCTCGGCGGAGAAGTAGCTGATTTCGAGCCGCCCTTCCCTCCTCGCGTCCCGTCTGGATGCGTACCTTCGTGCCGAGGCTGCGCGTCAGGCGCTCCTCTGCCTCACGGACGAAGAGGGATCTGGCTTTTTCTCTGGCTTTGGCGGCGCTGATTTTTGAGTGCGTTCGGATCCTTCGCCAGGCGTTTGACGAGTGCCTCGACGCCGCGCGCCGAGAGCTCGTGCTCCTGGATGTACTCTGCCGCCTCACGCTGCAGCGCAGCGGTCTCGAGTGCGAGAAGCGGACGTGCCTGTCCCATGGTGAGAACGCCGTTCGCAATGAACGCCTGCACCTCTTTCGCGAGGCGCAGGAGGCGGACGCTGTTCGCGATCGCCGAGCGGCTGCGCGCGACGCGGCGCGCAAGCTGTTCCTGTGAGAGTTTGAACTCGGTGAGGAGCCGCTGATAGGCGTGTGCCTCCTCGATCGGGTTGAGATCCTCACGCTGGAGGTTCTCGATGAGTGCCATCTCTGCCATTTCCGCGTCGTTCGCCGTGCGGAAAATCGCAGGAACGGTCGTGAGCCCTGCCATCTTGGCGGCACGCAGACGCCGCTCGCCCGCGATGAGTCTCGTACTTTGCCCGCGCCGATGTCGCGGACGGTGACGGGCTGGAGGATGCCGTGTGTGCGCAATGGACTCGCGCAGCTCCTCCAGTGCTGCCTCGTCGAACTCGCGGCGCGGCTGGAAAGCGGTTGGGCTGGATCACGTCAATGGAGAGCTCCGCCGGGATGCTCGCGGGGGCTGCAGCGGTCTCGTCTTTTCCTCCGGCGGCGGGTCGGTCGGCAGGGCGAGCGCGTCTTTTCCGAGTCCGAGTGCGCTGAGCCCACGTCCGAGGCCGCCTGTTTTTAGCCTTCTTCACGCCGTATGACCTCCCTCGCGAGTGCAATATACATCTCCGCCCCGCGCGATGTGATGTCGTACGAGGTGATCGGCTGCCCGAAGGAGGGAGCCTCGAGAGTCGGACGTTGCGCGGAATCATCGTCTGATAGAGTGCGTCGCCAAAGACGCCGCGCACCTCGTCGACGACCTGTCCCGCGATGCGCGTCCGTGAGTCGTACATCGTCATCACGACGCCCTGGACACGCAGCTTTTCGGGATTGGCGCGCTCTTGACGAGGCTGATGGTTTTCATCAGCTGCGCCACGCCCTCGAGAGCAAAGAACTCGCACTGGATGGGGATGAGGACGGCGTGTGCCGCCGTCAGTGCATTCAGTGTCAGAAAGCCGAGGGAGGGCGGGCGGTCGATAAAGATGTAGTCGTAGTCGGTCAGCACCTCGGCGATCGCCTTGCGCAGGCGTGTCTCACGATGTTCCAGCGACGCCAGTTCCACCTCTGCGCCCGCGAGTTCCACATTGGCGGGAACGACGTCGACGAGGTAGTCCGACTCGATGATGACCTCGCGCATATGCTTTCCGTCGATCAGGACGCGATAGGTCGTCGCGGGGAGGGTGCTCTTGTCGATGCCAAAGGCACTGGTCGCATTTCCCTGCGGGATCGATGTCGATGAGCAGGACGCGTCGTTTGGCACGCGCGACGGTGGCGGCGAGATTGACCGCCGTCGTCGTTTTGCCGACGCCGCCCCTTTTGACTGGCAACCGCAATGATCTTTTGCCACGGGATCATCCTTTCTACGGGTGCTGTGGTGGATGTTCTAGAAAAGCACCTTTGCGAGGTGCAGGTACTCGGGATCGAGTGCTTTCATTGTTGACGGCGTCGTAGAGGGTTGACGGAGACGACGTGTCCTCTGTGGTAGCCGAACACGATGCCCGAGAGCCCCTGAGATGAGTGCGAGTGCCGCCTCGCTCGCCGAGCTGGCTGGCGCGTACGCGGTCGATGACCGTCGGTGAGCCGCCGCGCTGGATATGTCCGAGCACCGAGACGCGCGTCTCGATGTCCGTATGTTTTGCGATGTAGTCGCAGACGTCCTGCCCCTGGCCGCCCCTCGGCGACGACGATGAGGATGTAGCGTTTGCCGTGCTCGTATGCGTTGGTGAGGATCGTTGACGATCTCCGCGAGATCAAATTTCTCCTCAGGGGACGAGGATGTACTCCGCACCGCCCGAGATGCCCGAGACGAGAGCGAGCCAGCCGGAGCCGCGCCCCATGACCTCGAGCACGATGATGCGGCGATGCGCCGATGCTGTATCGCGCAGCTTGTTGATCGCGTCGATGATCGTATTCGCCGCCGTGTCGCAGCCGATCGTGTAGTCCATGCCCCAGACATCGTTGTCAATCGTGCCCGGCAGGCCGACGATGGGGAAGCCGAAACTCCTCCGTAAGCAGCTGTGCGCCGCGCAGCGATCCGTCGCCGCCGATCACGCAGAGCCCCTCGATGCCGCGCTCGATGAGATTCTCATGTCCGCGGCGGCGTCCCTCTGGCGTCGTCCAGTCCTTGCAGCGATGCCGTCCCGAGGAAGGTGCCGCCGCGCTGGATGATGTCGCCCACGTCCTGGACTCAAGCTCCCATATCCTCGTCCAGGAGCCCTGATAGCCATCGTTGATGCCCCACACACGGACGCCTTCATAGAGGGCTGTGCGCGCAACGGCACGCGCCGCCGCGTTCATTCCGGGGCTGTCTCCCCGCTCGTCATGACTGCAATACTCTTTAACACAACGCATCCTCCCCTGCCCATCATTTCCATGCGCTCAGTGCGCGATATTTCTCCTTTATCATAGCACAAACGGCAAAAATCCCTCTTTTTGAGGGGAATGAGGAAAATGTTTCACGTAAACATATTTGCACGGGAATGCCGTTATTAGAAAGTTCGTATGCACGATAGGTCAATATCGTCATTCCGCTGATCCCCAGCCGCCTGCGTCGAGCTGCACCTGATCGATCAATCCTCGTCGGGACGCAGCGCTTGAAGGGTTTCCATTTATGAAAAGTGCGCTACACGGTAGGACTTTGTTTCTCCGTTGACAAAGGAAACATGAAGCTCGTGTCGCCCGGGATCCTCCACCATAAACCTCTGACTATCCGTCCGGTTTGTCTCCCGTGACGGCGACACAAACGTCTGCATCCAGATTTGCAACAGGTCACTGTCTTTATCAGCCCACTACGCTTAGTATCTGGACATTAGACTTCCCCCATCATCGCAGGAGAAGTCAAACGCCCGAGACTCACCATATGACTGAAAAGTGGAGGATTATGTTCAGCTTGCTGAACATCTTGATGACAAAGCTCATCAAAGCTGCAATGACTGGCATAGAATCTGACCCATATAGTATATCAGCTGCGCAGAATCGAAGCTACTCATGTGCGAGATCGCGGAAGCGCGTGTATTCCTTCTGGAAGTACATGCGCACGGTATCCGTTGCTCCGTTGCGGTGCTTTTGCGATACTCAGTTCCGTGATGTTTGCGTTCTCTGTATCTTGGTTGTAATAATCCTCGCGATACAAGAACATGACAATGTCTGCGTCCTGCTCGATCGAGCCCGACTCACGCAGATCAGAGAGCATGGGGCGTTTGTCCGAACGCCCCTCGGTCGCACGGGAGAGCTGCGAGAGAGAACGATGATGGGAACGTTCAGCTCACGGGCAAGTACCTTCAGCGAGCGCGTCATCTCTGCCACGGCAAGGGTGTGCGGTTCTCCGCGCGCCCCGGCGCCTGGATGAGCTGGAGATAGTCGATGGCGATGAGATCGAGCCCGTGCTCCGCCTTAAGGCGGCGGGCGCGCGTGCGGATATCAAGCACCGTCGTACTGCTCGTATCATCGAAGTAGAGTTTTGTCTTCATGATGCGGTCAGCGACCTTGACGAGCCGCTCCCACTCCTCATCATCGAGCTCGCCGCGGGCAAGGCGCGTCGCGTCGATCTGCCCCTCGGCACAGAAGATACGATGCATCAGCTGCTCGCGCGGCATCTCCAGAGAGAAGAAGGCGACGGTCCCGCCCTGCAGAGCGACGTGTGTGGCGACATTCAGGACGAACGCCGTCTTACCCATGGCAGGGCGCGCTGCAACAATGATGAGGTCTGAGGGCTGGAGGCCGCGCGTCACGCTGTCGAGCGTCGAGAGCCCCGTCGAGAGCCCCGTGATGCCGCCCTTTGCCTTGGCGAGTTCGCTCACGCGATCCACGGCGTCAAAGACAACCTCCTTCGCAGAGATAAACGCCCCCGTCGTCTGTCCTCCTGCGATCGCGAGGATCTTGCGCTCTGCATCGTCGAGCTGCTCGGCGATATCCTCGCTTGCCTCGTACGCTGCACCCGCAATCTCCGTGCTCGCGTCAATCAGCGCACGCAGGACAGCCTTCTCCTTGACAATCTTTGCATAGTGTGCGAGGTTCGCCGTGCTCGGCACGGTGTTCGTCAGATTGGCGAGGAACGAGATTCCTCCCACTTGCTCAAGCAGGCCTGACTTTTTCAGAGACTCGGTCACGGTCACGATATCCACAGGCTCGCCGTTGCGCAGGAGCAACTCCATCGCCTCAAAGACGGCACGATGTGCCTGACGATAGAAGTCCTCTGCATGGAGCAGCTCCACAGCCTGCGACACCGCCGCAGGTTTCAGCATCATCGAGCCGAGCACCGAAAGTTCCGCCTCGATGCTCTGTGGCGGCACACGTCCTTCCGGCATATCATACTCCTTTTCGTATCATCATCCACACGAGGGAAGGGATTCAACGCGCCCTCCGTCATGCTCTGCATTCTCTTTCCACTTCATCATCGGCAAACAGCACGGCAAAGGCCTCCTCGGCACTCTTGAGGCGGTAGATCTTCAGCCCCAGATGATCCTCAGGGGATGTCCTTCTTGTTCTCCCATGGGATGATGAGAGTTGAGATTCCCGCCTGTCGTGCGCCGTATGCCTTTTCAAAGACACCGCCCACCGGGCGGATCTCCCCCTGCAGAGAGATCTCACCCGTGACTGCCACATCCTGCCGGACTGCCGCACCGGTCACGGCACTGACAATCGCCGTCAGGATGGCCGTACCCGCGCTCGGACCGTCGATGTTGCCGCCGCCAATGATGTTGACATGGAGGTCATAGTCATGCAGGTCACGTCCCGTCAGGGCGGCGCATGACCGACGCCGCATTGAACACGAGAGTCCTTTGCCATACTGCCCGCTGTCTCGTTGAAGCGCACGGTTCCCTTTCCCCTTTTCTGCCGCAGGGAAGGCGACGGCCTCAATCTCGATGATCGAGCCGAGGAAGCCCGCTACGCCGAGGCCAAACACTCTGCCAGCAGCAGGCGTATCCGAGGCCTTCTTTTTACCAAAGGGATAGAGGCGGCTCACCTGCACAACCTCGTAGATATCCTCCTTGGTCACAGGGATACACGGAGGCTCTGTTTCACGTGAAACATTTTCCGTTTTCTTCCCATCGTCTGGTGTGGAGGAAGGTTCCATGCCGAGGAGTTCTTTTTCTTCCGTGATGGATGTTTCACGTGAAACATCTGCATTTGTATCCCCGTGCATGTCCTGTTGTTCTGCAGAGGGCTGTGGGCTCGATTGTTTCACGTGAAAACAATGCGCTCCACATCTGCATCATCCATGCGATTCAGTGCGAGGCTATAGGCATCGGCGAGGATGTTGATCGCCTTGCGTCCCCTCAATGGTGTATGTACTGATGAGCTCCGCTGTGCCGGGGGCAAGCGCGACATGGAGGCGCTGTGCCGCATTCTCCACAATCGTGCGGATATGCGCCGGTGTCAGCGGCTCAAAGTAGATCTCCGCGCAGCGTGAGCGCAAGGCAGGATTGATGTGATCGGGCTCGCGTGTCGTTGCCCCGATGAGCACGAAGTCTGCCGGCGCGCCCTCCTCAAAGAGTTTGCGGATGTACGGAGGGACGCGCTTGTCATCGGGGTCATAGTACGCGGATTCAAAGTAGGCGCGCTTGTCCTCGAGCACCTTGAGCAGCTTGTTCTGGAGCATCTCATCCATCTCACCGATCTCGTCGATGAAGAGGATGCCGCCGTGTGCATCGGTCACCAGCCCTGGTTTTGGTTCGGGAACGCCGCTGTCGGCAAGGTTCTTCTGCGCGCCCTGATAGATGGGGTCATGCACCGAGCCGAGCAGGGGTTCGTCATGTCGCGCGGATCCCAACGCAGCGTTGTTCCGTCCGTCTCGACAAAGGGCGCAGTCTCTGCAAAAGGCGATACCGCACGTTTTCTTCGCCGCCTCGAGAACGAGGCGTGCCGCTGTCGTCTTGCCGACGCCGGGCGGCCCTATAGAGCAGCAGATGCTGGGGGTAGGGCGAGGAGAGCTTTGCCATGAGGGAGCGCACGGCGCGCTCCTGTCCGACGATCTCATCGAACGTCTTCGGGCGCAGGAGTTCCATCACGGATTGTGTGAGATGCACCTTTTCCAACGCCTCAAGTGCCTCACGCTTCTTCTTGTCATGCGGAGACTCTGCCCCGGGGCTCTCCTCCGAGATCACCCTGACGGCGGATGTCGTCCACATACTCTCGTGATCCTTTTCGAGCTTTTCATTCACCTTGCGCTCGATGCGATCCTCCAGATCGCGTCGTGCGAGGATGCCCGCGACTTGCTCCGTCATCCGCGAGAGGATCTCGGGCAGCTCTGCCTCCGCGGGTGGGGGCGAGAGCAGCGGATCCTCCTCAGGATGCGCATGAGTGCGAGGACGCGCTCACGGCGATCCTCCGAGCGCATGAGTGCCATTGCATTCATCTTGCCCGCCTGGATGACTAGGCGCTCCGTCCCCATCGTATCGGCGAGCATGCGAAAGATCGTCGCGATCTCCTCGTCGATCTGCGCGTCCTGTGAGAGCTTCGGATGCTCCTTTCCCCGCGTCCTTGCCGCCGAATAAATCCTCAAAAAGACATAGTCCTCCTTTTGAGAAGGGCTGATGAGACATGCTCATCAGCCCGCTGTATTACGTTATGATCAGGATGTCAAAACGAAAAAGATTCATGTGCCGTCCGAGGTACCCCCTCCGCCGCTGCGCGGCACCTCCCCCGCCGCGGCAGGGGAGGCTTTGTGGGCAGCAAACCGGACATCTGCACTATCCATCGCTGCCCATCCTGTAGAAAAAGGATTCGAGCATAGCTAAAAATCGTGCAAATCTACACCATAGGAGGCTTGCGTGCATCTAAGCAAACCTTAGCGGAGCAAGTGAGTAAAGCGTGCGACTCGCCCCCGACGCACTTCTGTCGTTCAAGCGAAGCGCGTTTCAGAAGTGTGTCGGTATTTAGGCGAACGAGCACGCGATCACTTGCGAAGCGAGGTGTTTGCGCAGAGCACGCAGCGATTATTCTTTGCGCACATGAATCTTGATCGTCGTGGCGATGTTCGGATGCACCTTGACGACAGCCTCGTAGACGCCCTCGCCCGTCACCTCTCCGTTGATCGAGATCTTTGCGGCGATCCACGTCGATGTTCTGCTTCTTCAGTGCCTCCGCGACATCCTTTTCCCGTCACCGCGCCAAAGAGCCGCCCGTTCTCGCCGATGCGTACGGGGATCTCCACCGTGACCTTTTCGAGCTGCGCGGCCATGAGCTTTGCCTCGTCGACCTCCATCGCATTCTTGCGCGCCTTTGCGCCCGCCTGTGCCTTTGCCACGTTCACATTCGACGTATTCGCGGGGCAGTGCGAGCTTCCTCGGCAGGAGAAAAATTACGTCCGTAGCCGTCCGCTACCTCCACGATCTCGCCCTTTTTTTCCGATATTCTTTACATCAGCCTGCAGTATGACTTTCACGTTGGTCACTCTCCTCTATATATGCCTTTTGCTTTTTCTACCACCTGTGCGCGCACCTCGTCCAGGGGACGCCCTGACCTGTGCGCCTGCGACATTGGCGTGTCCGCCGCCGCCGAACGCCTCCATGATGACCTGCACATTCATCTCTCCCGACGAGCGTGCACTGATGCCTACCACATCACTCGCGAGCGGGAACACGTAGATGCTCATGCGCACGCTGTCAACGCGGAGCATGCCGTCCGCCGCCTGTGCGGCGATGATCTGCCCGTTCGGCAGGGAGATCGGGGAGACTCCCCACGATCAGCCCGCCCGGGTAGTAGACGGCGTTTGCCTTCGCCCGTGCGAGCGATACCGTCGTCTCGTAGTCGCTCTGGAAGAGCGTGCGGACGAGTACGGGATCGGCACCGGCGCGTCGCAGGTATGCCGCCGCATCAAAGGTGCGCACGCCCGCACCGACGTTGAAATTCTTCGTATCCACCACGACGCCCGAGTAGAGCGCCGTCGCATCGAGGCGCGTCGGGCGGATGTTATCGCCGAAGTACATGAGCAGCTCCGTCACGAGCTCGCTCGCCGAGCTGGACGCCGTCTCGATGTAGACGAGCAGCGGGTTCTTGATGAAAATGCTCGCTGCGGCGGTGATGGTCGATGACGACGACCTTCGGAATGCGCTCGAGCAGGGCAGGATCGGCAAGGATGTGCGGGATATGCGCGTCCACCACGACAAGCAGGGAGGACAGCGACGGCGTCTCCGTGATGTCGCCGGGGCGGAGGAACAGCCCTCGTAGGCTTCATCCTTCTGTACGAGATCCACGATGCGGTCAATGCCCTCATTCATCTCGCTGAGGACAATGTGTACCTTCTTTCCGAGGGAGCGTGCCATGCACGCGACACCCATCACCGCGCCGAACGCATCGTAGTCCTCGTTGTGGTGTCCCATAACGTACACCTCGTCCGAGTTCTCCATAATATCGCGCAGTGCGTGCGCCACGACGCGCGCCTTGACGCGCGTATGCTTCTCGATCGCCTTTTGCTTTTGCCGCCGAAGAACTGCGTCTTTGCCGCTGATGTCGAGCGCCACCTGATCGCCGCCGCGCCCGAGGGCGAGGTCGAGCTTTGCCTCTGCCTCCTCACCGAGCTCCCGCAGGGTCTGCTCGGCGGCGAGGGAAAGACCGATGGAGAGCGTCACAGGCATGCCCTTCGTGTTGATGATCTTGCGCACCTGATCGAGGATGTCGAACTTCTCCGCGATCGCATGATCGAGGGACTTGCGGTCCAGCAGCGCCACGTACTCATCGTCGGAGATACTGCGCAGGGAAGCCGCCAAGCCCACCGACCCAGCCATCGATCTTTTCGTGGACGGCGAGGAGGAGCATGGACTTTTCCGTCTCGCTCTGTCCCTGCATGATCTCATCGTAGTTGTCGATCTGGATGTAGAGGAGGGCGGTGCGGCTCCCGTAGTAGCGCTTCTCGAGCGCCGCATACTCCGTCTCGTCCTCGACGTAGAGCGCAATCAGCGGCTCACTGTGGTACGATTCCGCAACCATGCGGTGATAGACGCGATAGGAGTGTCCCGCGTGGGAGAAGCGGTGCTCTCCCTCCGTCCCCCAGATGGATTCAATGTTGAAATGCGGCCAGAAATCCGCAACCGCCGTGCCGGGCTCGGGCATCTCGCCGAGTGCATCGCCGAGCTGGTGATTGCACCACTCCAGATGCCCCTCTTGATTGACGAGGAGGATCGCCTGTGGGAGGCGATCCACGGCGTAGTTCATAACCTCGCTCACATTACGGATGATGCCCATACAGTAGCGTTCAAATCGCCGTTCTCTGTCACGACACCGTTCCCACGCAAACGCGGCCAGCACCGCCCACAGGAGAGTGCCGCCGCACCGACAAACGTGCTGTAGCAGAACGTCACGAGCGCAAGCGCAAGCATGACGATCAGATGGATCGTCAGATCGACCCACGCGGATAAGTTCCGCGGCATAGTATCACCTTCTTTATGTTATTTATCTAGGGGAATCGCTGATAAAATGAAGTCTGCCAGATTGGCGTAGATTTTTCGTCCGAACAAGGAGGCAAACCGGACGCATAGCAAAGGGCTATGTGGAGGATTTGCCGACACAGTGCTGAGCAAAAAGATGCGTCAAGATGGTAGTGCTGAGTATCGGTGCTTCCCTATATCAAATATGTATTTTCATTGCATATACAATAGATATAAATTGCCAGTATTATTGCCGTTCGCGAATACGTCTGCGATAGTCGTAGACCATATCGAATAGTCCTGTCCACGAGATGATCTGCGTCATCACGCCGTTGACGAGAATGAACACGTAGATGAGCGCGCGCACAAAGGGCGAGACGCGGAAGCGCAGGAGCAGGAAATGCAGAAGTGCAACGCCCTGCACGAGCCCCGCAAGGAACGCGATCACATAGCCGTTGAGTGCCACCTGATAGAGCAGTACAATCTCGCGCGTCGAGCCCCAGTAAATGCCGATCAGGGAGAAGGCAAAGAGATACGGGAAAACGACGGGCAGATGCCACTGGGCAAACGGCGGAAGCGCCGTGACGGCGACACCCATACGGCGCAGCACCTTTCGCATGACCGCATAGCAGACGCCCACCTCGATCAGCGCACTGCCCACGAAGAGCGCAGGCAGCATCAGGAGGAAGAGCTCCAGCACCTCGCTCGCCGCCGCGCTGTCTCCTCGATCTGCACCTCGGTCATTCCGAGTGAGCGGTAGATCGAGGGTCTCATCCATCGCCTGCTGCATGACGGCGGGATCCATCGCAAACGGATTGATGCCGAAGAGCAGGGAGGATGAGCAGGCCTGCCGCCGCCTTTCCGAGGAGAGAGGCGAGCGTGCCGCCCACGAGTGCGCGCAGGGTGCCGCCCTGACGGCGCAGGAGCAGCCCGAGGCAAGCCCGTCGGCGCGAAGGACAGGACAAACGTCGCCCCCGCCACAGGGGTGGCAAAGAGCATCGTGAGGAGGAGTGCCGCCACGGCCGCGAGCGCGCCGAACCGCAGCCCCGCGCGCACCGTCACGAGCGCGATAAACACGGGCCAGAGCATTCCCATCATCATGGTCAGCATGGGCAGATAGATCGCCGCGAGCGCATAGACCACGGCGGCGGCAGTCATGACCCCTGCTGTGGCAGTGGGGCGTGCAGCATGCTCGTTCATTCTGTATCCTTTCAGCGGAGGGATCCCCCCCCCGCACTGCCATTCAGGAAGCACGGATAAATTCAGCGCCCATCTGAGGGCTGTTTTATCAGCGATTCCTTCATTCTCTTATCGCAGGAAAGTATCCCCCATTATAACAGATTTCCGCCGCGCTGTCACCGTGTCCGCAAAGCCGAGGGAAAACTCCGCCTCACCCCCCATAATGCCCGCCATGCGCAGAAGATACTGCGCGTTCGTCGTGTGGCAGCGCCCCTCGCGCATCTTGAAGTCAAAGAGGATCTTATCCCCCTCGTAGTGCTCCTCAAAATGCGCATTCGTCACGGGGATGCCCTCACGCCCGAGATCGCAGAGCTCAAAGTCGTGCGTCGTCACCACCGTAATCGCATGCGGCAGCGTCAGACGACGGATCGCCTCGCGCGCACCGACAATGCGGTCGGCAGAGTTCGTCCCGCGGAAAATCTCATCAATCAATATCAGCATCGGCTTGCCGCGCTTGCTGTAGACCATCATCTTCTTGATGCGCAGGAGCTCCGCATAGAACGTCGAAATCCCGCCCGCGAGATCGTCGCTGATCTGAATCGACGTATAGACCGCCATCGGCGTGAGTGTAAAGAGCGCGCACATACCGGCGCCCCCGCATACGCGAGGACAGCATTCGAGCCGAGGCAGCGCATATAGGTCGTCTTGCCGGACATATTCGACCCCGTGATGACGAGCGTCCCTGCCGTGAGCTGCGCGTCGTTCGGCGTCGCCGTCTCCTCTGTCAGGAGCAGCAGCGTCGCGTCCTCCGCCACGAGCTGCGGCGCGCCCTCCTCCGCAAAGTGCGGAAACACATGCACCTCACGCGTATGCCCGACGCGCGCGAGCGAGAGCAGCACCTCCGTCTCCGCCCACACCTTCAGCCAGTCGGCCGCCGCCGCACCGTACCCCTTGCGCCAGTGGGAAAAATACGCCATGCAGTGAAAATCCCAGAGCAGAATCCCATTCGCCAGCAGAAAGAAAAAGAAATTGCGCCGCATCGCCGCACAGTCGGCGAGAATCGTCAGGCGACTCAGCCCGACGGTAGCGCGCACGGGCGCAAAGAGCGGCGACAGAATCGCGTGAAACGCAGCACTGCGCAGCGGGGCGCGCTCGAGCGCACGAAAGATCCGCCCATAGAGCCGCAGCGCACGCGCCATGCGGCCGAGCGGTGCCAGCTCGCGCTGCGTCCGCGAGAAAAACGCCAACGCCATCGTGAGATTGAACGTAAAGAGCGCAATCGGAATCGCCCAGCTGCCGCCAAAGAAAATCGCCCAAAACAGTGACCAGACGCAGGCATTGGCAAGGACGATACCGATGCAGGAAATGAGCTTCAGCGACCCCTTGAGCGGCTGCGCGAGCTCCTTGGCAAGCGCACGCGTATCATGTGCATCGGGCAGGAGCGCCCCGCGCGCCTCCAGCTCCAGAGCGAGGAGCGGATGGGCGAGCAGTTCCGTCACCGCTGCCTGCCGCCGCCGCGTCCGCGTGAGATCCTGCGGCGTCGCCGAGAGCGCAGCGGCGAGACGGTCGCGTCCCATGCGCGTATGCGCCGCGCAGAGATACTGATAAAGCGACGCCGCGCCGAAAATATGCAAATCCCGATCGGGCGGACACTTCTCGCGCAGATAGGCGGCGCCGTCCACAGGCGACTTCTTCCAGCTCCCATCAAAGCGTGCGAGATACTCCCCCACCACACCGAGATACGCCTGCGTAAAGATGCGGCGCCGCTCAAGCCGCCGATGCCGCAGGACGAGCACCGTAAAGAGCAGAAGGAAAAACCCGCCGAGCATCAGCTCCTCCACCGAGCCGCGGTCATAGCCGTGGATCAGGGCGACAAGCATCAGCGGGAACACCGCCGTACGCGCGAGAATAAAGCGTGTCCGCCACGTATCCTGCGTATGCGCGTGGGCAAGAGCATGCTCGCGTACATTTTCATAAAAGTCCTTCTTCATAAGGAACTCCTTAAGGGAATCCACGATTCTGGGCAACATTCATAAGGAAACACTGATAAAATGAGGTCTGCCAGATTGGCGTAGATTTTTTCGTCCGAACGAGGTGGAAAACCGGACGCAGAGTGGTGCTCTGTGGAGGATTTTCCGCCGAAGTGCGGGCAAAAAAGATGCGTCAAGATGGTTGTACCGAATTTATCAGTGCTTCCTATTACAATAGATTTATAGATCAGGGGAGCGGTTCGCGACCGCCCCTTGTCTACCTCGTTACCTAAGCTGTAGAATAAGAGGGCATTGGTCTGACGTGTGCTTCCTGGAAACGTTACGTCCGCAAGTAAGTCCGTCATCCATCCTCCTCATTCCCAGCTGTTCGTTTTATGCAGGTAGAACTGCATTCTTGCACGTTCGTGTCAGCCCTCAATAGATCGAATCGGCAATGAGGAGTTTGGTTTACCATTGCTGCAAATCTATTGTTTTGGAGGGGTTCACATGAACGCTGTCGGTATTGATGTCTCCAGGGAAAAAGCATGGTTGCCGCCCTTGCGCCAGGAGGAAAGCTGCTTGCCCGCCCCTTTGAGGTGCTCCACACCAAGAGTGGCATCAAGCAACCTCGTTTCCTTTTGTCCACACACTCGGCGCAGATACGCGCATTGTCATGGAGCACACTGACGTTACTACGAGCCGCTGCTCCAACGGCTTGCCAAATCCGGTCTTTTGTCGCCGCCGTCAATCCCAAACTCATCAAGGACTTCGGGAACAACACGCTGCGTAAAGTGAAGACGGATAAGGCCGATGCCAAGAAGATTGCACGTTATGCCCTTTGACACTGGTGCGATTTGCGCCAGCATACAGGCATGGATACCACACGCACACAACTCAAAAACCTTGAATCGATAGTTTGCCTTCTGCATGAAGCAGAAGACGGCCTGCAAGAACAATCTCATCGCGCTCATCGACCAGGGTCTATCCCGGTGCCAACACCTATTTTGAAAGTCCCGCCAGAGCGGACGGCTCGCAGAAATGGGTGGACTATATCGCCACGTTCCGGCACGTCGATTATGTCTGCGCTATGAGTCTTTCTGCCTTTTACGGAGCGTTACCGCAAATGGTGTCATCGGCACGGCTATAACTTTCAGCCGGACAAACCGAGGATGCTCTGGGAGAAGGCAAAGGATCTCATTGCGATGCTCCCTGATGGACAAAAACGACGAAGATGTTGGTGCAGAACTCCATCGCCCAGCTCAATGTACTGTCCAAGACGGTGGAGGCCTTGCGCACGCAGATGATCGAGCTTGCCGAGCAGCTGCCGGAATACCCCGTTGTGATTGATATGAACGGTGTCGATCTGACACTTGCCAGCCAGCTGATCGCTGAGATCGGTGACATCACCCGTTTTCCCCGTCGTGGCTCGCTGACCGCTTTCGCGGGTGTTGATCCCGGAGCAAAGCAGTCCGGTACAATGCAGCTAAGGAGCAACAAGACATCCAAGGCAGGTTCTCCGCATCTTAGGAGGGCACTGTTTCAGATCGTTTCAGGACTCCTGATGCGTGCTCCCGATGATCCGGTCTACAACTTCATGGACAAGAAGCGCCCTGAGGGAAAGCCTTACTACGTCTATATGACGGCGGGAGCAAAATAAGTTCCTGCGCATCTACTATGGACGTGTGAATGAGTATTTAGCGAGCTGTCCCAAAGACCACGAATAACGTTTCACCCCAACCTGTTCGGTCGGCGCTCCTGCGGCGACCTGTTTGTTGTGCCAAAAAGTTCACTTGCCGCAACTCCTCATCTTTTTCGTCTAGGGGCTTGACTTTTTATTTGCAGGCTTAACAGTCATATTATATCATAACGATAATAGGAATGCAGACAGTTTCTGCCAAAACTGTTAGAATACTTATCAAAGGAGGGATGTGCATGGCACAGGATCCATCGGACGCCATACGGCGCATCGAGGCGGAGATCCGCACCCTCGACGCACGGATGCTCCGCGCATCGGGCGACCTCGACTACGAAACCTGCCGCTACGAAAAGCGCGCCCTCGAAACCGCCCTCCATGCCCTGCGCAAACAGAGGAAAGCGGTGCAGATGCAGCATTCAGCCAAAATTCAGCATCATCGGATGGGATAAAAGGCAAATAGTCAAAGTAGAGAAAGGAAAAACACTATGTCACGGCGTATGACCATGGACGAAGTCCTCAAAGAATACGGCGTCCCCAGCTGCGTCTCGACGTGCACGCGACGCGCAGCGACCTCCTGAAAGCTCCGCGAAAAGCTCATGGCGATCCGCGACCTCTCCGACGGGCGCGAGCAGGCTACCTCGACGTCGAGTGCAAGCTCTACATCGACGTGGACGACATCGACCGCTACCTCTCGGGCGAGCTCGACACCGTCGGCGAGATCTACGCCTTCCCGAGGACATCAAGTCCTATCAGGAGTAAGGCATCTTCGCGTGCTCGTCAAGGTATTTGCGTTTTTCAATTCGGTTACGAATACCGGAGGACTACCTCCGTATCGAAAAGAATATAAAGGAGAAAATCGAATGAAACTGAAAAAAATCATCGCAGCGACGATGGTCGGCGCCCTGAGCGTCGCCACTGTCCCCCTCATCGCCCCCTACGCCCGTGGATCACGTCCTGACCGCACAGGCAGAGGGCCGCCAAGGGCGGCGCGCGCATCGCACCGAAGGCGACGCCCAAGGCCGCACCGAAGGCATCTGAGGGACAGAGCAGCAGCGGCAAATCCGTCTCGAGGGAACGGCAACAGCTACACCCCCTCGAAGAACGCAGAACCAGCTGGAAAAGAACGCCCCCGCGGCAAATAGCAAGGCGAATGCGGCAAACGCCGCGAACACCCGCCAAAAGCAGCACGGGCTGGGGGAATACCCTGCGCAACATCGGCCTCCTCGCAGGGCGGTATGATGCTCGGCGGACTCCTCGCGAGCCTCCTCGGCGGCATGGGCAGCGGCCTTCTCGCCGACATCCTCGGCGTCCTCGTGAACGTCGCCATCGCCGTCGTCGCCTTCATGGTGCTGCGCTGGCTCTGGAACCGCTTCCGCTCCCGCAAAGAGGAGGAGAACGTCTACCAGCGTGCAGAGCAGCCGCGCGCTGCCGCACCGCAGCCGCCCATCACGGACATCCGTCCCGCAGGGCAGCGCACCGCAAAGCGCCGCGCCGATGGACATCACACCGCCGACCTCGGCACTCGATGCAGGCGACAGCCCGCGTGCCATCGCCGACCGCTATCGTAACCGCTGAGATACACAGAGAAACGTGGGACACTGCACGAAGCTCCAGCTTCGTACAGCGTCCCTTTTCTTATGCTCCATCCACTGACTGAAGAATCCCATCAGAGATTTCCCATCCTGTAAAAACACAAAAAGCAAACCAGCAAACAATACAAATAAATTCCATAAAAATAACTATAAATAACTATAAATTAAGATCAATAGCCTCAAAATGGAGCATTTCGCACATCAAAAAGCAGGACTGCGCAGAAAAAAATCCATCTAACCCCGCGTAATTTCTACCTCTCCACGATCCTTGATACGCTGAACGCCCCAGCACGACGACAAAGCCTCCTGCATCGGACAACCTGCCGCATTTCCCTCCCCTTTCCCTTGAAAAAGACAGCATTTTCGTCCATAATAGAAGGGAACGGAGCATAAAGGAAGCAGCGTTTTCTTTATCCGCCCTGCGCATACAATGTACACGGTACATTTCTGCAGAGTCTCCGCGCACAGTATGTTCGCGTGAGCCTCGCATCAACCGTAAAAGAAACACAACAAAGGAGCACAATACCATGAAATCATCCACTCTTGCCGCCGTTGACACGCTCATCGCACGCTATCCCGCACTCGAGGCCTGCGGTACGGACATCCGCGCCGCCATCAAGGCACTCTGCACCTCCTACCACGCGGGCGGCAAGCTCATTGTCTGCGGCAACGGCGGCTCTGCGGCAGATGCCGAGCACATCGTCGGTGAGCTGATGAAGGGCTTCCTCCTGCCGCGTCACTCGACGAGGACATCCTCGCAAAACTCCACGAGGCGTGCGACGTCGCTGACCCCTTGACCGTCGACTACTTCATGCGGCACCTGCAGGGCGCACTCCCCGCCATCTCCTCCCGTCCCAACTCGCGATCAGCACTGCATTCGCGAACGATCAGGCACCCGACCTCACCTTTGCCCAGCAGGTACTCGGACTCGGGCGCGCGTGCGACGTCTTCCTCGGCATCACCACCTCGGGCAACTCGAAAAACGTCCTCTACGCCTTCCGCATGCAAAGGCTCTCGGCATGACCACCATCGCCCTCACGGGCGCATCGGGCGGCAAATGCGCGTCGGGCTTCGCCGACATCGTCATCAAAGCCCCGAGGAGGAGACGTACAAGATCCAAGAGTACCACCTCCCCATCTACCACACTCTCTGCATCGCCGTCGAGGAGGAATTCTTCGGCGCGGAGTAAGGATATGTCGCTCGCGGTGCAGGCTGCTGTCTATGGATAAAAAGGTGTAGCCGCTCATGGCGCCCCCACCGCCGCTGTCGCGCCACCTCCCCCGCTCCGGCGGGGGAGGCTTTGGGGGTCGTAGGATGATATGCGCCGCCGAACCAAACCTTAGCGGCGCAAGCGTGGAAAGTGTCGGTACGCCCCGACGAATTGCGTCGTTCAAGCGCAGCGCGTTTCGAAATTCGTCGGTATTTAAGCGTACAAGCACACGAACGCTTGCAAGCGAGGTGTTTGGGAGGCGGCGTACAAGAATCCTCCATTTAAATCTTTACACGCATAACACATAACGCATAACGCATACCACATAAACACATCACCGCAAACACACAATCATACACAAAGGAGGAATCCCTATGCCCCTGACCTATGACGACTTCAAAAAACTCGCGAACGGCAGCGACATCCGCGGCGTCGCCATTCCCGGCGTGCCCGATGAGCCCGTCACCCTCACCCCCGAGGCGGCAAACCGCATCGCCGCCAGCTTCGTCCGTTTCCTCAGCGAAACAACGGGCAAGAGCCCCGCAGAGCTGCAGATCGCCGTCGGCCACGACTCGCGCATCTCCGCGCTCGCCATCAAGGACAGCGTCCTCACGGGGCTCACCCACACGGGCGCACACGGCATCGACTGCGTCCTCGCCTCCACCCCCGCCATGTTCATGGCGACCATCTTCGAGGACACGGCAGCGGACGGCTCGATCATGATTACGGCGAGCCACCTCCCATACAACCGCAACGGGCTGAAATTCTTCACCGCCGCAGGCGGCGCAGACAAGGCGGACATCCGGAAGATCCTCACCTATGCCGCCGAGGGCACCCTGAGGCGCACGGTACCCTCGAGCACGTCCTGAAGTTCGACCTCATCGGCCGCTACTGCGAGCACCTATGCAAAAATCCGTGACGCACTCGGCGGCGCGGAGCGACCGCTCGCAGGCATGCACATCGTCGTCGATGCGGGCAACGGCGCGGGCGGCTTCTTCGCCGGGCGCATCCTCACCCCGCTCGGTGCGGACACGACGGGCAGCCAGTTCCTCGACCCCGACGGACACTTCCCGAACCACATCCCGAACCCTGAGAACGCTGACGCCATGCGCGCCATCAAGGACGCCGTGGTGAAAAACCATGCCGACCTCGGCCTCATCTTTGACACCGACGTCGACCGCATGAGCGCCGTCCTCGCCGACGGCACGGACGTGAGCCGCAACGCCCTCATCGCCATGATGGCCGCCATCCTCGCGCCCGAATCCCCGGCTCCACCATCATCACCGACTCCGTCACCTCCGACGGCCTGCAGACTTCCTCGAGGATCACCTCCATCTGAAGCACCTGCGCTACATGCGCGGCTACAAGAACGTCATCAACGAGTGCATCCGCCGCAACGCGGCGGGCGAGGTCTCCCCGCTCGCCATCGAGACCTCGGGGCACGGCGCACTCAGCGAGAACTACTACCTCGACGACGGCGCCTACCTCGCGGTAAAACTCCTCATCGCTGCGGCAAAGGCACACGCAGAGGGCAAGACTCTCGGCGACCTCATCAAGGATCTGCGCCATCCCGCCGAGGAACGCGAAATCCGCATCAAGATCACGGGCACGGACGACGTCAGGCCTACGGACGTGACGTCCTGGCGCGTTCGAGCAGCGCGCCAAGGATAGGGGACTCCCGATCGCCAGCCCATCCTACGAGGGCGTGCGCCTCATCTTCCCGGGCGGCTGGGCGCTCCTGCGCATGTCGCCCACGACCCGAACATGCCGCTCAACATTGAGGCGGACGCCGCAGGCGGCGCGGACGTGATCGAGCGCGAGGTCAGAGCGCTCCTCGCGGGATTTGACGCGCTCGACCTATCGGGCTTCCACGCATAACATTCCATCATACTGCTGCACAGGCATATTGCCGCGTGCGGCAGTTTTTTTGCACATGTGCAGCACGGACACAGCGCACTGCACCAATCTACTAACTTATGGAAGCACTGATAAATTCGGCACGACCATCTTGACGCATCTTTTTTTCGCCCGCTTTATCGTTAGCAAATCCTCCACATAGCCCTCGCTATGCGTCCGGTTTGCTGCCTCAATCGGACAAAAAATCTACGCCAATCTGGCATACCTCATTTTATCAGCGATTCCTTTATTTCTCATCTTTTCCCCTACCTGATACGAATATTTTATGCTATAATATACCAACTATATTTATGAGATAAATTATCGCAGGAGACAGCGTGATATGAAGGAATCTCTGCAGCACAAGCTGAACAATCTCACCGGCCTCGCCGTATTCGCCGTCATCGTCGGAGCGATGCTCTACGCGTGGCAGCTGCTCAGCACGGTGCCGTACGGCAACCTGACCCCCGAGTACGCCCTCATCAACAAGGATCTCTCGCACGACGACATCATCCACTTCCATGCAGCGGATCACGACTGGCGCCCCTACACAACGCCAACCCCCCCCATCGAGGAGGGGGCGGATGTGGTCGCCATCTCGTGGGATATCCCGCCGAATATGCCCATCACTGTCGACCACATCCTCGCGGCGACGACGAATCAGGATCTCTGCGTCTACCTCGACGATCGTCTGGTCTACGTGCTCGGTTCGTGGGAGATTTTCGGTGACACCTACGGCCGCACGCTCCACTTCATTGACGCCGAGGAACCTCTTGCGGGAAAGCGTGTGACTTTTCTTCTACACTCAAGCTATTCTGAGTGGCTCGGCAGCTTTGACTACTTCTTCATCGGCAGCGAGATAGAGCTCTTCCGGAAGATCAGTATCACCGATGCCATCTACATGGCGAGCTCTCCATTGCCGCCTCGCTCATCGTCTTCCTCCTCATGGATCTCATCTGGCGCGGGTATTCACATCGGCGACGGTTGCAGATCTACCTCATTGCCTTCCTCCTGAGCTTCATCCTGTGGGCGACGGGCACCTCCTCTCTCTTTGCGCGCCTCTTCAGCACAGCGCAGATCTGGGCGGAGCTGCACTACATCGTGCTCTCACCTCATGCCGATGCTCTTCCTCAAGATCACCGAGCACATCACCGCACGGCGCTACGCACGCCCCCTGCGCATCATCCTCTGCCTCTACGGCATACTCTTCACCATTGCTACGACGATGGAGATTTTCGGGCAAAGCGGCTATATAAACATGCTCTTCGCCTTCTTCCCCATCCTCGGCCTCACCTTCTTCTACCCCATCTTCGTCCTCCTGCGCTCCTCGTGGGTAAAGCATCCCGCGTGCCGCTACGGCGTGATTGCGGCGATCTCCCTCATGATCTTCGTCGGCATCGATGCGCTGCACTTTGAGTACCACCTCTTTACCTCGACGCTCTCGACCACCGTCTTCTCGATCTACGCCATCATCCCGTTCGTCTTCTTCCTCATCCGCGAGCAGATGATGCAGGATGCGCAGCTCGCACGGGAAAACTATGTCCTCGCACAGGAGCTGCAGGTAACGCAGGACGAGGCAAAGCACGACTTCCTCACAGGCGCGTTCAACCGCTTTCAGCTCGAGCCGAGCTTTGAGCGGTTCGCGGGACTCGCAGAACAAAAACGGCTTCCCTTTCTCCTACGCCATCTTCGACATCGACCACTTTAGGAGGTCAACGACACGCGCGGTCACCTCGGCGGGGATGAAGCGCTGCGCGGCATCGCCGAGATCGTGCAGGCACACATCGACCGCCGCCACATCTTCATCCGCTACGGCGGCGACGAGTTCAACCTCCTCTCCCTCCACCACGACCTCATGCAGATGGCGATGTTCTGCGAAATGCTGCGCGCGGAGATCGAGACGACGATGGACGGCATCACGATGAGTTTCGGCGTCTCCACATGGCACGGCGCGGGCGACACGATGCACAGTCTCATGGAACGTGCCGACCGTGCACTCTACTGCTCCAAGGAAAAGGGACGCAACAGCGTCTCCACCGAGGGCGAGACAGAGTGCTGCACGATCTGTGCGAATGCAAATCCGGAGAACCATCGCTGACCGATCAACTGCCCCCTCTTTTGGGATGGGCGCAGACGTTTGTCCGAACACGGCGAACGCCGATGATTCCGACACATCAGAGGACTGCTGTACGAAGCGCAAATCTTCGTACAGCACCTTTTTTTGTATCCCTTCCACTGTATACTGAAGGAAGCACTGATAAACTCGGTACAACCATCTTGACGCATCTTTTTGCCCGCACTTTCGGCGGAAAATCCTCCACAGAGCACCACTCTGCGTCCGGTTTTCCACCTCGTTCGGACGAAAAATCTACGCCAATCTGGCAGACCTCATTTTATCAGTGATTCCTTAGATCACTGATGCTGCTGGAATCGCCTTTCCTATTGTTTTATATCGCCTAAATATGCTATAATGTTAGAAAAATCCACACAAATTGCTACGAAAGTCCCCCGTCCATCTCCGAAAGGGAGGTGTCCCCTATGAAGAAATTCCGCACATTCCTGCAGGACAATGTTGCTGCACTCCTCTGCACGGTAGCGCTCGCCGCCATTTGCATCATTTCATGGCGTATCCTCGCAGCGCCCCCCGACCGTCAGCTCTCCCCTACGTATGCCCTCGCGGACACGACCTCCCCGCTGCTCCGTGACTTCCACGCTGACGCGCTCGACTGGCAGCCCTATGACTATCCCGTCCCGCCGCCGCTGCCCACGGATGCATCGGCGGTCTATCTTTCGTGGGAGATCCCGTATACCCCGCAGTTCATGGACAGCAATCTGCTCTTTACCACAACGAATCAGGATATCGCCGTCTACCTCGACGACGACCTCCTCTACCGCTACGGCGACTGGTCGGAGCGCACGGAAACGCGCGGCCGCACGATCCACTATGTCCCCCTCGACAACAAGGCGGCAGGACGGCGGCTCACAATCCTCCTGCACACGACGGATATGGGGCGGCGTGGGAGCCTCGACGACTTTGAGATCGGCACGACAGCGCAGTTCATGAAGAACATCTCCTTCGCCGACGCGATTTACACCTCGGCACTCTCCATCGCCCTCGCGATGATCGCTTTCCTCAGCCTCAACCTCTCGTGGCGCGCCCTGCACGACGTGCACCGCCGTGCACACATCTACCTCATCGCCTTCCTCGCCGCATTCGCCCTGTGGACGACGGGCAACACCACCCTCTTCCCGCGCATCTTCGGGATGCCCGCACTCTGGTGGGAGCTGCATCTCTCGATGATCTATGCGCTGCCGATCTGCTGGGCACTCGTCGTGCGCGAGATCGCCGCGCCGCAGTACCACGCGCGTGTGAAGAACATCCTGCACATCTTCGTCGGGATCTTCGCAGCGGTGACCCTCGCCGAGATCATCGGACGAAACGCATACGAAAACGTGCTCCCGTTCTACAATATCCTGCTCCTTGCATCAGATCTCATCCTCATCCATGCACTCCTCCGCTCCCACTGGGCATACCACCCTGCGTGCCGCTACGCTGCCTTTGGCCTGATCGCCTTCGCCGCGCTCTCCCTCTTTGACGTGCTGCACTGGGAGTTCCATCTCTTCACGGGGATACTCTCCATGGCCGTGTTCTCCATCTACGCCATAATGCCTCTCATCCTCCACCTCATCCGCACCCAGATGATGGAGGAGGCGGCACTCGAACGCCAGAACGAGCGCCTCACGCAGGAGCTCGCCGCATCGCAGGACGCCGCCAATCGAGACTTCCTCACCGGCGCGTTCAACCGTCATCAGCTCGACGCAGGCTTTGAGCGGTTCTCCATCCTCGCGCACGAGCGCGGGTTCAAGTTCTCCCTTGCCCTCTTTGACATCGACCACTTCAAGGAGGTCAACGACACGCACGGGCACCTCGCGGGCGATCAGGTGCTCAAAGACATCGCCGCCATCATCCACGACGAGATCGACCGCCGCCACATCTTCATCCGCTACGGCGGCGACGAGTTCGTCCTCCTCGGCCTGCACTACGACCTCGAGGCGATGACCGCCTTCTGCGAGAGACTGCGCGCCATCCTCGAGGAGCGCATGGGCGGCGTCACGCTCAGCTTTGGCGTCTCCACATGGCACGGGGGATGCGACTCCCTCCCCGGGCTCATCGCGCGCGCCGACCGCGCCCTCTACCGCTCCAAGGAAAAGGGGCGCAACGCCGTCTCCGACGAGAGCGAGATCGGTGCGGCGTGAGGGGCGCCCACCGCCTCAAGTCTTGTTGGCAAAAAGAGTACCACACACGCGCGGTGCTCTTTTTCTCTCTTTCATTTTTAATACTAGGTCATATTTTTTTCTTGTGAATCACAGGCGACTATGCTAGAATGAATCCATACTTGGGAATCGTTTTTCCATGAAGGAAATGCAGACAATGATTCCCTCATCAACGAAAAGGAGAATCATCATGTTCCAAATCGACAACATTCGGGAAATGTTCTTCTCGTGGGAGGGGCGTCTCAACCGCAAGCCCTACATCCTGCGCTGCCTCGCCCTCGGCCTCATCATGACAGCAGTCTACATCCTGCTGATGGTCATCGCCTTCACCACAGCAGCGGCACAGATCGGGAACGGCATCCCCATGATGGGTGCATTCAGTGCGACCTATATCTTCTATCTGCCCTTCATCATCTCGGGCTACCTCCTCGCGATCCGCCGTCTGCACGACCTCGACCTCTCGGCATTCTTCATCCTGCTGAGCTTCGTCCCCGTCGTCAGCTTCTTCTTCGCACTCTACCTCATCTTCAAGAAGGGCACAGAGGGACCGAACTCCTACGGCCCGGATCCGCTCAGCACGGATCCTGAGATGCCCGTATTCAGTACATCTGCCGTCAGTACGACAAACAGCACAGAAATAGATACTGCACAGACAGACAGCGATACATCGCATGACAGCGGCGTATCGCGCAGCTGAGGACTGCGTATGAATCACGCACTCTTTTTCCCGCACGGGCAGGCTCACACGGCGCGACTTCGCCCTGACGCTCGGCGTCATCAGCGGCGGCGTCTTCTTTGCCATGCTCGTGCTCTGCTATCTCCTCTTCCCGCTCACCGCATCCGCTGCGGTGGGCTTTTTCCGTGATTCGACAGAGGTCTTCTTCACCGTCTACATCGCGGCGTTCCTCGGGCTCAACCTCCTCCTCTACGCGCTCATCCCGCCGCTCGCCATCCCCTGCCGTCGTACGGCGTCTGCACGATCTGGGACACGGCGGCGGCTGGGCGGCGCCCATGCTCCTCCTCTGCGTCCCCGTCCTCCTCCTCATGCTCCTGCCCATCGGCCTCTTCATCGGCATCCTCAACGATATGATAGGTCGTCTTTTTCCCCTCTGGAACGGAACAACGGAGGCATTCGCCTCCGCCGTCGTCGCGAGCATGGGCATCGCGCTGCTTCTCTTCTTCCTCCTCTTTCTCCCGCTCGCCTGCTGGCTCGGCTGGCTCTTCCTCAAAAAGGGAAAACCGGAGGCAAACCGCTGGGGCGATCCCCCGTCGAGGAGGTACTGCCGCCCACGCGCGCAGCGTACTTCTCCACGGCGGGAACGGTGACGCGCACGGCGTTCATCCGCCGCAGCCTCCTCCTCCTCCTCGTGCTGGGGCTTGTCCTTCCGCCGGCGGCACAGCTCATCCTGCAGTCCATGGCCGGCGTGTTCATGATCCTTATCGCAGCGATTCCGGAGGCAGCGCAGCTCCTTGCCACGGTCATCATCATTCTCTTTGTCCTCCCTTCGTACTCTTTCCGCTCCCCCTCCTGCCGCTCGTACGGCAGCGCCTGCGCACGCTGGGACGTTCCCCTATGAGGCGTTCCTCCCCTTCGCCGTGCTGCTCCCACTCCTCATCACACCGCTGCCGTTTGCCCGGCTTTTCTCCTCCGAGGTTCTGACGGAGGGCAGCGCTGTCATGGACGGCGCGCTCCAGTCGGCAGTGGACAGCATGATCGGCGTGCCGAGCATCCTCCTCTGGACACTCTGCGGCATCCTCTCGCTCATCGGTATTATCCGACTGCTCGCAAATGACGATATATCCTATAGAAGGGAATCGTCCGACGAAAGCGAGGTCCATGATGTACTGCCCAAAATGTGAAAAATTCGTCCCCTCCACCGCCACCGCCTGCCCGCACTGCGGCATCCCCATCATCTCGGGATTCTCGCCGAACTACGGCGCGGGCTTCTCTCTCGGCGACGACGACACAGAAAGCCGCAACGATGCGCCCCCGGCGAAGGTCGTGAACTCCGACCTCTACGACGACGTGCCCGACACGGATGCACCGCCCGCGGAGGGCATCGGCAGCAAGCTAAAGTCGCTCTTTGGATTTGGGAAGAAGTAATACGTCCATAGAAAGAAAGCCCCTCAGCACACGGCCGAGGGGCTGCTCACATCCCCCCATCGGCTCGCTGCGCTCGCCACTTCCCCCGCACAGCGGGGGAAGCTAATATACCGTTATCCTAGGGGAATCGCTGATAAAATGAGGTCTGCCAGATTGGCGTAGATTTTTGTCCGATTGAGGCAGCAAACCGGACGCATAGCAAAAGCTATGTGGAGGATTTGCTAACGATAAGCGGGCGAAAAAGATGCGTCAAGATGGTTGCGCCGAATTTATCAGTGCTTCCTAAGCCTTCCCGTTATCACGGGGAGCGGTCAACGTCAGCCAATCACACATCGCTGTCGCTCGTGTTCTTGGGACGTTTTCCCATACGACCTGTTACCCAATCAGCTTCGTCCTGTGGACTTGCTTCTTGGGACGTTTTCCCATACGACCTGTTACCCAATCAGCTTCGTCCTGTGGACTTGCTTCTTGGACAGGTCAGCAAGGGGGACCGCGCAAGCGGTGGAAGGGGCAATCATGACCACCCGTCAAACGGGTGGTTTGCACGCCCCTATAAGGGGATAATACCGGCCAGCGTCTAAAGGCGCTGGCTTTCACTTTGTTCAAGCCATATTGCCCTTGACTCGTCACTGCCCTTAAAAGGGCGGTGGTACTACCTGCTTCCCTTAAAAGGGTCTTCGTACTCTTTCACGCTGAGTTTATCCAAGGCAATGTCATGCTTTTCCTGCTCTTGGATATATTTACGTATCGTTGCTTCATTCAACCCAACGGTACTTACGTAATACCCTTCCGACCAAAAGTGCCGATTCCCAAACTTGTATTTCAAGTTGGCGTGTTTATCAAAAATCATCAAGGCACTTTTCCCTTTGAGATATCCCATAAATTGTGATACACTGATTTTCGGTGGGATACTTACCATCATGTGTACATGATCCGGCATAAGGTGACCTTCCAGTATCTCCACACCTTTATATGCACATAGCTGCCTCAGGATATCTCGAATACTCTCCTTGTACTGCCCATATATGATTTTCCGCCGATATTTCGGGGTGAACACGATATGGTACTTGCAGAGCCACTTTGTGTGGGATAAACTGTTTGCTTTCTGTGCCATTAAGCATCTTTCCTTCTTTTTCTACTGGCTTGAACATCCTTAGTATAAGCGGGAAAGATGCTTTTTGTATAACTTTTTATCTTCCACCCGCATAGCGGGTGGGTTTTTGTTTCGTTCGCTACGCTCTCTCAACTGGGTCGCGACCCATACAAAGAAGGGTCTGTTGCACGAAGTTTGCGACTTCGTGCAACAGACCCTTTGATATGTCCGTATGGTGCGATTGGCGCGAGTCGAACGCGCGACCCTCTGCTTAGGAGGCAGATGCTCTATCCATCTGAGCTACAACCGCAGGAACTACTAAAGTTTACCAAAAAACACGCGAAAAGTGCAAGCCGTTCCCCGTCTCAGTTCTTTACCAAAAGGTCACATATCTCGCAGCAGGCGCCCCCACCACCGCTTCGCGGTTCCCTTCCCCCGCCGTGCGGGGGAAGCATCGACAGAGCACAAAAAAGGGACACTGGACGAAACATTTCGCTTCGTCCAGCGTCCCTCATCATGCCCTGCCGATGCAGTACTCAGGCAAGCTGAGCGCTGTCTACCGTCTGGACACTGATATCCTTAATGGAGACAGGGTATGCCTCACCGAGCATGATCGCCTTCTTTGCGATGACATCCTGCAGGCAGGTCTCCACCGCCGCCTTTGTCAGATCATCCTTCGGATCCATCAGACTGACCGTGTGGTTCTTGCCCGTCGAGAGCGCCAGCGTCATGCGGAGCTGTTTCTTCGTCGACATGGTCGTACCTCCTTTCTGCGTTCCTCACATCATCTGCCGCGCGGGGGCTCAGTCCGTCAGGACAGCCGTATCCGTGCGCATCACCTGATCGAGCCCGTGCTTCTGCAGATTCGCGAACCCGCGTCCGACCGCGAGCGCATCCGCATCCGTGAGCACAGGCGCAAGCCCTGCGATCGTGCGGTTCTTATAGAGGTTCTTGCCGTCTGCGCCGACCCCCGTAATCACCTTCAGCGTGAGCTTGCTCGCTGCTTCTTTGCGTGCCATAGATGTCACTCCTTTCCGTTTTGTTCGTCCGCTGTAAGCTGCTTACACCCAAATACCTGCTGCGGCGAAAAAAAAGAAGAGCCTCCACGCAAAATTTTCTTTACATAAGAACATATTTTCTCTATAATAGCATTCAGAAAGGAACAGGAGATCCAGAATCGTGTCCCGTGCCTGTGCGCCCCGCCAGCGGCAGGCAGGAGTCATAGAGTCACGGTGTTTTGCCGTGATTCCCCCAAACAAAGGAGATCCACTATGAATCGTACGAAAAGAGAATGCCTGATGCAGCGTCTGCCCGCTCCGGCGGACATCCTCGCCCTCATTCCGGCGCAGGAGGACACGACGCGCACCGCCGTGATCTGCGCGCATGGGAGCAGTCTGATGCTCGGCGCCACACCGGAGCACGTGCTCGCCTGTCTCGCCGAGCGCGAGGACAAGGCACTCCGCCTCATCCGACGCAACGCCGCCCGTCTCATGGCACGACGGCGCAACATCATCCTCCCCATCCTGCACGGCTGCGTCCTCACCCCCGTCAAGATGTACAACATGCGGCGCGGCGGCATCGGCTACGTCAACACGGCATACGCCGCCCTCGTCCTGCGACGGCGCGGCATGGGGAGCGACATCGCCCTGCAGAACGGCGACATCATCCACAGCCTGTGGACCTCGCCCACCGTCGAGCGGCTCGTACACGAGGGCGTGCCGTCCACTTCAAACTGCTCAACGACGTGCGGCGTCAGCTCCGCTTTGCCGAGGACTTGGCTTAGGGAATCAGTGATTCCTTAGAAAGCTCCTTGCATTTCCCCTCCATTCATTGTATGATGCGAATATCGAACAATGGAGGGTACAACATGCAGATTTCAAGCCGCTTCACCATCGCCGTCCACATCCTCATCTGTGTCGATCTCTTCGGCAAACACGAGCCAGCGACGAGCGAATCGCTCGCGGGGAGCATCGGCGTACATCCCGTCGTTATCCGCCGCATCCTCGGTCAGCTCCGTCGTGCGGGGCTCATCACCGTCGCACGCGGACGCGAGGGCGGCGCACACATCGCCAAGGAACTCACAGACATCACGCTCGCCGACATCTTCCGTGCCGTAGAGAGCATCAGCGGTCAGTCCCTCTTCAGTTTTCATGAGAACCCGAACCCCGCCTGCCCCGTCGGCAGCCATATCCACGATGTACTCGACCACCGTCTCATGGACATCCAAGACGCCATGGAGAAGGAAATGGAGGAGATTACCCTCGCCGACGTTGTCAAAGAGGCACGGGGAAAAAAACTCAAATAAGCGATGCAGTAGCTTCTCGGTAACAATATAACAGGAGGATAAAATGGTCGTTTGTCATAGCAAATGCCATACAAAAAGCAGCTCTGTCAAACTTCATACAAACGCCTCAAAGAGCCGCTCGAATGAACGTGAAAAACGACTCCCGGCGGTATCTCTGCACACCGTCATTGAGCTCTTTGCCGGAGCAGGAGGACTTGCTCTCGGGATTGAACGCGCCGGATTTCAGTCGCTCGGGCTGATCGAAATTGACAAGGATGCTGCCGCCACGCTGCGGCAAAAATCGTCCTGCATGGCGTGTCATCAATGAGGACATTGCTGCGCTCTCACAGCTGAACCTCCCTGCCTATTTCCATATAAAAAAGGGGGAACTCGATCTTCTCTCCGGTGGAGCACCCTGCCAGGCGTTCTCTTATGCAGGGAAACGCCTCGGACTGGAGGACGCACGAGGAACTCTGTTTTATCACTATGCAAAGTTTCTCGAACAGCTCCAGCCAAAGATGTTTCTCTTTGAAAACGTGCGTGGACTCAAGACCCATGACAAGGGGCGCACATATCGTACCATCACGGACATATTCGAACAGGCGGGGTATATCGTAACAAATCGTGTCCTCAATGCATGGGACTATGGTGTAGCGCAAAAAGCGTGAGCGTCTCATCACCGTTGGCATCCGTAAAGACCTTGCGGGACGCATGAGCTTTTTCCTTCCCTCCACCGCATGACTATAAACCTGTCCTGCGTGACATACTCCATGACTGCCCGCCAAGTCTAGGGAGCTCTCATGGAGAGGAAAAACGCCGTATCTTTTGCAATGGTTCCGCCGGGCGGGTACTGGCGGGACATTCCGGAGGAAATCGCAAAAGCATACATGAAGACCTGCTGGTTCATGGAGGGAGGGCGCACGGGCATCCTGCGACGCCTCAGTCTTGATGAGCCGTCACTCACTGTCCTGACATCGCCCTAGTCAAAAGCAAACAGAACGCTGTCATCCACTTGAAGCACGTCCTTTTAGTGTTCGTGAAAATGCCCGCTGCCAGAGTTTCCCTGATGATTGGCAGTTCTGCGGGAGTATGATGCAGCAATACAAACAAGTCGGCAACGCTGTCCCAGTGGCACTTGCCTATGAGATTGGCAAAGCCATTTACACATCATTGGAGGAACTCTCATGTGGCAGCTAGATTTCATCTCCGAAGAAGACTTCACGGAACATGTACGCATGACCATCGAGAAATACGGGGAAAAGCTGACCTCTTACGATCTCAAACGATTCAACAAGAACATCGTTGACCCCGTAAAAATGCTCTTCGACAAAATCGTCTATCGTACGTCCTGGGAAGAGATCATCCGCAGTGAGATTTTTCGTCAGCGCGACAAAGCCAATAACAACAGCATCGGCTACTTTCACCAAGGCATTTTTCAATATATCCCACACTGCCGCGTTCCCGCCAACGGGACGGAGGGCGGCTGGGATGTTATTGTGGAGCGAGCGGATGGCATCATGATTCCTGGCGGCGGAACGGTGCACACCGTCTACGTAGAGATGAAAAACAAGCATAACACGATGAACTCTGCCGCGGCGGGGAAGACGTTCATCAAGATGCAGAACCAGCTCCTGCGCGATGACGACTGTGCCTGTTTCCTCGTTGAAGCCATTGCGGGTCGCTCGCAAAACATCAAATGGGAAACGAGTGTGGATGGCGAAAAGGTCGGACACCGCCTGATCCGCCGCGTAAGCATCGACCAGTTCTACACCCTTGTCACAGGAGAAGAGGATGCGTTCTACCGTATGTGCAGTATTCTTCCCGAGGTGATTGCCAAGGTGGTACGTTCACTCCCTCAACATGCCGTGCCTGTGGATACCGTGCTGGATGAACTGCGCACACGCGCAGCAAAATATAATACATCCGATGATATCGCAATGACAATGGCAGTCTATTTGCTAGGTTTTGGATCATATATTGGTTTTTCTCCATCAACGGTATCACAAGAAAGCGAGACATAGCACCATTATGACATGGGTATCGCATGTTGCACTCACGGGCACGATTGCCTACGCGGTGAGTGCCGATCCGCTCGCGGCGGCGGCGGCATGCGTCGGCGCCGTCCTACCGGACAAGGTGGAGGGCACCCCCGGCAGTGTCGGATGGCGTACATGGCGCAGTCGGCACCGCGGCTGGTCGCATTGGCCGATGCTCTATCTCGTCCTCATCGGTGCGCTCCTCCACAGTGAGGCGTACATCGGGAGCAGGATGTTCCTCACTTTGCTCTATGGGTATTCCTCGGTGCACTCCTCCACATCGCGGAGGATGCGGTCTGCGGCAAGGTGCCCGCCGTCCTCCCGACGCAGAAAATCGGGATACGGCTCTTTACCGTCGGATCGCTGCGGGAATATCTATTCACAGCTGTATGTATTGGCATTGTCTATGCAGGAAGTTGTTTTCTAGTGAATCAGTAATAAAACGAGGTGTTGCAAAACATGGATGGATTTGCTATAATGACCATAGAAAGAAACGTCCTTTGACGGCATCTTTCCAAGTTCACTAATTATTTTTCAAATAACCGTTCACTGAGTCAGAATGGGCGGTTATTTCTTTTGGGTTATCGCGAGTATGTAGCCTGTGGCAACGACCAAGAAAAGAATCGCACCGATCTCAGACATCTCACTCACCCCCTTTCGGGGGAAAGACACCGCCACGGGATTTCTCCCGCCCAAGGACGTTTCATTCTCAATATAACATATATAGGCAAAGATAGCAAACGTATCTTCAAAAGACCCTGCCCGACGAAGTCTTTGATTTCGTCGGGCAGGGTCTTTGTTCGTAAAAGAGATCAGTGATTTGCCGCCGTATAGATGGTGATGGCGTCGGCGCGTGTGAGCGGATGGAACACGCCGATGCGGATGCGATCCTCCTGCGTCGCATCGTCTGCGAGCTGCTCGATCGTCCCTGCCGAGAGGGTGCCGATCCCCAGCCCGCCGATGCTTGTCGGCATCCCGATGGAGGTGAAGAACTCCTCCATGTGACGGATGCCCGCGCGCGCGCGCTCCTCATCCGTGCCCGCATCAATGCCAAAGAGATCAGCGGCGAACTGGGCAAAGCGCGCTGGGTCGTAGGGATAGGCAAACCGCGCCCACGATCCCCAGAGCGCAGTGAGCGCACGTCCGTGCGTTGCATCGTAGTGTGCAGAAAGCGGATGGCTCAGCTTGTGTACTGAGAAATCCTTACCACGTCCAAGCCCTGTTAGGTCACTGTGTGATACGCTGCCGCAGTACATGAGTTCACTCATCGCATCATAGTCTTTGCGCGAGACGAGGAGGCGGCGCACGGACTCCATCACGGTGCGTAGGAGGTCAATCGCCACGCGGTCGGTGAAGACGTTCGGCTCCTTCACATCCGTGAAGAACCGCTCCATCGTGTGCATCATGATATCCGATGCCCCCGCGGCGATCTGCTCACGCGGCAGGGTAAAGGCGAGCGTCGGGTTCATAAAGGCGAAGACAGGGCGGTTGAGCGGCGAATTCAGCCCTACTTTCTGCCCCGTATCCTCATTCGTCAGCACGGCGGAGTCGCTCGTCTCACTGCCCGCGGCAGGGATGGTGAGCACGGACGCGACGGGCATCGTGCGCGTCAGCTCTGCCTTTTTCGTCCAGATATCCCAGATGTCCACGTCAGGATTTGCGATGCCGTGGGCGACTGCCTTCGCCGAGTCGATCACGCTGCCGCCCCCGATGGCAAGGATGAAGTTCACATCCGCGGTGAGCCCCTCGCGGATCGCCTCGCGGACGAACGCAACGCGCGGATTCGGCTGTACGCCGCCCATGACGAGGAACGCCAGCCCCGCCGAGGTCAGATTCATCTCGATGCGCGAGAGCAGCCCCGAGCGCTCTGCGCTGCCGCCGCCGTGGAGAATGAGCACGCGGCGCGCCCCCGCCGCACGCAGTTTTGCGGGAACGGCATCCTCCGCCCCCCGCCCGAAGATGATCTCCGTCGGACAATGATAGGTAAAGCTCTGCATGAAACTCCTCCTTTAATTGGAACGAAACATACCGTATCCATCTCTATTATAGCAGAACAATCAGGAAAAATCATATTGGTGTGAAGAAAAGTGTTGCAAAAAGACTTCAAAATTTCGTATAATAAATACACATAGGAATTATCATTACTTCCAGTAAGGAGGCTGAAAAATGAGTGGAGATCAAAGCAAAAGAAGCCCAACAGATACATGAGGCTGAGCAGAAATTTGATCGCACGCGTCGTCTCGTCGGCCTGTTTGGTGCGCCAATCCTCGCGATTCTGGTGCTCCTGACGCCGATCGACGGACTCACGCTCGAATCACACAAGCTGCTCGCCATCATGGTTCTGGTGGCGCTCTGGTGAATCACGGAACCCGTGCCCATCCCGTCACGTCCCTCATCAGACTGACGCTCGCCGTCGTGACAGGCGTGGTTACGGCAAAGGATGCCTATGCGGCATTCGCCAATCCGATGATCTTCCTCTTCATGGGTGGATTTATCCTCGCAAAGGCGATGATGGATCACGGGCTCGACAAGCGATTTGCCTACTGGCTGCTCTCGCGCTCGTGGGTCGGCTCGAATCCACGCCGCATCTTTCTCGCGATCGGTCTTGCCGCAGCGCTCTGCTCCGGCTGGGTGAGCAATACGGCGACCGCCGCGATGATGTTCCCGATCGCCCTCGGCCCTGCTTGCCGCCGTCAAGGAAAATGATGGCTGCGAACGGCAAGGAGATCGACCTGCACGACTACAAGTACGCGACCGGGCTGATGCTCATGACCGCGTATGCCTGCTCGATCGGCGGTGTTCTGACACCGATCGGCACTCCGCCGAACATCATCATGCTCGGCTTCCTCGACCAGATGGCGAACATCCACATCTCCTTCTTTTGAATGGATGACGTGGGGCGTCATTGCGATGGTGGCGTACTTCATCATCGCCTATGGTTCTCATCCGTATGTTCCCGCCCGATGTCGAGCGCATCGACGGCGCAGAGGAGTTCATCCGTGCACGTGTCGCAGAGCTCGGCGGCTGGACGCGCGCCCAGAAGAACACGCTCTTCTGCTTCCTCGTCGCCGTCTTCCTCTGGGTGTTCCCGGGCATTCTCTCGATGACGCTCGGCGGCACCTCCCCTCCTCAAAAATGTATTCGCGCCTCTTCCCTGAGGGCAGTCGCAGCGATGGCAGGCGCGCTGCTCCTCTTCCTCCTGCCGATCAACTTCAAGGAGCGCAAGTTCACACTGGAGTGGAAATCAGCGGTACAGGGCATCGAGTGGGGCACGCTCATCCTCTTCGGCGGCGGCCTCGCCATGGGCGGCATGATGTATAAGACAGGGGCTCTCGCAGTGGGTCGGCGACCGCATCGTCGGGATGCTCGGCGGCGAGCCGTCCGAGTTCGCCCTCGTCGCGATCTTCTGTGTGGTGGCACTGCTCTCTCCGAGCTCACCAGCCACAGGCGGCGACGAACATGATCGTACCCGCTCGCCATTACGGCAGCGATGTCGGCGGGGTTCAGCCCGATCCACGTCGCGATCGGTATCGCCCTCTCCTCGTCACTCGGCTTCATGCTGCCGGTGTCCACACCGCCGAATGCGATTGTCTATGCGTCTGGCTATATCCCCATCACAAAGATGATCAAGACCGGTGTCTACATCGACTTTATCGGCATCTTCTGCGTGACCATCCCGCTCGTGCTCTACTTCGTGGTATGGCTCGTCGGGTAAAACACAATCTTCCACATACAAGAGGCTGTGGCACAAAGGTAAATGTATCTTTGTGCCACGGCCTTCTTTTCGTATAGGGGACAGATTCGCGAAACGACATCCTCAGAATCCGTTATCTATGAGAGGCTTGGCATGACGAAGAAGTACGAGCAAAAAGATGTGCTAAAGATAGCTCGGTTGAATTTATCGGTGATTCCCTAATTTTAATTTTATAAAAATCCATCGATTCTCCCTTGACGCAATAATAAGAGTAGGTTATCATAAACGTTGCAGAGATAGTTTCATTATCATTTTGCATTGATAACAATGTGGATCTTAGGAGGTATCTTGATTGACACTGAAGGATGGGAAGACAGGAATGACGCTGAAGATTCTGCAAATCAGCGAGTCGCCGCTCAAAACAGCGTCTTATGTCGATGGGGATGATTCCGGGGACGAAGGTGACGGTTCTGCGTTCGGCACCTATGAGAGATCCCGATCGCGATTGGCATTCGCTCGTATAATCTCGCCGTGCGGCGCGAGGACGCAGCACTCATATCTGTCGAGCAGATCGGTTAAGGGGAGGGCGGAGATATGTCAGAATTGGCAGTTGCACTGACCGGAAACCCAAATACCGGTAAATCGACCATATTCAACGCACTGACAGGTGCGCGTCAGAAAAATCGGAAACTGGCCGGGGGTCACGGTTGACAAGAAAATTGGTCACACGCATTACAAGGGGCGGGCGATTTCCATTGTCGACCTTCCGGGGACGTACAGCATCAACGCCCGCTCGCCGGAGGAACAAATCGTCATCGACTACTTGACGAGCACGAAGCTGGATCTCGTCCTGGATGTCGTGGACAGCTCGAACATCGAGCGCAATCTTTTCCTTACGGTACAGCTCCTTGAGAAGGGGATTCCGCTCCTCATTGATCTCAATATGCAGGACGATGCGCAGCGGCGCGGCATCAAGATCAACACGGCGAAGCTCGAAGAGGCGCTCGGCATGCCCACCGTCGAGACGACGGGGCGCAGCAGCAAGAGTACAAAGACGCTGCTCGATGTCTTTACGAGTACGGTCATGGCACGGTACCAGCCGAGCGACCTCGTCAAGGCACATATCGCGAAGATCCATGAGATCGAGAGCAGTTCGCGTACGGAGGCGGAGAAGCAAGAGGCGATCATCGAGGCGCGCTATGCACTCATCGATCAGGTTGTGCGACATGCCGTAACTGTGCAGAATGTCGGTGCAACGTACTCGGAGAAAATGGATCGTTTTCTTGCGAACGGTGTGCTTGCGCTGCCGATTTTCCTTTTGATTCTCTATGGCGTGTTTCAGATCACGTTTACATGGATCGGTCAGCCCATTGCCGACGAACTCGAGGTGCTCATCAACGATCAGTTCCTGAACTTTGTCAAGGATTCGCTTGTAGCGGCGGGGGTCGCGGACTGGATGGTTTCGCTGGTCACGGACGGCATCATCGCGGGTGTCGGCTCAGTGCTGACGTTCGTTCCGCTCATCTTCGTCCTGTTCTTCTGCTCTCGTTCCTCGACGGCACGGGCTACATGGCGCGTATCGCGTTTATCACGGATCCGATCATGCGCCGCTGCGGGCTGACGGGTAAGGGGATCATGCCGCTGATGATGGGCTTCGGCTGCGCCGTTCCGTCCATCATGGGGGCGCGTGCGCTCGACTCGGAAAAGGATCGCATGATCTCGATCCTCGTCACACCGTTCCTGACGTGCGGTGCGAAGCTGCCGATCATGGCACTGTTTGCGGCGATGTTCTTTCCCAACAATGCAGCAAACGTTGTGTTCCTTATGTATATCATCGGTATGGTCATGGCTATTATCGTGGCAAAGGTGCTCGGTTCGACGCTGTTCAAGGCACATGGCTCGACCTTTCTGTTGGAGCTCCCGCCGTACCGTATGCCCGATATGAATTCGGTTCTCCTAGAGACGTGGGACAAGGGTAAGGGGTACCTCATCAAGGCAGGTACGATTATCTTTGCGGCATCGGTCATCCTTTGGTTCATGTCGAACTACAACTTCAGTGGTCCGTGCGAGATTGAGGACAGCATCCTCGCGACGCTCGGCGGCTGGATGTCTGTGCTCTTCACATTCCACGGCTTTGCAACGTGGGAGGCTGGCGCGGCTGTCCTTTCCGGTATCATGGCGAAGGAAACGGTCGTTGCGACAATCGGCATTCTCTATGGTGTTGCCGATGTCTCGACCGAAGCGGCGGATGCGGCTAATACGGCTTCCATGATGCTTCAGACAGGTATGGGCGCAGCGTTTACAAGCCTTTCTGCGCTTGCCTTCATGGTATTCTCACAGCTCTACACGCCATGTGTCACGTCACTCGGTACGATTAGGAAAGAGACGGGCGCGTGGAAATGGGTCGGCTTCTCTGCCGTCTATATGTTCGCGATTGCTTGGTTTGTTTCGCTTCTTGTCTATCAGATTGGTCGGTTACTCGGCTTCTGATAGGCGCCTCTGAGGGGAGATTCTTATGGCAACCTATGTCGTCGGTGCATTTGTGGCGGCTGCACTCTTTTGCCGTTCGCCATGTCTATCGGAACTTTCGCCTGGGCAGGGAAGGACTGCTGCGGCAGCAGCTGCTCGTCATGTGATGAACCTCCTTCCTGCTGCCATTCATCGGAACAATTGAAAAATAAAGGGAAGCACTGATACGCTGAATGGATCAGTACTTCCTAAAAATGGGCTGCTGCACGTTTGTTTCGTGCAACAGCCCATTTTGATCTACTCTTCTGCGGTAAAGCGGATCGGCACCTCCGTCAGCTCCGTCTCCATGCGGCGGCAGGTGACGTTCGCCGAGGCGAGCATCCGCTTTGAGGCCTTCGTGCTGTCCGTTCCGGCGTACTTATCCGAGGTAGATGACCTCACGGATGCCGCTCTGGATGATTGCCTTGCAGCATTCGTTGCACGGGAACAGTGATGTGTAGATACGACAGCCTTTCAATGACGTGCTCGCATTGAGGATGGCGTTCAGCTCCGCATGCACGACATAGGGGTACTTTTGCTCGGCGAACTCCCCGTCCGTCCCCACGGATACTCATGGTCGTCGCAGCCGTTCGGCATCCCGTTGTAGCCGACACCGACGATATGCTTGTCCTCGTTGACGATGCAGGCGCCGACCTGCGTATGCGGGTCTCTGCTGCGGTAGAGCGGAAAAGAGCGCCACGCCCATAAAAATACTCGTCCCATGAGATAATCATGACGATTCCTCCCCTGTATTGCACAGCATACATTTGTTTGCTATAATCATAGCAGGCACTGATAGGCGCAGTGGTAACTCAGCCCCCGAAAGGGGGGATTGATATGGAGACCTACGAGTTCTTAACGTTTCTCGTTGTGTTCACCGTATTAGTTTTATCCGTTAAACGATAAATGAGAAAGCCCCGCCTTGCGTCTCCAAACAATAGGCGGGGTAATCTCTACTATAAGATTTGGGGCGACCGCTGAGCGGCAGTGCCCTTTTCTATGTCTATTCTACTTCAATCCGCCAATTTCGTCAAGCATTGCACAGCATACATTTGTTTGCTATAATCATAGCAGGCACTGTACGTAACGGTAGGCGGCTAATCTCACCCCCGAGAGGGGGGATACGCATGGATACCTATGAGTTCCTATCATTTCTCATAGTATATACCATACTGATCTTGTCAGTAAAGCGATAACGAGAAAAACCCGCCGAACGTCTCCAAACTGTAGGCGGGAATCTCTCTCCTAAGATATAAGGGGGCGGCCGCCCATCGGCAGTGCCCTTTTTCTATGTCCATTTTACTTCAATCCGCCGATTTCGTCAAGCACGAGGCTCACACCACATCAACGCGCAGCACGCCGTCCACCTGCCGCAGGGCATCAGCGATAAAGGACGGCTTGATGTTCTCGCGATTGTAGACCTCAAAGGTCAGGTAGATGCGCCGCTCTCCGCCCGTCTCTGTCTCCGCCTCGTCCTCGTCCGTCCTGACCTTCATCCCGCGTGAGCGCAGATGGAGATCCTCAATGCAGGCACTGACGCGCATGATCTGCCCGGGACGGTCAATCGTGTGGATGGAGAGGAGAGCAGGCGTTCATGATCGACCCACGCATCGAGCCGCGAGAGATTCCCGAGGATGAGGAACACGATCGCCGTCGTCACGCTCGCGCCGAGGTAAAACCCCGCGCCGACCGCAAGCCCGACCCCCGCGACCACCCAGAGCGTCGCCGCCGTCGTCAGGCCTGTGACCGTCAGCCCCTCCTTCATGATCGCGCCCGCACCGAGAAAGCCGATGCCTGAGACCACCTGCGCCGCGAGACGCGCGGGGTCGGCGTTCGTCTTCCCCTCCACATTGTCATAGAGTGCCTGCGACATAATCATGATGAGACATGAGCCGAGCGCCACGAGCATATTCGTCCGCAGCCCCGCCGACTTGTTTCGCATCTGCCGCTCATAGCCGATGATCCCGCCCATCACACACGAAAGCACGAGTCGCAGACATACCTCCCACTCCGCCATCAAATCTTCCTCCTAAAATAAACAGAATATATCGTATACGACCTTTTTCATAAGTTATCCCCAGCTGTGTAAAACTCTGTGGATAAAATTGTTCAAAAGCCCCCAACTGCCTTTATCCACACATCTTTACACAATGTGCATAATTTTTACGAACGATCCTCCGATTTCTGTGGATAACGTGGATAAATCAGTGGATAACCCCATATATGGGAGTTGATCGGCTGATATTTTCCATATTTTGTAGTCGAATCGGGGCTACTTTTTCCACAGGGGACGCGTGGATATCCGGACTTCTCCTCCGCCGTCCAAGAGTGATAAGGGTGCACAATCAGTGACGAATTGTAGTAGCGTTTTTCCCCCGTCACCTCGCGATCCACCCACGCGGGCAGCGTGACCTCCGCCGTCTCCGACGGCAGTTCCACCTCAGCGACAACGAGACCATCGTTCGCCCCATGAAAGACATCGACCTCCCATCGGCGCCCTGCGGCATCCACGACATAGCGCGTCTTCTCCACGAGCGGCGGATCGCAGAGCGCGAGCATCGCCCGCGCATCCGTCGGGGGGATCTCATACTCATACTCCGCGCGCACCATCCCGCGCGTCTCCCCTTGACCGTCAGATAGCCGCGCCCGCCGGCGAGACGCACGCGCACCGTCCGCTGCGGATCACGCGAGATAGCCCTGCGCCATCTCCGTCCCCGCGCCCTGTGGGCGAAATCCGCCCGCACCGTAAACTTGCGCTCGATCTCAACGCCCATATTTTTCCCTCCTATATTATAGTAGGTTTTCTTTCAAAAATACTCCCGTAAAATAATTTTCTCGGCACGAATCGGCATTTTATCCGACCATGGAGAAAGTAGTACAGGCAGCGTATTTTTTGCGATTAAACCGAACGGAACAATGAATACAGCCCCATTCTGCCGCCTAGAGCCGGCAAAAACAGCAGATTTCCGCCATTTTCCAGGAACAATCCCTTGCATATTCGCCGCGTTTGCTATATATTATGTGATACTGAGTAGATATGTACCATCCCTGTGATTTCTACAGTATAATCCACACGCACGCGAAGCGCAACCGCACGGCGCGGAATACACGCGCCCACCTGCGATGGGGGAGGAAAGGACAGATTCTGCATTGACGACACTACCACCGAAGAGACCAACGGCGAAAAAAGAAACGATAGCTACCATCGTGCTCGGCACGATCCTCATCTTCGTCCTTGCGGCGCTCGCGGGCGTCTTCTTTGCCCAGAGCAGCCTGCTCGACCGCAACAAGGGAGACCCCGAAGGACGAGCTCCTCACCGCCAAGGACAAGGCGACCATCGCGATCATGCGGGCGTCGATGAGCGCACGGACGACGTCGGACGCAGCGACACCCTCATGGTCGCGACCATCGACCCGCAGAAAAACGAGGCCTCGCTCTCTCCATCCCGCGTGACACGCGCGTCGCCATCCCGAAAAACGGCTACGACAAAATCAACGCGGCATACGCCTACGGCGGCGAAAAACTTACCCAGCGCACCGTCGAGGACTTCCTCGGCATCCGCATGGATCACTACGTCATCATCAACACCCACGCCTTCCAAAAGATCATCGACGCCATCGGCGGCATCGACATTGACGTCGAAAAGCGCATGTACTACGAGGATCCGTGGGACGACGACGGCGGCCCTCGTCATCGACCTGCGCCCGGGACGCCAGCACATGGACGGCAAGACCGCCGTCACCTACGTCCCGCTACCGCGACGAGGAGGGTGACATCGGCCGCGTCAAACGCCAGCAGAAATTCATGCGCGCGTGCGTCGACGCTGTAACCACCCCCGCCATCCTGCCGCGCCTGCCGGGCATCATCGCGAGCGTCATCGACAGCGTCAAGACCGACCTCAGCGTCCGCCAGATGCTGGAGTTCATCGGCACACTGAAACAGGCACAGGGCAAAGGGACTGCGCACCGACATGGTGCCGGGACGCCCGCTCTACATCGAGGGGCATCAGCTACTGGATCCCCGACATGGAGCAGCTGCGCCGCAACATGGTCAACACCCTCGGCCTCAGCCTGAACGCGAACGAGCGCAGCCGCATGGAGCGCGCCATCCGCGACTACGAGACTCCATCCCCGCCGGCGCCACCGAGGTGCCCGAGGGCGACAACAGCATCGGCCGCCGCGTCAGCGGAGACGAGGCACTCGACACACGGAGCCGCAAACACTCCTCCTCCGACGACAGCAGCAAGACCGAGCGCAAATCCACCGACCAGAAGAGCAACGACAAGAGCAGCAAAACGCAGAGCACCGACACATCCCCGCCGAAAAAAATCGGCCGACACCGACAGTGGAAGTGGAAGCGGAAGCAACAGCCGCCACGCGAGCACGCGTCAGAGCAGCAGTGCTGACAGCGGCGGCGACACCGCAGCACCGCAGCGCAGCGGCGGCAGCCCCGGCAAGGAAAACTAAAGAATCGCTGCCTTGATCCATCACAAAAGCATAACGCCCTCTGCCTCCTCTATGGGAAGGGGCACCGCAGAAACGGCGGCAGAGGACATATAGAGGACATCCCCCAGGAAAGGAAAATGCACTATGGGAAGCAAATTTGATGCAGAATCACTCGACCTTCATAAGAGCCATCACGGCAAGCTCGGCGTCACGCCGACCGTCCCGCTGAAGACCCGCGACGACCTCAGCCGCGCCTACACGCCCGGCGTCGCCGCACCGTGCCTCGCGATCAAGGCAGATCCCGAAAAGATCTACGACTACACGAGCAAGGGCAACATGGTCGCCGTCGTCACGAACGGCACCGCCGTCCTCGGTCTCGGCAACATCGGCGCAGGCGCAGGCCTCCCCGTCATGGAGGGCAAGGCGATCCTCTTCAAGGGCTTTGCCGGTGTCGACTCCGTCCCCGTCTGCGTGAACAGCGAAAAAGTCGAGGATGTCGTCAAAGTCTGCCAGCTCATCGCCCCCACCTACGGCGGCATCAACCTCGAGGACATCAAGGCACCCCAGTGCTTTGACATCGAGAACGAGCTCAAAAAGACCCTCGACATCCCCGTTTTCCATGATGACCAGCACGGCACAGCGATCGTCGTCGTCCCGCCCTCCTCAACGCGTACAAGTACCTCGGGCGCGACCTCAAGGCAGCGAACATCGTCATCAACGGCGCAGGTGCGGCAGGGACAGGCGATCGCATCGCCTCCTCTTTGCCTACGGCATCAAGACCGTCGTCCTCTGCGACACGACGGGCGCGATCTACGAGGGACGCGAAAAGAACATGAACCCGTACAAGGAGAGCCTCGCCAAAGTCTCCAACCATCAGAAGGAGCAGGGCACCCTCGCCGAGGTCATCAAGGGGCAAGGACATCTTCATCGGTGTCTCCGCCCCCGGCAGCCTCACCCCGAGATGATCAAGAGCATGAGCAAGGGTACCCGTCGTCATGGCGATGGCGAACCCCGTCCCCGAGATCCCTGCCCGACGAGGCAAAGGCGGCAGGCGCACGCATCGTCTGCACGGGACGCTCTGACTTCCCGAATCAGGTCAACAACCTCCTCGCCTTCCCGGGCATCTTCCGCGGTGCGCTGGACGTGCGCGCAAAGGAAATCAACGAGGAAATGAAAATCGCCGCCGCCGGCGCGATTGCCTCCCTCATCCACGAATCCGAGCTGAACGAAACCAACATCATCGCCAGCCCGCTCGACCCGCGCGTCGCACCGACCGTCGCCGCTGCTGTCGCCGAGGCGGCACTCAACACGGGCGTCGCACGCCGCACCGACATCACCCCGTCCGCCGTCGCCGCCCACACGCGCGAGCTGCTCGGACACGCCGTCGGCTGAGACGCATAGACAGGACTGCCACTCACACAAAGGATATCGGTGCAACAGTCAAAAATGATTGGCGCGCGGATGTGGGGCATATCGTTCGGCTTCTGATAGCAGTAGAAACCGCCGCCGAAGGGCATTCGTCCTTCGGCGGCGGTTTTCGTATGCTTGACAAGTTTTTCCATTTCACCTAGTATCAGTATAGGAAGGAAAGGAGTGTAGCAATGGATACAAATGAACTGACCTCCGTGTTTCGGATCGGCGAAACTATCGCCGTGGAGTTCAAACGCTGCGGCAACGGCATTGAGAGCGATGTCTATGAAACCGTCTGCTCCTTTCTAAACCGCTATGGCGGCGACATTTTCCTCGGTGTTCTGGACGATGGAACAGTGGCGGGCGTTGCGGAAAAAGCTGCCCCCGATATGGTGCGGAATTTCATCAGCCAAATCAGCAATCCGGACATCCTCTCTCCGACGGTATGCCTCACGCCGAAGATCATCATGCATGAGGAAAGACCCTCATCCACATCCATATTCTACCCAGCGCCGAGGTACACAGCTACAAGCGCGTGATCTACGACCGCATACAGGATGCCGATGTCAAGGTAACAGCGACGGCACAAATCGCGCAGATGTATATACGAAAACAGGAAATCTTTACCGAGCGCAAAATCTATCCCTATGTCAGTATCGAGGATCTGCGCCTTGACCTCCTACCGAAACTACGGACGATGGCGGTCAACAGCGGCGGCGGTCAGCATCCGTGGACGGCGATGACCGACGAGGAACTTCTAAAGAGCGCTCGCCTCTATGGAAAGGATCGTGTGACCGGCGCGGAGGGCTACAATCTCGCCGCTGTTATGCTGCTCGGACGGGATGACGTGATACCGGACGTGGTGCCTGCATATCTCACGGACGCATTGCTGCGCCGCGTTGACACGAAACGCTACGATGACCGAGAGATCATCCGCACCAACCTGATCGAGAGCTACGAGCGCCTCATGGCATTTGCTCAGAAATATCTGCCCGATAAATTCTATCTCGAAGATGACCAGAGGAAAAGCCTGCGCACCATCATCACCCGGGAGATCATCGCAAATACGCTCATTCACCGCGAGTACACGAGCAGCTATCAGGCGAAAATTCGTCATTGAACGCAGCCGTATGTATGTCGAAAATGCAAACCGTTGTGCGCAGCTCGGTGTCCTCACCCCCATGAATTTGGAGCCGAATCCGAAGAATCCCATCATCGCAGCGTTTTTCCGCAACATCGGCTATGCCGATCAACTCGGTTCGGGTGTGCGCAACTCTATCACTACTCAAAGTTCTACAGCGGGGAGGCGCCGGAGCTGAAAGAGGATGACATCTTTCGGATTACGGTTCCTTTAGATGTAGCACTGGTTGATGCCATGGAAAATCCCACCCAAGATCGGGAAAAATCCCACCCAAGATCGGGAAAAATCCCACCCAAGATCGGGAAAATCCCACCCAAGATCGGGAAAAATCCCACCCAAGATCGGGAAAAATCCCACCCAAGATCAGGAAAAATCCCACCCAAGATCAGGAAAAATCCCACCCAAGAGATTCCGCATCCCATCGAGAACAGTATTTTGGAACTCGTCGCGAGCGAGCCGTACCCTATCGCAGAGAGAGATCGCCAATCGCCTCAATCAGAATACCAATACGATCAAATATCGTATACGACGACTCAAAGAAAAAGGCCTTCTCATTCATATCGGTTCCACGCAAAAGGGTGAATGGGTACGCACTCCACCCATGCCTTTAAGGGACTGCTATACGAAGCTGCAAAACTTCGTATAGCAGTCCCTCATTTTATTTCCGATGTTCTCTCACGTATGCCTTCGCCGCCTTTAGCCGCACCTCAAAATATTCTGCCAGCCGCTCCTCTAGGAGCGCGGCATCCCTCCCCGACGAGTGCCCCGGATTCTCGTATAGCGTCCGCGCCCAGTCCTCTCCCGCCCGCAGATAGAACGTCATGATCGGCACCGCGCGCGCCTGCTCCTCCGTTCCCTCCGGCAAATAGTAGAATGTTATCCTGCGCCCATGTGCCTCCGTGAGGAGCGTATCGTCACCCTGTGGACGATAGAGCGCATGCAGCGCACGGCACAGATCGACAGCATCCGCTCCGCGTGCCTCATGGAGAAAGATAAAATCTCCCTGATCAAAAAGCGGCGCTCCCTCGTGCATCACATGATTCTCGCGCAGCGCTGCCGCCTCTGCGGGGGATGCCGCCCTGAGATGAACGTCAACCGCGACAGCATTCACCGCGGGATAGAGATGGGCGAAATAGACCTCTGCATACGCCGCAGCGGCATCCGTGTCGCGGTAAAGGAAGGGATAGGGGAACTGTGCGCGCTGGATCTCCGCCACAGCGGTAAAGTGGATCCCGTTCCCCGCATCATAGAGCACATAACAATTCCTCTGAAACGGCTTTTCCCGCAGCGTCTGCTCGCCCTCCGACACGACCTGCGCCCCATAGGAATGAAATTTTCCATTCACCATCGCAGCGACCTCATCCGCCGTATAGGGATCACTGTTTTCCGTGACGAAAAAATCACAGCCCGACAGCACGGAGCAGAACAGAGCGAGTACCGAAAGACAGAAACGCCGCTTCATATCACACCTCTCACGCAGTGCCCGCCGCACGCACGAATTTCGCCCAGATCGACCGATACACGTCCTCCACATCATGCACATAGCCTGCGGCATCCGTCAGCGGTGCGTGCCGCAGCATCGTGCGCAGATTTCGTCGCAGCACGCGCAGCGTCGCAGGATCGGAGGCAAGTCCCGCCGCGATCCGCACATAGTCCACAGGCGTCTGCGCGACGAGCTCGGGGAGATGCGCATTCGTGAGGAGACTCGCACCGAACCGCGCGCCGTGACTCGCCCCTGCAAGCGTCACCACGGGTACGCCCATCGAGAGCGCCTCACAGGTCGTCATCCCGCCCGTATAGGGAAACGGATCAAGCGCGATATCCACATCCCCGTACTCCCTCAGATAGCCGCAGCTGAACACGCGCATCTCGACACGCGCGGCGGGAATCCCACAGCGCACGAGACGCTCCGCGACCATCGCACGCCCCTCCCCATGGTCAAAGATCTTGCTCTTGACGAGGAGACGCGCCCCGGCACCGCATCCAGCACCTGCCGCCAGAGGCACAGCACCTCATCCGTCACCTTATTGAAATTATTGAATGAACCAAACGTCACGCATCCCCGCTGCTCCATCGGCGGCGGCATGACAGGGGCAGATCATCGGGCAGTGGATAGCAGAAATGACTGTGCGGCAGACGGATGATCTCCTCCGTCATCGCATCATCTCCGCCCCCGGCGGATCGACATACACATCCGAGAGCACATAGTCCACCGCAGACAGCCCCGTCGTATTAAAAGTAGCCGATCCCCGTCATCTGCACGGGCGCGGGACGGTGCGCGAGAACGGGCAAGGCGTTCCCCTGCGTATGCCCCGCGAGATCGACGAGAACATCCACCTCATCATGGCGGATGAGCGCCGCCGTCTCCGCCGCAGAGCAGCCGCGGACATTATGCCACACATCCACCGCGGCGCGCATCTCCGCCGAGAGCGCATCCTCGCGCAGCGCGCGTAGCAATAGACGGCAAATTGCGTGCGGTCATACTGCGTGAGGAGCGGGCGCACAAGCCGCCCGACGGGATGCACGCAGAGATCGGGCAGATATAGCCGATGCGGGTGCGCGTATGCCCACGCGCCGCGTCCGCCGCCCCCGCCCGCGGCAGGACATCGGCAAAGAGCGCATCGTAGCCGTACGCGAGCCCCGCATAGAGCGGGCGCAGATACGTCGGCAGATAGTTCACGGCAAAGAGCGCGTTGCTGTACTCCACCGCCCGCCGGGCGCCGCCCCGTCTCCAGCTGTGCGGACGCGAGAAACGCCGCGACCGCCTCCTGCGCCTCCCCGCCTCTGTCAGCGCCGCGCCGAGGAGACTGTACGCACTCGCGAGAAACACCGCATCGTGTGCATGGCGTTCCTCCTCCTCTGCCATCCGCCGTTTCAGCATCTCGACCAGCGCGCGCAGATGCGCGATCTCCGTCGCGAGCTTCCCTCCGCGCGGTCGATATAGACCTCCTGCCGCACCGCGCCCGCATGATCGGGACACATGGTGCGGATGCGTGCGACCTCCGCCCGCGCCGCCTCGTATGCCCCGTCTGCGTCAGCGCAGCAGCGAGAATATAGCGCATCTCCACATCCTCGGGCAGAACCGTCAGCAGCTCCTGCGCGACCTCCGCCGCACGCGCATACTCCCGCTTCTCGTAGAGATCATTGGCACGCAGGAGAATCTCCTGCCGCAGCGCCTGCACATCGTCCATACCATCCCGCCTTTCACAATATAACCTCTATTCGACGAGAGGAAGAAGAATCCCTTTTCTCCCCGCCCGGCAGAGAGCCCTAGTTTTTTTGACAAACGATTGCGGAATAATGCTTTGCGCAGCTCCTAAGCGAACCTTAGTGAAGCAAGTGAGTAGCATGCGTTTCGCCCCTCGGCGCACTTCTTTTCGTCCAAGCGAAGCGCGTTTATTCCCCACGCCCCAAACATGGACTTTTCCCCGCGAAAATGCTATAATCTTAGTATATTAGCAAAGGTTACGGATGAGAAGTATTGTGCTCCTAAGCAAACCTTAGTGAAGCAAGCGGAGCAAAGTGCGACCCGCCCCCGCATGATTTCTACCGTTCAAGCGAAGCGCGTATAGGGAAAGCTCTGATAAATTCAGCACCGCCATCTTGACGCATCTTTTCGCCCGCACTTCGGCGGAAAAATCCTCCACAGAGCACCACTCTGCGTCCGGTTTTCCACCTCGTTCGGGCGAAAAATCTATGCCAATCTGACGGACTTCATTTTATCAGCGATTCCCTAGAAATCATGCGGTATTTTGGCGGACAAGCACACGACCGCTTGCGCAACGAAGCGTTTGCGTGGAGCACTATATTTCGTAAAACACGTAACATTTGACCATAAACCGACCCGATGGAACGAACACAAAGAGGTGACATATTGGATCTGGACTTTGGACAGGGGCGCATCGTCCCCGTCAACCTCGAACACGAGATGAAAAACTCCTACATCGACTATGCGATGAGCGTCATCGTCGCGCGCGCCCTTCCTGACGTACGCGACGGCCTAAAGCCCGTACACCGCCGCATCCTCTATGCGATGCAGGGGCTCGGGCATGACCAGCAACAAGCCGTACAAAAAAATCGGCGCGCATCGTCGGTGAAGTGCTCGGTAAATATCACCCGCACGGCGACAGATCCGTCTACGACGCCATCGTCCGCATGGCGCAGGACTTCTCCATGCGCTACATGCTCGCGGACGGCCACGGCAACTTCGGCTCCGTCGACGGCGACTCCGCCGCCGCCATGCGCTACACCGAAGTACGCATGTCAAAAATCGCCGAACTCATGCTGCGCGACATCGACAAGGAAAACCGTCGACTTTACGGACAACTACGACGGCTCGGAGAAAGAACCGACCGTCCTCCCCGCAAAATTCCCGCAGCTCCTCGTCAACGGCACCGCGGGCATCGCCGTCGGCATGGCGACCAACATCCCGCCGCACAACATGGTCGAGGTCATAGACGGCACCCTCATGCTCATCGACAACCCCGACACCACCATCGACGAACTCATGGGCGTCATCAAGGGACCCGACTTCCCGACCGCAGGGCTCATCCTCGGCACCGAGGAAATCCGCAAGGCATACACCACAGGACGCGGCGTCATCAAAATGCGCGCACGCGCCCACATCGAAACGATGAGCAATGGCAAACCGCGCATCATCGTCACCGAACTCCCGTATCAGGGTCAACAAAGCGCGCCTCATCGAGAAAAATCGCCGAACTCGTCCGCGACAAACAGATCGACGGCATCACCGACCTGCGCGACGAATCCGACCGCAGCGGCATGCGCATCGTCATCGAACTGCGCCGTGACAGCGCGCCGAACGTCATCCTCAACCAGCTCTACAAACACACCCAGCTGCAGGACAGCTTCGGCGTCATCATGCTCGCCCTCGTCGACGGACAGCCCGTCATCATGAACCTCAAGCACGTCCTGAGCACTACATCAACCATCAGGAAACCGTCATCACGCGGCGCACGCAGTACGAACTGGCGAAGGCAGAAGCACGCGCCCACATCCTCGAAGGACTCACCATCGCCCTCGACCACCTCGACGCCGTCATCACCACCATCCGCGAAAGCCGTACCGCAGACATCGCGCGCACGGCACTCATGGACGGCTTCAAACTCACTGAAAAACAGGCACAGGCCATCCTCGATCTCCGCCTCCAGCGCCTCACCGGCCTCGAGCGCGAGAAAATCGAAGAGGAGTACCAAGAGGTACTGAAACTGATCGAAGAACTCAAGGGCATCCTCGCCGACCGCACGAAAGTCCTCGCCATCATCAAAAACGAGCTCATTGAAGTGCGCGACAAATACGGCGACGAACGCCGCACGGAGATCACCTTCGACGCGAGCGGATGGACGTCAAAGACCTCATCGCTGAGGAAGACGTCGTCGTCACCCTCACCCTGAACAACTACATCAAGCGCATCCCGCTCGACACCTACCGCCGCCAGCGGCGCGGCGGCGTCGGCGTGCGCGGCATGGGTAGTAAAGGAAACCGACATCGTCAGCGACCTCCTCATCACCACCACGCACCACGACATCCTCTTCTTTACGAACCGCGGGCGCGCCTTCGTCCTGAAATCCTACGAAATCCCCGAGAGCGGACGGCAGGGCAAAGGGGCACGGCCATCGTCAACCTCCTCGCCGTCGAAAACGACGAGCGCATCACCGCCGTCATCCAAGTCAAGGAATTCCGCGCCGACCGCTACCTCTTCCTCGGCACCAAGCACGGCGTCGTCAAGAAAACACCGCTCTCCGAGTTCGGCAACATTCGCAAGAACGGCCTGCGGGCAGTCAACCTCGACGAGGACGACGAGCTCATCGGCGTCAAATTCACCGACGGAGAGAACCGCATCATGCTCGGCACGCGCGGCGGCAAGGCGATCACCTTCCCCGAGGACGGCGTACGCTCCATGGGACGCATCGCGCGCGGCGTGCGCGGCATCACCCTCGCCGACGGTGACGAAGTCGTCGCAATGGACGTCCTCAAGAACGACTCCGAGGTACTCACCGTCACCGAGGGCGGCTATGGCAAGCGCACCACCGCCTCCGAGTATCGCACCCAGACGCGCGGCGGCAAGGGACTCATCAACATGAAGGTCACCGAAAAACCGATCTCCGTCGTCGGCATCCGCGTCGTCCGTGAAAACCAGGAACTCATGCTCATCACCACCGAGGGAATCGTCATCCGCACCAGCGTCGATGAGATCTCCCTCATCAGCCGCAACACACAGGGCGTCAAACTCACGACCATCGCCGAAAGCGACCGTGTCGCCTCCATGGCAACCATGAACCGCATCGTCGACAGCGCAGGTGAGTGAGCGGACTCCATGCAGATCACATCGTCGTGTAGGGAATCACGGAGAAAGGAGTTGATTTCATGTCCGTTGCCATCCATCTCAAAAACGCACGAAGCAAAAACTCTTTAAAAACACGCTGCGCGCCGCGGCATGACCCTCTCCGACTTTGCTGCGGCATCGATGCGCGAGCGCATGGAAGATGAACTCGATCGTCAGGCCTATGAGAAAGCCATGGCGGACTTCCGTGCAAACCCCGTCACCTATACACTGGAAGACGTCGAAAAAGAATTAGGCCTTTCATGAGCTATCACGTTGTTTTTCAGTGCACAGGCAAAAATCCATAAAAAAACTTGATCGCCATGTTTATACGACGATCATCGCTTGGATTCGCAAAAACCTCGAAGGATGCAGCAATCCACGGATTCATGGAAAACCACTGACTGCCAATCGAAGTGGACAGTGGCGCTACCGTGTGAATGACTACCGCATTATTGCTGATATTCAGGACGATAAGGTCATTATCCTTGTCCTTGCCGTTGCACATCGCCGTGAAGTCTACGACTAAAAAGCACTCCGTTTCTCAGCGCAAGAAACGGAGTGCTTTTTCATTCAAACAAATGCATGACAATGATCACCGATATGTCCCTAAATACTCCTCCCAGACCTCTGCCGGCACGAGCCGCCCGCCCGTCGCCCATGCGATATGCGTCGCACGATGGAGGCGTTCCTCCGTCAGACCATGCGCTGCGCAGTAGTCACGTGCCGCAGGGCAGTGCAGGAGTCCGACGGGACCCGCGAATGCCGCACAGCTCGACGGCTCGATGCGGATCCCTCACTCGCATCGAGATCGCGCAGATAGTCGTAGAGATGCGCCTCGAGACCGTAAACACCCCCTGCCATGTGATTCGTCATCATGCGCGTCACGAGACTCGACGGACTCGCACAGGCAAGCCCGTCCGCATCCGTCCTTCCCGCCAGACCAATATCATGCACATTGGCACGCTCAAATCGCTGCGTCGCGACCCCGAGAAGAACCGAGGGACACTGTGCCGGCTCCACGAAAAAACAATGCACATCATCATGGTAGAGCCGCCGCAGCCCATAGGACACCCCGCCCGGGGCACCGCCGACTCCGGCGGGAATATAGACGATCAGCGGATGCTCACGGTCCACCGTGATCTCCTGCGCCCTCAGCTGCGCCGCGAGACGCCCAGCGGCGACAGCATAGCCGAGGAAAAGATCGAGGGACTTCTCATCATCGACAAAGTGACTCATGGGATCCGCATCCGAGGCACGTCGCCCCTCCGCCACCGCACGCGAGTAGTCATCCGCGTACTCGATCACCTCCACGCCATGCGCGCGCAGGAGATCCTTCTTCCACTGCTTCGCGTCGGCCGACATGTGGACGCGCACATGAAATCCAATCGCCGCACTCATAATGCCGATGGACATACCGAGATTGCCCGTCGAGCCGACCTGCACCGTATAGCGCGCAAAGAAATCCCGCAGATCGGCAATCTTTGCATAGTCATCATCAAAGGTCAGGAGACCCGCATCCATCGCCAGCCCTTCTGCATGCTTCAGCACCTCATAGATCCCGCCGCGCGCCTTCACCGAGCCCGCAATCGCGAGATGGCTGTCCATCTTCAGCAGGAGACGCCCCGGAATCTCTGCTCCGTATGCATCAGAAAGTCGCACCTGCATCGCAGGAACCGCGCGCAGCGGCGACTCGATGAGACCATCCGTCTCCGCCGTCTCGGGAAAAGCGCGCCGGATAAAGGGAGCAAAACGGCGGAGCCGCGCTGCCGCATCTGCAATATCCTCATCCGAAACGACGAGCTGCGACAAACCATCCACCACATCAAAGGGCAAGAGACGCGGATTGACCCACACCGTCTCCTCGGCCGCACGAACAGCAGCGGGAACGACATCGCCTGCGATAAAAGCATCTGTACTCATATCATTCTCCTAGGATAAGTGGAAGGAACAACATTCTAACATAAATCATGATCGATGTTCAATACAGGACATACGCACCTTAAAAATCCCCTTTTTCAGCGGCGCAGGGCTGTCTGCCATGACGCCGCTGCGGTGCACGTCCGAGGGCAGACAGACAAGGAAGTCACCGGGGTGCATGACAACACTGGCATCTACCTCCCCCGCTGCGGGGATAAAATCACGCGCAGGGTCATAGTCCCCCATCTTCATGCGCTCGATGGCACTGACATCAATGCGCTCCGTCCCCGCAGCGAGGATATGAACATCGGCATAGATGCGGTGCGCCTCCCATACCTTCTCCGCGCGCGTTCCTGTCGTGTAGTGGGCGATATTGACGTAGAGATCATCCCCCTCGATCTCCTGCCGCCCCTCTGAGAGCGCCCCGAGATCATGCGTCCGCGCGTAGGTGAGCGCACGATGCAGCATAGGCGGAAGAAGTGCGCAGGCCTTTTCATCATGGATATTTCCGTAAATCACAACAATCTCCTTATATATTTTATATTATTATTTATTATTTATCGTAATTTATAGCATATTATTTTATATTATTGTATTTGCACGCGCCGACTGCCATCTGCTGACGTCCTAAACTGTGCCGAGTTCAGTCCCTGCAGGAAGTCAATGACCTTCTCACTCTCCGCATCGAGCCGCGCGATCTCCGTGCGGTAGTCCACGATCTCCGCGATCACCCCGCGGAGCATCTGCGTACCCTCCTCCTCCTGTTTCTGATACTCCTCCGTAATGCGCGCATGGATGCCGTCCATGCGTTTCTTCGCCTTGATGTACGCGTTAAAGATCACCGCGCCGGCGGCGATGCCGAGCGCCGTCCAGTATACCTCCCCACCGTAGAGACCGAGCAGCACGGGAAGGAGCCATATCCATCGGAAGAGCTTTTCCTGTGAAGACAGCTCATAGGGACGCATGCGGATCATACGCTGAACATCGTTCCACGTGACAAATAACCGCAGCAGTTTTTCCTCATTGGAGCCGTCCTCTGTCTCGTTATCAAATGCAAGAATCCTAAATTTGATGGTCTGCGGGATGGCGGCGCGGTTCTCCGCGACAATATCGCGAAAGGCGGAAAGAATCGAATCACGCCCAAGGGCAAGCGCCATTTTCTGCAGCGCGGGGCTCGCCTGCATCTCCTGCGGGTGCATTGCCGCATCCGACAGGAGCTGCATGAAGTCGCGCCGTTCGTCCAAGGCCTTTACCTTCTCCGCCAAAATGCTGCGCGCACGATCCTCCCTGCCGCCCTCATGGATGACCAGCTTCTCAAGGATCGACTCCATGTGCAGCGGCTTCTCCGCCGCATCGAAATCGGCAACCAGACGCTCCAGAATACTGTCCAGCTGCTGCCTTAGCGTGCGAGGCGGCGCCGTCTGCCTGACGATCTGCTGAAAATATGTGCTGAGTTTCTCATAGAGACGCGCACACGAGAGCGTATGCTCCAGCGCCTCCGACACCGATCTGTCGGTGCACCCTCAGATAGGGAAAACTGCCCTCTGCGGGCGGAGCGGGCACATCGCCTTCATCGCCTCATACCAGCGTTTTTTTCCTGCGCAGCGGCAAAAGCAATATACCCGGCTGAACCGATCGATCCAGCCGTCGATCCGGCGGCGAATGAGCCCGTCTGCATCGCGGCCGAGGAGGCCTGACACGTAGGCATCAATGACGATGGCTGCCTTGCGGTCGAGCGCCCCACCATCCAGTCCGGCAAAGTAACGCTGCAGCCAGTGCAGACTCGCCTCTTTCCGTCTGAAAACGGCGGCAGACGAGTGCAAAAAGAGCGACGTTCTCTCATCGTCACGATGGAGTGCCTCCGCACGCGCGGTTTGCGACCTCCTCCTCGTCGCTGATCCACGCCGCGAGCGCAACGAGCGCGGGTGCCAACCAGTAGCCGGGCGCCCGGAGCATGAGCCCTCTGCCGCCGCACGCAGCGTGTCCCGCCGCACGACCGCGAGATCATTCGCCCAGAATGCCGCGCGCCATGCGGCGGATCTCCGCATAGTGGCCGAATCGATGATCGATCTCCCTGCCGCAGCTTCACCAGACGGATCTCCGCAAGCTGGATGCGGTTCTGTCCGCTCCTGCTTTGCCGCATAGGCATGAAAAATCCTGCGTCAGGACGTCCACGTCCCCACGCAGGTCATCGACACTGCGCCCGACGGCATGGATCTCCGAATGTGCCGCACCGACAAAAATCACCGAGCGCATCCAGACGATCCTCCAGATACGATAGATCCGGCTCGATGTAAATGGTATCGCTCATCCTCTATCTCCATATTTTGCGTCATTATTTATAATTTATTATTATTGTTTTTATGAACGTCGTGATACAGAAAATAGTATAGCATAGGCACACGCATGGGACAAGAAAATCAATCGGATGCAAAAACTAAGGAATCGCTATCCGCAGCGCATGCCGCGCGGGGACGATGAGTACGCAGTCCGCCGCACGGAGCATAGAGGGCAATACGCGCATCAGAGGCGACGGATGGGAGCGCCATGACATCCACCACGCCGCGTGCCTCGCGCTCCGCTGAGAGCAGCTCATCCTGCAGCGCCAGAAAGTCTTCCGAAAGCGGGCGCGGCGGGACGCACATTCATCAGCGCACGCAAAAGATCGCCGCTGCTCCTCTTCCGACGCACCGACCTCCGCCGCCTGCGCGCGATACTCCGGCATCTCAGTGAGGAGCATTTTCGTTCATTTTTGAATGATGGATAAAGACACAGCGATCACTTCCTTTTTGCAGAAAAACTTTTACAGAAGAGAGCACTCTCCCCGTTGTTCACGAGAGAGCGTTACAGACAGGATCCTTTTCAGTATCAGTCAATCGGCCTTTACTTCGAACGAGCGAGACACGCGTACCGATGTGTTCACCGCTCTCGATCAGATCCACCATACCGACGGCATAGTCCGCATAGCTGATGATGCTCTCGCCTGCTGCACTGAGCGTCAGCTCCTCACCGCCAAGAATATACGCACCGGTCTTCTCTCCATCCGGACGGAAATCTGCCGCCGGGCTGACAAAAACCCACTTTGCATCCTTCCGCGCACGGAGGGCTGCCAGTTCCTCGGTCTGTGCCTGGCGAGTGCGTAGAACACCGCTGGGAACTCCGGCGTATCCAGGAGCTGCACCTGTGCGATGCATCGACATAGAGACTTCCTGCGCCGCCGACGATGTAGAGACGCGTATTCGTCCCCCGCAACGAGATCGGCGAGATGCTGGCTCGTCTTTTGTGCAGCGGCAGCGACTCCGGCGTAAATGCACCGAACCCGTCCACCACAGCATCAAAGCCCGCAAGATCCCCTTCGTCAGATCCAGAATGTCCTTTTGCACAAAATGCTTCGCCGCACTCTGATTCTCATGACGTGCAAACGCCGTAACCTCATGTCCGCGTGCCACAAGCTCCTCAATAATCGCACGGCTCGCCTTTCCATTGGATGCCAAAACTGCAATTTTCATCATAAATTCCTCCATTTGATTTGTATTTTGTAATTTCGTTGATTACAAAAAGTAAATATAACATAGATAAAATAGAATTTTCAATAGGTACAATATATTTTTAAATCATAGAAACACATACATGGTATAAAGAAATCCCCTGATGCTATGCTGCATCAAGGGATTTCTGATCAAAGTCAAACACTCCGCATGGTGGAGATGCGCCGCGCGCCATCCACATCCTCAAAGGCGATGATGAGATCCTGCGTAAAATGTGCCGTAATGCGTGACCCGTGCCACTCGTACGGCGTCTGATTCCACCGCAGGAATCCCTCAACCAGGAGGCGGTGATCCACATCGAACTGCTGGATGCACTGTGACACCGTCGAAATAAAACGTGGAAAATCAACGGGATCAAAGACCGCATCCGGCACATCCGACAGGCCGACGAAGAATGCTCCGCCGTTATGCGGGCAGCGATAGTAGGCGTATCCGTCCGCCAGTCCACAGGTGACGATGGAGAGGTTGTGCCCGTTATAGGTATCGTTCAGGTCGAATTCGTCCGTCGTCAGTGCCTCGATCTGCTGCGCTTCACCGAACTCCCTCGTCTCACGCGCGAGGCGGATGATCTTCTCGGGGAAATCATTGATGTTCTCCCAGCCCCAGAGCCATGTGCCACTCGATGCGGACTCGCTGCCGATGAACTGGAGCGGGTATTCGCGCGTGCCGAAGCTGATCACGCCGCGCTCCAGATCGACGTTCCAGTCCTCGTTTTTCACCACGTACTCGGCACAGGCTTGCTGAACGCTGATCATCTTGCCGAGGCAGGCCGAAAAGAGCGCCGTCCAGTCCCCGTGCGGCACATCGAGTTGGTCGAGAAATTGCTTCATCATAGTTCCTCCGTTTCTTATCCTCGACGATTTCACGCTCACATGATAAAATTATAGCATAAAAGGGCACTGCCGATAGACGGCTGCCCCTTTATGTTTGGCAGAGAACCCCGCCTACAGTTTGGATGCATGAGGCGGGTTTTCTCTTTATCGTTTAACTGACATGATCAATACGGTGAACACAACGAGAAATGTTAAAAACTCGTAGGTCTCATACGGATCCCCCTTCGGGGCGAGATTGCCGACTACCGTGAATAGCAGTGCTTACATTTAGTATAGCACAGGAACATACGTATGACAATCAAAAGAATACAACGTATGTAAATCCTTGACGACGTTATGTGCAGATGATAGAATAGAGATACAAAAGGGCACTGCCTAGCGGTCGCCCCCATAATGAGCGAGACTTCCCCGCCAGGGTTTGGTAGACGCAAGGCGGGGTTTTCTCTTTTATCGTTTAACCGACATGATCAGCACGGTGAACACAACGAGAAATGTAAAGAACTCAAACTTCGCACATCAAAAACGTTCCACAGACCTTGAAAACACTGACTTTATGCCAATGAAAATACTCCCTTTATGCACATTTTCGTAGTTTTTGCGACAACAGTACAGGCAGCTCTTTCAGAAGCCTTGCAGCTGCCCCTGGATCTCCCCTTCATCCAGCATGGGCTTCTCTTGGAGTCGTTCAACAAACAGCAGCAAAAGGAGGCGCATGGCTTCCACGAAGCACACATCCGGCAACTCATCCACAGATAGGTAGAACAGCTCTCCTAGACTTCGTGCATTCGTCGAGGATGAGCATGTTGATGCGATCCGCCTGAGTCAGGGAGCGAGCAATGGATGTCGCTCATGCTGTTTTTATTTTGCCAAGACGATAGATATTTCAAGGGGTACAGCAGATTATTCATCTGCGAAGTTTGCGTTTGTTACTCTTCGTTATTCTAGCAGTTCTCTTAACAAGAAAGTAACCGCCCCTCGTCCCTGACGTGTGGCGGTTACTTTCTAAAACATATAGGGGCACTGACCGTCTGTAGTGACCCCAAAAAGTGTTAGACCTGAAAGCGTAGGAAAGCAAATCCTGCGCTTTTTGTTATACAATTTGTTGTTTGCGACGATACTGAGCAGGACTGAGCCAACCGAGAGATTCCTTGATGCGGCACTCGTTGTAGTAGACAATGTACTCTTCGATCGCCGTCTTAAGCTCCTCGTAGCTATGGTAGATGCGCCCATAGTAAATCTCTTGCTTTAAGAGTCCAAAGAAGTTTTCCATCACACTGTTGTCCAGACAGTTCCTTTGCGTGACATGCTCTGAAAGATTCTCTCCTCCTTCAGCCGCTTCGTGTACGACTTCATCTGATATGCCCACCCCTGATCGGAGTGGAAGGTGCGCCGATAAGGACAATCCGATGTCACACGAATTGCTTCGTTCAATGCGCTCTGAATCCCCGCGGCAGACGGTGTCTGTCCGATGTGAAAACTGACAATCTCCGAATTAAAGAGATCCATATACGGATCGAGATACAGCTTATGGGCGACGGACTTCCCATCCTCGCCCTGCGGCCAGTATTTGAACTCACTTGTATCTGTTGTGATCTTCTGGTGCGGGATAGAGGTTTTGAATCTGCGGTTCAGGAGATTGTCTGCAACCTTGCCGACAGCCCCCTGTAGGAGCTGTACTTGCGCGTTCTGTGCGTAAAGGAATCCACTTGAAGGCCAAGCTTCTGCACAATCCGCTGCACCGCCTTACGGTTGATCTTGTACCCAAGATTTCGCAGCTGTGCCCATAATCGGCGATAGCCATAATCTTTGTGTTCTTTACGAATGGCAAGGATAAGTTGTTCCCGCACATCCGGCACTTCCGGTTGAGCAAATTTCTTTTGCCAGTACATATAGGTCGATTTGGGAACCCCTGTGACGGCAAGGATGTCTTTCAGCTGAAATTCTCCTCGGAGGCTGTGGACGATCCTTGCCTTTTGCTCTCGCATCTTTTCCTGCAGACGCAGCCTCCTGAGCTCTTTTAAATAGGGCGATCTCGATGCGCAGTCTCAGATTTTCGTCTTGCAGAGCCTTCAGCTGCTGCGCAGTCTCGTCTTGTGGGGAATCTTGCAGCCGCTCTTTTCGTTGTTTCGGCATGGTGGGTGCTCTTCCTTTCGGCTTGGGGCGGAGGGCATCCACGCCGCCGCTGCGATATTCCTTTGATCCCAGCGGACGAGCAGAGTCGGATTGTTCAGACCAAGCGCGATGGCTATCTCCTGATAGGATGCCTCTGTTGACAGATAACATTCTACCGCAGAACACTTAAATTCAAAAGTGTAGGTTTGCTGTGCGCGGGAGCGTCTCAGACCATCTTCTCAAATGCTTGATATGCTTTTTACCCAATGTTCGATTTGAGATTTCGTAATCCCGTGCCGTTTGGATAAGGCTCTGTATCCTCCTTGTCCTGCAAGGTATTCCTTACAATCTTCAGTTTGTATTCTGTACTGTATTTTGCCATTACAATACCCCCAAAAGTTAGTTTCTAAGTCTAACTTTTTGGGGGTCAGGTCAATCCTGTCGGCAGTCCCTTTTCTGTGCTTATTATAGAGCGTTTCCGTCCCTGCGTCAACACTCTGCTGCGCTTTCATCGATGCGGGCTGCGCCCCTGCGTCAACGTATCTTTTGCAGGAAGAGCGCATACCGTCGGTGACATAACGGTAAATCCACTCACTGCCGGCACGATATTCCCCGCTGCCGTCCGGCGTATAAACATCCGCATGTACGCCGCCCCCAACGCTCTTCACCTCCAGTCTGCCGTCAGAGAGGAACCGGCGGTACGAATACGGCTCATTCGCCCCGTTCTCGGTATCCGAATACATGGTAAATACGCGCGTCGCGGTATCGTAGCTGAACGCGACCCAGACGGAGCTGTCATTCGCATTGATAACCATGTAGCGCGCGGGAACGGCGGGGCTTGCCTGCGGCGCGCTCGCCTTCTTTTTCGTCTTACGCACGACGAATTCACGAAATCCGCCGTCCGGCGTCGGCCAGTCGAACACACACTCTTTTCCTTTGTCGAGGTTTTCCTTCATGATATTGAAAGAGCCCTCTGTATACACGATATACTCGGGCAGGGTTCTTTCCCCGATGCCCGGGATGTAGGCGACATAGGCGTCGCGGTCCTGCTGGTACTCATAGACCGCGTCATAGGCGCTGCTTCCGGGGACGAGATGTTCTACCTTCACATCGCCGGGAAATTCCCACCCCTTCCACGGTAAAACGTCCACCGCTCGGTAGGCACTTCATCGTCGTAGAGAGTGAGCACGCCTGATTTCGGATCGTAGTCAAACGATCGGTTCCATCGGCCTGCCTCCTGCGTTGGGTCGACGATTTCATAGGTGCCCTGTTCGGGCTCCGGCGTCACGAGGACAGTCCCGCCGCTGCTGCCGCCGTTCGGTTTCGCATAGCGCTTGAGTATAAACGTGCTCTGATTATCCCCCATCGGTGAGCTCGTAAAGCGCGTCTCCCCGATATCCCGTTATAGAGGCGCGGCGAGGCGGGCTCCACCTGCGCGAGCAGGAATAGGGGCGGCAAACAGCAGCGCCGCCGTGCAGATCTTCATCATCGCGATTGGATGTGTCATCTTCGTTCAGCTCCTTGTCACTTTGCCTTCTGAATGGTAAAGGTATGCGATTTCCCATCCGGCATATCGGACATGACGCTGATATCCTCCACGCCAAAGTTGGCCTCCCCTCTGATGGCGCCGTGAAACCAGCTCAGCAGATTCATAATATATTCCGGCAGTCTCTCTGTGACGCTGTTCGGCGCATAGACCCCGCTGTAGGCTTTGTTCTCCGGACGCAGCTCCTCCACGGTCACGCGGTTGTTCCAAAAGTCGCTGAAATCCAGCCGCCGCACCGCGCCCTTATCATCATACAGCGTAAATATCTGCGTAGACGCGTCGTAATCAAACGACCGGTTCCATTCGGACGGCGACACCTCGTCCACGATGTTGTAGGCGCCGTGTTTCGGCGCGGCGGAGGCGACGCCTCCCTGTGCGAGTAGCAGCGCACCGACGAGCAGCAGTGCCGCCATGCAGACCTTAAAAATGTTCATTGTTTGATTTCTCATTTCATTCGTCTCCTTCATCAACTTTTGTGTTTTTATCCGAATGAGCTGCCTTTTTCAAAAGGCACAGCTCCAGCAAGCCCGCGACATGCGCCATCATAAATGCGGACAAAACGGTGACAGCCGTTTCCTGTGTTTTGTCCGCCGCCGGCGCTACGGTCGATGACGCCGCTGTGTAGATACAGGCAAAAACCAGCAGCACTATGGACAGCCCCAGCCCCAGCCATAACTTTTTCCTTTGCCCCCTCACCGGTATGGGCAAGATGTATCAAATACAGCGTCACAAAGGACAGCAGCGCATTGCTCTCGATAATCCATAGATTCTCATTGGGCGCAACCGCAACGGTGATACAAAGAGCAGCGTAAACAGCAGAAAGAATCCCCAAAAGGATATAAAAAGGTTTGCGCTCTTCTTGCGGTACCCATGTCACCGTGTAGAACAATAAAGCGCCCAGCACAACGGCAAACGCTATGATTGGGATTCCCCACGTGTTTATAAAGTTCACGGAATCATCCCTTCGTCCATCAGCGTTATCTGCTGCCCCTTTTGATGCGCGAGCAGTGCGCGCAGGATATAGGCGGCCTCGCCCGTGTAGGTCATCGTGCTGTACTTGCGCGCGCCGAGTTTCCGCGCAACAACCTTCGGCGTCATGTCCGGTGAGGTGACAAATGCCGCCCCGCTGTCATTCGCCTGCTCAATCGGAACGAGATTCCGGTCGCGGTAGTCATACGCGAAGTCCTCGCCCGGCGGTTTGCTCAGATAGATACAGCGATACTCTCCCGTCTTCGCATTGTAGTGAAAATCGTAGAGCCCCTGATAGAGGTGCGGCTCGACTCCTTCGCCGACCCGACCGATGACACGCCCGCCCAGCACGTGATAGTACGTGATGTCCCCCTCCGACCAGATGTCAGTGCCGTCTACATCCATGACGACGTTGTAGCCCGTAACGGGGCGCTGTTCATCCCCCGCGAGCATATAGAACCCTACCTTCACATAGTGCTGCGCCGACGCTACATTCGCGCTTGCCCCGAGCGCGACGCACAGGGCGGCGCAGAGTGCAATCCGCAAAAAACTCCATACACGCTTTCTCATAGAACTCCTCCTTGAACAAAATCCAATATACTTTAGATATGGATATTATTCCCCCGCGGATTTTTCCTGCCAATTCTAAAAATGTTTTTCAAAATGATATAAAACTCCGCACAAAAAGCCGCACGTAAAAACGCATGCGGCGACTCTATCCTAAATGCCTTATTTACTCAAACTTCGCACATCAAAAACGTTCCACAGACCTTGAAAAACACTGACTTTATGCCAATGAAAATACTCCCTTGCTTCCCTAACTCAAATATCCAGATTTCGTACGAGTTTCGCGTTCTCCTCGATGAACTGGCGGCGCGGCTCGACCTTGTCACCCATGAGGATGGTGAAGAGCTCGTCTGCCGCCTCGGCGTCCTCTGCGCCGACCTGCAGCATGGTGCGCCCCTCGGGGTTCATGGTCGTTTCCCAGAGCTGCTCGGGGTTCATCTCGCCGAGTCCCTTGTAGCGCTGGATGGTCACGCCGTCGCGCCCGATCTCGTCGAGCTTTTTCGCCTGCTCATCGTCGGAGTAGGTGTAGAAATGCTTCTTGTCCTTGCGGATCTGATAGAGCGGCGGCTGTGCGATGTAGACGTGTCCGTGGTCGACGAGTGGCTTCATGTAGCGGTAGAAGAACGTGAGGAGCAACGTGCGGATGTGCGCGCCGTCCACGTCTGCATCGGTCATGATGATGATCTTGCTGTGGCGGCGCTTCGCGAGGTCAAACTCCTCGCCGATGCCCGTGCCGAACGCCGTGATCATCGTGCGGATCTCGGCATTGGCAAAGATCTTGTCGAGGCGTGCCTTCTCCACGTTGAGTATCTTGCCGCGCAGCTGGGAGGATCGCCTGGAACCTGCGGTCGCGTCCCTGCTTTGCCGAGCCGCCTGCCGAGTCACCCTCGACGATGTAGATCTCGCACTGGTCGGGATCCTTGACGGAGCAGTCCGCGAGCTTGCCGGGGAGGCTGGAGACCTCGAGCGCGTTCTTGCGGCGCGTCAGCTCACGTGCCTTGCGTGCCGCCTCGCGGGCGCTGCGACGCCATGAGTGCCTTGTCGAGCACCTTTTTGTGACGGCGGGGTTCTCCTCGAAGTACTCCGTTAGTCCCTCGGTGACGATGGAGTCGACGATGCCGCGCACCTCAGGTTGCCGAGCTTTGTCTTGGTCTGCCCCTCGAACTGCGGCTCGCGCACCTTGAGGGCTGATGACGGCGGTCAGTCCCTCGCGCACGTCCTCGCCCGGAGGTTGCCGTCCTTGTCTTTCAGCACGTTCAGTCGCCGCGCAAAGTCGTTCGCTGCGCGCGCGTGAGGGCGATCTTAAAGCCCGCGGATGCGTGCCCCTCCTCGGTGTTGATGTTATTGACAAAGCTGTAGATATTTTCCTGATAGCTGTCGTTGTACTGCATGGCGATCTCAACGACGGTGTCGTCCTTCACGCCGTTGAAGTAGATCGGCTCCTCGTTGATCGTCTCCTTTTTGCGGTTGAGGTGGGAGACAAAGGAGCGGATGCCGCCGTCAAAGTGGAAGGTCTCGCTGCGCACCTCGGCGCCGCGCTCGTCGGTGAGGGTGATCGTGATGCCGTGGTTGAGGAAGGCGAGCTCGCGCAGGCGATGCTTCAGCGTGTCAAAGCTGTAGGTCGTAACGGTGAAGATCTCGGGGTCGGGGACGAAGTGAACGCGCGTGCCCGTTGTATCGGACGTGCCGATCTCGTGCAGCTTGGTCGTGGTGACGCCGCGTGAAAAGGAGATCGCAAAGATTTTCCCATCACGGCGCACCTCGACGTCCATCTCCGTGGAGATGGCGTTGACGACGGAGACGCCGACGCCGTGCAGACCACCCGAGACCTTGTAGCCGTCGCCGCCGAATTTGCCGCCCGCATGGAGGACGGTCAGAACGACCTCGACGGCGGGCATGCCGCTCTCATGCATATCGACGGGGATGCCGCGTCCGTTGTCCGTGACGGTGATGCTGTTGTCCTTGTGTATCGTGACGCCGACCGTGTCGCAGTAGCCCGCGAGCGCCTCGTCGATGGAGTTGTCGACGACCTCGTAGACGAGATGGTGCAGGCCGCGCTCGGAGGTCGAGCCGATATACATGCCGGGACGTTTGCGCACCGCCTCTAGGCCCTCCAGCACCTGGATCTGCCCCGCGCCATAGTCCGCGTCGACGGCGGTCACCTCATCGCCCATCTCCTCCTCCGAGATCGCAATGCCCGTGAGATCGGGCGCGTCTGCCATCTCGGCGGCTTCCTTTGCCTCCTCGGGGGTCAGCGGACGGATCTCCGCCTGCTCGTCCGTCGTTTCATTTTGGTTCTTTTTCTTTGCCATTATGTCCTCCTTGGGGGTCGATCATCGGTGCTATACGAAATACATCACAGTGATTTTCTTTTAGTATATTAACACAATATGCCTTAAGCAAAGGAATATCTCGATGAACCATCATCCATACTTTATCCATATCTATCGAAATATGGTAGGAATGTGCAAAAAAATTTCGCATCCCTTTGATGAGTTTCCACGCGACTTCTTGATGTGCTGTAATAAATGCGTCGGAGAAACTCCGCGACGCTTCCCCTATCGTCTGTAATGCCATAGAGCAAGCATGCTGAAAGAGACGATCCTTGATAAAATCCTCTCTTGTCTTACCAAAACGTTCCTGTGCCTCGTCGATATCCTCACAATACTGCACGATAATTTGCAGAATCTGTGCGTCTTTCGGACTGAGCGTCATAGAGCAGCACCTTGTCTCTTTCCACATATTTTGCAAAAATCGGATACTCGCTCGGAATGCGCGTAATCATATCGACATCCTGGCAACAGCATCCTCTAGATCCATGCGAAACGCAATCAAATCCAACAAACTCACATGATTCCCTGACTCGGCGTAGACGTCCACATCGCTGTCCTCACGCGCCTCGCCGCGCGCATACGAGCCGAAGAGCCATACCTTTTCAACTTTGTATTTCTCGCAGATGGGGCGGATTTTATCACGGATTTCATCAATACTGAGAATCATGGGTGTCACCCCTACGATTTCTTCGCCTTGCGTTTTTCATCTCTTCCCAGAACTCACGTGTGGTGATGAGCTCGTTGCGCAGTTCCCAGAAGGTACTCTGTATCTTCTTCGGTGTGACCTCTCCGGGCGGCAGGCCGCGGTGCAGCATGGTGAGGAGACGCGCATTCTCGCTGTCCTGCGCCGTGTACTCCGTGCGTCCTGCGATGCAGCGGATAAGGTCGGCGCGCTCACTGCCGACCATGAGCGCATCCGCCGCGGGGATGCGCCGCGTGATGTCCGCGAGCTTTGCCCACGGCTCACGCCGCAGGATGGCACGTACCTCACGCCGCAGTCTGCGCTCCTCGCTGCGGCGACAGTCCACTGCAGACGCCGCTGGTGAGCCGCCCGCAGACGGGGGCACGAGGTGAGTCCACGCGCTTCCTTTAGATGGCGTGCCTTGCACGTCGTCAGATAGGCGCGCTCGATGTGCGTGCGCAGGTCGCTGTCCTCTATCCGGGCGGCAAGCGACGCCCCACGCACGATCTCGGCGTCCGACAGTCCCGTCTGTGCGAGCGCACGCCGATAGGCGGCAGGTGTCTCCGCTGCAGCATCGTCCGGCATCTGCAGAGCAGGGGCGCATCGTCCGTGCAAAAGGCGATCTCCGTCACCATGCGTCCGCCCGCGTAGTTGTTGACGCGCTGGACGATCTCGGGCGCACTCATGCGCATCTCGTTCTTCCAGACCGCATCGGGCGCATAGAGAAAGAGCTTCTTGTCGCGCACCGCAACGGCACGCACGCGGCGTGCGACCATCTCCCCATGATGTCTGACCAGTGGGAGAGGGTCGTGTGCGTGATGTAGTCGCGCTCAAAGGAGGTAGAGACCGACGAATCGCGGCGCGCACATCGTCGCCCGCACCCGCCGTGCCAAGTGTTGTACGCACGTCTCTTCCTCCTCTGTTTCAATCCCGCATCAATCATCCAAGAGACTATTTCCCCCGTGATTCCTCATCCCGCACCGTCCCCGCCTCCACGTACCGATACGTCCCCCATACGCTCTGCGGAAATACGCCGCGTCGGTCGCCGTGATAAAGGTCTGGATGTGCTCGTGGCGGATGAAGTCGAGGAGGGCGCGGCGGCGGTCGGCATCGAGCTCGCTCATCACATCATCGAGGGAGGAGGATCGGCGCCTCGCCGATATTCTCCTGCAGGTAAAAGAGCTCCGCGAGCTTCAGCGCGAGCGCGCCCGTACGCTGCTGCCCTGCGAGCCGTAGCTCCTGAGGCTCATGCCGCCGACGCGCAGGACGAGATCGTCGAGATGCGGCTGAAACGCCCGTCGCCGCCCGCGCAATATCGCGCGCACGCCCCTCGCATAGCATCTTATTATACCATACGTGGAGTGCCTCTGTCATGTCGTCTTCGGCAAAGTCCTCCGCTCCCGCGCCTGCGATCTCATAGGCGAGCGCGAGCTCTTCCCCGGCCGCGAGCACCGCCTGCACGCGCGCGGAGAGCGCACCGAGCTGCGCGACTGCCGCGATGCGGCGCGTCACGATGTAGGCGGCACTCCTTGCGAGCTGCGCATCCCACGGCGGGAGATCGTCCGGCGCGGCAAGACGCTCGCGGATATCCTTCAGCACGGCGTTGCGCTGCTTCAGGATGCGCGTATAGCGCAGGAGCTCGCCGTAGTAGGCGGGACTCGCCTGCGAGGCTCCGCATCGAGATAGCGGCGGCGGAGCGCCGGAGCCCCCTTGACGAGAAAGAGATCCTCGGGGGAAAAGAGCACCATCGGCAGGATGCCGACGAGGTCGCGCTGGCGCAGGCTCTCTCCCGCGTAGGTGATGCGTCGCCGCGCCCCGCGGGCAAAGGTAAAGGAGAGCTCGCCCGGCACATCGTGCCGCCGAAACGAAAAGCCCGATGTGCGCGCCGTCTGCCCCCACGCGAATGAGCTCCGCATCGCTCGATGTGCGATGGGAGCGTCAAAAGGCGGCGTAGTAGAGCGCCTCGATGATATTCGTCTTGCCCTGTGCATTCGCGCCGAGAAAGATCTGCACCCCGGGGTCGAACGCGAGGTGCAACGTCTCATAGCTGCGATAGCTGCGCAGCGTCAGCTCTGTGATCTGCATTGTTATACGCGCATGACGCGGTATGTATCATTGCCATCAATCGTAATGACATCACCGGGGACGAGCTTGCGCCGCCGTGCCGTCTCCGGCACATCGTTGCGCAGGATCATGCCCTCCGCGAGAGTGCGCCCTGACCTCGCCGCCGCTCACCACGGCCCCGCCAGTTTTCAGAAACTGATCCAGCTGGATCGTATCGGTATGAATCGCGATATCCATCACGTCAGTGCGTCCTCACAGGCGTTACCACACAGATATAGTTCGGATCGGCCTCCTCGCGGATCGTGATCGGCGAGGTTGACCCCCTGCTCGTTCGAGCCCTGCAGAGAGGATACACGTATCGCTGTCGAGCGACTTCATCGCATCCATCAGATGGGGAGGCGTTGAACGCGATCGTCACATCATCGCCCTCGACCTGCGCCGCGATCGTCTCCTCCGCCTCACCGATCTCGGGGCTGTTCGAGGAGATGCACATCATCCCGTCTGCAAAGCGCAGCTTGGCGATATTGTACTGATCGGTACGCGCAATGGGCGAGGCGCGGTCGACGGCGGCCGAAAAATGCCGCGACATCGAGCGTCACCTTCGTGCGGATATTCGCATCCTGCGGAATGACGCGGCGATAGTCGAGGAATGCCCCTCAATGAGACGCGAGGTCATATAGATGTTGTCAAACGATACACTGATCTGATTATAGGAACACGACACATGGACATCAGACGGCACATCGCTGTTCATTGTCCGTGTTAATTCCTCTAAAAAGCGTGCGGGGATAATGACGCGGATCTGCCCTGCCTCCTCCTCGAGCTGCTCGCTCTTGACCGCGAGACGATGGACGTTCGTCGCCGCAAACGTGACCTCACGTCCCTCGACCTCGAGCTGGCAGCCCGTGAAGATCGGACGCCGGTCGCGCTGCTCCTCCTTGAGACAGGCAAAGGCAGATTTCTTGACGAGACGTGCAAGGACACGATCTTTGATCGTAAATTGCAGTGTCCCGTCTATACGTTGAAGTACAGGAAAGTCCGTGACCTCCATCGTGCGTAGGGTGAAACGTACCGTACCCGAGCGGATCTCGGCGAGCCCGTCAGGAGCTCTCCGTGTTGATCGAGACATCTTCGGCGGGCAGCTTGCGTGCGAACTCCGTGAGATACTTTCCCCGGGGAGAACGGCGGTGCCGGTTCCGTGGATCTCGGCGGGAATGGTGACGATAAAGCCCAGCTCATAGTTTGTGGTCTGGAGTTCAGAGTTGTCCTTCTCTGGCGTTCATATAGACACCGGAGAGATCGGGGTCTGCGGCGGTCGAGGCCTTTGCTGACGACCTGCGGTGCGGCGATCAGGTCGCTCTTGGGCAGGGTGATGTTCATGATGAGTCCTTTCGCTTTCTGTGCGGCGTGGGGGTTTTCGATTGCCACGTGATATATATAAATATAGTAACGGTAGTAGTAGGCGCTGTGGATATGTGGAAAATGGGAAAATCTCCAGTTTTGACGCGCCTGTGCCTGTGGATAATTGAGGCCAAGTTATGCCTGACTTATCCACAGTTTACACAGATTGGTAGTGGATGAGTCATTTTTCCATGGTACGTCCACATGTCATGAGACGTCTCCTGCACAGTGTTGTCCACAGGGGGACGTACGGTCGACGCGGTGAAGGAAGCACGGATCAATTCGGCGCGACGGATCAGCGATTCGTTAAATCCCGCGGATCTGGATGGAGAGCGACTTGATGAGTGCATCGGTCGCAGGGATCGCTCTCTGTGAGACTCTGGATCTTCTTGTGCGCGTGGATGACCGTCGAGTGGTCGCGGTTAAAAGAAGCCGCCGATCGTCGGCCATGATACCTCCGTCATCTCGTGACAGAGGTACATGGCGATCTGGCGCGGATAGGCGATGTCGTTGCTGCGCTTCGAGGAGCGGATGTCCTCGCTCGTCACTTTGAAATGCGTGCAGACGATGCGCTCGATCATCTCCATCGTGATGCGTCGCCCTTCTCCCGCGCAGATAGTTGCCGAGCGCGGCGACGCAGGTCGTCTCGTCGATCGGCATACGCATCATGGAGGCGTATTTGATGAGGGCGCGTGAGGGGCACCCTCGAGCTCGCGGATATTGCTGTCCACGCGGCTCGCGATATAGAGTCACCACATCGGCGGGGATATCGACGTCCTCGCTCTGTGCCTTTTTCTGGAGAATCGCAACGCGCGTCTCGAACTCCGGCGGCTGGATATCGACGGGCGCACCGCCCGCAAGCGCGAGATCAGACGATCCTCCAGCCTTGACATCCTGCGGCTGGCGATCCGAGGTCAGGATGATCTGGCTGCCGTTGTCGCGCGAGCTTGTTGAACGTCTGGAAAAACTCCGTCTGCGTCTGCTCCTGCCCGCGAAGGAACTGGATATCGTCGATCAACAGCACGTCGATATGGTGATATTTCTCGCGAAATGCGTCCATATTCTTCTCGCGGATGGAGCGGATAAATTCATTGGTAAAAGTCCGTGCTCGCGATATAGAGAACGCGTTTTTCGGATCGTCAGCGAGGATCTTGTGACCGACCGCGTGCATGAGATGCGTCTTGCCAAGCCCCACGCCGCCGTAGATGAAGAGCGGGTTGTGCGAGGGGAGTCCCGGCGCGTCCGCAACGGCCTTTGCCATGGCGTAGGGGAACTGGTTCGAGCGGCCTGTGACGAACGCCTCAAAGGTATACTTCGGGTTGAGCGTCGTCGCGTCGTCCGGTGCCGGCGTATGCGTCTCGGGCGGGCGTGAGCGGGGAGACTGCCCTGCGTGGGGTATGTCGCCTGCTCGTCCGCGGCGATATGCCCGGCGGCTGCCTCCTCTGCCATGGCGGGTTCCACCGGATTTCCTTCATCGCAGGCGGCTCTTTCTGGGATGCTGCCGCCGGATCAATAATGATCTGGAACGTATAGCCGGCACCGAGCGCCTTTTGTATGACATCACCGAACAGTGCACCCAGACGTGATTCTACGTATTGCTTTTGGATATCTTCGCCAACGGCAAGCAGCAGTTCCTTATCTTTGAGCGAAACGGGCACAATGGGCAAAATCCACTTTTTTTACCGCGTCTTCGTGAATGATTCCGCTGGTCTTATCCAGCACTTTTTGCCACAGATCGGCGAGGTTCTTTTCTTCGGACATACGATTTTGTCCCTTCGTAAAATTTGTTATCCACAGAGTTATTCACACTTGTGGATAACTCTTCCGATGTGAAAACGCTAGGGTAATCCGTGAAGATCGAAAAATTATGCACGATGTTTTCACAGGGTTTTTCCACAATGAACCAAGGGATATTTTTATCAAAAAGCGGACTTATCAACAGGTGCTTTGGTCTTATCCACCAAAAAAGGGACGAAATCATGCCCGTGTGCCTTGACATTCGCGCGTTTTTTTCGTCTATAATGTGACCTGATTCACACGCGAGACTACCTGCGCGGCGGTATGTGCCGCGCGTTGCAGCAGAAAAGGAGGTGACGAGAGGTGAAGAGAACATTTCAGCCGAACAATCATTGGAGAAAAAAAGACGCATGGATTCCGTGAGCGCATGAAGACGAAAGGCGGCCGCCTCGTACTCAAGAGAAGGCGTCAGCGCGGAAGAAAGAAACTTTCGGCGTAATATCGCTGGACTTTGGGCAGGGAGGTCACCGCAGGTGACCTCTTTTCGAATATGGAACAGAAAAGATATACACTGCCGCGCAGCAGGGATGATCAAGCGCCGCAGCGACTTTCCAGTGCGTCTATCAAAAGGGGCGCTCGGTCGCGGGGCGGCGCGTGATCCTCTATGTCCTGCGCGACCCGCGTGTCGCGGGAAAGGTCGGCTTTGCCGCCGGGAACTGGGCTGTGCCGCCGTGCGCAGCCGCACGAAGCGTCTCCTGCGCGAGGCGTACCGCTGTCTGCAGCATGAGCTGCGCGGCGATGTGGGGATCCTCCTCATCGGGCGCGCGGGACTTTGCGGACGGCAAGATGCAGGGACGCCGCCGAGGATCTGCGCCGCCTCATCCGCCGTGCAGGGGATCTTTGCCGACGGCGCATCGGAAAAAAACGTCGGAGGGAGCACGGATGAAACGCCTCCTGCTCCTCCTCATCCGCTTTTTATCGCGCGGCGATTTCGCCGCTCTTTCTGCCGCACTGCCGCTACTACCCGACCTGCTCGGCGTATGCCTTGGAGGCGGTCACGCGCTACGGCGCATGGCGCGGCGGATGGATGGCGCTGCGCCGCATCCTGCGCTGTCACCCCTTTCATCGGGGCGGCTATGACCCCGTACCATAACGAAACGATTCCGAACATCCGACATACAGACAACTTCAACTTACCAAACGTCCCAATCGTAGGAGGAACTATCCTTGATCGAATTTTTCAGCAATCTGTTTGCGCCCATCATCCATATTTTGCAGATGATCCTCGGCGCGTTCTACTCCGTCACCAGTGCCGCCGGCTTTGAGAGCTACGGCTTTCCCATCATCCTGCTCACCATCCTCATCAAGCTCGTGACCTACCCGCTCACCGTGAAGCAGGTCAAATCCATGAAGGCGATGCAGGACATCCAGCCGAAGATGAAGAAAAATCCAAGAAAAAAATACAAGCACGACCCGCAGATGCTCCAGCAGAAGACTGGGCGAGCTCTTCCGCGAGACGGGCGTCAACCCGCTCGCCGGCTGTCTGCCGCTCCTCGTGCAGATGCCGATCCTCATGGGCATGTACTACGCACTCTTTAACTTTACCTTCCCGAGCGCGGAGGCGGCGGCGTTCTTCTGGCTGCCGAGCATGAGCGAGCCGGATCCCCTACACATCCTCCCCGTCCTCTCGGCGGCGACGACCTTTCTCCAGCAGAAAAATGACCTCCAGTGAGATGACGGGACAGATGAAGATCATGATGACCGTCATGCCGCTCTTCATCGGCTGGATCAGCCTCACCTTCCCGTCGGGACTCGTCCTCTACTGGGTCACGATGAACGTGGTTCAGATCGCCCAGCAGTGGTGGATGTACCGTGGTGAGGACAAGACGGCAAAGGGGGCGGCGTAATGGCGGAGATCATCGAGACGACGGGCAAGACCGTCGAGGATGCCCTCGCAGCAGCACTGGAAAAACTCGGCTGCGGCCGCGAGGAGGTCACCTACGAGGTGATTCAGGAGCCGTCGGGCGGCTTCCTCCGGGCTCTGGGGCAAACGCGAGGCGCGCATCCGCGTTACGACGCGTCCCATCATCCGCCCGCATCATCGGGAGATCCCAACCCCACCGCCGCCGACCATCACCGCTGCACCGCGCGAGGAGAGTGCGCCCGCGCGCAGCGAGGACGACGGCTTCGACCCGCGCGCCAAGCGCTACCATACCGATCTGCGCTCCTCCGCACGCCGCAACGCGGCAGGCGATGGATCGCGCATGGAGACCGAGCGGCGCGATGCCGCCCCGCGGCGGGAGCGTCCTGCACGGGACGACGCGCCGCGCGGCTATGGCAATGCGCGTCCGCGCTACGAGGGCGCGCGGGCGTGAGGGCGGCTATCCGCCGCGCCCGCGTCGTGAGCGCAATGACATACCGCTTCTCCCGCTCACCGATGAGATGGCGGCGGCAGCGAGGGCTTCCTCGGCAAGATCTTTGCCGCAATGGGTCTCTCCGTCACGCTGAACCGCACGGATACGCCCACGGGCACGATCTTCAATATGCACGGGGAGAACCTCGGCATCCTCATCGGCAAGCACGGTGCGACGCTCGACGCGCTCCAGTACCTCACGAACCTTGTCGTGAACAAAATCCCGGAGACGGGCTTTGCGCGCATCATCCTCGACGTGGAGGACTACCGCGCCCGCCGCGAGGAGACCCTCATCCGCCTCGCGGGACATCTCGCGGACAAGGCGTGCCGCATCGGCGAGGAGATCCACCTCGAGCCGATGAGCCGCCATGAGCGCAAGATCATCCACATGGCACTGCAGGACAATCGCCGTGTCACGACCTACAGCGCGGGCGATAACCCGCGCCGCTACGTCGTCATCGTCCCGAAGCGCCGCCGCTGCGGCGGGACTATGAGGAGAGCATCGGCGAGCGCTGATAAGATCGAAAAAGGGCTGTTGTATGAAGCCGAATTCAGCTTCGTGCAACAGTCCTTCTTTATGGAGTAATATAATATTATTTTTCATCTTTTTCATTTTAACTTGTAATACAAATACGTTTCTGCTATCTTAAATATAGGCACGTTTGTACGATAAGTTTTCAAAGAGCTGTCCATCATGAGCGAAGAACTGATTCAGAGGAATTTAGTGGCAGCCCCGGAACATATGGGGGCATGGGAATATTATAATATTGGAGCTACAACGCTTAAAGCCCTGAAAGAGCTGAGATAATTCCGCAGAAAAAAACTATGCAGAATTCGAGAGCAAGAAGCCGGATGCACTCATTATCGAAAAGGCGCATGTCATTGCCACGATTGAGTATAAACAGCCATGTCAGTTGCGTACCAAAAAAACAGGTTGCTGCAGCTGTTGCACAGGAACTTGGCAGCACGTGTATTGGGGAGCAAAAATCTATATTGTGACGGATGGAAAAGAAGACATATTGGATCAATCCCTGACAGGAAATCCAATTTTATCTGAGGATGGAAAGCCACTTACAACCGAATTTCAACGGGACTCGGATATGTCCATCCGTCTCATCCATCGGATTCTATCCTCTATCAGGGCGGACAATGATATGCTCTGCACTCCTGTTCCAGTCGATCCTCTTCCACTGGCACGTCAAGTATGGCAGGATCTCTGGGCGGTGTCGGGCGCAACGCCGGAGAACTGTCTCTATACCTTCGTCGAGGTGTTCATTTTCAAGTACCTCAGCGATCTGGGCGTATTGAGGGGGATGCATACTTTCGATCATTTGATTGCCCAATACGGGGCGAACAACGACAATGAAGTCTTAGAGGTCTATGCCAGCAGCGTCCGCCCAAAGATCAGGGATACTCTTCCCGTGGAACCCCAAGGACAAGACGACCATCATCAACGGCACGATCTTCGTCTCCAGGGACGACAAAGCCGTCGATGGCTACGCTGCCGTCTTTCATAAGATACTGGATCGCTTTTGCGAAATTCGGCACGCTTGAAAAAGATCGACTATGATTTCAAAAGTAAACTCTTTGAGACCTTCCTCAAGGAATCCATCAGTAAGAAGAACTGGGGACAGTTCTTCACCCCGTTGAAGGTCGTACAGTCCATCGCAAAAATGGCGGAGATCCGCCCGGTATGCACATCTGCGATCCTGCCTGCGGCGTTGGGAAATTCCTTCTCGAGCCGATCCTGCATGACCCTGAGACCGCTATTTTTACCGTTGAGGACGGGCGGTTGAAAGCGAAGATTCAACTGTCTGGATTTGATAAGGGCTTCGACAAGGATGAGCAAAAGACCATCATCCTCGCCAGAGGCGAATATGCTTATCTGTTTCTCTGCCCTTCTGCGCGATCACGCAGGAATCAGTGCGCAGTTCTCGGAGCTGTTCAATAACACCTTCCTCCTGCAGACCAACTCCATCTTGGGGACACTCTCGCAGCCGATTACAGACGAATACGATCTGATCCTGACGAATCCGCCCTATGTGATGAGCGGCAGCAGCAACCTCAAAGAGGAGATAGCAAAGCGGGTGGATCTCAAATCGCACTATAGCATCAGTGCGATGGGGGTCGAGGGGCTGTTCATGGAGTGGATCATCCGCGCCCTGAAGCCGGGAGGAAAGGCTTTCATTGTTGTGCCCGACGGGATTATGAACCGCAGCAACGATCAGCGCCTGCGTGACTTCATTCAGATAGAATGTGAGATTGACGCAGTGATCTCACTCCCGCTCAACACCTTCTTTACCACGAATAAAAAGACCTACATCATGGCACTGACGAAGAAAGTCCCCGTCGTGTGCGAAGGCGTTACGGTAAAGGAACAGCAGACAAGTCCCATATTCACCTATCTCTGCTCGGAGATCGGGGAGACGCGGGATATGTATCGGTTCGATCTGGAGCAGAACGACCTTGCGGCGGCGGCGGATCTCTACTGCATGTTCCGTGGTGCAAAGGACTTCTTCAGGACAGACGACCCGCGCTGTAAGATTGTCTCCATCGACGCATTCGCGGAGGGGACGCACTGGTCGGTTGAGCGTTGGTGGACGCGCGAGGAACGGATCGCGCTCGGGATTGAGGAGGAGGATCGAGGTGTTACACCTGAGGAAATGGGTGTGATGATCACCGACATTACGAATACCCTGAATGAGTATAGGGATATGCTTCTTTCCACTGTTCAGGAGAAATTGGGGTTTCGGACAATCTATCTGACTGATCAAGAAAAATTCACGCTGATTTCACGTGGACTTGGAAAGAATCGAACAGAACTACAGCAGATGGATACGCATTGCTGCACCGATATTCCTGTATATACAGCGGCACAGGAACCGGTCGCATATATTGCACGCATAGCGGGCAAAGAACCCATCATGGCGAGTGAAGCAGCCCCTCTGCTTTCCTTTGCAACTAACGGAGACGGTTCTGCAGGAAGAAATTTCGTGATGCACAAGAAACCCTTCTATTTGAATGTGGATCGCATTGCTGTCGAGATACCGGATTCTGCGATTGATCTGTCCTACGTATACACCTGTATTTTTCGATATGAAGGAGCGTTATCGTTTTCATCATGCCTTTAAGGCGAATCGTCATAATTTGGCAAATGTCTCCTTACCCATTCCCGTTATGGAAAACGGCGCATTTGATTTACAAATGCAAAAGAATATAGCATTGCAGTTTGAACTGATTGAGCAGATGAAAGGAGAAATCCAGAAATCGAATCAAAGAGGTGATTTTTCACATTGACCTAAAAGGAATACTCTATGCGCTATATGCCTCTTTCTGATGTGCTTGATACGGTGAAAGGAAATAGTAGGTATACGCGAAAATATGGAAAAAGACCATCAGGAAACTATCCTGTCTTTGCTGCTTCGAGTACGAAAACCGCTGACTTATTTGGACACATATGATTATGACAGGGAATTATCTGAGTTGGTCGACCAATGGATTTGCGGGGATGGTGACAGTGCTGAAAGGACAGTTTTCCATCAATGGTGATCGGGGACTACTGATTCCCAAAAATAGACCATATAAATATCTTATATTTGCGTTACATTTTAGAGCCCATCTTTCGTAAGTTGGCAAAAGGGCGTCGGGGAGATCGCGGTGAAGATGAGTTTACGAAGTTGTATCCATCCATGATTTCTGATGTAGTTGTTCCTTTGCCGGTTGATACAAGCGGAACAATCAGTATGGAGGCACAAAATGAGATTGCGATGATGTATGATACAATGGAAGAATATCGCCGTGAGATTGTGGGGAAACTGGATGCCTTATTAAATCAGCATATCAGCTATTGACATTTGTGGAAAATATAGAAGCGCCCCTTTGGGAATGGGCGCTTGGGAACACAGGGAAAGGGACACAATGACCGAGGACACCATCAGCCAGATCGCGACCCCGCACGGCGCGGGCGGCATCGGCATCATCCGCGTGAGCGGAGCAGATGCGCTCGGCATTGCGCGCCGTGTCTTTCGGCCTGCGGCGGGCGGCATGCTTGGGGATATCGCGCCCTATACGGCGCGCTATGGGCACATCGTCGCGGCGGACGGCACAGTGATCGACGAGTGCATCCTCCTCTATATGCGTGCGCCGCACTCCTATACGGGCGAGGACACGGCAGAGCTGCAGTGTCACGGCGGCGCGGTCGTCCTGCGCGAGGTGCTCCCTCAGGACATGGGGAGGCGGGCGCACGTCCCGCAGAGGCAGGGCGAATTCACGAAGCGCGCCTTTCTCCATGGGCGGCTTGACCTCGCGCGCGCCGAGGGCGTCATGGAGCTGATCGCGGCAAAGAGCACACGCGCCGCGCATGCCGCACGGGAGCGGCTCGCAGGTGCATTCTCCCATGCAGTGATGGACATCCGCACGCAGATCCTCGGTGCCGTCGCACACATCGAGGCGAGGGATCGACTTCCCCGAGGACGACATCCCCGCGGCCTCCGCCGAGACACCTTGCGGCGGAGATCGACGCGGCGTCTGCCGCCGTCCGCCGCCCTGCTCGCGGGTGCGGATACAGGGGCGCATCCTGCGCGATGGGGTCAAGACCGTCATCGTCGGCCGCCCGAACGTCGGCAAATCGAGCCTCCTCAACGCCCTCCTCGGCATGGAGCGCGCCATCGTCACCGACGTGCCGGGCACGACGCGCGACATCATCGAGGAGGAGATCAGCGTCGCGGGCATCCCCCTGCGGCTTCTCGATACGGCGGGACTGCGCGCGGCAGAGGACGCCGTCGAGCAGATCGGCGTCGCACGCACCGAGCAGCACCTCACGGATGCAGAGCTCATCCTCGCCGTCTTTTGACGCGTCAGAGCCGCTGACCGCGGAGGATCACGCGCTCCTTACGCGCCTTTCGGCAGTAGCGGCTGACATTATCATCCTCTGCAGCAAGGAGGATCGCCCCTCCGTGTTGAGTGCGGCGGACTTTTCCGCCGTCGCTGCGCCCGTCCTCCGCATCTCGGCGCAGGAGGGCACGGGGCTCGATGCTCTGCGGGAGGAGATCGCCGCGCACATCGTTCGCCGGGAGGGCGACCTCAGCGATGGGGCACTCCCGAACAAAGAGCGCGAGATCGAGGCGCTGCGCCGCGCGGAGGCGTATCTCACGGCGGCAGCGGAGACCCTCGCCGCAGACCTTGGGACGGACTTCGTCTCCATCGACCTGCGCGCCGCCTGCGCACGCGCTGGCGAGATTCTCGGCGAGACCGTCGATACCGACCTGATCGACCGCATCTTCAGCGAGTTTTGTATTGGAAAAATAGAGCCCATGAAATCTGATCGTGACATCGTATGGACAGTGCGTGAGATACGCATATTTGATGCGTTGCGAAACCTCGCCCCTTCCTACGGGGTAGAGCGCATTGTGCTTTTTGGCTCGCGTGCGCGCCGCACACATGGGGAAAAGAGCGACATTGATCTCGCCGTTTTCGGCTGTGCGCTTTCGCGACTTTTCCTTTGCCGTGGACGAGGAGATCGACACCCTCCTCTCCTTTGATCTGGTGGACATGGACGGCATCGTCTCCCCTGCTCTCGCGGCAGAGGTGGAACGGGATGGAGTGATTCTCTATGAAGCGGTACGATGAATTTGTGCGCCACCTGTCCATCCTGCGGCAGGCGCGGGAGCAGGACGTGACGAATACCTTCATCGTCAGCGGGATCATCGACAAGTTTTTCATCCAGTTTGAGCTGGGGTGGAAACTGCTCAAAGAGCTCCTGCGCGAGGAGGGGCGGAGCATCTCAGCATCGGGCTCGCCGCGTGCGATCATCAAGGAGGCATACCTCTGTTTTGACTTCCTCGCGGAAGATGTATGGCTCGATATGCTGCACGCCCGCAACGACCTGACGCATATCTACAACAGTACGCGCGCAGAGGAAATGGTTCGTGAGATCCTCACGCGCTATATTCCCGCATTTGATGCGATGGAGCAGGGACTGCGGGAGCAGAATGGGGAGCCGATTTCTAAGGAAACACTGATAAAATGAGGTCTGCCAGATTGGCGTAGATTTTTTCGTCCGAACGAGGTGGAAAACCGGACGCAGAGTGGTGCTCTGTGGAGGATTTTCCGCCGAAGTGCGGGCAAAAAAGATGCGTCAAGATGGTTGTACCGAATTTATCAGTGCTTCCCTAATGAGGGATAACGTGAGTACAGAACAGGACTACGACATCATCGTCATCGGCGCAGGCCATGCGGGCGTTGAGGCGGCACTTGCCGCGGCACGTATGGGACAGCGTACACTCATCGTCACACTATCACTGGACAACATCGCCATGATGCCGTGCAATCCATCCGTCGGCGCTGGCAAGAGCCACCTCGTTCGCGAGATCGACGCGCTCGGCGGCGAGATGGGCATCGCGGCAGATCGGGCGAGCATCCAGCGGCGCCTGCTGAACACGGGCAAGGGCGCCGTCCACGCCCTGCGCATGCAGGCGGACAAGTTCCTCTATCAGCGCATCATGAAGGAGACCTCGAAAACACCGCACATCTCGACGTGCGTCAGCTCTCGTGACGGAGCTGCGAACAGAGGAGACGGCGGATGGGCGGCGCGTCACGGGCATCCGCTGCGAGACGGGGGAGCAGCTCACCGCGCGCGCCGTCATCCTCGCGACGAGGGACGTATCTGCGCGGGCGCATCATCCTCGGCGAGACGATCTATGACGGCGCTCGAACGGCCAGCGTCCTGCCATGGAATTCTCGGACTCGCTGCGCGCGGCGGGATTCGCCTCATGCGATTCAAGACAGGCACGCCCGCGCGCGTTGACCGCCGCACACTCGACCTCGCGGAGACGGCCTTGCAGGCGGGCGACCCTGATGCGCCTGCCTTCTCCTTTCCTGACGGATGCGATGCCCGACGCGCAGACCCCTTGCTACCTCACCCTACACGAACGAGGGCAACCCATGCCGTCATCCGTGCGAACCTCCACCGCGCTCCGATGGCAAACGGCGTCATCGAGGGGCATCTGTCTGCGTTACTGCCCCTCGATCGAGACGAAGATCGCGCGTTTCCCCGACAAGGAGCGACATCAGCTCTTTCTCGAACCGGAGGACTGCATACCAATGAAATATATGTGCAGGGTATGTCTACCAGCCTGCCAACAGATGTGCAGGAGGAGTTTCTCCGCACCATCCCGACTGCAGCATGCGCGCATGATGCGCCCCGGCTATGCCATCGAGTACGACTGCCTCGACCCGCTGCAGCTGGAGGCAAGCCTTGCCGTCAGCGATCGCAGGGCTATACTCTGCGGGGCAGGCGAACGGGACGAGCGGCTACGAGGAGGCAGCGGCATGATAGCTCCTCGCGGGCATCAACGCCGCGCGTGCCTGCATGGGCGAGGAGCCGCTCATCCTGCGGCGCAGCGACGGCTACATCGGCGTCCTCATCGACGATCTCGTGACGAAGGGGACAGAGGAGCCGTACCGCATGATGACGAGCCGCGCCGAGTACCGCCTTGTCCTGCGGCAGGACAACGCCGACCTGCGGCTGACGCCCATCGGACGCCGCATCGGACTCGTCTCGGATGCGCGCTGGACGCGCTTTACGGCAAAGCGAGACGCCATCGAGATGGCTCTCGCGCAGCTGCGGGAGACACGCCTCAGCCCGAGCGCTGCGACCGAGGAGCAACTGGCGGCGGCGGGCATCCCCCCGCTGCGGACGCCCATGACCCTCTTTGCTCTGCTTGCACGCGAGGGCGACTACCGTGCACTCGCCGCCGTCTTTGACCTCCCGCCGCTCGCAGATGACGTGCGCGAGGAAGTCGAGATCATGGCGCGCTACGACGGCTACATACGGAAACAGGAGGAGCAGATCGCGCGCATAGAGCGGCTCGAGGCACGCCGCATCCCCGCCGCCGATACAGACTACGCGGCCATAGGCAGCCTGCGCCTCGAGGCGGCGGAGAAACTCGCCGCCGTGCGCCCGCGCTCCATCGGACAGGCCTCGCGCATCAGCGGCGTCTCCCCGGCCAGACATCTCCGTCCTCCTCGTCTGGCTCGAGAAAGAGCGACGGATGAACTGACAAGAAAAAGCACCGATTCGTGATAAATCGGTGCTTTTATATGCGAAAAACAACCGCCCATTCCGACAAATGAGCGGTTGTTTCAAAAGATAACAACTCATTTTGGAAAGATGCCGTCATAGGACGTTTCTTTCTATATCTATTATAACAGTCCATTTCCTCGCCTGCAAGTATTTTTCTCCCCGCTTCTTTTTTCCGTCTGTGAAACAATGTACTTTTTGTTACATGACCGTGGGAATTCCTTAGAATTTAACTAAAGTTTCTGAATTTATTTAAGTTCGTCGATCACATCTCGATAAAACAAATAGGACAGTGATATTCGCAGGAAGCGCAAAGGAGGGATTACAATGAAGTTTGAAAAAATCTATGGCGGGCGCGGCGTTGCTGCACCGACCCCCGTGCGCAGCATCGCGCACGCGAAGGATGATACCGAGAGCACTTTTGCGCAGATCCTGCAGGAGATGCGCGATGAGAAGGCAGCCGATCTTCAGGATCGCGACAGCAGCGAACCGGATACCATCATCACGCGCGTGCTCGCGGATGGGTCCATCGTTACGCGCGCCTACAAGGGGGCGCGTCTCATCTCCGAGACGACGACACACGGCAATCGTCTCACCCCGAGCAAGGCGCTCGCAGCGGAGCTGACATCCTACCTGCTCCAGCCCGCCGCCCGTACCCGCGCAGTCCATGCTGGCATCGCTCGCGATGCAGAGCATGATGGGACGACCGATCTCGCCGGCAACACACTGTAGATCGTATCGGCTGACGGCTCATTACGATAGACATCTGCTGCTCTTCTAGCCATGAAGTGACCTAAAAGGTATAGGTTCCTTCATCACTGATTCCTACGGGGGTATCCCCACAAAACGACCTCTCACCCAGTGGAATGTGTGAGAGGTCGTTTTGTGTATTGTATACACCGCTGAGAAACATTGACACAGAGAGCGAATATCGTTTACCCTATAACATCATGTCGGACGGCAGATCCGTTCCTGTCACAATGGGGGGACAGGGGTGGGGGATGCCGTTTTGTATTTTAGGGATCTTCCATCAGGGACATGGGGGATTTTTATGAAACGATGGGGATGGATTTCGGGGGAACACTCTCCTCATGGCGGCACTCTGCCGCACGGCGCTCGCGGCAGAGCCGGGGACGATCGACAGCGGCGATACCGCCTATGTGCTCATCTGCGCGGCGATGGTGTTTGTCATGACGCCGGGGTTGGCGTTCTTTTTACGGCGGTATGGTGCGCAGCAAGAACGTGCTGACGACCATCATGCAGAGCTTCTTCATGGTGGCGCTGATCTCCGTCGAGTGGGTGCTTCTCGGCTATACGATGGTATTCGGTGCGGACGGCGGCCTCATCGGCGGTCTGTCGAAGCTCGGACTCACGGGGGTGGGCATGGGCGCACTGCCGAACGCAGCGATCCCGGAACTCGCCTTTGTTGCGTTTTCAATGTATGTTTGCTGTTATTACACCTGCGCTCATCAGTGGCGCATTTGCCGAGCGCGTCCGCTTTGGCACCTTCTGTCTCTTTGTCCTGCTCTGGGTCGTTTTCCTCTATAACCCCCATGGCGCATTGGGTCTGGGCGGCGGTTTCTCGCGCAGCTCGGCGCACTCGATTTCGCGGGCGGACTCGTCATCCACATCCTCTCGGTGTGTCGGGGTTGGTTCTCTGCCTCCTCCTCGGACAGCGCAGCGGCTACGGACGCCGCCCCATGCTGCCGCATCACCTGCCCATGACCGTGCTCGGTGCGGCGCTCCTCTGGTTTGGCTGGTTCGGGTTCAACGCGGGCAGTGCGCTCGGCGCGAATGCACTCGCCGCGAACGCCGTCCTCACGACGCAGGTCGCAGCGGCGGCAGGCGGACTCTCATGGGTATTCACCGAGTGGCGGCGCGACGGCAAGCCGACCCTCCTCGGTGCCGTCTCCGGCTGTGTCGCAGGGCTCGTCTCCATCACCCCGGCGGCGGGATTCGTCACGGCACTCCCTGCCGTTCTCATCGGACTGATCGGTGGTGCTGTCTGCTATACGGCCGTCGCCATCGTCAAGGCACGGCTCGGCTACGACGACTCCTCGACGCGTTCGGCATCCACGGCATCGGCGGCACATGGGGCGCGCTCGCCACGGGGCTGTGGGCGACGACGGCGGTCAATCCCGACGGCGCAAACGGGCTGTTTTACGGCGGCGGACTCACCCTCCTGTGGGCGCAGATCCTCTCGACCCTCGTCGCCTACGGCCTTGCCATCGTCGGTTCGTACGTCCTCTTTCGCATCGTCAACGCCTGATGCACCCATGCGGGCGAGCGAGGCAGACGAGATCAAGGGCTCGATGTCACCGAGCACGGCGAGCGCGGCTACGTCGAGTCCATCATGACCGGCAGCCCGATCTCCTCCCTTTTTGGGGACAACAATCCCCTGAGGAAGGATAACCTATGATCGACGGCGAAAATGAATCGCATCAATGTCCGATGCAGACAGGAGAGGTGAGACGCAGTGGAAAGAAAACTCTATAAAGTCGACATCATCACGCGCCCCGAAAAACTCGAGGAGCTCAAAGAGGCGCTCAACGAGATCGGCGTGCTCGGCATGACCGTCAGTCAGGTCTACGGCTGCGGCGTGCAGAAGGGGCACAAGGAAGTCTATCGCGGGCGCGAGTACGACATCAACCTCGTGCCAAAGGTCAAGATCGAGACCGTCATCCGTGAGGTGCCCGTCACGCAGCTGACGGATACAGCTCAGCGCGTCCTGCGCACGGGTGCGCCGGGCGACGGCAAAGATCTTCGTCTCACGAGCTCACGAACGCCGTGCGCATCCGTCACGGGTGACGAGGGCCTGCGGCGATCAGTGGACGAGTAGACGCGCGGCAATCAAAAAAAGCACGGCAGATGGCAAGGCCGTGCTTTTTCGTTAGACGAATCTAATCCGTCGATGCTATCATGATGGTCAAAAGCGATTCGGTCACAGGCATTCCCTAGGAGGTATGGCGAAAGATGATGACATCGATGATTGTCCTGATCCTGTTCGGCGTGGTGGCATGTGGCGCAGCGCTGTGGTCGATGTACCGCGGGCTGCGCGGCGGGGCGACCAAAAATTCCTCCATTTTGAGAACGGACGCCTGACCGTCTTCTATTACTCCTTCCCGGGGATGCACGAAAAGACATACGCGCTCGATCAGATCCGTGAGGTGCGCTTTACCCATCACTGGATGCGCAGCCCCGTCTCGCATACGGGCAAGATGCAGATCGTATTGAACGACGGGACGGTGAGCCGGTCGTTTTTCTACGACGGGAGCGTCCATATGAAAAAGATGGTGCTCGCCACCTGCTGGCGCTGATGAGCCTCTACAACGAAGGAGCTCGTTGAGGAGTTCCGCCGTCACGGCGTGCACCGCATCATCATCGATCCGCACCTTTGGCGTGAGGCAGGGCGGCGGAGATCAATCAAAAAGCACGGCTTAGCGATAAAGCCGTGCTTTTTAGCAGGGAGTCTTTGTATTTTGGGAAAGTTACAATATGGTGACGATCAATCCTTGACTCGATTATCCGTTGATTTGCTTTAGGATGCGTTGATCCGCAGCGGCATCCGGAAGCAGTCGATAGATAACAATGTAGACAACGAAGGAAACGATCATCGCGAAGACGCCGGAGGGGAACTCGCCGGGCAGAGTCACACCATACGAGCAATAGAGTGCGATCACGGCACCGATGGCGAAGGATATGACACCCGCCCAACGGACTGTGGGCTGGTAGGTGAGTGCGGCGGGATTGTACTTGCGATGGCGGCCGGAGATAAAATAATCGGCTAGAATTGGAGATGCAATGGGCATCCCATGATGCCAAGCACGTTGATAAAAAATCGGCGAAGAAGAGCTGATAGAACGCCAGACTGCCGAGAATCGAACCAAGGACGCCGACGACAATGACGACTTGCTTTCGTTCGACGTTAAACTGTAGGAGCGCAGGATCGACCCGTGTAGAGTGCATTGCAGTAAAGCTCGCCATTATCTGTCGTCCAGAGTGCAGATGTCCATACAATGATGCTGAGAATCGCAACAGGGATACTGACGCCCAGCATATACATCACGTAGTTGAAATCGCCTGTCTGAACAGCACCGATATAGCCGACAACATTCAGGATTGGATTCGTGAAGATAAAACACGCAGCAGAGCACAACCAAAACCGCACTGATATTTTTGTTGAATCGAACAAATCAGCGCCCGCATGATCGCACCTACAATCCAGCTGCCAACAACGGCAGTAATGGCGGTTCCCATGCTCTACCGCTCAGCATTCCTGCTTTGGTGAGAAATGGGGACACGCCGCCCTGCCCGTAGAAGATATAGACGAAACCCATGACAATGGCAACAATCGCGATGAACGGCGCGAAAATATTGGCGACCTTCTCCATTGCCCCCATGCCGCGGACAGCAGTATAGGTGAAGATGAGACCCCAAAATGAAAGTCGAGAGGAACTCCTCAAGCGTGATTTTTGGCTATCCCGTGGAATCCGTGGGACACTTGGATCAAAGACGATCACACCGAAGGATTTCCGATCCATGTGCCCCAGATTTGTCCGATCATGCCGGCAATGCTGGCGAACCAACCGAGCGTCGCGATTGCCATCATCGCGAGCGGCAGGGTAGAAACCGCGCTCGCCATAGCTGAACCGGCAGGAGCAGAGACAGATTGTAGCCTGTCTTCTGCGAGGCGATTCCGATGAAGGATGTCAAGAGGAAAAGGAAGCTCCATTCCGAGTGCAACGGAGAGAAATGCGGCAAGAGGCGGCAGCCCTGCACCGCCCTGACCTCCAATCTGTCCGCCCACGACAAGACCTGTAACAACGTAGCCAAAAACCGATCCAGACCATGACCTGATCTTTTTGTTGAATGTCGTTTGTCCATGGGAACGGGTTCTGACATAAACTCCTGATCGTCGGCAGCATCGTTGCGCAGAGTGCTTTCTTAATCGAAGGATCCATCACTGTACCTCCTTAGCTCTGCCATTGAGAGATATGTGGTCTGGAGAAGGAACATTTCTTCTGGTGACCCATATCGATAAAATATACGAAAAATATCTTTGTGATATATTTTTCATATTATTTACAGTATATGATACGTAAAAAGAAACGGATGTCAATAAAAGATCGCTAAACTGTTGGAAAAATTTTGTAAGATATATGAGAGATATTTTACACTTGCAAACCCGCCCCAATCCAGGTATACTGGAAAAGATTCGATTATTCTGGAATGCAGCATAAGAAGGTGTGCTATGGGGGTTGAACAAGCCGGAAAATGTTCTATCACATCGTCTGTTTTGGATGCGCTGCGCAAGGAGATTTGCTCCAGTACATACGCGGATGGGCAGTTTATCACAGAAGCCGAAGTCTCTCAAAAATATCGAGTAAGCAAGACACCGGCAAGAGAGGCACTGGCCGTTCTATGTCAAGAGAAGCTGCTGAGTAAGATTCCGCGTAAAGGGATATATGGTGAAGAAGCCTCTCTGAAGGAGCTGCGAAAGCTTTATCAATTCCGCAATATCCTGGAACAAGCGGCAGTAGAGCATGCAGTTCGGTACGCTGATGAGGAGGAGATTCGGCAGCTCGATGTGCTGGCTAGTGCGCGGGTGGACACGTCAGATCCGGAGTGGATTCAAGAATATCACCGTGTGAATACAGCATTTCATATTGGCGTTGCCGCAGTGATGCAAAACGAGTATCTCATCGATGTGCTGCGTAATGTGTTGGCGATTCTTCAACGAGATCTGATTGAGGATATGAAGTATATCGGTGTTGAAAAGACATTGGAGGCACACAAACTTATCGTAGAGGCAATCCGAAGACGGGACTTGTCGGCGGCTCTTGCGCTCTCTGCGCAGCAGATCAATATTATCGAGCGCAAAGAGCACATGGTATGATAGAAAATGGCTGATGATGAGAGAATGCTCTCGTTACAGTATAGATGACAGCGCACTTCCGTGATGTTTGAGCTGTCCGTATGATATGATGTGAAGGAGGAAATATCATGTTAAATGAGCTGTGGAGAATGACTGCACATCAGGTAAAAGAGGGCATTTTTAAGAAGGTTGTTCTGCTGTCGGTGCCTGCGAGGCACATGGACAGCATCTGGCTGAGGATGCGATACGATCGTTTCCTATAAGCTGGGCAAAGCGATCGCAGATGAATTGGGTGATATGTTGGTATTTCCGCCGATCCCCGTAGGGTACAGCGGACATTATGATTCATTCCCCTTTACGTTGACCCTGCAGTATGATACGGTGACGCAGGTTATCTACGATATTGTGGAATCGGTACTTCGTAATGGCATAGATACCATCCTTATTATTAACGGACACGATGGCAACATCGCACCGATTGAGGTGTATTCCTCACGTAAGATCAAGGAAAAATATCCGGATGCACGCATTGCCGCATTGGATCAGTGGTGGGTCACTGCTGGAGAGCTTCTGCCCAAAGGCACGTTCGAGGTCTGGAACGGCCTTGGGCATGCGGGCGAAGGTGAGACCTCGATAGCCTACTATCTGTTCCCCGAATGGTGCGAGCCGGAGCAGGCGACCCTGCCGCGTGCCGAAGAATCTCCCTGAGCTTATGGGCATCAGTGGGACTTCTCCGAGCTCACCAACACGGCGCAGACCGGTGATGCGACCAAGGAACAGCGGAGAAAGGCGAAAAGATGTTCAAAGGTACTGATTGAGTACTGCACGAAGACGATCATAGGCGCTCGATGCGGCAGATTGAACTTTGAAGCAGACTGCAAAGTAATCGGATAATCGAAACCCCCGTTCACCATTGTCGGTGAACGGGGTTTTTACGCATCTCATCTACGCACAGTCTGGTGCCGAAAATCCGTCAGAGCCCTCATTTCTTCGTCTGACCGACCAAGAACACGCTCGCGTCCTCGTACTGCGGTGCGATCACCATACTGCCGCTGTGGTCGATGTAGCCCTCACTTGTCGCCGACCTTGCGGGGGCAAGCCCCTGGTGGCGAAGCTGCCGAGCTCTGTCACCGTGCTCGGCGTGAGGAAGGGACGCGCCCTGTTTTGTCGATGAAGAACGGCTTTCCGCCCTTGACGACGGCGGCCAGTCCCTCGTGAAAGTCCTGCACGGCATTGTGCGTGAGTGCGATGGCGACACTGCCGTCCTTTGCCGCGTAGCCCCACAGCTCCGCCGTATCCCTGCACGGCGGCGAGATCCTCAGAGAAACGGTGCATCATGCGGTAGTCCGCGGGGACGAGATAGGCGCCCGTGCGGTCGACGCAGCCCCAGCGGCTCTTTACCTTGACGAGTGCCGTGCCGTCAACGAAGGTGCTGTTGTAGTCGTTCTTGATCGAGATGATCATCGTGCCCGTCTTGTCGATGTAGCCGCGCTTCACATTCTCATCGTCGAGCATGAGCGGGTCATAGATGAACTGCCCTGCCGTTCCTGCGGCGATGGTGAGCACCGCGCCGAGAAAATTCGTCGATTTTACCTTGCGGCGTACCTCGGCAAGACCATCGTGAAAGGGAAGTGCGCTGTCGTACGGTGCGGCAAAGACCTGCGTACCCGTCTTGTCGATGTAGGCGAGCCCTTCTTCCCGCGTACGGCGGCCAGCCCCTCGCTGAATCCCATGGGGATTTCCGATACCGCGGTGCGATCACCATCGTGCCCGTCTTGTCGATAAAGCCCCACTTGCCCCCGACCTCGACGGCGGCCAGTCCCTCGGAGAAAATGCTCGCCGAGACGTACTGCGGCGCGATCACCTCCGCGCCCGTCTTGTCGATGAAGCCGACGTGCTTCTTGTCCTCCATGACACTCGCCAGTCCCTCGGAGAAGATCCCACATAGGCGTACGTCTTTTCCGTCAGGCGTGAGCCGTCCGCACGGTAAAAAGCTCCATCGCTTGTCCGCGCCCTGCACGAGGGCAGCGCGCCGTCATGATAGGGGACAAACGTCGCGCTGCGTGACGGGGAGGATCAGCGTGCCGTCCGTCCCGTAGCAGCCCCATTTTCTTGTCCATATCCTGTACGACGATGCGATCCTCCGTCAGCTCCTCGATGTGGCGGTAGGTGACGGGGACGATCTGCTTGCCGTCCGCGCGGAACACGCCCCATTTCTTCCCTGACGCACGAGGAGATAGCCCTCTGCATAGGGGACGTATCTCGTCGTACTCCGCCGCGATCACGGCGGTGCCTCGTCGTCGGACGGCGCCCCATTTCCTGCGGTCTTGACGAGGGCGAGCGGTGCCGCGTGACGGCGGCGGACGGCATCTGCCCGCGGTCGACCAGGATGCCCATCCCCGTGTAGAGCGGGTTGTCGGGATGGATTCGGCGGCGGTGTGCGGGCATCTGTGCCGCGATCAGGCCTGCGGCGGCAAGCGCGGCGATGGCGGTGCGCAGACGCGATGTCTTCTTCTGTGTCATATTCATTCCCCTTTATACTAAAAACTCTCTTATCCTGCTGTTATTCGCGCAGAATCAGTGCTTTCCTGCCATGAAAATGGATAAAATGAAAAATCTTTGTCGCACCCACACACCAAGGGGAGGTGTACGGGTTTTTGTTCATTTACATCCGCGCGGTGATCGCGGCAGTCAGGCCAAAAGATGATGCCGGGTACGTTTGCAACGACGATCGGCCACTCGGGTTTCTTGCGTGAAGAGTCCGTAGATGACCCACAGGTACAGTTGATAAAGGCGACGAACGGCTGGATCCAGTCGCCCGGATGCCCCGACAGGTTCCCGATGATCTGCGGGGATGTAGGGACACATACATGCAGATCGCGAGCACAGATGCAACCGTGCGCGAGGGTGCTCATTTTATTTTTACAACCTTTTGCTCTAGTTGTACGGCTCGATGATTTTTGCCTCAGATTCGATATCTTTCATTGTTCCCATAGGAACGCCCCTTTTCCCAAAAAGACTGCGTAGAGAATGCTCTGCGTGCTGTGTCCTCCCCATCGGAACAATGCACATCCCCAGTGTAGCACCGTTCATGGGGAAAGGATAGGTTAAATGTCCTGGAAAAATGGGAAATTGCGTTAGAAATGGATGGGTGAATGCTGTCTGCCACTATCTCTGTGTGTATTGATATCATGCTACCTCACGAGCATACAATGCACAGACGATGTATGAATCAGAGGACTCGCAGTTTTCCGCGGTGGACATGGCGCAGGTGACGCGCGGCGACGGCGGTGAGTGCGTCGATGGTCGCGATCGGTGTCGGCGGCGTCTGCATGCGGTGGCGCGGGAAATAGCGGCTGATGTGGGAGCGGGAGGTCGGGCGAGAGCGTGGCGAGCCAGTGTGCCTCGGCGTCCATGTCGGCGGGGCTATCGTTCATGCCGGGGGATGATGAGGGTCGTCACCTCGACGTGGACGCCCGCGCGGACGGCGTGCGTGATGGTCTCGCGCGACGGTCAAGAGGTCGCCGCCGAGCCGTCGGTAGAAATCGCCGCCAGCCCTTGAGGTCGATGTTCATCGCATCGAGCGTGCGGAGAGAGGCGCGAGCGGCTCCGCGCAGATCGTGCCGTCTCGCGACGAGGACGACGGCGAGCCCTGCCGCGTGGAGGAGCGGCGCGCAGTCCATGATGTACCCATAGGAGATGAGGGGCTGTTGTAGGTGAATGCGACGCCGAGGTTGATTTCTGCGGGGCGGCACTCAGCTCCTGTGCGAGGGCGGCGAGGAGCGCGGGCGGTACGTTCTCCGTCGGTATGGCGGCATCCGCTGCCGCGATGTCCGCGTTCTGGCAGAACGGGCAGGCGAGATTGCACCCATAGCTGCCGACGGAGAGGATCGCACTGGCCGCGGGTGAAAGCGTGCGTCTCAGTGGATCGAGCGCGAGCGCGGTCACGCCCATAGTCTCGTCGGACGCCGACGCGCCGTGCGCGCGCGGGCAGAACCCTCGTCTCATCCTCACGCGGCAGGCGTGGGGACAGAGATCGCAGACCGCCGTCACGCGTGCCGCTCCGACGTGAACCGCCAGATGCGGATCTCAGAGTCCTCGGGGATGCCCGCCTGCGTGCGTGCGCGCGCAGCTGTCTCAGCAGTCTCTATGCCGGGGGCGGCGGGGAGCATGACGCCCTTTTGCGCCCGCGCGCGACTCAGCGCTGATGCCGTAGGGTTTTCGGGCCGAGCGCCCTGCGCCGCCCACGAGCTCCGGCTCGCTGAGCACGTCGACCGTGATGTCGAGCGCGTCCAGTTCCTCCTCCCGTCACGGGGGCGACGTGGGTATCGTTTTCGTGCGCGTGCGGCATTGCGCGTGATCTCGTCGGCGATGCTCTTGCCGACGGCTCGAACGTGCTGTACGTCCGCGCGGCGTGCCGTCTCGCGTGACGTCACAGACCCCCGCGCGCCCTGCCATCTCCTCCGAGAGCCCCTGGGCACGGGCGGCAGTTTCACGTGCGAACGATCGTCTCCACGGCGCGGCGGGGCGAGCCGCACATAGTCGTCCTCTGCCGCGCGGCGTTCTCGCGGGCGCGCCGCCCAGCATCTCATACTGCTCCACGAAGCTGCGGCGCGGATCCTCGCGCGTCACCTTGAACGACACGAGCCCGCAGCCGACGCCCATCGTCCCCTGATAGGAGAGTTTTTTGATCTTCAGTGCGCGCGCGTCGAGCACACCCGCCAGCATCCACAGCCCGCGCAGGGCGCACTCCGCCGCCGGTTGATAGAGGGCGGGCTCCATGCGCAGGAGCTTTAGGAAATCGCCCTCCTCCAGATACTTCATGCACGCCTTGTCAAACCGCGTACTCGGGCGCAAAGCCGCGCGGTGCGTCAGGCGTCAGGGCGGTGGAGAGATCGCCGCTCGCGAAAAAGACCGCCCGCCGTCCGAGCTCCTCCGCCACGCGGGGCGATGACCGTCCGAACACATAGTGCCCCAGGGCGAGAGCCCCGAGACCCCGACGCGCACGAGACGAAAGTCCGCCGTGCGCCTCAAGGAAGGAGAGCGGCACCATCACCCCGTGATCGAGCGCGGCACCACGCCCGCCGACGCCGCCCGCGGCGATCCCCTCGGCGGCGGCCGCCTTTGCGAGCTCCTTGGCAAAGGGCTCATCGTAGTCCGCCATGACGCGCAGATCGGGCGCGCACCGAACGCGGCGAAGTCCCCGACGCCATCTCGCCCGGCGCGATGTGGAAATAGTCCGCGCATCACCGTGTGCGGCTCGCGACAATCACCGTCTCGGGCGCGCGAGCTCTGCCGCCTCTTCATCGCGCGCTCGTAGGGCGTTCTGCGTCGCTGGAGTTGCGCTCCTCGCACCTCCGGCAACAGAGCGGCGGGTGCGGCAGGCGCATGCGGCAACGATGGACATGGCACGCCTCTCATATTATGGACAGAATTCGACGTGCGCGCGAAAGCCCCTCATTTTGTTCGTACTCCTTTGTATATAATTTTGGTATGGACGAAATCCGTCCATGCCTTTTGCCATACTTATATGACAAATGAAAATGTCGCCCGGCGCAGCGACCTACAGACGGTAGGGAATCTGTTAAGATAGTCACAGATCAAAAGAGAATTCATTTGAGGTGAGCGCTCGTGGGGATTTTTGAAGAATTTGCAGAGTGTGTTTCGCGCAGTGCGTCCGCCGTGTGCGCGCTGTCCCTATCGGCTGGGGCTGGTGTTCGTGCAGAGTCCGTGCCCTGCGTGCCGTATGGATGGCTATCGCACGTATGACGTGCTGATGCGCGGGCAGGGATGGCTTTCCCGCAATGTGGCGCAGCGGCATGTTCCGCGACGGGGCAGACGATGGGCGTGCATGGAGGCGTAGATTTTCTGACTGAGGCAGCAGTGAAACCCGCGTAAAACGTGGGGACGTTTAGGATTTTTGAAAAGAGGTGCATTTCAATGACTGATGTTGGTCTTCTCTCTCTGCTCCTTGTTTTGTGCAGCGGCTGTTCCGGCAGCGTCGCGGACAGTATCGGGAAAGATGTGGAGGATACCATCGCGCATTCGCAGAGTGCCAACGACAAATATGTGCAGATGGTCAAGAACGGTTATCCGAGCACTCATCCGTCTGTGAGCTACGAGCAGGGCATTCACCGCCTTCTTCAGCAGCCCGCAGTGGAAGCATTTCAAGGCGGAGGACGGCAGGGAGGTCGTCGAGTTTACGGGGACTGCACCTATCAGAATACGCCCGAAAGCGCGGATTCAATTCGTCGTCCATGAGCAGCAGGGGACATTTGAGACGGCATATCTGGCGTTCAATGAGGTTCCCCAGAACAAGCTGATCTTGGCGGCGCTGATCGAGAAGGCATTCTCATCGGCAGAGCCCGCAGGGCGGCAGGGAACAATGGACAGCCGATCTCTTACAGTGAGGCAAAAGGGCTCTTTCAGTCATGGCTCGACGCACACATATCCCCGTTGCCGTTGAGGTCGGTGTCGGCGATCGTGCCCACAAGGTCTCCGGCTCGGACAGAGAATACTATATGCTAGCAGATCCGTGGCATGACACGCCTCCATGATGTTCTGGTGGAGCCGAACACGCGGGAAATGTTCATCTACGACACAGGAAAGCCCGAGCCGATCGATACATGGTATCAGAAATTCGTCGTGCCGCAGAATAAAAAGGAAATAGACGATGGCATACAAAACCATTGTGCGCGGCGAAGCAAAAGGACACAATGGTTTGTATTTCATGAGAAGCAAGTTGTTTGATTGATATTCTTTATGATATGATTGTCAGTAAGTTAAGACGCGTAATAAATTACAGCATAGAGAATATCTATGCAGATAAGGAAAATTTTTGAGACACGCTTAGTATGGACTTTATTTGTCCATACCTTCAATATACTTACGGAAGCACTAATAAATTCGGCATCATCATCTAATCTGAGGGTGCTGTTTTATTAGGAGAGCGCAACCATGTACAGAGGAGGAGATCATCATGGCAGAGGCAAAGGGACAGACGGACAGCCGAAGAGGGTATTTCGATGTGGACGGCAGCGGGGCAATGACGGAGCTGATCTTCCTGTTGGAGCTGAGCGGGCCAATGGCGGCATTTGAGTCCGATCTGGATCGACGGATTCAACGATATGATCGCGCGGCTCAGGGAGGAGCGGACGGATCTCCTTGTTTGGCTCTGCGAAGAAGCCGGTAAGTGCATGGACTTTAATACCCGCGTGCCGATCACCGAGGATTCCGCGCTCATCGAACAGGGCTGCTTTACGCACCTCCGTACACTTGTTGAAGAGTATCGACGCGCATATCCCGAGGAGTTCATACATCAGGACAACGTGCGCGGCAGCGGGTGTCTGTTCGATGTAGGCGGGTGCATTCACATGGCTCAGCAGGTGTACCAAACGAGCTCTCCCTGAGGATCGCCCCATGCGTACGATGGTCATCATCGTCACGGACAACACGAAGATCGAGTCCGAGAGCGGGACTACTGGACACCTGACCGACTGAGGGAGCTGGTAGAGCAGCAGGAAAAGGAGGCGGGCTGGGAATTCGTTTTTCCTCGGTACGAGCATCAACGCGAAGCAGGTCGCTGAAGATGTCGGCATTCCTGCCAAGAATGCCGCCACCTTCGCTTGTGATGCGGCGGTGTGCGCGAGAACTTCGCGTCGCTCGGTGTGATGATCCTGGAGTTTTCCGCGACGGGTGTTGTTGTGCCGACATGGGCGCAGAAGATCAGCGAGCATCTCGCAAAGACGCAGAGCGGGCGCAGCTGACAGAAAGGGGAGCTTAGCTCGTACGGAAGCGCCTCTTTGCCATAACAAATGAAAAATCTCTTGCGTGGATGATTCATATCTGTTAAAATTTTATGAAAAGAAACTGAGAGAGGAATGCCTATGTTACCGCCGCATCAAACTCCATCCGCCGACCTCCTTGAACGGATTCGCCGCTATATTGCCGCGCATTTTGCAGGGTTCCTCCGACATCATCGAGGAAGCAAAGCGCAAGCTGCCGCGTCCCGTACCGCGACCCTTCGAGGAGGAGCGCGAGCGGTACGGCGTGCGGGGCGGTCTTCCGAAGGGGCGGGAGATACGCGGTGCAGGGTGGCAGGGGTCATACTCGATGTGGGGTGGATCGCCTTGACACGATCCTTTCCCCGCCTCAGAGCAAACTCGACAAGCCGCGCGAGACCTTTTTTTCGAACGGCTCATGCACCTCATCGACGAGCGGCATGACCGATGTCGAGGCGTACAAGCGCGCCGGCATCGATCGCAGACGCTTTCCAAATGCGCAGCGGCAGCTGCCCTCCGCGCGAACCATTTTGCCTTTATCTTCGTCCTGCGCCTCAACCTCGACGACGCGCGCGACCTCCTCGCGAGTGCGGGGCACAGCATCTCGCCCGCAAGCGAATTCGACCTCGCCATGCAGTACTGCATCGGAGGGCTTCGACATCGACACCGTGAACGAGATTTTGTATGGACTCGGGATGTCGATACTGTAAAAAGTAAAGAAAGGATGTCAATGATGGAACAGAAACGAATGAGGAAGAACGATTAGAATCATTGGGACTGCCTGGTTTCTGCATGATTTGACCCTCAGAGACAATGGACAAGTTTCTCTCTATAAGGCGAAAGAAATGCCTAGGGAAGAACTGAAGACTGTCCTTGCGGAAATTCCAGATTTTCCGAAACTTATGAAGGAATCCTTGATGCATTTAAATCAATTGGGGAAAAGACATTAGCTGAAATACAGAAAGCATGAGGAGCTTTTTATGCACTTTGTAATGCTATGCAAAAATGCTTAGAAGAAGTTGGAAAGCAGATGATCCTAATGAAAGAATAAAAATTCTTGATATGTTAATGAAAATTATTGATATGGCAGAGGACTCAGAAAAACAAGGAGCATCTATCCGTTATGAAGGGGGTTTGCAAAAAGGCGTAGGAGTTGGTCTTGTTCTTGTAGGTGTATACGGAATGCATAAAGCCGGGCTTCTGAAATGATTTCGGATTAATGAAGCAGTTTCTTAGTTTAGTATTGAAGAATACAGTGAAGGCATGGACGCAATTCGTCCATGCCTTTTGCTATCATTGGAATAAATCATGAAATGTCGCCCGCACGGTGACCCGTCGCGGTGGGAAGTCTGCTAAGATAGGGACAACACAAAGAGAAGTCATTTGGAGGTGTGCGTAATGGGGATTATGAAGAATTTGCAGAATGTGTTTTCGTACGGTGCACCCGCCGTGTGCGCGCTGTCCCTATCGGCTCAGGCTGGTGAAATTCGTGCAGAGCCCGTGCCCTGCGTGCAGGATGGATGGCTATCGCATGTATGATGTACTGACGCGCGATCGGCTCGCATTTCCCCGGCATCTGGCGCGGCGGGCTGTTTCGCGACGGGGCGGACGATGGGAAGATTTTTCCGCAGGTAGGTGAACGATGGGAAACAATCAAGGGCATTGTGAGCTCGTTGGCGAATGCGTCACTGTACTGGTACTGCTGGTCGCATACGCCATCTTAAAAAGTACTGTATTGGGGCGTCATGGGCATCAAATTTCTTATCGCGCTCGTGATTTCTTTGAACTAGGGGAGCATGAATGACAATGGAACGCATGGAGATACGCGGACGCTGTGGCACGGCGATTGCGTACGCAAAGGTGATCGAGGAGGAGGCGGTCGCGCAGATCCGCCGCATGTGCGACTACGAATTTACGGAGGGCGCGAGCATCCGCATCATGCCCGACGTGCACTGGGGCAAGGGCTGCACGATTGGTACGACCATGACCGTGCGGGACAAGGTCGTGCCGAATCTCGTCGGCGTCGACATCGGCTGCGGGATGTATACGGTCGACCTCGGAAAGGGGGAGATCGACCTCGAACGCTTCGATGCGGCGGCGCACTTCGTCCCGTCGGGGCGTAATCTCTGGGATGGGCGGCAGGAGAAATTTGACCTCCTCGGGCTGCGCTGCTACCGCGCCCTCAGGGATACGAAGCGCATCGCACGCAGCCTTGGCACGCTCGGCGGCGGCAATCACTTCATCGAGATTGACCGCAGCGCGGACGGCACGAACTACCTCGTCATCCACACCGGCAGCCGCAATCTCGGCAAGCAGGGTCGCCGAATACTACCAAAAACATCGCCATTGACCTCTCGCACGGCAAGGACAAACTGTTCCGTGCGCGTGACGAACTCATCCGCCACTACAAGGCGGAGGGGCGGCGCAGCGAACTGCAGGAGGCACTCAAGGATCTGAACCGTGGGTTTTCAAGCAAAGGAGTCGGAGATTCCCGCCGACCTCGCCTTTCTCTACGGCAGCTACCTCGAAGACTATCTGCACGACATCGAGATCTGCCAGAACTTCGCGCGGCGAAACCGCGAGGTCATCGCACGCGTTCTGCTTGAACGGACGGGGCTCACGGCAGGCGAGGCATTCCACACCATCCACAACTACATCGACGTGGAGAGCGGATTCTCCGCAGGGTGCACGCGGCGCGCGCGGGTGAGCGCGTCCTCATCCCGATCAATATGCGCGACGGCAGCATCCTCGCCGTTGGGCGCGGCGATCCGGACTGAATCGTCGGCTCCGCACGGGGCAGGGCGGCTCATGTCACGCACGGCGGCAAGGAAAACCTCTCGATGGATGAGTTCCGTGAAACGATGGCAGATGTCTATACAACAGCAGTCAACGAGAATACGCTCGACGAGGCACCGATGGCATACAAGTCGCTTGCGGACATCGTGACGTGATCGAGGACTCCGTGGACGTGATCGAGGTGTGAAGCCGATCTACAATTTCAAAAGCGGGGTGATGCTCAGCGTACGGTGCAATATTGGGGGACATCATTGGCTCGCCCTATGAGTTCGACTGTGGGGAAAAGACGAAAGAGTTCGAGCTTTTCCCTGCATACGCACGCTTCACAGACGATACCGTCATGACCATCGCCGTCGCCGAGGCTCTGGTCGGATTGGGCACAGATGCGGACGAAGAACATGTGAAAGCCGATGTTGTGCGCTTTATGCGGCACTGCGGGACGCTGTTATCCGCGCGTCGGCTATGGCGGATTGTTCCGTCAATGGCTCATGACGGATGACCCGCAGCCCTACGGCAGCTTCGGCAACGGCGCGGCGATGCGCGTCTCCTCCGTCGGCTGGCTCTACGACAGCCTCTCGCGTACGTGCAAGGTCGCGCGGTGGACGGCAGAGGTCACGCACAATCACCTGAGGTGAAGGGGCGGAGACGGTCGCGAGTGCCATCTACCTCGGGCGCATGGGACACTCCAAGGAAGAAATCAAGGACTATATCAGGCAGGAGTTCGGCTAGTGACTACGCGCACCCTCGACGAGATCCGCCCGACCTACTCCATGGATGCCACCTGCCCCGGCAGCGTCCCTGAGGCAATCACCGCCTTCTTGAAAGCACCGACGTGATCGATCGTTATCCGAAACGCCGTCTCCCTCGGCGGCGACACCGGATACCACCGCCTGCATCGCGGGCGGCATCGCCGAAGGCTTCTACGGCTGTTCCGATGATCTGCATGAGAGGGCGTGGAGCGATTCCTGCGGATATGCGCGAAGTCCCGTTTGCGTTCGATATGATGCGGGAGGAACGCAGGGACGGAGAACTTTTGCTGACGTGAGGAACGACCGTTGAACAGTTTCTATGGGGTGATACGAAGGAATTTCGGTTCATAGCAGGAAAAGGAGAAATGATGCAGAATTAGTAATATATTTTGGAAGAAATGTTAAGGGGCTGGATCATATGATGGAGCAAAATTCCCGTCGAACAGAAAATGATTTGACCGCTGCATTAGATGCTTGCGCACCATCTGCGCGTCGTGGCTATGATATCGCCATAGATGGGACGGAGGCACTCAAGGAAAGCATCCATCCCATGAGTGAGCAGTTAAGTAATCAGATTCGTACTTCGCGCATAGACGTAAGGTTCAATGACCCGGAAAATGATGAGATGGTTTGATTGCGCAACTATCATCGATTCAATCGGATTTTTGGTGCTGTTCCGATGAAGGTGGCTGGGGAGATCGGAGGTCTGGTCGAGATACGTTTGCCATCACCCTGTTCGGTAGAACGATGGCGGGCAAATCCCACGCTGATGGAGATTCTCCACCCACGGAATGGCGCATCCATCGGTCTCGGAGCGCAGCGCAAAACACGCGATGTCCGCACCTATCGATATAAGAATCTGCAGATCACCGAGTGCCGGGAATTGCTGCGTTCGATGGGGCGGAGGATGAGCGTGTTGCCTACGAAGCGGCAAAGAAGGGGTACCTCATCCTGTTCCTCATCACGAACGATGAAGCCCCGCAGGCGGAAGCAGGCAGAATCTTGACCATATCCTCCGACTTGGCAAACCGGTGAGTCTGCCCCATCACGTAAAGGTGGACTTGCGTTCGCCGAAACGATTTGAATAAGGGCTTGTTTCGGCGCGATATGTCCAGGCGATTTGCGCTGAAACGACTGCGCGAACATACTGGCGAACAATTCGTTGCGTTTGGACGGCAATACGGGAAGCGACTGGAGTGGCATCCCTTCATTCCTGTGCACTTGAAGGCAGCGTTTTTGTCTCAACAAGGACGCACGCGAAGTCAGGGATGAAGTCTCATGAGCTCACGCTTTCCTTTGGTCGAGGAGTATATCATCCGCGAGCATGCGCGCGATGGGAGCTTTATAAGTTCAAGAACTCTTGATGCCCGTAGTTGTCCCTATGGCGTTAGAAACAGACGAACCCCTGCGCCAAAACAGCATTCAAAATCTAAAACAGAAGGGAGCTTCTCAGGGAGAAGCGGACAAATATACTTCATGGATTTCCTAGTTCGAGGCGGACGGAGAAGCGGATCGAGACATTTCTGACGAAGCTGCGGAGTTCGTTGAAACGGAGTGTTGCCGCATTTGCTGAGGAACATTATGATGATCGCAAGGCAGGTGAAGCTTGGGCTGCACTGCTCAAAAAGCGCAATATTGGCGGCAAGGGCAGAGGGCTAATCAATCCCAGTTGGGACAGGCGTGTGAGGCGGAGCTGCGTGAAATCAGCCGCGCAATTTGCGCCGAAAAATCGCTTTTCTGATCGATCGTTCACAGACCACAGCATCAATATGGAGCGAATTGTTGATGGAAAGCGGATTTGGAATTGGATTGCCGTTGTGGAAATGGGGGACTTGCTATTGCCGCAATTGCAAACTGGTGGAATCGGAGGATGGGTGCTTGGTGGAATTGCAATTGCCAGCACTCTTATATCGTTCCTCTTCACAGATCGGGAGGAAAAGGTACGTGATGCACGCCGCAAACTGGAGAAGAAACTGACGGAGCATATCGAGGAGATTATCAAACAGCTGCGCAAAGATATGAACAGCTGTCTGCAAAAATCTCATCAAGGAATATGTATTGCCGATGCAGAAGGTTGTATATAAAATCGAAAGTTCCGTTTCCGAACTGTCCGAGGTTCAACGAAATACGGCACGTATGTTAAATGACAAGCTGCGGAAAATCAATACAGAGTTGTTAAAAGCAGCATTTGACCATATTGACAGGACGGGCTGATGCGGCATATCGGCAAGGTGGCGCGTATTCCAGGCGATACCGTGATGATGGATTGCACGGGTGGCGGAGTTTTACCGATAGCGTGCGGATGAACTGGCAGAGTTGCTCAGAGAGCAGGTTCTCTGTATTGAGGGCTGTGATGATGTACGACGTGCTGCGGGAGAGCGATTTGGGTCGATATTCCTCCCAAAAGAGGTATGGGGAGAACAAGGGGGGTGGCTTGCTTGAGGAGGAACCATACTGTGTGCGTATTTCCCAACTGGATATCAGTGATGCTGCTGTGCGCAGCCGTATCCGGCTGGCGGAGCAGCTCACTGAGATGGTCGTTATGAACTGATGGAGGGACAGAGATGCAGGAAATAGAATGTAGCGCTTGGACAATGGGCTGGGCGGAGCAATGAGCTGCTTCAACGCGTGCGCGATGAATTCAAAGCAATTGACTATCGTGATTCTGCTCTGCCGCAGAGTATTTTTGCGGTGGACAAGCCCCTCAGCATCGTATTTGCGGGGCAGTACAGCGCGGGCAAGTCTACCATTCTCAAGGCACTCACGGGCGTTGAGGATATTGCCGTCGGTGAGGGGATCACGACACAGGTGGCTCATACCTATGACTGGAACGGAATACAGGTGATTGATACGCCGGGGATTCATACGACACTGCGCCCCGATCATGATGAAATCTCCTATCAGGCAATGACATCGGCGGACATGCTTGTCTATGTTGTCACAAAGGAACTGTTCGATGACTGCATCGGGCAGAACTTCCGCAAGCTGCTCATTGATGCGAGACAAAGCGGGCGAAATGATATTGGTCGTGAATAAGATGGCAGATGTCGGGAATACGCCGGAGAACCGCAGAATCAAAAGAGCAGGATTTGGAGAAGGTGACCCATCCGTATACGCCTAAGGATCTGCACGTCGTGTTCATCGATGCCGAGTCGTATGTGGACAGCCGTGACGAGACGGATGAGGACATTGTGGCGGAGCTGGTTGAGCGGAGCAATTACGAAGAGTTTTGTTTCTGTGCTGAACGACTTTATCCGCGAAAAGGAAATGCCGTCACGGATGACCACGGCACTCTACGAGATGGATGCGCATCCGTGATGCGACGAAGGTATATCAGCCTCCGTCGGAGACAACGATGTGGATATGGTAGAGGAGCATCTGCGTCAAGAGCGTCATATTGTGCAGACGAATCGGTGGCGACTGAGACGGCAGTCAAAGCGGTAATCGAAGATGCTGTTGCCGAGATTCATGACGTGGGGCAGGGAGATCTCAATGCGATCTATGACTATGACAGCGAAGATGCGAACAAGGCGCTTTGAGGATGCATACAACAAGGTCGAGCGCATTTCGGATGATTGTGTTAAACGTATTGAAAAGGAGATTGAGGCTGTCTCACGCAGCGGTGGGGAGAAGCTCGATGCGTTCTATGGATCGGCATTTTCAAAGGATCTCGAATTCCGGTTTGGACACAAAGGACGGTGCCGAATCCTCTCGTCGAGAAAATCTTGAAGGGGGATTTTCTGGAGAAGGCAGGAAAGAATGTTGCAGACTATGCGCTGGCGAATCCCGGGGCAAACGGATTGAAGCAGTTTGCGGGCGGGAATGTGCATGCGCTAGTAAAGGATATCGGACACTTCTTCGGGCATAATTTTCAGCCGTGGGAAGCAGTTAAATTTGTGAAGAAAATTCACGTAGCAGGGAAGATGCTCGGTGTGTTTGCTGTCGTCCTGTCCGTTGGGATGCAGGCCAAAGAAGATCGGGAGGCGGAGCAGCGTGCACAGGATATGAAACAGGGACGGGAGTCCGTGCGTGGTGGATTCAGCCAAGCTGGCGCAGAGGGCGTTTCACGCCACTTCAGACCAGGCGCTTGCGAACCTGATGGAGAGAACTATGTTGCGCCGATTCCCAGATAGATGTTAGACTCGCCGAGATTGAGAAAATGCGTGTCGGGCGGTCGGCAACTTATGACCGACTGGCGGAGCTGCAGAAGGAGTGCCATAATCTTATTTCGGACATTCACAGAGACGCAATCGAGATACACTGACGTATGAGACAGGACGATGACAGATAACATGTGTATCTAAGGACTGAGGCGATGCAGAATCTGTCGTGGATGCGGATGCGTGCGGTCACGCTCCTGTGCGACACGCATCATGTCCTGCGGTCGGATTACTGCACGGGTACAGCTCGTGGATGCGGGGCAGGGGATGCCGTCGACATCGCCCTGACGAATCGTTGCTGTGCGGGTGATATCGTGGTGACGCAGGACCTCGGGCTGGCGATGTTCGCGCTCGCCAGGGCGCGCGTATGTGATT
>BNJS01000436.1_pt1 | contig 111665 bp, 105 predicted proteins | sample 8540461 | NCBI WGS metagenome assembly BNJS01 (sample SAMD00202454, study PRJDB9452) | human saliva metagenome | isolation source: human saliva | place: Japan | reverse complement strand
TAATCCGCTGCAAAAGTACGGAATAAAAACTGCTACCAAGTTGCAAAGTCAGTCGTGCCGCTTGTTTCGGCAATCAGGGCAAAGACCTTCTAATAAATAATCGGTACTATACAACTCAAATCCTTTCGGATAATGCACCATCGGAATATCGGTATGGTCGAGACAGTATGTTTTATGGCAACTCTAAATGCACATATCGTGCTGTCACGGCCTCAGTGCGCAAAGCCCCCGAGCCACGACTACTCTATGCAGGCAAAAGCGCCGCCTCACGATATGCGGGGAGACTTCGGGATAGCGAGCGAGGGGATAGCGAAACGGCTTCGCTATCCCCTCAGCTCTATTTAGACGGAGTGTAAGGGCGGTATTTATACGGCTAATCGGCTCACTGAGCGGGGGTATTCATCCCTTCGCTTGCCCCCGTAGTGAGGCGCTTCAGGTCATCATACCGCGCACGCGTATCCTGCGCCTTGACGCTCTTCTTCCCCCAGCTGTAGGAGATGGTAAGCTCCAGGCGTGGGCTGTGCCAATTACGCTCGAAGGCCAGGCCGTTGACCTCCGGATTATAGCTCCCACGAGCGATATTCGTATTGAAGGGATCGCGGGCGGAGAGCGTAGCACGTAGGTTGCCCATACGCTTGCTCACCGAAGCATCGATCCACCACTGGCGCTGGATGCGATAGAGCTCATAGAGCACTCCACTATAATAGGTCACACCGAGGTCGACCGTCCAATCCGAGGGGAGGCTGAAGCTATGGCGGTGCTGGACGAACTGGGTGTTGAGCTGCGCGCTGTAGTCGTTCGTCTCGATGTGCCCCGCATCCCACTGGCGCTGGGCTGCGAGGATGGTGAGCGCCAGCCAGCTGAACTTCTTCTGGCTAACCAGCGGGAGGGGCAGGACCAGCAGTGCACGCAGCGTACGGCTGTAGTCGAGGTTGTACCGACGCAGGGTGATCCCACCCCCATACATCGGGGGCATAGCCTCTACGATGGGATCCTCGGTATCGGTGTAGCTGAGCTCCAGCTGCGCCGCACGCATATAGGTATAGTTCAGACTCAGGCCCCTGCGATATGCTGTCCGCAGCCCGGAGTTCCCTTCACGCCGGAAGGCAGCCGAGGCTACGCTGGTATATCCGAGGAGGTCACGGTAGCTCGGGCGCGTATAGCTGGAGGAGTGGGTCAGGGAGAGCTCATGGTCGCGGGCGGGTGCGTAGCGGAGGGAGGCGGAGGTGAGAAGCTCAGTGCCCGAGCGGAAGAAGTCCCCCAAGCCGCCTCCCAAGCTCCCCTTGCGGTCTTCGCCTGCGATGCGTAGCCCCACAAAGCCAGAGACCTTCGGCAGACGGAAGCCCAGCTTCGTATAGCCCTCGATATTCCACTCTCTTAGCGTCAGCTCGTCCGCTCTACTGGTGAGGCGAGAGTCCACCGCTACACGGCTGACCTCGGCACCAGCGTAGAGTGTGAAGATGCTCGAGAGGCGATGCGCGAAGTCCAGGGCGATACGCGCGAAGCGGTTGTCATCCTTGGTCGCTACATCCATAGCCCCCTGATCTCGGCGCAGGTCGGAGCTCCCACGTGAGCCCTCGGCGGTCGTCTGTAGGCTCCAGCGACTGGCGCGGAAGGTATGGAAGAGCGTGGCGTAGAGGTTCGACCACTTCATACGATTGCTCATCCCCTGCGAGAAGCGGAGACGCTCGTCGGCATAGTTCCCGAGGAATTGCGCCCCGAGGGAATGCCCCTTGCCCAGCGTGAGGTCCGTACCCAGACCGACCTGATGGGAGACTCTGGGATCGACACGCAGGTCATCGACGACTCCCGAGGAGAGGGTCGTGGTCTCACGATAGCGCTTATTCCCCAGCGTGTAGGAGACGTAGGAGCGGCTGCGACCATAGTTGAGATTGACCCGAGTGGAGAGCTGCTCGGAGAAGAGCTGATTGTAAGTACCGACCAGGCTGGTGAAGCCCTTGACACCCTCGTCGCCTCGCGTCTTACGCTTGATATTCAGGATCGGCGTCGTCACTCCGCTGTACTCGACACCTGGCTCACGGATGAGCTCGACCTGCGCGATTTCGCTCACGGACATCCCTTGCAGGAGGGCGATGACTTCGTCTTGTGACATACGCTGGGGACGACCATCGATGTAGACCGCCAGCTTCGAGATGCCGTAGAGCTTGAGCTTATTGGCACCCTCTATCTGCAGGCCAGGGATGAGCGTCAGCCCATCCAGCACACTACCCCCACGGGCTTTGGCGAAGGCAGCTTCACCGAAGATGAGGGTCGAGCCTTCGTAGCGTACAAGGGGAGTCTTCCCCTCTACGACGACCGCCTCCAGCTCGCGGGTCAGCTCTACGGGAAGCGTACCCAGCTGGAGCCGCCCCGCAGGGAGCTCCAGCGAAGGGCGAAGGATGATGGTCTGCTGGACGAAGGTGGCTGCAAGGCGATACGTCCCCGTCGTAGCCTTGAGGAGGAAGTACCCCTTCTCATCGGTGAGCGCACTAAAGGGCGTGTCCGCTCCGTCGGCGGTACGCAGCACGACGAAGGCATTCACCAGGGGAGTCTTGTCCGTCTTGCTGACGAGGGTCCCCTCCAGCCACGCCTCATCGGGGCTTTGGGCTCTGAGGACTCCTCCAAAGGCAAGGGCGAGGAGGAGAAGTAGGATGTGTCTCATAGGCTTATCTTCTCTTTGCTTAATTCTCTTTCCCACGTGGAGTGTGGGCAGCGTGTGGATTTTGTTGATAGAGAGGATGCGTCCTCCCGCGTGAAGAGCTTACGCTATGTAAAGGAACGGATAATCTACCATATACAATAAAGCGCTCGCAAGAGTCTGTGCGACAGCCCTCTACAAGGTCAGTTTTTCGACCAGTACTGGTCGGTGAAGTGACCAGTACTACTTCACGTCGCGACCAGTACTGCTTACTAGGGGTGACCAGTATTGGTCCGATCGCTGACCAGTACTGGTCGCTTTTGCCCCCTGCGGTACACAGCGAAGAGATAGCCCCTAAGAAGGCGCCTGTAATTCGGAGCAATTCCCCTTACTACAACGACTAATCCCCCCAAGCCGAGAGGGCTCAGTCTCCCCCTCACGGAGGAGGGAGAAATGCCCCACCGTACCTCTTCGAGAGGGCATCTCGTGGGCGAGCCACCGCACCCTAATAAGCGAACCACTATTGGTCTGTGCTCGGACGACTATTGGTATGGGGGTCAAACCACTATTGGTTTCGGGTGCAAACCACTATTAGTTTGCATACGAAACCAATAGTGCTTCGAGAGCAAACAACTACTGCTTCACCTCTACCCGCCCTATTGCTTCACCCTCGAGAGCAACCTATATTGGTCGGCGGGCTGACCTATATAGGTTCGCGTCGTGACCAATATAGGTACATACCATCGACCTATATAGGTCAGCCCGCCGACCAATATAGGTTCACACCACCCCCTCACGGAGGAAGGGCAAACGGCCTTATACGACACGGCAGTTTGCCCTCAGCAAGAGACACAAAGAGACCACCTGCAGAGGGCACGACAGACAGCGCTTCGACACCCACCGAAGATGGGCTGAAAGGGGCTTCTTTTCTATAATATTTTAGGATGTCCAGCTATATAGGTTAGTTCCGTAGAACTCCTTACCTTTGATGTGCAAGTACAGCTCACAAACTACATTAAAGCAACCAACATGAAGACAACTCCATTCACCGAGATCCACAAGGCCTTAGGTGCCAAGATGCATGAGTTCGCAGGCTATGATATGCCCATCGAGTATCCTACGGGGATCATCGAGGAGCACATGACCGTCGTCAAGGGTGTCGGCGTATTCGACGTCTCACACATGGGGGAATTCTGGGTCAAGGGCCCCAATGCACTCCAGTTCATCCAAGATATCACCACCAACGACGCCTCTAAGCTCAAGGTCGGTGACATCCAGTACACCTGCTTCCCCAACGAACAGGGGGGTATCGTCGACGACCTCCTCGTCTACCACTACGAAGATGAGAAGTACCTCCTCGTCGTCAATGCCGCTAATATCGAGAAGGACTGGGCTTGGTGTCAGTCGCACAACGCCGCTGGCGCTATCCTCGAGAACAGCTGCGACAACGTCGGTCAGCTCGCCATCCAGGGCCCTCTGGCACAGCAGGTCCTGCAGCGCCTGACGGATGTAGACCTCTCTACCATCCCCTACTACACCTTCAAGGTCGGCACCTTCGCTGGCTGCCCTGAGGTCATCCTCTCCAACACGGGCTACACCGGTGCTGGTGGCTTCGAGATCTACTTCTATCCCCAGTACGGTGAGAAGATCTGGAACGCTATCTTCGAAGCAGGTAAGCCCGAAGGCATCCGCCCCATCGGCCTCGGCGCTCGCGACACGCTCCGTCTCGAAGTCGGCTTCTGCCTCTACGGCAACGATATCTGCGACACCACCTCTCCCCTCGAAGCTGGTCTCGGCTGGATCACGAAGCTCATCCCCGAGAAGAACTTCCCCAGCAAGGCATTCTTCGAGCAGCAGAAGGCCGAGGCATCAAGCGCAAGCTCGTCGCCTTCAAGCTCTCTGACAAGGGCGTACCCCGCTCACACTACGAGATCGCTGACGCAGACGGCAACATCATCGGCGAAGTAACCTCCGGCACCATGTCCCCCACCCTCAAGACGGGTATCGGTATGGGCTATGTGAAGAAGGAATTCTCCGCTATCGGCACGCCTATCTACATCGTAGTACGTGGCCGTAAGCTCGCTGCCGAAGTCGTCAAGCCCCCTATGCGCCTCGTCGACTAAGCTCGCCCTTCCCTTAGCCTGCACGGGATGCGGGCTACACGAAAAAAAGCCCCAGACGGCTCTCCCACCTCGCTCGGAGGTGCGATGAGCCGTCTGGGGCTTGTCTTTTGTCAGTCAGGGGCTATCCCTTAGTGCTTGGGCTTCTCGCTCCGCCCGTCGGCATTCTTCTGCACGAAGTAGAGGACGCCGAGGAGGTTGATGACGCCGAGGCCTGCTGCCATACCGACGATCATACGCTGTGCCTCATTAAGGAAGAAGAGCGAGACGACCGCTGCGACGATGACGAGGATGATGAGCCCGATGATAATCTTCTTGATCAGCTGCATAGTGTGTCTATTAATTGTTGCACGGGCAAAGCTACGACAATTCTCCCGCACTGCCGCCCTCTCCCCACGATAAAAGGGCTCGCCCCCCGCTCACCCAAAGAGGCGAGCGGAGGGCGAAGTATCGAGAATTAAAAGAAGCGTCTACGATTAGTAGCGGCTGGCTACGACGTCCCAGTCGACGATAGCCCAGAGATCCTTGACGTGGTCAGCACGACGGTTCTGGTAGCTCAGGTAGTAAGCGTGCTCCCATACGTCGACACCGAAGAGGGGACGGAGGCCCTGGACGACAGGGTTGCTACCGTTAGGCTCCTTCGTGATGACGAGTTCGCCGTCAGCCTTAGCAGCAAGCCAAGCCCAGCCCGAGCCGAAGAGCGTGGTGCAAGCCGTGAGGAATTCCTGCTGGAAAGCCTCGAAGCTACCCCACTTAGCTACGATAGCATCGAGGAGCTTACCCGTAGGCTGGCCTCCCTTGTTGGGGCCGAACTGCGTGAAGTAGAGGTTGTGATTTAGGAGCTGACCTGCGTTGTTGAAGATAGCGCCTTCGCTCTTGCGAACGAGTTCTTCAAGAGGGAGCTCAGCATATTCCGTGCCTTCGATGAGGCCGTTCAGCGTATTGACATAGCCAGCGAGGTGCTTACCGTGGTGGAAAGAGAGGGTCTCAGCGCTGATAGCAGGCTCGAGGGCATTGGGAGCGTAAGGGAGTTGGATGAGTTCGTACTTCATCTGTGTAATTGTTTATTGGGTGTGATTAAATCGGACAAATGAGGGAGGGCATTCGCCCTGTCCTATACTGAACTAACCCAATTAAGTCCATTATTGTTTGCTTCGGGCCAGCGCACTATTGTAGTAGCGGGGGTCGCCCGTCACCTCTTTGCCCACCCAGGGTGGCAGGTCGAAGGTCTCGTCTTCGCTCTTCAGCTCCAGCTCCGCCAGACAGAACCCCTCGAGATGCCCAGCGAAGAGGTCAACCTCCCACGTATGCCCGTGGTAGGGGACGAGGTAGCGCGTCTTCTTCAGACGATGCCCTCCGCACAGCTCGAGAAGTGCCTCGGCATCCGCCAGAGGTATCTCATATTCGTACTCGTCACGCACCAGCCCCTTGGCATCGGAGGGCGTCTTCAGCGTGAGGAAGCCCTGATCGCCACGGCGACGCACGCGCACCGTGGGGCGTGTCGAGTGGAGGTAGCCCTGATCAATATGCAGCGCATCGGTAGCCTCGGCGAGGAAAGCCAGCGAGGTCACGAGGAACTTACGTTCGATCTCTTTCATAGCCGCCGCTTAGCCGATAGTCACTTGCGTAGCGCCGTAGCCGTACTCCTGGAAGGACGCATCCTGAAAGCGGCACGTGGGGTACTTGCGTCGTAGCTCACGCTCGATAGAGGCTCTGAGGACACCATCCCCCTTCCCATGGATGAAGACGATCTTACGCCCACGCTCCCGTATATGCTCCTGCATCGTGCGGTGGAAGTAGTCACGCTGATAGTCATGGATATCTGCGCTCGACATACCCGCCGTCGTCTCGAGGATCTCCGAGGCATGGAGGTCGACGACGAGGGGCTCATCACGGCGAGGAGCAGAGGGCGCAGCCTTTGGAGCAGGCTTCTTGTCCTCCTTCTTCGTCTGCAGGGCAGAGGCCAAAGCAGATGCGTCCACCTCGGGCTTCGCCTGCTCAGCGCCACGCTCTACGATAGGGAGCATCAGCGCATCGTCGGTGAAGTAGTCGTTGGGGCGGAAGGAATGGAGCTTGAAGAACTTCGTCACGTCGAGCTTGAGGCGTACCGAGAGGGGGTTCTGCAGCTTCGTGATCCCCCCCCGTCGTGGAAGGGAAGTATCTGGATGGCGAGCTGCTCGAGGTCATTGAGATCAGCCGGGGCGAACTCCTCTAAGAAGGCATCGCCGTGAGGCTCGATCGTACCCGTAGAGCGCACCTTATAGCCCGTACCCACGGCACTCAGATAGACATAGTAGAGGGTGAAGCCGCTGTAGTTGACGAGGTAGGCTTCGTAGTTCGTCAGCCCGAGCTTAGCACGATCCTGCGGGAGGAAAGCCAGCTGTACAGTCAGCTCATCCTCACCAGCACGCAGGGGACGAGCAGGGCGAGGTGCAGGAGCTGCGGGGCGACGCACTTCGCTGGGAGCGGTAGCAGCGGGCTCCGTACGCCCCTGACGGAGCTTCTCCTGAATGATCTTCGGAGGGCGAATCTCAGGGATGAAGGTGTCGCCCGCTTCGACGACGACGCAGTCCTTGAGTGGTGTGGGGATCTCGAAGCCGTCGGCATCTTCGACCCAAGCTGTATCAGCGGTGATGCGAGCCACACGCCCGCCCCCGACCGTATTGAGGAAGCGCACTTGGCTCCCTACCTGTACATTGTTAGGGTTATGCATAGAGGAGAGGTATAGGAGGAATGATAGAGCGCCTTAGCCTACCCGGCGAAAGAGCTCAAAGAACCCCAGCGCATAGAGATACTGGCTGAGGAGCAGGACGAGAAGGATGGAGCGCAGGACGAGCGCCATACGCTGCGGGAGCATGCCCATCCCTCGCGCGATGAGGGAAGGCGATGGGTAGCAGGGTGAGCTGGAGGAGCGCAGCCGATTCGCCAGCCACGAAGGGCACAGCGAGAAGGAGGACGAGCGGATAGAGCTGCATCGTCGAGAAGAGGGTCACGGTGCCGCACACTCTCCCGATAGTAGCGGCGACGATAGAGCAGGTAGCCGACGAAGAAGGTGACGAGCACCACGGCGTACGAGGCGAGGGGCACGGCCTCAAAGCTCTTCAGCTCCTGGGGCATCGGGAGCGGGAAGGCTCTCAGCGCAAAAGCCCCATAGGCCTGCAGCGCCCCATTCCCCATCAAGAGAAGGACGGGCACGAAGAGCCACAGCGGGAGGATCACCCCGATGAGGAGCGCAATGATGGGTCGCCAAGCGATGGAGCGCAGATGGTATTGGCCCCAGATGATGACAGGGGACCAGCAGGAGGTAGACGGGAGAGACCAGCGAGAGGACACCCTACGAGAAGCCCGATGAAGAGGCTGACGCGTGGCTGGTGCGTATCCTGATACGTGCCGAAGCTCAGGAGCAGGATGAGGAGCTGGAAGATAAGTGCCCCCGCCGAGAGGATGCCCATGGAGGGCGTCGTCGTGAAGAGCGCCACCATGAAGAGTACCAGCAGTGGCCGCTCCACACGCTCGATGAGCAGGAAGTATTCCCCGATATAGATAGCGAAGGCAGAGAAGCCCGCCAGCACCAAGAGCCCTGCCAGACGATAGGTCCATGCCGTCGCCACGGGAAGTAGCGGCGCGAGGACACCCGCCCCTTCGCTTACCTCACCCGTAGCAGGTGGGAGGAGGTACACAAGGAGGAAGGTGAGGAGCCATAGGGTGAACTCCAGCCAATTGGTACGCTGTCGCGAAGAGGTGAAGCGAGACATATCGAGGGGATAGCTGGTGGGAGGGCAGAGATACCCTCACGAGGAGAGGGAAAAGAAATGCCTACGAGAAGGGGCTACCCGTTAGTAGTCACCCTTCTCATAGGCATCTTTATCTGTGGGAGCTACGAAAGCTTGAGGAGGTCTTGACCGATATCGCGACGGAGCGTCTTACCGGTGTACTGCACGCGATCAGCGAGCTTGTAGCAGCGTTCCAGCGCTTCGGCAAGGGTTGAGCCAAGGCAGCTGGCGGTGAGGACACGCCCACCCGAAGTCACAAGATGACCCGAGTCATCGCGCGAGGTACCGGCATGGAAGAGCAGCGAGTCGAAGGTCGGTGCGTGGGGATAACTGATGGGGATCCCCTTAGCATAGCTCTCGGGATAGCCCTCGGAGACGAGGACGACGGTAGCAGCATACTGAGAGGACTCCTCGAGATGGTAGTCGCCGAGATGGCCACGAGCCATGCGCTCCAGGAGATCGACGAAGTCGGAGTCAATACGCAGCATCACCGACTCGGTCTCGGGGTCGCCCATACGGCAGTTGTACTCGATGACGTAGGGGTCGCCACCTACGTTCATCAGCCCAGCGAAGATGAAGCCACGGTAGTCGATACCTTCGGCACGCAGCCCTTCGATAGTGGGGCGGATGACACGCTCCTCGACACGCTGCATGAAGGCTTCGTCAGCGAAGACCACAGGAGAGACAGAGCCCATACCGCCGGTATTCAGACCCGTATCTCCCTCGCCAATGCGCTTGTAGTCCTTGGCAACAGGGAGCACACGCCAGTCACTGCCGTCCGTAGCGATGAAGACCGAGCACTCGATACCATGGAGGTACTCCTCGATGACGACACGCGTGCTGGCAGATCCAAAGCGCCCCGAGAGGAGCCCACGCAGCTCACGCTCGGCTTCCTCGAGGCTCTCGCTGATGATGACGCCCTTACCAGCCGCCAGACCGTCAGCCTTCAGCACGTAGGGAGGCTGGAGGGTCTTGAGGTAGTCGATGGCCTCACTAAGAGTAGACTTATCAAAGGTACGGTAAGCCGCTGTGGGGATACCGTAGCGCTGCATGAACGCCTTGCTAAAGTCCTTACTTCCCTCGAGCTGAGCTCCCTTGGCATCGGGCCCCACAATAAGGAGGTCCGTCAGACCCGCTTCGCCATGCAGATAATCGACGATCCCCTCGACCAAGGGGACCTCGGGCCCTACGACGAGGAGCTCAATATGCTCCCGACGGATGAGGGCCGCGATGGCAGCGAAGTCCGTCACCCCGATACGCGGCATACACGTACCGTAGAGTGACATGCCCGGATTGCCCGGCGCGATGAAGAGCTGCGAGAGACGGGGACTGCGAGCGATGCGCCATGCCAGGGCATGCTCACGCCCCCCCGAGCCCAATAGAAGAATGTTCATACAACTGATAAGATAATAAGTAGGATGATGGCGAGTGGGACGACTACAAGTGATCCATGAAGTAGCGCGCCATCGTATAATTGAGGTGGACACGATCGACCCCGAGGACGTTGTGCTTATGTTCGGGGTAAATCATGTAGTCTGGATACGTCCCAGCCTTGACACAGGCATCGACGAAGAGCTGCGTGTGCTGCCAGACGACCGTGGGGTCAATGGTACCATGGATGAGGAGCAGGCGGCCCTTGAGGTTGCCCGCACGCAGGGAGAGGTTCGTCTCCTTGTAGCCCTCGGGGTTGTCCTGTGGGCTATCCATATAGCGCTCCCCGTACATGATCTCGTAGCGAGCCCAGTCGGTGACGGCACCACCAGCAGAGCCTACCTTGAAGACATCGGGGTAGGTCAGCATGAGGTTTGTCGTCATGAAGCCACCATAGCTCCAGCCAGCGACCCCAATGCGGTCGGCATCGACGTAGGGCAAGCTCTTGAGGAAGTCTACGCCCTTCATCTGGTCGGCCATCTCATTCTTCCCGAGGTGGCGGTGGATGACCTGCTCGAAGGCTGCCCCGCGGTGGGCTGAGCCTCGGCCGTCAACGGTGAAGATGACGAAGCCCTTCGTAGCCATATAGAGGTCCCAGCCGAGGCAACCTGCATGGAAGCGGTTCTGCACGAGCTGAGCGTGAGGGCCATTGTAGACGTAGACGATCGTGGGATACTTCTTCGTAGGGTCGAAGTTCGTAGGCTTGAGGAGGCGGTAGTGGAGGTCCGTCACGCCGTCGGCAGCCTTGATCGTGCCGAAGGTGATCTCAGGATTGATGAAGCCAGCTTCGGGATCCTTCGACTGGTAGAGGGTAGCGATAGGCTTGCCCGTAGCCACCGAGAGGAGGCGGTTCTCCGTGGGGTTCTTCAGCGACTCATACGTGTCGAGGAGGTACTTCCCATCCGAAGAGAGCTGCCCGACGTGCCAGCCAGCCTGTGGGGGTGAGGATGCGCGTCTTGCGACCGTCGATGCTGACCGAAGCGATGACACGGTCAATGGGGCTCAGCTGCGTGGAGCTGTAGACGATGGTCTTACCGCCGTCAGCGAAGCCGAGGAAGTCTGTGATCTCCCACTCGCCACGGGTGATCTGCCCGAGGAGCTTCCCATCAACATTGTAGCGATAGAGGTGCGTGTAGCCGTCACGGCGCGTCTGCCAGACGAACTCCTTATCACGCCCAGGGATGAAGCGCATGGGCCACTGGGGCTCGATGTACTTATCGTTGTGCTCGGAGAAGAGGGTCTTGATGTAGTCGCCCGTAGCAGGGTCATAGGCCTTGAGGTCCATGTGATTCTGCTCACGGTTGACCTCTGCGATGTAGACCGTCTTGCTGTCGGGAGCCCAAGAGATATTCGTCAGGTACTTCTCCTTAGGCTCACCCGTCTTGATGTAGGTGGTCTGCCCCGAAGCCACGTCATAGATCCCGAGGGTCACGTGGTGGCTGGGCATACCAGCCATGGGGTAATAGAGCTTCTCCTCGGTAGCCTTGCGGGTATTGGTGTGAACAAGGGGATAGGCGGAGACCATGCTCTGGTCCATGCGATAGAAGGCCAGGCGGCTCCCGTCGGGGCTCCAGAAGAGCCCGCCATTGATCCCGAACTCATTCTGATGCACGCTCTGTCCGTAGACGAGGGTGGGCGTGCCATCGGTCGTCAGCTGCTTCGACGAGCCATCGGGGAGGAGGAGGAAGAGGTTGTTGTCTCGTACAGCCACAGCGTGCTTAGCACGAGGAGCCAGAGCGAAGGCCTGCTCAGCACGGCCAGCGCGCTCGAAGGCTGCGAGCTGCTTCTTCGTCTGTGGATCGATGAGGTAATGCTTCTTGCCGAAGGGATGAGGAGCCCCTCATCTACGACGGAGAAGGGCGTGAAGTACTTTGCCCCCGCGCCCTTTGTCGCCTCGCCGATGATCGCGAGGAACTCATCCTGACTCAGCAGGGTCTTCTCTGGGTGAGCGGCCGTCGGCGTGCCGATCATGAGGCGCGTGCTATCGATGTACACATAGTCGCTACCGAGCCAGCGAAGGGAGCGGAGTGAGGTACGACGGAGCGCCTTGGGCGAGCCGAGCGTATATTCTTCGAGGGTGGGGCTACGGTGCTGCTCCTGCGCGGGAAGCTCAGTCACCGCAAGGGTGGTGGTCGCCATAGCAAGTAAAGCTAACGTACGGATGTTCATCATTGCTTAGTTATAGTGTGAGTAGTAGTCGATCGTATCTACAAAGATAGTCAATGTCCCGGCTTCTCTGGGGCACTAAAGCTGATAGGAAGCGGAGCACTTGCGGGTCTCCTCGACGCGGCATGCCACGAGTGTAATCCCCGTCCCTTCGAGCTGCTGAGGCCCGACGACGGAGACCAGGTGCATCGCGATCTGCTCGGCCGTAGGATTGAAGGGGACGACGCACAGATCCTCGGGTACCAGACGGTGCAGCTCGGGGAGCAGTGGGTCTTCACTCCAGAGCACCATCTTGTGGTCCCAGTTCTCCTCAAGCCACTGGCACAGACGCTCCTTGATCTCGGAGAAGTCAATGACACGCCCTACCCCATCGAGCTCGGGAGCCGTGCAGACGAAGTGGATGCGATAGTTGTGCCCGTGCAGATGACGGCACTTGCTCTCGTGCCCGACGACACGGTGGCCCATACTGATATCGTGGTAGCGCTCTACTGTGATCATATCTATCCTATTAGCTATACAAAGATACGGCATCTTGCCCATAGCCTAAAGGGCGAAGACCACCCCAGAGGCAGGGCACCTCGACCCCTATAAATGGCGCACGGGCACGACATCTCCGAGGGAGATATCGTGCCCGTGGCTAATCAGTAGGTCGGACCTATTGCTTACTTAGCGATAGAGTCAACAACAGCCTTAGCTGCAGAGTCTACAGTAGCAGCAGCGCTGTCAACCGTAGAAACTACGCTTTCAACGATCGTAGCGCTGTCCTTAGCCGTAGAGTCCTGAGCGTTCTGCTCGTTGTTACCTGCACATGAAGCAAAAGCAGCTGCTACAGCTACAAATGCGAATGCGAAAAACTTCTTCATCTTTCTTTCTTACGTTAATTAGTTATTGATTTCGAATTCGTAATGAATAACACTGCAAATATACGGCAACAATCCGTTTCGGCAATAAGCCAAGACGTCTGAGCTACCGTGATCGCAGGGGATTTCTTCCGTCATCCACCCGCAGACAAGCGTCGTTGAGGGCCTTTTTCTCATTAGGCAACCTCCTGTGCGCCTTCGCAGTATTATACAGACAAGGGGCTGTGAAGCACCCTCAGACCTGCGTGGAGTATAGCGGACTCGAACCGCTCACCTCGACACTGCCAGTGTCGCGCTCTAGCCAGATGAGCTAATACCCCATATATATAAGTGTGACGAGATCCGCTTGATCTTCATCGTCGGTGCAAAGGTAGTAAATATTTTATTTCAAAGTATCTTTGCCCCAATAAGAGAGCGAAAAAAATCTCGCACTCACCACCTTCTTTCCCCACGACCATTCCGATGATCCTATATAATACGACCTTCGTCCTTGCCCCTCAGACTCAGCAAGCTTTCCTCGCATTCATGCGTGAGGTTTACCTCCCTGCACTCCATGCTGATAGCCTCGTACAGCACCCCCGCCTGCACAGCATCGTCCCCCACGAAGAGCACCCCGAGGCACTCTCCTATGCCCTGCACTTCTACGCTGAGGGCGAGGTGCATCTGCAGGACATCCTCTCGAACACGGGGCTCCGCCTGGCCGATCTCCTCACCAAGCAGTTCGGCGAAGCGGTCTTAGGCTTCAGCACGATCATGCACGTGGTCGACTAATCACCTGCCACCGAGCTATACCATATATAAGGAGCAGCTATGTCAGAGCGCATCATCATGGGCATCGACCCCGGGACCATCGTCATGGGCTACGGCCTCATCGAGGTCCGTGGGCAGGAGGCACGTCTCTTGGCTCTCGGGGTCATCAGCCTCAGCAAGTACGAGGACCATTACCTCCGCCTCAAGCGCATCTTCGAGCGGGTGCAGGGCCTCATCGATGAATTCCACCCTGACGAGCTGGCTATCGAAGCCCCCTTCTTCGGGAAGAACGTCCAGAGTATGCTCAAGCTCGGCCGCGCCCAAGGTGTGGCGATGGCGGCAGCCCTCACGCGCGACATCCCCATCACCGAATACGTCCCTATGCGTATCAAGCAGGCCATCACCGGCAACGGCGCTGCCTCCAAGGAGCAAGTCGCGGGCATGGTACAGCGCTACCTGAAGATCCCGCAGGATCAGATGCCCCGCGAACTTGACGCCACCGACGGCCTCGCAGCCGCTCTCTGCCACCACTTCCTCACCTCCTCTCCCCTACGCTCCGCCTCAGCGGGCGCCACGAAGAACTGGGCAGACTTCGTCAAACAGAATCCCTCCCGCATCAAGGGGCTGAAGAAATAGCCACGCCCCCCAATCCTCTCCCCCGAGAACACCACCAGCTCTGCGCCCAATCTACCCGCGCAAAGCATCACGCACAATCCCCTCATATACATACGCTTCACACCGCACTCTGAGAAGGGGGTGGTGCGACCAGTACTGGTCGATAATCTGACCAGTACTGGTCACCTATAGTAAGCAGTACTGCTTCGCGCGCTGACCAATACTGGTTCGACGCGTGACCAGTACTGGTCCGATCATCGACCAATATAGGTTTGCACGCTGACCAATATAGATTCACTCACCGACCAATATAGGTTTCGACGAGAGACTAATACGGGTTACTTTTTCCCTCAGTGCAAAGACGTATATCTCCTTCACGTAGAGCGCCGAAAGCAAGGGGCATTTTAGCTCAGCAAATCACGAGCAAGAAGGGGACACTCCGTGGAGCTCCCATCCCCTCACAATAGAAAAGCCCAACTCCATCCATTCGATGAAGCTGGGACACCCTTCACTAAATATTTTAGTATTTTCCGAGCAAAATATCGCCCTATCTCGCTGATGCAAAGCGTAAAAAAGGATGGAGATACCCCATCCTTTTTACTATTAAACCCGCCTTTTTATGGTTATCCGTGGGGACACATGTAAAGGGAGATTAAAGTTTTTCGGCGGCGCGAAATTGCTTGTTTTTGCGCAAGAAACTTCACACCTTTGTTATACCAATTCGAAGCAATCTTATCGTGCCTCAAATCTAACGGTCACCTCACCGGACCAGCGCCTGACAAATACACATGGATTGTACGGCCTCAGCTCTTCCTCCTTCCGAGCTGAGGCCGCTTTCTATCTATAACGTCCCGACACCGCACATAGTTCATCACTACGATCCATAGCAAAGCCCCGCACCATAGCTGATGCTATGGTGCGGGGCTTATACTTTAGTGGGTAGAATACGGCAGCTACAGATGCGCCTCATGCGAACGGGTGACGACAGGCCTCACATGCACGACCGAGCGCAGGTCACGCTCCTCGGTCAGCGGGCGCTGATCCTTCGACAGATCAGGGGGCAGTGCAGAGCCTGGGCGCAGGATACGTGTCAGGTGGATGCGATACTCATTGCCACGCACCAGCCCATAGCGCCCATGCGCTGTCTTCTCGGGAGCTTCGCTATCATCGAAGTGGCGGATGGGGATCGTATAGTAGCAGTAGCCACGATGGTGGAAGCTGATACCATGCGACTCAAAGGGTGCAGACAGCGAGCCCTCCGTCAGCGCAGCCTCTTGGACAGCCTGCTGGAGGCGTGCATTATCCGCCTTCCCCGTCTTGATGATTTGGCGTAGCTCATGCTCAGCATAGTACAAGCCATCGAAGCTGAACCAGCCTTCATCGCCCTGCAGGCTAAGCCCCGCAGGGATATAGGGGAAGCGCAGGATGACCGTGGGGACACCACCGACGAGGTAGGCCGTAGGAGGCACGGTCGTCTCGCGGATGTAATAAGGCTGGCTCTTGCGTGCCGCATCGAAGGCAGCTTCATTCGCGAGGAAGGCAGCACGTGGGAGCACCACCGATGTCTTCCCGAGGATCATGTCCTGAGTGTAGTGAGCGAGGTACTCGCCGAAGTTCGTCGGGGCTGCGGTCGACCACTTCTCATAGAGGTAGCTCGAGGGATAGCGGTCTGCAGCAGCCGAGCCATCGCCAGCCGTCTCCTTGGCGCCCGAGCGTAGAAGTCCCAGCGGACGGAGTGGTGCCGTATAGCGCGTGACACCCGTCACCAGATAGTCTGCAGGAGCACTCCCCCGTGTGACACCCGAGGGGAGCTCGGGTTCACCATAGACGAAGACGCGTGCGAGAGCTGGCTCCAGAGTCACCTGCAGCTGAGGCGTCGACGCTCCGAAGGCGGAGGCAGGCACCGAGATCGCCCCCTGCTCATTGAGCTGGGAGACGGTGAGCTTAGAGCCCGAAGCAGTAGAGAGCCCATCTACGAACAAGGTCATGTAGCCCGAGACGGCGCTCAGCGGACGGCCGATAGCTATCTGCTCCAGCAGCGGGCGGGTGGCATTCGCCACGACGACGAGCTTATAAGCCCCCTCGGGCAGGGAGAGATTGATGTCCTTCAGCTGGTCTGCCGAGGTAACCTTCACTTCACGAAGCTGGGTGGAGAGCTGAGTCGCCTCCGAATAGAAGGCAAAGTGAAGCGTGGAGATCTGGAGCATCGGATCCTCTTCGTCGAGTCCGCGCAGGGCGACGCTCCGTGGGGCACGCACCGAGAGGTGCAGGGTAGACGAGCCTTCTTTAGGCTGGGGCTTAGGCAGAGGCAAGCCATTATCTCGGGCACTACAGCCAGCGAGAAGCAGAAGGGAGAGGGACAAGGAAAGGGCACGCCGCATAGGCGCACCAAGGGGTAATGTGTAGCTCATGATGGATGTGTTTTGGTGTGGTAGAAGGAGGGAAAGCAACAGCCCCCGAAGGACTCCCAGGAGGGAAGGCTTCGGGGGCTGGTGCGAAAGGGAGGGGCAGTCTCTTAGACGAGCTCGTGGATGATGAGACCTGAGCGGAGCTTAGGCTCGAACCACGTCGTCTTAGGAGGCATGATATTGCCCGAGTCAGCGATATCGATCAGCTGCTTCATAGAGACAGGGTAGAGTGCGAGAGCAAACTTCATCTCACCGCTATCGACGCGCTTCTTCAGCTCGCCAAGGCCACGGATACCGCCGACGAAGTCGATACGCTTGTCGGAGCGGAGGTCCTTGATGCCGAGGATCTCATCGAGGATGAGGTTAGAAGAGATCGTCACGTCAAGCACGCCGATGGGGTCGTTGTCATCGTACGTACCGGGCTTAGCCGTGAGTGAATACCAGTGATCCCCGAGGTAGAGGGAGAAGTTGTGCAGCCCCTTAGGCGTGTAGATCTCCGTACCCTTGTCCTCGACGATGAAGTTCTTCTCCAGCTTCTGGAGGAGTTCTTCCTTCGTCAGGCCATTGAGATCCTTGACTACGCGGTTGTAGTCGATGATCGTCAGCTGGTCATCAGGGGAAGCACACAGCCATGAAGTAGTTGTACTCTTCGTTCCCCGTGTGGTTGGGGTTCTGCTTACGCTTCTCATCACCTACGAGGGCAGCAGCCGCAGAGCGGTGGTGTCCGTCAGCGATGTAGAGAGCGGGCATCTCGGCGAAGAGCTCCGTGATGCGCTGGATGTCGGCAGCATCATCGATGATCCAGAACTCGTGACCGAAGCCATCGAGAGGAGCGATGAAGCTGTAGACGGGCGTCTCCTTGGTGTACTTAGCGACGATCTTATTGATCTCATCCTTCGCGGGGTAGGCGAAGAAGACGGGCTCGATGTTAGCGTTGTTCACGCGGACATGCTTCATGCGGTCTTCTTCCTTATCGCGGCGGGTAAGCTCGTGCTTCTTGATGACACCGTTCATGTAGTCTTCTACAGCGGCGCAGACGACGAGACCGTACTGCGTCTTGCCATTCATCGTCTGGGCATAGACGTAGTAGTTCTCCTTAGCGTCCTGTACGAGCCAGCCCTTCTCACGGAAGAGGCGGAAGTTCTCAGCAGCCTTCTGGTAGACCTTCTCTTCGTGCTCATCGGTGCCCACGGGGAAGTCAATCTCGGGGCGGATGATATGATAGAGAGACATCTCATTGCCTTCAGCCTCAGCACGGGCTTCTTCGCTGTTGAGTACGTCGTATGGACGAGAAGCTACACGCTCTACAAGGTCCTGTGGAGGACGGATACCACGGAAAGGTTTGATGATAGCCATGGAGGTAAGTCTTATCTAAGGTGGGAAGATAGTGACGTAAGGTAGTCGGACTACTTATTCAGACGGAAGCGTTCGTTGCCTTCCTTGATGAAGCCGACGATCTGACGAGCAGCAGCCAGACCAGCGTTGGTGTTGGCTTCAGACGTCTGAGCACCCATCTTCTTGGGGGTCGAGAAGTAGCGTTCGCCAGCAGCAGCTTCGAATTCTTCGTGAGCACCTGGACGGATATCAGCGAAGTAGCGGAGGTCTTCGCGTTCCTTGAGGAGGGCGATGAGCTCGGGTTCGTTGATGACTTCCTTACGAGCGGTATTCACGAGGATACCCTTCTTAGGCATGAGGCTCACGAGTTCGCGACCGATAGAGCCCTTAGTCTCAGGCGTAGCGGGGATGTGGAGGGAGACGATGTCGCAGGTAGAGAAGAGCTCCTTCTGGCTGGCGACAGCGTGTACACCTTCCTTCTCAATGACTTCGGCAGGCGTGAAGGGGTCGTAAGCATAGATATCCATACCGAAGCCCTTAGCGATGCGAGCTACGTTGCGGCCCGTGTTACCGTAAGCGAGGAGGCCAAGCTTCTTGTCCTTGAGTTCAGTACCAGAGGTGCCGTTGAAGCGGTTGCGTACGCCGAAGAGGAGCATAGCGAAGACGAGCTCAGCGACAGCGTTAGCGTTCTGTCCAGGAGTGTTCATCACGCATACGCCGTGAGCGGTAGCAGACTCGAGGTCTACGTTGTCGTAGCCGGCACCAGCGCGGACGACGATCTTGAGCTGCTTAGCAGCGTCGAAGACCTCGGCATCTATGATGTCGCTACGGATGATGATTGCTTCGACGTCGGCGACAGCTGCGAGGAGCTCGGCCTTAGTCGTGTACTTTTCGAGGAGGACTACTTCGAAGCCAGCTTCGGTGAGGATTTGCTTGATACCAGCTACTGCGGGAGCAGCGAAGGGTTTTTCGGTGGCAATAAGAACCTTTGACATGATGTATAGATGTGTATTTGAAGCGTGTGAGATGGGGTAGAGATAAGCGACGGCACAGACCACTCTTCGCCCACAGCGATGAGGGTCGGGGTGGTCTGTGCCGTTACGTTTATCTTCTTAAAGCGAGAGGGAAGCTTAGTGCTTACGTTCGAATTCCTTCATCAGGTCGATGAAGAACTGGACGCTGCTCTTAGGCAGAGCGTTGTAGAGAGAAGCACGGAAGCCACCTACAGAGCGGTGACCCTTGAAGCTGTATGCACCGCGAGAGACAGCGAAGTCGTAGAATTCGGATTCGAGCTCCTTGTACTCGTCGTTGAGGACGAAGCATACGTTCATGATCGAGCGGTCTTCGGTATTGACGGTACCACGGAAGAGGCGGTTGCGGTCGATTTCATCGTAGAGCATGCCAGCCTTTTCGAGGTTCATCTGCTCGAGGACCTTCACACCACCGAGTTCCTTGTACCACTTCATCGTCTGCAGAGCTACGTAGACGGGGAAGACAGGAGGCGTGTTGTACATAGAGTCCTTGAAGTGCGTGTCGTACTTCAGCATCGTGGGGATGATGCGGTTGTCTTCGATGTGACCGACAGCATCACGGCGTACGATGACGAAGGTGACGCCAGCAGGAGCGATGTTCTTCTGAGCACCACCATAGATGAGGTCGTACTTAGATACATCGACAGGGCGGGTGAAGATGTCAGAAGACATATCCCCTACGAGACGGACCTTTACATCGGGATCGTAGCGGAGCTCCGTACCATAGACCGTGTTGTTGGTCGTGATGTGGAGGTAGTCAATGTCATCGGGTACTTCGTTCTTTTCCCATGGCTTGGGGTACCAGATGTAGTTGTCATCCTTAGAGGAGAAGGTGATGACCTCACCGAAGGCCTTAGCTTCCTTAGCAGCCTTGTTTGCCCACGTACCTGAATCGACGTAGGCAGCCTTCTTCTTGAGGAGGTTCATAGGAACCTGTGCAAACTGCAGGCTGGCACCACCACCGAGGAAGAGCACTTCGTACCCCTCGGGTACATCGAGCAGTTCCTTCATGAGGTTACGTGCTTCCTCCATCGTTGCAGAGAATTCCTTAGCACGGTGAGAAACTTCGAGGATAGAGAGGCCAGTGCCCTGGTAGTTAAGGACTGCACCAGCAGCATCTCTGATTACGCTCTCGTCGAGGATCGATGGCCCAGCCGAGAAATTGTGCTTCTTCATAAGAGCAGATATTTGTGGATGAATATTTATAGGAGCGTCGATATGCGAGCAGCTGGCGACCTGCACGCTGTGATCATCGCCTCTGCTCGTAGCAAAGTTATCAATAAAAAGATGAATAGCAAGCCCTTCGCTTAGCTTTTATTTACCCCCTCGGAAGCACCCCAGATAAAGCATTAGAAGATAGCTTAATAAAATACTTAATGATGCGCACTCGCACCCTCCTTCCCCGCCACTTCGGTGTGTGATATTGACAGGATAAGCGCTACCCTATCCCCCATATCGCACCTACAAATCAAGACAAACGACAGAGAACACCCACCTCTCGGTGGCTCACTTTCGCACGAAGCGAAGTCGGCTGATCGCATCAACCGCCCCCTTCTTCGCGCCCTTAGTTCGGTCCTTCGAGCCACTTGAGACTGTTGCCGCGAGTCCTGCCCTCTATTTAGAGTGCTAAGGCATCGCACGCCCAGCTCCCCGATATGCCTCTCCTAAGTGATAAGCCCCTGCGCCTTATCGCGCGTATTCCTCTTATCCAGCGGAGAGAAAAATGCTGTTCCCGTGAAGGAAAAAGCGCCTTCACGTAGTGGTCTTTCATCTATCTATGTACGTAGTCTTAAAGACCAGGCACGTAAATCCAAATATCCACGTACGTAGATTTATCGTCCACGCACGTAGCCCAAACTTATCTGCCACGCGTCCACAACTTTTATCCCTACGCGGAGCAACAACCCAATATAGGTCACTTCACAAAGCTATATAGCTTCGCACCGAAAGCTATATAGGAATCCAAGCAAAGCTATATAGCTTTCTTCACCATCCTACATAGCTCTACCCACGCACCCAACAGGCATAAATAAAAGCACCCAGCAGATAGACTGCATCGTGTCTATCTGCTGGGTGCTTTTTAGCCCTCCTATGGATATGCGAGGCGAAGGGCTTAGCCTAAGACAAATGTCCAGTCGCGATCGGTCGACTCCTCGGGCGCAAAGACGAAGCCCTCGGGAGTGAGCATACGCAGGGCTTCCTCATCCTCGAGGCGCTGACGAATGACTTCGCCCGCCATCGCCCCACGCGCCATCTTCGTGTAGACGACGATTTGCTTGAGGCGTCCCGTAGGCTGGCGCACGAGGAAGGTCGGCGTGATGACACGCACAGCACGCTCGACCTCCGCCCAGTGGAAGAGCCCACGCATCTCGTCACTGGCGAGGAAGAGGAGCGTACCGCCAGCACGCTTCACCTCCTCGATGAGGTAGGGCGTCAGGCGGTCACGCCAGTAGTCGAAGAGCCGCCCATCGAAGAGATCGGGGAGCTGTACCGCACCCTCCATACGGTCGTAGCGAATAGCCGTTTCGGGCGAGAGCAGCCCGTAGACGAAGGAGGTAATGCGCAGATGCTCGGCCGCATAAGCCCAGTCCTCCGCTGTGAACGTAGAGGGCGAGAGCTTACGGAAGACCATCCCCGTGTAGCTCAGCGCTGCGGGCATCTCTGTGACCTCGGGATCGAAGAAGGTGCGCAGACGGGCATAGACCTCGTCACGGAGCTTGGGGCTGAGCTGGAGCATCAAGGCGAGCTCCTCACGGCTGAGGCGAAGGACAGAGGCCATGATCGCGCGCGCCTCCTCGAGGAAGCGGGGCGAGGTCATCGTGAGATCACGAGGCACCTTGGCCTTTGTCGCGAAGGTCTTAGCAGGGGAGATAAGTAGGAACATACGCAGGACAAGCGGAGGGATAGTAAGAGAGAATGATATGAGAGGCTACCTCGGCACACGGGCACGTAGCACCTCACGCTTCCCTGGAGGCCCAGGGAGACGCTCGACGAGGAAGCCCGCACGCTGGAGACGACGGCGCACCTCGCCCTTGGCGCAGTAGGTCGTGAGCACGGCTTCGGGGAGGGCGACAGCGAAGAGGCGAGCGAAGAGGTCCTCCGCCCATAGCTCAGGGCTGGCTCTCGGGGGAGAAGGCATCGTAATAGATGACCGACAGCCCCTCGGGGAAGGTGCATTCGGTGAGGTCGCTGTGGAGCTTCTCGATGGTGAAGAAGGGGCTAAGCGCCACCGCCTCGCCCCACGGAGCGGTATGGAGTGCGCCGAGGGCTTCGGCTGGATCCAGTGGCCCCGTCACGCCCTCATAGTGGAGCGCTTCGTAGACCTCGGGGCCGACGGGATATTTCTCTATGGAATAGTAATGTACAGGCCTGCACTCCGCCTCAGCTCGCTGCCAAGTGAGGAGCGCATTGAGTCCCGTGCCGAAGCCCACCTCGAAGAGTCTGAGGGACTCCGTCGCACCTCGCTCCGCACGGAGACGCTCCTCGAGCGCCATACCTATATATATATGTAGGCTCTCCTGCACGGCGCCATGCGTCGAGTGATAGTGTTCGCCAAAGGTCGGGGCAAAGAGCGTGAGGCTCCCGTCCTCGGTCGTCTCGACAAGGGGCGTAGCGTCGTGGCTCATCGGCTGAGTGTGGGGAGCAAAGGCGCAGCGAGCTGCCAGAGGGCGATACCTGCTGCGACGCTGACATTCAGGGAGTGCTTCGTGCCGTGCTGGGGGATCTCCAGCGAGGTCGTGACCTCGGCCATCACCTCATCACGCACACCGCGGACCTCATTACCTAAGACAAGGGCATAGCGCACCCCAGGCTGAGGGGCGAAGGTCTCCAGCGACACGCTGTCGTGAGCCTGCTCCAGCGCCAGGACTTCGTAGCCCTGCAGCACGAAGCTCACGCACGGCCTCGACGCTGTCGGCAGCATAAGTCCAAGCGACCGAATCCTCAGCACCGAGGGCAGTCTTGTGAATATCAGGATGGGGAGGACGAGCCGTGATCCCGCAGAGGACGAGCCCCTCCAGACGGAAGGCATCAGCGGTGCGGAAGACCGACCCGACATTATTCATGCTCCGCACATCATCGAGGACGACGACGATGGGGAGCTTCGTTTCACGACGGAAGGCCTCTGTCGTGAGGCGCTCCATCTCCGTGATCTTTAGCTTCTTCATTGCCTGCAAAAGTAGTGAACTCCCACGTATCCCCTACTTCTATCTCCTGATTATGGCCGACTACTTGAGCGTGATCTCATAGCCTTCAGCGAGCTTCTGCAAGGCCGTAGCAGGCGAGATATTCATCAGAGAGCGGCTGCACCTATCATAGTAGAAGCGAGCTCGCCCACTCTGAGAGCCATCTGGCGAAGGATAGACGACCAAGAGTCCAGAGAGCTCATGGGGAGAAGTGTCGTCATCCCGATTGGGCCACGAGAAGGTCACGCACACGGAGAGCATCTTCTCACGAGGGTCATAAGCGATCGACTCCTCCTCCAGAGTACATAACTCTTCAGAGCTATTCTGTAAAGAGATGAGCTTCGCCAGCTCTTTACTCATCTTCTGAGCACTACGATGCGCCAGAGCCACTCTCCCCTTCGTCGCCTTGGTGTAGGTCTATGAGGCATCACGACACGCCGAGACGCCAACAGCTCGAGCCACCTATCGAGGCGATCCCTTACGGCCTTCTGATGACGATAATCCGTCTTGAGAATTTCCTTGATTACGGGTAGTAGATTTCCCTTCGGGAGAAGCGTCAGATACTCCTTGAGGACGCGCCAAGTATGCTCACTCCGGAAGCGATCAAGGTTATCATCACTCCTAAATATGAATAGCGTGGAGCCATTGTTGTAGAGATCGAGCACCCCGCTGACACCAAGCCACTCGTCCCCACGCTTGAAGTACGAGCCAGCAAGATAGCGGCTATCTGGATACGCCTGGATATAGCGCTCGAGTCCGGCGATATAGCTTGCCTCTGTCGGATACGACTTGCTCGGAGAAATTCTCAGAGCATAAGGGCCCATCCATCACCCAATCCACCCGCTCCAATTCGATGAAGTCAGAGAGTTCCTTCGAGATATAGGGATAGAAAGGCTTGTAGAGCTGCTCGGAGGCATATACCTGCACCTCATGCTCCTTCACTTCTGGGGCGATACATTCATAGGCAAGCCCCACGTCCGCATACGGGATACGCTTCTGGGCGAGCTGATGCTCCTCTTCGGAGACCTGCCTACCCTCATACAGCTCCTCTTCGATCGCAGTGGCTATCTTACTCAGGCTATAGCGACACGCGGTGATCCCCTTATGCATCTCATAGACGAGCCGATCCGCCAGCACAGGCGATGCTCCCTTGACACGACGGAGGGTATTCTCCTGGAGGGTCTTGACCTCTACAAGTAGCTCGTCACGCTCTCGCCCAAGAGAATCGAGGGTATGCGTTCGCTCACGCTCGGCCTCTGCTCCCCAGCAAAGAGCCAAGAGCATCACTGCCACTAACCAATACTTTCTCATTGTCTTATCCGCTTCGTTCATATCGCATACTGTCAGCACGGGGCGAAGCATCGGATCAAAGATACAAACACTCACCCATCCCCCTACCCCGATACGACGAAGCACCATACAGCCGGGAGGCGTGCTTCGTGCTTCGTCGTAGTCTTAGTCTTGTGGGAGGGGAAGGGCGGGTTTATTCCAGGCCGTCGCAGGAGAGATGCATCAGGGAGCGGCTGCACTTATCATAGTAGAAGCGAGCTCGCCCACTCTGAGAGCCATCTGGCGAAGGATAGACAACCAAGAGCCCAGAGAGTTCATTGGGAGAAGTGTCGTCATCCCGATTGGGCCACGAGAAGGTCACGCACACGGAGAGCATCTTCTCACGAGGGTCATAAGCGATCGACTTCTCCTCTAGGGTAAATGGCTCTTCAGAGCGCCCCTGGGGAGAAATAAGCTTAGTCAGCTCTTCGTAGATCCTTTGGGCGGTACGACGCACCAGCTCTTCTTGGGGCTTCGTCACCTCTGGAGCTACACTACGCGGCATCGCGACGCGACGTGACTCCAATAACTCAGCCCAGGGCCCCGGTGAGCGAAGCGAGACGCTCATTGACCTCCTTATAAGGGTGACCTATCTTGCGGATCTCCTTGATGACTGGGACCAGATTTCCCGCAGGCATTAGCTTCAGATACTCCTCCATAGCCCGCCAAGTGTACTCCCCGACAGGACGATCAAAGTTTTCACCCATCCCAAAGAAAAAGAGTTGCGAACCGTAATTGTAGCGATCGACAATCCCCTCGGTGACTCCGCCCTCAGCTCCACCACGGCTGAAGTCCTCAGTAAGCAGATAGCGGCTCTTGGGATAAGTCTGGATATAGCGCTCCAGTCCGACGATATAGCTCGCCTCTGTGGGATATAGCTTACTCGGGATAATCCCCGACACATAGGTATCTCTGATATTCCAAGCTACCCGTGCCAAGCCGATAAAGTCAATTAATTCTTTAGAGATATAGGGATAGAAGGGCTCGTAGAAGGGCTCTGACACATACACTCTCACCTGATGAGGGCTGGCCTGGCTCGAAGCACAGTCGTAGATAAGCCCAAGCGCTTCGTATGGCTTACGCAATTGATCCAAACGATGTGCCTTCTCAGAGACCTTTCGGTCGCCATAGATGAAGTGCTCGATAGATGTCGCTGGATACCACAGATCATAAGCGCGACCCTCCACTACATAAAACATCTCATAGACCAGCCGATCCGCCAGCGCAGGAGACGCCTCCTTGATACGACGGAGGGTATTCTCCCGCAGTGTCTTGATCTCCGAAAAGAGGTGATCACGCTCTCGCTCGACTGAAGACCGACTTGGGACTCTGTCACGCTCGGCCTCTGCTCCCCAGCAAAGCGCCAAGAGCATCACTGCCACTAACCAATACTTTTTCATTGTCTTATCCGCTTCGTTCATATCGCATACTGTCAGCACGGGGCGAAGCATCGAGTCAAAGATACAAACACTCACCCATCCCCCCCTACCCCGATACGACGAAGCCCCCTGCTACTCGGTCGGTAGCAGGGGGCTTCGTTCGATATAATTACGTAGGGCGGGCTTATTCGTCCAGCTCTTCGGCTCCACTCTTGAGCTCGCGGACGAAGGCGGGATCCGTCATCAGCGGAGCCAGTGCCGCCTCAGTCTCCGCCTTGTAGACGAGGAAGCTCTGGAGCTTCACTGCGCGCAGGAGGGCAGCCTTCGCCTCTTCGTGGCGTGAGAGGCGGGTGAGACAGATCGCCTTGAGATACTCGACCTTGCCGTTGGCACCGAGCTGATTGAGCACCATCAGGGCGCGCTCATCTTCCTCCATACCAGCCAGCGCCAGAGCGCCATTGTAGTCGGGGATACTTACGGAGGTACTCGAGGGCACCACGGTAGTCACGGGCGGCCATACGCTCCAGACCGAGCTTGTACTCGGCAGCCGCCTCGGGCTTCTCGTTGAGGCGATCGATGAGGGTAGCGTCCACGAGGTCATTGATCCCCGAGATGACGAAGGTCAGGGTATCGACACCACGCTGCATCCACGTGCTCTGGTCGATAGCCGAGATACGCGAGTCGACGATGACCTTCATACGCTTCTTCATCTGTGGAGTCACCTCGAGGTCACGGCTATAGAGATAGACGAAGTCCTTGTCAGGGGTGACGCCAGCTTCATACTGCGTCTCCTCGATGAGGGGGAAGTGGACGATGTGGCGACGGTAGGTATCGGCGTTCGTGCGGCGGCTCTCGTTGTGAGCGATAGCACGGAAGTTGTACGTATGCTGGGCTACCTCGAGGGAGTCCTTCTCGGTGAAGGACTTATTCTCGATGGAGTCCATCGTCCAGCCACGCTCGAAGAGCATACGGAACTTCCCAGGGACGTTCGTGCTGTCGAGCTGACGCTCGCCACGTGCCAGATAGGCGGCACGGCGCTCGGGGCTATAGAGCATATCGAAGCCCTTACGCTGACCGACGCTGTCGCGACCTGAGAGTTCGTCACGGTAGGCCGCCCCGAGCATATCGAGGGCCTTCGCGTGGTACTTGGTGTCATAAGCCCCTGCACGAGCGGCATTGGCATTGAGGTAGCGCTCCTCCATGATACGGCGCCAGCGCTCATAAGCCAGCTGCAGGGAGAACTGACGGCGGTAAGCCGAATAGTAGTCCTGCTGCAGACGTCCCATGAATGAGCGATGGGCCTTGCGATTGAAGAAGACGCTATCGTACTTCGAGGGATCGACGATGCTCTCTTGGAAGGCCTGCAGAGTCTTCTGCTCCTTGTCCTGAGCCGCCTTAAATTCACGGCCCTTCAGCACGACAGGGGGTAGCGTCATCGTCGTGTCCTCGGTGAGGAGGCGTGGGGAGAGGACGACCTGATAGCGCTCGTCCATCAGCGCACGAGGCACGGTGACGAGGAAGGTGAGGTTGATACGGCCCTTACGCAGGGTGGAGATCTTCACGCGGGGGCGCTCAGCGGTGACGGTCACCGCCTCGATGACCTGCGTCTTGATGCCGTCGTCCTTGGGCTTCTCATCGCCCTTGGTGGCACGGCGTATCGTGTCGGCCTTCTGCGAATAGGTGACGATCTCGGAGAGCATACCCGTGCGGCCGGCCTTCTCTTCCTTGTCGGTAGGCAGGTAGGCATGGGGGCGTGCCGAGGTGAAGTAAACTTTCTTCGTCAGCGGCTGAGCACACGAGCCGAGGACGAGCCCCGCCAAGAGGACGGAGGCAAGGGTATATATTTTCGTTCGATTCATCTATCTGGAGATTGCGTTAGAAGACATAGGCCAGGCTCAGGCCGATACGTGAGGGCAGGACCATGACGCGGCTCTTATCTGCCGTACGCACCTGCTTAGCGCTGTAGCGCTCATCGTAGCGGGTCCATACACCAGCCAGACCGACCTCGGCCTCGAGGTTCCAGTGGGGCGCGAGCTCATAGCAGTAGCCGACAGAGCCCCCAGCACCGACGAGGAAGCCCTCAGAGTACGTCCTGGAGAGACTGCCCCCACCAAAGCGGTAGACCATCCCGAGAGCATGCCCCGAGACGAAGAAGCCACGGTTGTAGACGCCCTTCGTCCAATAGCGCAGGGCTGGGCTGAAGGCCGCCATCTCGGCGTGCTCTACCGAGCCCCACTTCAGACGCTCGCTGAAGCCGACATTACCCAGATGGCCGTAGAGGGTATTGATAAGCCCGACGGGCATGGGGAGCTTGAAGAGGCCTGGGCGAGCCGAGAAGGAGAGCTGGAGCGAAGTGCGATCACCGAGCGCCACCGACGGCTCCACACTGATAGTCCCCGTAAGTAGGCGGGGAGGTTGGCGCTCACGGCGAAGCGCTGTGCATGTAATCCCTCAGTCGCACCCACGAAGGCGAGGACGAGTAGGAGGGCTATTCGTCTGATCATTTGCTGAACGTTCTGATAAAATTTCATTGGGAGTGAGCTACTTCCAAGAGGATGGAGAGCTCAGGAGTCATACCAAATTGGGTGCAAAGATACGCAATATCATTTTTTCACACATTCACACTTCATTCCGAATTATCACAGTTCCCTGTCACCACACTCAAAGAGGCGTGGAGTAAATGGGCGAATTTGGCACAAATCGAATGAGAAGAATGGGGGAAGAAGAGGCGCACCGAGCAGGTGCGAAGCACTATGCGGATGCGTCACCGCCCCATAGTGCTCTGACGCTGAACCCATAGAGTTCAGGGCATAAGCCAATAGATGAACGGACGACCGCCTCCGATTGGTACACTCCCCACCCCACACGGATTACCCCACACGAAGCAGACGAGCGAAAAATAAAAAAAGCACCCGAGGCAAGCCACCCGCCAGCGCGAATAAATAAAATAGCTGGCGAATAAAAAGAGTGTGGGGCAGTATCCAAGCGCTTGGATACTGCCCCACACTGAGGGGATCGATGAGCGGGGCATCCCCTACTTCACCGAATGAGTTGCTCTAAAAGCGAACCCCGTAGGTCATCTCCAAGCTCACAGGGATCGCACTATCCGACTTGGTTGTTCGCCAGTAGTGCCCACCACTGCTGTAGGCGACCTTGGTGCGATAGAACTCCAGACCAGCGGAGATACCGAAGTAGGAGCTTTCACTTACACCAAAGACCCAGCCGAAGCGAGGACTGAAGCCCAGCGTGTACAGTGGACGGTCATACCCCTTGGGATAGGACGGCCCGAAGATCGTCGCACGATCCCAAGCGCCATTCAGGCGGACGCCTAAATAGCCACCTGTGTGGTAGAGGTCACTTGCGGACTCTCCTGAGAAGTGCCAGCGGGGCTCCAGACTTGCGAAGGGAGTAAACCCACCGAAGCTGAAGCGCTTGCCATTTACATCCTTCTTGCCACTAAAACCAGCCTCGAGGACCAGCCCCGCCTTAGCCGTGACAGAGAAATGTCGACCAAGAGTCAGGTCATAGACTGCCGCATTATGCGAGCCCAATTCGATACCCAAGGAGCGCTGACGCACCTGAGCTGTTGCCGTGCCCACCCCTGCGAGGAGCACAAGAGATAGAAGTATCTGCTTCTTCATTTGCTATTTATATAAGGTATAAGTCACCATATGAGTAGAGAGTGCAGTCGTCAGCATCCAGATTTCTCATAGGTAGGTACACGACATTACCAGAGCTGAAGCGGGCATTCCCTCCGCTGGAGGGGGAGCCGTCCGTGCGCCCACAAAGATATACAACTAATCCTATAAAAAGTGGAGGGGGCAGCTTCCGCCACCGAAGTCCATACAACTCCCCAACAAGTGCCAGCCGAAGAGCACCGCCTCACACAGAGGAGCAACAACCGATTACATAGCAAGATAGCCCCCTCAAGAGGACTTACAAAAAACCTCTCACAAGGGGAGCTAAAACGAACCAGTACTGGTCACCGATCGGAGCAGTACTGGTCGCGCCTTCGACCAGTACTGGTTACTACCACTGATCAGTACTGGTCACATCAGCGACCAGTACTGGTTGATTTTCTTCTCCCTCATAGAATACCGCGAGTGCAGCTAATCCCGATGCAGTTATTCACCCTTGAGCTCTGGTGAATTCCAACTGTGTATGATGCGTCAGCCCTGAGGTCGGGATAGCGACCTATATTGGTCAGCGGGCTAACCTATATAGGTCGTCATCGTGACCTATATTGGTCGGGGCGTCAACCTATATAGGTCAGCTCAGCGACCAATATAGGTTCATACCACCCTCTATGTAGGCTCAAGGGTAGACTACACACAAAGCCTACTCAGAAGCGAGGAGAAAAAGCCTGTGGGAGGGAATAGGGCGGGATGCAGTACCTTTGCAGGAAAAGACAGAAGCAAGATATGAATCAACTTGATCTCTTCCTGGGGGCAGTCGTCCTGCTCTTCGCCCTCGGGGGACTCTTCGGTGGCGCTGTACGCCGCGTCATCCAGATAGCTGCACTCATCATCGCCTTCCGCGAAGCGTGGCGCTTGGCTCCATGGGTCGAGAGCGTGCTCGGCGGAGGTGACGGGCAGAGCATCGGAGGCTGGGGCTTCATCGTCCCGCTCATCGCCTTCGCCCTTGTATATATCGGTATCCGCCTCGTGGGGAACTGGTTCAGCTCGCTCACCAAGGGCACGTTCCTCTCCGTCATTGACCGCATCGTCGGCCTCGTGCTGGGGCTCCTCGTCGGGGTCTACCTTATGGGCTACGCCTGCCTGCTCTTCGAGGGCATCTTCCCCACAGATAGCTACAATGCCAGCAGCTCCACGCCCCCGACGACACGCCAGTCCTCCTACCTCTACCCCCGTCTCATACAGTCAGTAGAGGATATTCGCCATGCTAAGGCGCTTCTCTTCGGAGGCGGCGACAGCAAGGGCACCGACACCGAGACTCCCGCAGAAGCAGCCCCCGCAAGCAAATGATAGACACCCTCGCCATCATCCATCGCTACTACCCCGAGGGTAGCGACATCGAGCGCGTACTGCGCCAGCACGCCGAGGACGTCACGGGCCTGGCCCTCGAGCTCGTCGATGCACACCCCGAGATGGGGCTCGACCGCGAGTTCGTCGCAGAGGCGGCGATGCTCCACGACATCGGGATCTATCAGACCAGTGCGCCCGAGATCTTCTGCACGGGCGAAGCTCCCTACATCCTACACGGCTACCTCGGTGCCGAGCTCCTGCGCTCGCTGGGCCTGCCCCGTCACGCTTGGGTCGCCGAGCGCCACACGGGTAGCGGCCTCACTGCCGAGGAGATCGCTGCACGCGCCATCCCCCTCCCCCCAGGCATCTACACGCCACAGTGCCCCGAGGAGGAGCTGATCTGCTACGCGGATAAGTTCTACTCCAAGACCAAGCTCGGGCAGCGCAAGGCGCTGGAGCGCGTGCGTAGCGGATTCAGCAAGCACGGGGAGGCCGCTCTGGCTCGCTTCGATGCCCTGCACCAGAAGTACGGCCTTTAGCCCCAGGCATCTCCCCATATTTTCCTATTTTTGTACTCAAGCAAAAACAATCTCTAATCAATCATTTTATATGGCTACTACAGCAGACTTCCGTAATGGTATGTGCCTCGACATCGACGGGCAGTACTACTTCATCGTCGAATTCCTCCACGTAAAGCCCGGTAAGGGTCCCGCTTTCGTTCGCTCAAAGCTCAAGAACGTCGCTACGGGTCGCGTGCTCGATAAGACATGGAATAGCGGGGTGAAGGTCGAAGAAGTACGCATCGAGCGTCGTCCCTATCAGTACCTCTACAAGGACGAGATGGGCCTGAACTTCATGCACCCTGAGACCTTCGAGCAGATCTCCATCCCCGAAGCTGTCATCGATGGCGTCCAGTTCCTCAAGGAAGGCGATACCGTCGAAGCAATGGTGCATGCAGCCTCCGAGACGGTGCTGACGTGTGAGCTCCCCGCTCACGTCGACCTGCGCGTCACCCTACACCGAGCCCGGCCTCAAGGGTGACACCGCTACCAACACCCTCAAGCCTGCGACCGTCGAGACGGGTGCAGAGGTACGCGTACCCCTCTTCATCAACGAAGGCGAACTCATCACCATCGACACGCGTGATGGCTCGTACGTAGGTCGTGTGAAGGAAGCCTAAGCGCCCCCTCTCGCCCTTGCGGCAATAAAGATCCCGCCCCGACTTCTCTCGTTGGGAGAAGTCGGGGCGGGATCTTTTGTATCCTTATATATGCTGGCGCCTTAGTCGAGGAGCGAGGTGAGGTGCTCTGCGTAAGCGTCCCAGTCGGTGATCGTGTGGCGTGCTACCCCACTCTCGATAGCGGCGCGAGCCACAGCCGTAGAGACCTCGACGATGAGACGGCGGTCGACAGGCTTCGGGATGAAGTAGTCAGGGCCGAAGGCAAGGCCGGTCGTCCCGTAGGCTTCGTTCACATAGTCGGGCACGGGCTGCTTAGCCAGCGCAGCGATAGCGCGCGTAGCGGCCAGCTCCATAGCGCCGTTGATAGCCGTAGCGTGCGTGTCGAGTGCCCCACGGAAGATGTAGGGGAAGGCCAGCACATTGTTGATCTGATTGGGGTAGTCGGTGCGCCCCGTGCTCATCAGCACCTCGGGGTTAGCAGCCTTCGCCTCCTCGTAGGAGATCTCAGGCGTGGGGTTAGCCAGCGCGAAGATAATAGGTCGTGCAGCCATTGAGCGTACCATCTCCTGCGAGACCATACCGCCCTTGGAGAGCCCGACGAGTACGTCAGCCCCGCGCATCGCATCGGCGAGCGTACGGAGCTCAGTGCGTGTGGTGGCGAACTCACGCTTCATATCATTGAGGTCGGTGCGGTCGACCGTGATGACGCCCTTCGAGTCGGTCATCACGATGTTCTCGTGCTTGGCACCCAGATCGCAGTAGAGCTTAGCGCAAGCGATGGCGGCAGCACCAGCACCGCTGACGACGATACGCACGTCTTCGATGGGCTTGCCGACGAGCTCCAGCGCATTCAGTAGGCCTGCACCCGAGATGATAGCCGTACCGTGCTGGTCATCGTGCATCACGGGGATAGAGAGCTCAGCCTTCAGACGGCGCTCGATCTCAAAGCACTCAGGCGCCTTGATATCCTCGAGGTTGATAGCGCCGAAGGTGGGGGCGATAGCCTTGACCGCAGCGATGAATGCCTCGGGATCGGTGGCATCGACCTCGATATCGAAGGCGTCTACACCCGAATAAATCTTGAAGAGCAGCGCCTTACCCTCCATGACGGGCTTGCTGGCGTCGGCACCGATATTGCCCAGTCCGAGGACGGCAGTCCCGTTGGAGATGACGCCGACGAGGTTACCCTTCGCCGTATAGCGGTAGGCAGCGCTGGCGTCTTCGGCGATAACCAAGCAAGGCTCAGCTACCCCAGGGGAGTAAGCCAGAGAGAGGTCATAGGCCGAGCTGTGCGGCTTGGTAGGGACGATAGCGATCTTGCCGGGGCGTCCCTCTTCGTGGTAGCGCAGCGCGGCTTCTTTCGTAATCTCGGTGGGCATATATTCGGATGGATAAGAATAATTAGACTTGTGAAACTACAACAAGCTAAGTGGGAGAATGTTCCGCATTCATTAGCTCGACAAAGATACAGATAGAAAATCACGCAGACGACTGGCCGATGAGGGAGCCGACGCCCTCCTCCGCTCCCATCGCCCTGTAAAAGCACACCCATTCTACTCACCGCTGACGCTATGCCCCCTGACACGACACAGCCTTAGTGGAGCCTCACGAGTGACTCGCAAGACTCCACTAAGGCTGTGACAATAGAGCTTAGCTATTCTGGTCTAAGGCGTGGTGATCCGCTCGTAAGCAATAGCTTGATCGTGCTTCCCTGCGAGCATCTTCTCCTTAGACGACCAGAGGTACAGCTTATCTCCCTCGATCGTGTAGTACTCCTCGTACGTCCAATTGGATAGCTTTATACCAGAGCCATAGACGAAGATATAGAGATGATTATTCCCCTCCGTGTAGTACAAGCGCTTGCCCCCCTGGATAGTTAAATCCCGTGCACGAGCCATCGACCTTGAACTCTATGACTTTATCCTGGGGAAGAATTTCCAACCAAGGATTCCCAATAAAATTCCATGAGCCGACGAGGCGAGGATCTCGCTCCTTCTTCGACAGGTCAGGGGCTTTCTCTTCGCAGGCAACGAGCCCAAAGCAGAAGGATAGCAAGAGCAGAAGCAGTCCCGATGTGAATAGATTCTTTTTCATTGCATTCCCGCTTTAAGTTAGTTAGTTAAACCATAGAGCAAAGATAGGGAGAAGACAAATACTCATCCTCTACCCTGCCAGCAGCCCACTATACACCGAGAGATAGGGAGCACGCCAAATGCAAGAAGCCCTACCTGAGAGGTGATGACCTCATCAGGTAGGGCTTCTGTCTATGCGCTTAAGTAGTTACGCTGGAGAGCGCCTTACTTTACCTTAGCGACGATAGCCTTGAAGGCTTCGGGATGGTTGACAGCGAGGTCAGCGAGGACCTTGCGGTTGATCTCGATACCCTGAGCGTGGAGAGCACCCATCAGGCGAGAGTAAGAGAGACCCTCGAGACGAGCAGCAGCGTTGATACGCTGGATCCACAGAGCACGGAAGTTACGCTTCTTGTTCTTACGATCGCGGAAGGCGTAGGTCAGACCCTTTTCCCAAGTGTTCTTGGCTACGGTCCAGACGTTCTTGCGAGCACCATAGTACCCACGCGTGAGCTTAAGGATGCGCTTGCGCTTAGCGCGAGAAGCTACATGATTGACTGATCTTGGCATGATGTTTCTTCTTTGTGATTGGTAGCGATCTGCCTCTCTCCCGAGAGAGCGAAGAGCAGATACTTGATTGGCTTACCTCTCTGTTACTGAAATAATCGTTGTGCTAACTTGCCGTTTAGCGGAGGCGGAGAAGTTCCTTGACTTCGCGTACGTCTACCTTGTCCACAGTGGTGAAGTAGGTGAGGTTACGCTTCTGCTTCTTCGTCTTCTTCGTGAGGATGTGACTCTTGAAGGCATGTTTGCGCTTGATCTTACCAGAGCCAGTGAGCGCGAAACGCTTCTTAGCACTGGAGTTTGTCTTCAGCTTAGGCATTTTCTTTCTTGTTTATATAAGTTATTTCATTGACCCAGCTCCACTGACGCAGCCTATGCGCGAGGTGCTGGGATGGGGGATACGTTGATTAGTCTTCGTCGGAGGCGTCTGCAGCCTCTTCCTTAGCGCCCTTCTTAGGGGCGGGGGTAGCGGCCTTCTTAGGGGCGAGCATGATGGTCATGCGCTTCCCTTCGAGGACGGGCATACTCTCTACGCGACCGTAGTCCTCAAGGTCATTAGCGAAGCGCAGGAGGAGCACTTCACCCTGATCCTTGAAGAGGATGGATCGACCACGGAAGAAGACGTAAGCCTTGACCTTCGAGCCTTCGCTGAGGAAGCCCTTAGCGTGCTTGAGCTTGAAGTTGTAGTCGTGGTCATCGGTCTGAGGTCCGAAGCGGATCTCCTTGACGACGACCTTGACGCTCTTAGCCTTCTGTTCCTTCTGCTTCTTCTTAAGCTGGAAGATGAACTTCTGGTAGTCGACGACGCGACATACTGGAGGATTGACATTGGGAGAGATCTCCACGAGGTCAAGCTCTTGGTCGTTAGCGATACGGAGAGCTTGCTGTATCGTATATACTCCCTGCTCTACATTGTCCCCGACGAGGCGCACTTCCTTTACGCGGATAGCCTCGTTGATGCGGTACTGGAACTTTTGTTTGTTGTCTACTGCCATTCAGTATGTGTTGATTGTATGCTTAGCGAGTGAGGTGGACTACTTAGCTTCGGCCTGCCAGGCGTTGAGCTGACGGTGTACCTCCTCGGCAATTTGCTCGGCAAAGGTAGCAATTTTCACTGAACCCTTATCACCCTCACCTTGCACGCGTACAGATACTTCGCCTTCCTGGGCTTCCTTTTCCCCGACGATAAGCATGTAGGGGATACGCTTGAGCTCATTGTCACGGATCTTACGCCCGATCTTCTCGTTGCGGTCGTCGACCTGCGTACGGATATCCTGCGCGTTGAGTGTGGCGGCTACCTCGTGAGCGTAGTCGTTGAACTTCTCACTGATAGGCAGCACGACGACCTGGTCAGGCGTGAGCCAGAGGGGGAAGTGCCCTGCGGTATGCTCGATGAGGACAGCGACGAAGCGCTCCATAGAGCCGAAGGGTGCACGGTGGATCATCACTGGGCGGTGCTTCTTGTTGTCGGCACCCGTGTACTCGAGGTCGAAGCGCTCAGGCAGGTTGTAGTCTACCTGGATCGTACCGAGCTGCCAGCGGCGGCCGAGGGCATCCTTGACCATGAAGTCCAGCTTAGGCCCGTAGAAGGCGGCTTCGCCGTACTCGATCTTAGCGGGAAGGCCCTTCTCAGCACAAGCCTCGATGATAGCCTGCTCAGCGCGCTCCCAGTTCTCTTCGCTACCGATGTACTTCTCGCGGTTCACCTGATCGCGCAGGGAGATCTGAGCCTCGAAGTTCTCGAAGTTCAGCGCCTTGAAGATGATGAAGATGATATCCATCACCTTGCAGAACTCCTCCTTGATCTGGTCAGGGGCGGCAGAAGAGGTGCGCGTCGTCCTGCGTGAAGCCACGTACACGCGTCAGCCCGTGGAGCTCACCGCTCTGCTCGTAGCGATAGACCGTACCGAACTCAGCCAGACGCTGGGGCAGGTCACGATAGGAGTGAGGGCCGAGCGCCTTGAAGATCTCACAGTGGTGAGGGCAGTTCATAGGCTTGAGCATAAACTCTTCACCCTCCTGAGGCGTAGTGATGGGGCGGAAGGAGTCCGCACCGTACTTAGCCCAGTGACCCGAGGTGACGTAGAGCTGCTTCGAGCCGATATGTGGGGAGATGACCTGCTGATAGCCGAACTGCTTCTGGATCTGCTTGAGGAAGTCCTCCAGACGCAGGCGGAGCTGCGTACCGCGAGGCAGCCACAGGGGCAGCCCTGAGCCGACGTTCTGCGAGAAGGCGAAGAGGCCGAGCTCCTTACCGATCTTACGGTGGTCGCGCTTCTTGGCTTCCTCCAGCATCGTCAGATACTCATCGAGCATCTTCTTCTTGGGGAAGGTGATCCCGTAGAGACGCGTGAGCTGCTTGCGCTTCTCGTCACCGCGCCAGTAGGCACCAGCTACGCTCAGCAGCTTGATCGCCTTGATATAGCCCGTATTAGGCACGTGAGGGCCACGGCACAGGTCCGTGAAGTCGCCCTGCGAATAAGTCGTGATCGACCCGTCGGGGAGGTCTGCGATGAGCTCCAGCTTGTACTCGTCACCCTTCTCTTCGAAGAACTTCGTCACCTCAGCCTTCGTGATGTCGCGGCGGATGATAGGGCTCCTTGCGAGCAGCGAACTCCGCCATCTTAGCCTCTATGGCTGCGAGGTCGGCGTCGCGAAGCTGCACGCCTTCACCCAGGTCAATATCGTAGTAGAAGCCATTCTCAATGGCAGGACCGATACCGAACTTCACACCAGGATAGAGCGCCTGAAGGGCTTCGGCCATAAGGTGCGCACTGGAGTGCCAGTAGGCGTACTTCCCTTCGGGATCTTCCCACTTATAGAGCTTCAGCTCGGTGTCCTCCTTGAGGGGACGCACGAGGTCCCAGATCTGGCCATTGACACCAGCGGCCAGCACATCCTGCTGCAGGCGGGGGCTGATGCTACCAGCTATATCCCACGAGGTCGTACCCATAGGGTACTCACGCTGACTGCCGTCAGGGAACGTGACTTTTATCATTGAGCTCATTCTTATACAGATTGATTACTTAGTTTGTCGTGCAAAGGTACGATAAATACGATAAATAAAGGGACTTATCCACGAGGAGCGCAAGGCACATCGCCTGCGCCCTCCACACCCCACCGACAAAAAAGAAAGCGGGTATCACTTCGAGAGAAGCAATACCCGCTTAGCTGGTGACCCCGGTGAGGCTCGAACTCACGACCCAGTGATTAAGAGTCACTTGCTCTACCAACTGAGCTACAGAGTCATTCCGATCTCGGCCGTTTTTCCTCGCCTTGGTGAGCGACGGCTTTTGATTTCGGCTACAAAGGTAAGGCAAACTTTTTATTTGTGCAAATATCTGACTCCACACGCCCTCCCAGCGGGCAGAATCAAAGTCACGTACTCCAGATGGGCTCCGAAACCCAGTCGCGCGGGAAGCCCAGCTTTGAAGGAGAGATATCCTGATGAGACTCAAAGAATGAGATCATCTGATGCTTAAAAGCCTCTCCTGCACCTATACCATTACACATATAGAGCATGGACGTGATAATGAGATAGGCTTCTTACGCTCCACCTTAGTAAGGTGAGAATTATGCCAAGCCCCTTTAGGGTTAGCCAAACTCATCGGCATCTTCACCATCGTCCGACCAAATATGCGCGAGTGATGTGCGAGCAGGTTTCTCAGATAAGTAACAGCTTCGAGCCAGCTGGAGAGTTCGCTATGAAGATTCAATCCGAAATCATTGGCTATACGCGCCTTCTCGGGGAGCTGATGCTTTAAGTTCTTATATATCTTCGAGAGTGTACCCAAGCTTGCAAGCTCAAAGATGACCCACGAGTCTGGCTGCTCATCGAAATCAAGACATTCTCGGCCACACCAAATGCCATATTTCGCTTTGAAGTCTCGGACAAAAGGCTCACTACTACGAAGAAACTCTGACTTCAGAGCAGCCATCTGCTTTTTGAAGACATCTGGATCATCAAACAATGAGGCATCAAGATAAAACAGCCCTCCATAGGATTGTGAGAGGTGGTAAATCATCTTCGTCCTCAACGCTATCTCTATGGCTTCTACAGCATTAAAAAGTATCAACCTTAGCTCTCGGTCGTACTCATAGCGAGCAATGACCTCCTCAAAGCACGCATCATGCTTAAAGACATGCCTCTCTTTATCGGTTTGCATATCCCACCAATATCCTTTTAGACGATAGTAGCTGATACGACTCAGTAGATGATGAGCCAACTGCTCATCTCCCACCCTCATACCTCGCTGCTTTAAGAGAGCTATTTGTTCGGCTATAGAGCGTGATTCCTTATTAGACATAAAAAAATGACTCGCCGGCAGATCTTACGGTATGCCAAGCGAGTACTGTTATCGTTAGTGTAGGCAAAACCTACAATTCTGTTGCTATTTTTCAATGCAAAGTTATACTTTTATTTGAACATACAACAGACCCATCAACGGAACATTGATTAAGCTGGGGGCTCCCCTGCCTTAGGCTGAGCTAAGGCGGAGGAGCACCGTGAGTGAAGCGGCTAAGCGCTGAAGGCCGAGGTTAGATACCTACATGACCGCCTGCGCCCGTATCGCCTGCGCCAGGAGTCCCTTCGGCGGGGTGGCCGCCTTCCTTCGGCTGCACGCCCTTACCCTTCTTCCCCTTGACCTTCTTCTCCAGGGCGATGCGCTCGAAAGGCCACATCATCCAGACGGAAGAACTTAGGATTGGGGCGAAGGCGTACACGTGCCTTCGTGATATGCGTCATCGCATTGAACTCCTCGCCCTGGGCTACGGCCTTACTACGAAGCGTGGGTGAGAGACTCCCCAGACGCCCGAAGTCCACGGACTCCCCGCCTGCGACCAGAGCGCGCGCCGTATCGGCCGCAAGGTTGAGGATAGAGGCTACCTCCATATAGTTGAAGGTCGTGTGTCCTGCTACCATATCGCAGAAGCGCATGAAGGATACGCGGCCTCGAGCACGAGCGGTAGCGATGGTGACGGTCTTGCCGGCAAGTTTGCCGATCTTCATCTCGGCACTGCGGAGCGTGTAGCCGAGAGTTTGCTTTGTGGTTCCCATAATGGATACGAATAAAAGTGAATAAAACTTACTTGCGCCCTCCTATCTCTTGGAGGACACTGCAAAGGTAGAGCGCCCAGCCAAGGGGGTGAGACGAACTTCGTCCACTTTGGTTCGCTTGCTGCTTTCATGGAATTACTTCGCCCACTATTCAGGGGATTCACGGCTACTCCATACGGGTAAAAAGCGGTGTGCGGGCGCACGAACCGCTGGAGTTCATGCGCCCGCACACCTTATATATAGGTAAGGGGAAGGTATCGAGAGCCCTATTCCATCGGACGTACCTTCTCCTCGATAAAGGCAATCTCCGAAGGATCGAGCCCATACTTACGATAGAGCTGGGCATCAATCTCGTCCACACTTCGACTCCAATCGATATCAGAGCTGGAGGTAAAGTCTTGCAGGGGGACCAGACGCCACGTATCCTTAGGATTGTGCTGCGTTGCCTTGAGCATTCCAAGCATGGTGCGAGCAAAGCGCGTCTTCACATACTTTAGACAAGCCTCCGCCTCCGCTCTTGTCTTGAATGCCCCAATAGTAATGAAGGTCTGGGTAACCCCGATTAGGGGTTCCCCGATTAGGGGTTCCCCGATTAGGGGCGTGCTTAAAACCTCGCCTATTGCTCCCGACCCGTTGCTTTCAGGAACGAGTACTTTGTAGTATTCTAAGTTGGGGTGCTCCTCAAATAAAGAACGCTGAGCATAACGGATACACCTCTTAGATTCTGTTCGTCCATAAAAGCCTATAGCCCCTTCTCGCTTGGTCGCAATAAAAAGGTCCGGAAGCTTGTCAAATATGTTACTAATAATCTTCTTGTCACCACCAAGTCGCTCTTGCACAAGCTTACTCACCTCTGGCTTACTCGTATCAAATCGATAGCTGGATTCGGCGTAGACTATATCAATCAAGGATGCTCCTCCAACCTTTGCAACACGCAAAGCGATGGAATCCAACTCAGGGTAAGCCTTGAATATCCCTATAGCCCCAAAGTCCTGTGTAAGATCATGAAACATGACGGCAACCCCCCCTTTGATATCAACAGTTGGGAAAACATCACGACTATTTGCCCTATACCATACAACCTTAAAGTGGGGATCATTTAAGACTTTGTTATTCCACTCAGTGGGGGTAAAGCCCGCATTAAAGAGATAGCGAGCAGGGGTAATTAAGCTTACCCGTGGAGCAAGTTGGAATGATAAATCCATAAATAGATTATACACTGCCTTGGCTCTTCCATTGCCTTCCACCATCTGCTGATATGGCGGGTTCCCTATAACAGCATCTATCTTCATCGTCTCATCATCATTAATCTCCCAAAATCGTTTTCCCGAGCGTAGCATATTGACCACGCAGTCAGGCTCGGTCATAATTGCCCCGATCAGCTCGGGATAGCATTCAGCATGCACTGCTGTCTTACGGAATCCCGCAAGGGTACGCTGCGTGATGCTACGTGCCATCGGGGTCTTACAGACAACCAAGATATTTTCCTCCAGCGTCTGATCCCACAGTTGCAAGGCGAAGGCACGATTGACCTCGCCGTACTTCTCGGAAGCCTCCTTCAGGCGTGCACGATAGATCGAGTAGGCAGCATAGAGCGGATAGAGGCCACTCTTCGAGTTGATCTCAAGGATACGGCTCTTCGGATGGAAGACCTTATCCGTCACCCCCTTGATCACGACCTGTCGTGGAGTATCTAAGGGCTGAGCGAACGCCTCGTCCATAAAGCAGTACCCCCCGAGACTATCCGCCAGGTGCATATTCACGACACGCCATGGGGTCAGCACCGTCTCCTTGTCGGGATTGCGGAAGGTCGCAAAGAGGGCGGTGATACGCCCGATGCGCTCCTCTATAGTGAACTTATCCGCCATACGCGCGATCTCACGAATGCGCTTACCCGCCTCGCGGAAGACATCTGGATCGTAGTATCTCTTGAAGCGCAGGAAGACCTCCTTCGTGACGTCACGTGGCATGAACTCCTCCCACGACTGATCATCGACCAGCTCTACGAAGTTATCGATAGAGAGCTCCTTATCCTCGTCTTCGATCTCAGCCCCATAGAGCATCAGCGGCATACGGATCGAGATGCCACGCAGGATCGATATCGCATCACGTCGCTGATTCCCCTTTTCTTTAAGCTCATCGAGACGCTTCTGCTCCTCAGAGGAGAGACCCTTCTTTTTCTTATCCTCAAGCTTCTTCTTCTCGGCGTACTCTTCGTTGCTGAGTCCCTGCCTATTGATGTCAATATCGCCAGTGCGAGGCATCGCCTTCGTTCGCCCAATAGTCGTCTTGAGATCGCTGAAGTCCTTGAGTTCGACATCCGTCAGCTGGAGTAGCTCATCATTATACAGCGCACCATCCTCAAAGCCACCCTGCACGACCCGCTCAATCTGAGCACGCTTGAGCTGCCCGAGCATCGTCTTCACGTCGTAGGGCTTCATCTGACTCCCATTGATCGAGATGATGGGACAGAAGTTGAGGAAGTCTCCAAGAACCTGGCGGTCCTCCTCAGTCTGCTTACCTACCTTATGCGACACCTTAGCGACCTCAGCGAGCACGCGGAGCGTACGGTCAGGAGCGAAGTCAAAGGCATAGCAGTCGGTCTTCATCTTCCCTCTGCGGGTATCATCTGGTGTCTGCACTCGAAAAATCGTCTGCATATATGCTGCAGCTGAGGTACTATAGGCACCCGCCATCATGAAGACCCCCGTCCACGCCTTAATACTCACCCCCGTAGTCAGTCGCCCACAAGAGAGTGTAATCGTATAGTCGCATCGGGGTCGGGGCCGATAGCCTTATTGACCAGATCCAGGGCATCGCGGTTTTCCTCCTCTTCGTCACCATCCCCTGCGACATTGACGACGCGGAAAGCCCCGAAGATAGAGTGGTTAGCCAGCAGCTTACTCAGCGCCTTAGCCGCCTTGACTCCAGGCAAGACCCAGAGGGTATGGCGGAAGATATCTCGAAAGTGATCATTAGAGTAGGGATAGAGAGAGTCCTCGTCATCACAACAGAGGAGGTCTAAGAAGCGTCGTACATCCTGCTCATGGACGAAGCCTCCATCCTCACGGGTACGGAAGAACTCACGGAAGTTGAAGGCCTTTTCCTCATCGCTATACTCACTCATCAGGCTCCCCAGATCGTAGGTATAGATACTGATCGCTGGCAGGATCGCATAGGGATTGGCATCACCTAAGTGAGTAATCTCCCAGTCGATCTTTGCCTTCTGCTCCATGATATAGTCCCAGGTGAAGACCTCTTCCTCCTTGTAGTCATCCAAGAGATTGAAGGGAGTACCCGAGAGGAGGAGGGTCTTTGTCTTCCGACTTACGAGTAGCTCCAAGACCGCTTTACCCAGCTCCGTCTGCGTGCCCTCATGTGCTTCGTCGACGACGACCAGATCCCATTCTGTGGAGAAGACCGCATTATTCTTATCGAACTTCCCCCCGACTTCTTTAGAGCCACGCATATCCTGCATGGAGGCAAAGTAGACACAGTGCTCTCCCTTAGCGACATGCTTCATCAGCGTAGGAAAGTCATCATGCCTCTTCTTTCTCGAGCCGTAATGCCACGTAGCATCTCCATAGAAGATCTGCTGGAAGTCATCGAACCAACTCTTATCGACCACAGGGCGATGCGTGATGATGATGGTGCGAAGCGCCTTCATCTCCTTAGCTACATGGAGCGCACAGACCGTCTTCCCGAAGCGCATCTTCGCATTCCAGAGCTTCTTATTCCCCTTGCGGAACTGCTTGATCGTGCAGTCAACGGCCTCACGCTGCTCAGGACGAAGGATGAACGGCGTATGCTTCATCGATATCTGGCTACCGCTGAGGCTCTGTCGCCCTTCCTTAATCGCAGCAATAGCATTCTTGACCGTCTGGAGATCACAGACATACCACTCGGTAGCTCCAGCGAAATCTTTGCGCTTGATCCCCGAGCGCTCCAGGACGCGATGCACCTCCTTGTCATTGAAGCTACATACGCTCCCGCCTTTGATGTAAAGTGTCAGCTCGGTGTGGAGGAGCTCATAGCTGATCCCCGCGGTCTTGGTGTACTGATCGATACGAGCACGGGCAGCTCGATTGAGAGCATCGCTATTGGGCTCGGTCGAGGCCAATCCGATATCATCGGGTAGCGTAGTCTCCCCGATCTTAAGGCAGTCCGCATGCGCCTCATCAGCGATAGCAAAGACGTAGATCAGTCGGGAACGTAAAGCAGAGGTAAATGTAGCCATAGACAAAGAAAACAAGGAGGTATTAGTTCGTATGCTTGAGTAGATCAACAAAGCGAATGATGCGCCCTGGGAGTCCCGTCCTGGGGTTGACTTCGCTCCAGTCACGTATCTTACAGTAGATACCCGTGTGCCCCTCATAGACATTTCCCTGAGCACATCCAGGACAGGGGCGAACCCATGAGATATCCTCATCAAAGAACTCTTCCGCCTCCTCAAACAGAGGCTTACAGCTATTAGGCACGACTCCACGGAGGCCATCCATCTGCCAGACATTCCAAGAGATGATCTCTGCTATCTGCTCGATAGCCTCCTCGGAGGGGCGTTCGCCAAACTGCGCTGCATGGTATTCGACAAAGGAGATCAGTAGGGCTTCGCGTGCCAGCAGGAGGTTGTCACCTTGCCACTCGAAGGCATAAATACTCTGATAGATCACTTGCGCCCAAGAGAACCACTCCTCAGCAGGAAGAGCTTGCTCAGCGAGGACACGCATCTTCCTGTCCAGCATGCCGATACGCTCGGGGAGGGGGGATGAAGCGTCCCGTAGTCGTGTCATAGCGACTCACTAAGTAGGGCGCCTCGCCACAGGTGATCTCCATACGCGTCGAGCGCAGATAGTCCTGCCATGTCTTCCCCTCGGGGAAGGTGATAGGGCCTTCGGTAGGTGTCCACGTATGGGTATCGGCGTGCTCTGTATTAAGACACCTTCACGCCCAAACCAGACCTCATCCACTATATTATTCTGCGCATTGCACACCCAGGAAGGGGTAAAGACCTCGGCACGCTCCTTGGTACGACTGAGCTGTGCGGCACGTGTCTTAAGGGCGCGAGGCTGGATAAGATCTCCATATTTGCCAGTAATACGCTTGACAGTGATGCGGTCTTCGGATCTATAGCCCCTTCCCATCGAAGCGTAATCCTCCGTAGCCCAGAAGATGTGAGCCCGCCTCGTCCGATCCCACAGGAGTAGCTTCAGCAGTCGTGGGGACTGACGAAGAAGTTCGTTCTCGCTAATATCAATATCCTGGGTCATAGCTATGCAGTCAGCATCCCTCATCGCTTACTCGGTCTCACCAAGCGGTAGGGCGTAAGCCGAGGGACACGCTCTAACACTCGCAAAGATACAATAATAAAAGCCTCGCTCCCGAGTTCTCTAACCCTGTCTCCACGAGGGTGGAGAGCGGGGGCTACGGGAGAAGTCGAGAGGGAGATGCCGAGGGGAGGAATAGCAACCTATATAGGTCGGCGGGCTGACCTATATAGGTCCACGTGACGACCTATATTGGTCGATGAAGCGACCTATATAGGTTCACCCAGCGACCAATATAGGTTCATAGCACCCCCTTCGGGAAGAGGGGCGCAGAAGAAATTTAGCGGGGAGAATAAACCTTCGCGGGGGACGGGACTCTATACATAGCGAAGCAAAGCTCCTAATATAATTAGGTACGCGCGAGGGAGAGCGGGCAAATGCCCCTTCCCCACACCCATCCGAAGCGAGGCTCATAGCCCAGGGAAAAGCCAGACGGCTGACACTGCGAGCTGAGAATTGGAGTATCTTTGCAGAAAATTCTACCCGCCCCACTTGCCTCCGCCCTTCTGGCGGTGACGAAGTGGCGGGAAGTCCCTTTCTACAGCCCCCATCTGCGGGGCACTCTTCATCAAAAGACAAACCAACAATACAACCCCACAAGAATCATGACGCATCGACGCCTCACCGTCTCGTGCCTTAGCCTCCTGCTCCTCACCGCAGGGATCACGCTCCTGCCCGCCTGCTCCAGCCAGTCGACCCAGCAGGGACAAGCCCAAGGCCCCCAGGAACTCCCCGTACGCACCCTCTCCGCAGGCGACTTCTCCGCCGACAACAGTTACCCCGCCGTCATCCGAGGCGAGGACGATGCGGAGATTCGCCCCAAGGTATCGGGCTTCATCACCAAGGTCTACGTCACCGAAGGTCAGAGCGTGAAGGCGGGTCAGCCCCTCTTCCACCTCGATGACGTCACCTATCGCGCCGCCGTCTCGCAGGCCACCGCCAGCCTCTCCGCTGCACAGGCCTCGCTCGCCACGGCACAGCTCAACCAGCGCAATAGCCAGGACCTCTTAGCCAAGAACATCATCAGCCAGAGCAACTACGAAGAGGTCTCCAACGCCCTGAAGAGTGCTGAGGCCAATGTCGCCGTCGCCAAGGCCGCCCTCGTCTCGGCACGCGAGAACCTCTCCTACTGCACCGTCACCAGCCCCGTCTCGGGCGTCATCGGCTCCATCAACTACCGCGTGGGGAATCTCGTCAGCCCCCAGAGTGCTTCGCCCCTGACGCAGGTATCGAATACGCGCAAGGCCTACGTCTACTTCTCCGTCTCCGAGCGTGAGATGCAGACCCTCGCAGGGGATGGCACGACAGCCAAGAGCCTTCCCAAGGTGCGTCTGCGCCTCTCCGACGGCAGCGAATACCCCGAAGAGGGCACGATCCAGGGTGTCAGCGGTGTCGTCGACAAAACCACGGGCGCTATCACGCTGCGTGTCGACTTCCCCAACGCTGAGGGCAAGCTCCGTAGCGGCTCGGTAGGTACGGTCCTCGTACCTACCCAGACGGCAGGGGCTATCCTCGTACCCCAGAGCGCGACGGTCGAGATGCTCCACAAGAAGTTCGTCTACACCGTCGACAAGGACGGCAAGCTGACCTTCACCGAGATCACCGTCAGCCCCGTCGATGATGGGCAAAGCTACACCGTCACCAGCGGCCTCAAGGCTGGCGACCGCATCCTCGTCGCTGGCACCACGGGCGTCAAGGAGGGCGAGGTCATCAAGCCCCTCACCGAAGAAGCCTATGCCAAGCAGCAGGAGGCTATACGCCAGCAGATGATGGGCAAGGGCGGCGCTGAGAAGCACTAAGCCCCCACCGCCTTAACCGGAAGCATATAGAGCAATGAATTTCGATAGATTTATTACCCGCCCCGTGCTCTCGACGGTGATCTCCATCATCATCGTCATCCTCGGGGTCATCGGGCTCATACAGCTGCCTATCGAGCAGTACCCCAACCTCGCACCGCCCACCGTGCAGGTCTCCACAGCCTACGCAGGTGCAGACGCCCAGACGGTGCTCAACTCCGTCATCATCCCCCTCGAAGAGCAGATCAACGGGGTCGAAGGCATGACCTACATGACCTCTACTGCTACGAACTCGGGCGGCGCCTCCATCACCGTCTACTTCAAGGAAGGTACCGACCCCGACATGGCAGCGGTGAACGTGCAGAACCGCGTACAGCAGGCTCAGTCCCTCCTCCCCGCCGACGTCGTGCGCGTCGGGGTGACGACGCAGAAGCGCCAGTCGAGTATGCTCCTCGTCTATTCGCTGACGAGCGAAGACGGGAGATACGATGCACAGTTCCTCGCAAACTACGCCGACATCAACATCCTGCCCGCGCTGAAGCGTGTGCCAGGTGTCGGCTCGGCAAATACCTTCAGCCAAGGCACCTACGCCATGCGCCTCTGGCTCGACCCCGACAAGATGCGCGCCTACTCCCTCGTCCCCAGCGACGTCTCAGGCGTCCTCTCGGCGCAGAACTTCGAGGCTGCCCCAGGGAGCCTCGGCGAATCAGGTGACCGCACCTATGAGTATTCGCTCCGCTACAAGGGCCGTCTGAAGAGCATCCCCGAGTACGAGAACATCATCATCAAGTCCGACGATGCGGGCAACATCATCCGCCTCAAGGACGTGGCGAAGATCGAGCTGGGCTCCCTCAGCTACAGCCGTAACTCCCTCTCCAACGGCAATCCCGCCGTCACGGGGATGGTCTCGCAGATCGCTGGCTCCAACGCTAACGACATCGTCACCGCCATCAAGGCCGAGATCAAGGAGCTGGAGAAGGACTTCCCTCCTGGCATGAAGATGACCTACGTCCTCGACGTCACGGACTTCCTCTACGCCTCTATCTGGCACGTCATCCAGACGCTCCTCGAGGCCTTCCTCCTCGTCTTCATCGTCGTATATATCTTCCTGCAGGACTTCCGCAGCACGCTCATCCCCGCCATCGCGGTGCCCGTGTCGCTCGTCGGTACGTTCTTCTTCCTGCAGATCTTCGGCTTCTCGCTGAACCTCCTCACGCTCTCGGCACTGGTGCTCGCCATCGCTATCGTCGTGGATGACGCCATCGTCGTCGTCGAGGCCGTACATGCCAAACTGGACGAGGGCTACGACTCCGCCCGCACGGCCAGTATGGACGCCATGCATGAGATCTCGGGCGCTATCATCTCCATCACGCTCGTCATGGCTGCGGTCTTCGTGCCCGTGTCGTTCATCTCGGGGATCAGCGGTACATTCTATCGTGAGTTCGGCGTCACGATGGCCGTCTCTATCGTCATCTCTGCCGTCAACGCTCTGACGCTTAGCCCCACGCTCTGCGCCCTCCTGCTCAAGCCCCACAAGGATCACGAGGGGAAGAAGCTCAGCTTCATCGACCGCTTCCATCTGGCCTTCAACGCTGTGTATGAGAATCGCGTCCTGCGCCCCTACCGCAAGGGGGTCGAGTTCTTCGTGCGCCATCGCGTCACCTCGGGCATCATCGTGCTGGTAAGTATCGTCATCATGGTCGTCCTGATGAAGTTCACCAGTAGCGAGCTCGTCCCTCAGGAAGATACGGGTACGGTGATGGTCACCGTCGCCACACCTCCAGGTACCAGCCGCGAAAAGACGGAGAAGCTCCTCAAGGATGTCGCCGAGGTAGCGAAGGCACAGGATGGCGTGGAGCAGGTGATGAGCATCTCGGGCTTCAGCCTCATGGGGGGCGCGGGCTCGAACTACGGCTCGATGTTCATCCGTATGAAGCCCTTCGGTGAGCGTAAGACGACGACGAGTGAGATCGCAGGCAAGCTCTTCGCCTATGGCGCTACCATCAAGGATGCCTCCGTGCTGGCGATGACCCCACCGATGGTCCCGGGCTATGGTATGGCCTCGGGCGTGTCGCTGACGATGCTCGACAAGACGGGTGGCGAGCTGGATAAGTTCTTCGCCGAGACGCAGAAGTTCCTCGCCGCCCTCAATGCGCGCCCCGAGGTCGCCTATGCGATGACGCAGTACAACCCCAGCTTCCCCCCAGTACGTCATCGACGTCGACGTAGCCGCCACGATGCGTGCCGGCACGACACCGCAGACCGTCCTCTCCACCCTGCAGGGTTACTTCGGGGGGATGTACGTGGCGAACTTCAATAGCTACGGTAAGCTCTACCGCGTGCTCCTGCAGTCCGCCCCCGAGCAGCGTCTCGACATCAACGCCCTGAGCAATATCTATGTGCGTACCGGTACGGGTGAGATGGCGCCTATCACCTCCTTCATCACCACGGAGAAGGTCTACGGCCCTGCGAGCGTGAACCGCTTCAACCTCTACACCTCTATCGACGTGATGGCCTCCCCCGCCCCAGGCTATGCCACGGGGGACGTACTGAAGGCCGTCTCCGAGGTCGCCAGCTCGACGCTCTCGGCAGGCTACGGCTACGACTACTCGGGTCTGACGCGTGAGGAGCAGGGCTCATCGGATACGACAGCGCTCATCTTCGGCCTCTGTCTGCTCTTCGTCTATCTCATCCTGAGTGCGCAGTACGAGAGCTACCTCCTGCCCTTCTCGGTCATCCTCTCCATCCCCTTCGGGCTGGCGGGTGCCTTCATCTTCTCGAATATCTTCGGGCACACGAACAATATCTACATGCAGATCGCTCTGATCATGCTCATCGGTCTCTTGGCGAAGAACGCCATCCTCATCGTCGAATTCGCTCTGGACCGCCGCCGCACAGGTATGGCGATCACGTGGAGTGCGATCCTCGGGGCGGTGGCTCGTCTGCGCCCGATCTTGATGACCTCGCTTGCGATGATCGTGGGGCTCCTGCCGCTGATGTTCGCCAGTGGTGTCGGGGCTAACGGGAACTCCACGCTCGGTGCCAGCACTGTCGGCGGGATGCTCATCGGGATGATCCTGCAGATCTTCATCGTCCCCGCCCTCTTCGTCGTCTTCCAGAGCCTGCAGGAGCGCTTCAAGCCCCTACGCTTCGACGACATCATCACCTCGAAGCCCTCGGGTGAGATCCTTCAGTTCTCCAACACCTCCAAGACCGAATCACAAGATGACGCTCAAGCATAGCCTTCCCCTCCTCGCCCTCAGCCTCACACTCACAGGCTGTGGCGTCTACAAGAAGTATCAGCGTCCCACGGTAGAGACCTCCGTCTACCGTGGCGACAAGATCGACACGCTGAGCCAAGACACCACGTCCTTCGGGCAGACGCCCTGGCGTGCGCTCTTCACCGATGCGCCCCTGCAGGCACTCATCGAGAAGGCCCTCCAGCAGAATGTCGACCTGCTCTCGGCGAACCTCTCCACCCAGCAAGCAGAGGCCCAGCTCAAGGCTGCCCGCCTCTCCTTCTTCCCCTCGCTGACGCTCGCCCCTTCGCTCTCGGCAGGTAAGACCGAGGGCGTGCCCGCCAGCTACAGCTACACGCTGCCCGTGCAAGCCAGCTGGCAGGTGGACCTCTTCGGCTCGCTGCTGAATGCCTCCCGCTCGACGCAGGCCCAGCTCCTCCGTGCCCAGGCCTACCAGCAGCTCGTCCGTGGCCGTGTCATCGCGAGCGTGGCGAATAGCTACTACACGCTGCTGATGCTCGACCGCCAGCTCCAGCTCACCCGCTCGGCTGCCGAGCTCGCCGCCCACACCCTCGAGGTGATGCAGGCGCAGAAGGACTTCGGCCGTGCTATGGAGTCCTCCGTGCAGTCCGCCCGTGCTAACCTCCATCAGGTAGAGGCCTCCATCCCCGAGATCGAGCGCCAGATCACCACGACGGAGAATGCACTGGCCCTCCTCCTCGGTGAGTCGCCTCGTACCTATAGCCGCTCCACGCTCGAGGCCCAGCAGCTCCCCAGCACCTTCGCCATCGGCGTACCCGCTCAGCTACTCTCGGCACGCCCCGATGTGCGCGTCGCAGAGATGGCTCTGGCCAGCTGCTACTATCAGACGAATGGCGCACGTGCCGCCTTCTACCCCTCGCTCACCATCACGGGGAGCGCAGGCTGGACGGGAGCTCTTGGGCAGGCCGTCTCGAACCCGATGAAGTTCATCGCTTCGGCTCTTGGCTCGCTCGCACAGCCTATCTTCGCCCGTGGCAAGCTCGTCGCAGGCCTTCGCGTCGCTGAAGCTGAGGAAGAGAAGGCGCGTCTGGCGTTCCAGCAAAGCCTCTACAATGCCGGCGCTGAGGTAAGCAATGCCCTCGCCCTCTATGAGGCTTCGGAGGCGAAGATCAAGGCCGAGACCCTACAGATCGAGAGCCTCGAGAAGAATGTCGAGATCGTCGAGACCCTCTTCAAGACGGGGAAGACCTCCTCTTATCTCGAGGTCATCACCGCCCAGCAGGCACTCTTGCAGGCCCAGCTCTCCCAGATACGCGACCGCTTCAGCAAGATGCAGGCCGTCGTCAACCTCTATAATGCCCTCGGCGGAGGTGCCCAGTAATCCCCTATCGCTATGATCAGTCCACAAGCCTTCATCGCACCTGGCGCCAAGATCGGCGCCCGTGTGACGATCTATCCCTTCGCCTACATCGAGGATGACGTCGTCATCGGTGACGACTGCACCATCTACCCGCACGTCAGCCTGATGAACGGCACGCGCATCGGTAGTGGCAACACCATCTATCAGAATGCCGTGCTCGGTGCCTCACCCCAGGACTTCTCCTACAAGGGAGAGAAGTCCACCCTCATCGTCGGCGACAACAACGTGATCCGTGAGAACGTGGTCATCAGCCGTGCCTCTCGCAGCGACGTCTCCACCGTCATCGGCAGTGGGAACATCCTTATGGAAGGCACCCACATCTCGCACAACTGTCAGGTGGGCAATCAGAATGTCTTCGGCTACGCGGTCAAGATCGCCTGCGACTGCACCATCGGCAGCCGCTCGATCTTCAGCAGCGGTGTCACCGCCAAGCCCCGCTGTCGCATCGGTGATCTGGCGTTCATCCTCACGGGCTGCCGCTTCGGCGAAGACGTACCGCCCTTCATCACCGTCAAGGATAACCCTGCCGTCTACGCTGGGATCCATGCGGGTATGCTCTCCAAGGCAGGTATTGACGAGCGCACACAGCGCCATCTCGCTATGGCTTACCGCTTGGTCTTCAATGGTAAGATCAGCCTCTACGACGCCATCCTGCAGATCGAAGAGCAGGTACCTGACGGCCCCGAAGTCCAGCAGGTCATCGCCTTCCTCCGCTCCTCCGAGAGCCTCATCATGAAGTAAGGCCCCGCTGCTCTCCACCCGTGGGTCAGGCGGAGATACGTCCTCCCCCATACAGTCAAAGGCCCTGCCGTGCGTCGCACGGCAGGGCCTCTGACTTATCTATAAGCCGCTTTGCAAGGTGGAGGTCAGATGAACCTATATAGGGTCGGCGGGCTGATCTATATAGCTTCGCACGACCCTCCTCTATGGCTATAGGCCAAGACCTTTCGAAACAAATAAGCCTCCCAGCAGAAGAAGCGCAGGGAGGCCTATAATGCGATCGCCCGTCCTCAGGAGCCGTGGGCTCAGGAGGGCGGGCGATACTACACCAATCTAACCTATTCAATCCAGGAGGTGAATCCTGAAGAGAGCGATGGTAGTCGGCTCCGTATGACTTCTCCCGCGAAGGGGAGAAGCCGCCACAGGAGGCCGAAGAGAGGGATTCGTCTCGGGAGCTTAGTCCTTGAACTTAGCAGCGAGGAACTCGCGGTTCAGACGAGCGATATTAGAGATCGAGATATTCTTGGGGCATTCGACTTCGCAAGCACGAGTGTTCGTACAGTTACCGAAGCCCAGCTCATCCATCTTAGCGACCATAGCCTTAGCACGGCGGGCAGCTTCGACACGACCCTGTGGGAGGAGAGCCAGCTGGCTGACCTTAGCAGAGACGAAGAGCATAGCCGAGCCGTTCTTACAAGCTGCAGCGCAGGCACCGCAACCGATACAAGCAGCAGCGTCCATAGCCATGTCGGCGTTAGCCTTAGGAATGGGGATAGCGTTAGCATCGGGTACACCACCGGTATTGACCGACACGAAGCCACCAGCCTGGATGATCTTGTCGTAGGCCGAGCGGTCTACCATGAGGTCACGGATGATGGGGAAGCCGGCCGAGCGCCAAGGCTCGATGGTGATCGTGTCTCCGTCGTTGAAGCGACGCATGTGCAGCTGACAGGTCGTGATGCTATCATCGGGCCCGTGGGGGTGCCCATTGATGTAGAGCGAGCACATACCGCAGATACCTTCGCGGCAGTCGTGGTCGAAGACAACGGGCTCCTTGCCTTCGCGTACGAGCTGCTCGTTGAGGATATCGAGCATCTCCAGGAAGGAGCTACCCTGAGAGATATTCTGCAGGTCGTAGGTTTCGAACGCACCCTTTACCTCGGGGCCACGCTGACGCCAGACCTTAACCTTGATATTTATATTCTTGTCCATTGTGGATGTTGGCTTGGGGTTAGTTCTTATAGTTACGCTGCTGACGTACGACGAACTCGTAGTCCAGAGGTTCCTTCAGAAGGACGGGATCCTGATCTTCGCCCTGGTACTCCCAGCAGGAGACGTAAGCGAACTGATCATCGTGGCGCAGGGCTTCACCTTCGGGCGTCTGGTGCTCGAGGCGGAAGTGACCACCGCAGCTCTCTTCACGGTCGTGAGCGTCACGAGCCATGAGTTCGCCGATCTCGATGAAGTCAGCCAGACGAAGAGCCTTCTCGAGCTCCACGTTGAGGTCGTCAGCCTTACCAGGGATACGGACGTCGCTCCAGAACTCCTTCTTCAGAGCCTTGAGCTCGACGATAGCCTTCTCGAGGCCTTCGCGCTCGCGACCCATACCTACGAAGTCCCACATGATGTGACCGAGCTTCTTGTGGAGGCTGTCGACGGACTGCTTTACCCTTGATGCTCATCAGGCGAGCGATACGATCCTGGATACCCTTTTCTGCTTCGTCGAACTCAGGACGATCCGTGCTGAAGCGGGGGACCTGAATCTGGTCAGCCAGATAGTTCTGGATCGTGTAGGGCAGTACGAAGTAACCGTCAGCGAGACCCTGCATCAGAGCCGAAGCACCGAGGCGGTTAGCACCGTGGTCGGAGAAGTTAGCTTCACCGATGGCGAAGAGACCAGGGACAGAGGTCATGAGCTCGTAGTCCACCCAGATGCCACCCATCGTGTAGTGGATAGCGGGATAGATCATCATCGGCGTCTCGTAGGGATTGTCGTTGGTGATCTTTTCGTACATCTGGAAGAGGTTACCATAGCGAGCTTCTACGACATCCTTACCAAGACGCTTGATAGCGCTGGAGAAGTCGAGGAAGACAGCCAGCCCCGTATTGTTGACACCGTAGCCAGCGTCGCAGCGTTCCTTAGCAGCACGGCTGGCGACGTCACGAGGTACGAGGTTACCGAAGGCGGGATAGCGGCGCTCGAGGTAGTAGTCACGATCCTCTTCCTTGATATCGGTAGGACGAAGCGTACCAGCCTGGAGCTTCTTAGCGTCTTCGATATTCTTGGGCACCCAGATACGGCCGTCATTACGGAGCGACTCAGACATCAGCGTGAGCTTAGACTGGAATTCGCCGTGGACGGGGATACACGTGGGGTGGATCTGTGCCATACAGGGGTTAGCGAAGTAAGCACCCTTCTTGTAGCACTGCCAAGCAGCTGAGCCGTTAGAGGCCATAGCGTTCGTGGAGAGGAAGAAGGCGTTACCATAGCCACCGGTACCGATGACGACAGCGTGAGCGGCGAAGCGCTCGATCTACCCGTGACGAGGTTACGGGCGATGATACCACGAGCACGGCCGTCGATGATGACGACGTCGAGCATCTCGTGGCGGGTGTACATCTTCACCGTGCCCTTACCGACCTGGCGGCTCAGTGCAGAGTAAGCACCGAGGAGGAGCTGCTGCCCCGTCTGACCACGAGCGTAGAATGTACGAGAGACCTGTGCACCCCCGAAGGAGCGGTTGTCGAGAAGGCCGCCGTATTCGCGAGCGAAAGGCACACCCTGAGCGACGCACTGGTCGATGATGCTATTAGCCACTTCGGCCAGACGATAGACGTTTGCTTCGCGAGCACGGTAGTCACCACCCTTGATCGTATCGTAGAAGAGGCGGTAGACGGAGTCACCATCGTTCTGGTAGTTCTTAGCGGCATTGATACCCCCCTGAGCAGCGATCGAGTGTGCACGACGGGGAGAGTCCTGGATACAGAAGTTCAAGACGTTGAAGCCCATCTCAGCGAGCGAGGCGGCAGCGGAGGCGCCAGCCAAGCCCGTACCGACGACGATGATGTCGAGGCGGCGCTTGTTTGCAGGGTTGACGAGCTTCTGATGGTCCTTATAGGAGGTCCACTTCTCGGCCAATGGGCCGGCGGGGATCTTCGAATCTATCTTAGACATAATCTTAGAGGTATGGATAGCTTACTTGTGGGATGAACTGTGGTTAGCAATACCACAAGGAGCCCCCGCAGAGGGCTTGGATGAAGTAATAGATCACGACGACGGCGAAGCCGAGGACGATGATCGTCGTATAAATGTTGGAGAGGCAACGCAGACGCTCGAACCAGATGCGGTTGTTGAAGCCGATGGTGTGCAGTGAGCTCCAGAAGCCGTGCGACAGGTGGAACCACAGTGAGCCCAGCCAGATAAGGTAGAGGACTACGAAGATGGGATTAGAGAAGGTGTAGCGGATCAGGCCAGCGCCGTCCGTAGGACCAGTGACGCCATCGATACCGAGGTCATGCTGACCGATGATCTCTGCGAGCTGCATCTTAGCCCAGAAGTTGAAGAGGTGCAGGAAGATCCCGAGGACGATGATGACACCGAGAGCCATCATGTTCTGCGACGCCCACTCGACACCCTTAGGCTTATCGACGACAGCATAGCGGTCGTTACCGCGAGCCTTACGATTCTGAAGCGTCAGGATGAAGGCATAGACGATGTGGACGATGAAGAGGACAGCCAGCCCCATCGAGGCGACCAGGGCATACCAGTTAGCTCCGAGGAACTCACACACGGCGTTGTAGGCTTCTTCAGAGAAGAGCGCCACAAGGTTCATCGACATGTGGAAGGTCAGGAACAGGATAAGCGCGAGGCCTGAGATGCTCATGACCAGCTTACGCCCGATCGAAGATTTAATTAACCACGACATAAAGTTGCTATTTAATTGATTCTATGTTATTGCCTTCTTGTGGAGATATATTGCCATCGTGCATAGCATTGGAGCACCCCATAGCTGTGTCGGGACGCACCTCTTCACGCGCTGCACGGTACAAAGATAGCTTAATTAGTATATGCCGTACTAACATTAGCGAAAAAAAGGCATAATCCTACCACTACATATACCTCATAGTAGGTATAAACCACGCAAAATAGGCACGGAGCTATGCAGTCAACTACCTATATATAGCTAACCACATCGCTGTAGCAACGACAAAGAAAAGAGGGGAAAGGGAGCAGAAATAAGGTATGCTTCAAGCGCGCACCAAAGACGCGGAGATAGCGAGCTATAAGATAGGCGCCGAATATAGTAGGCGGTATAAACCACGACAAGGTAGAGTAGTGGCGACTGAATATAGATCATCTGGCTCCTATAGAGTCTCACAAAGGACATATGCAGAAGGTAGGTCTCAAGCGATATCCCACCGAGCCACATCAGAGCACTCCCAACGGGGCCGTGCGCACGTCGCATAAAGAGATCTGTCGCCCCCCAAGCCTTGCTAAGAGCTGTGAGCATCACAGGAAGGGCGAAGTAAGCGAGGTGACTAGTGAGTATCAGCACCACGGGGCTGATTCGGGGAAGGTCTGCACACTCCATATATATACCCCCCATCAAGAATAGCACCACAGGAATGCAGAGGATGACGATGCTCTTTCACTCGCTTATATATACTCCGCTCATAGATAGCATAGGCCACGCCCACCGAGAAGCAAAGAGGATAGCGGAGCCAGTAGTATCCGAAGCCGACTTGCCATGCCACCAGCATAAGGAGAAGGGTGAGCCCAATGAGCACAAGCACAGCTCGTCCCCAGCGACGCACATAGCGGAAGGAGAAATAGAAGAAGACATAGAGCACCATCAGCTCCAAGAGATACCAGGCAGCAGTCAAGGGACCAGGGGATACCAAGCTTCCAAATCATGAGATTAACCTTGAGCGATATCAGCGCTTGGGGATAGATGGTCAAAAGCCAAAGCCCAGCAAAGAGGAAGAGACGTGCAGCAGGAAAGAAGAAGAGGAACGGCTTCAGGAGCCCCCAGAGTCGTCGGGGGAGCCAGCCCACCCAGAGGGCCGCTGGCGACGCAGTAGGTGTACGGAGGGTACGCAGACGCAGCTGGGTCATCAGCCCATAGCCCGAGAGGAAGAAGAAGAAGACCAGGGCAAGCGGTGTGAGGAGATTACACACACGTAGCCACAGGAGCGCCTCATCAGGCTGACACAGCGAGCTGATATGCGTCCCTACAATAAACAAGGAGAGCGCCCCCTTTAGAGCTACCGAAAATTCCTTGGGCAAAGTCGAATCTACCACGTCGATGATTACTTATTAGACATCTGCTATAGCACAAAGATATAGCATCTTGCGGCATCTCAACGAATAAGCCTCAGGCAGGAGTCCTGACCCGCGAGTTTCCCCACCGTCCTGGACGCCACCTGAGGCATATCCACTAAATCATTACGGCAAAAGTACCACTGCCCACTTTATTCAAAAGAGCGGACATCCTCTTTGGGGAATAAATTCCAAGCATGGAGACCCACACTTGTAGCTTTCCTCGAAGCATTTTGAATGAGCGTTGCAGGTCTTCTGACTCGTGCACCTTGTCTCCCAGCCACCCTTCCCAGAGACACAGAACCTCCAGTGGTCAGGGCTTCGACATAGCCCTCGGCAGGGAGCAGTATGATGCACATACAGCAGCGGGACTGTTCGAGATTCTCACTCGATTCCCTTTTAAGCCCGACACACAGCACACAGATCTTCGCGTGTCAGGCACAACGCCTTTACAAAGATACGATATTATCTCTGATCACCATCCACCTGCGCACTCAGATTGCGCTGTGGCTGTTTGTCGCTGGTCAGCAGCTCGCGCTTGCCCTCTGGACGATAGCAGCGGGAGAGCAACGTGAAGCGGTCGGGTATATACACCGTGACCGCTTCGCCAGCATTACGCAGGACCACGAGGCCCATATGCCGGATGAGCTTTTCTTCCATACGAGCATCAGGGCAGCCCATGCGCGTGGACATGGTCTTACCATCACTCTTGAAGATGTAGGGAAGGTTCAGCCCTTCGGCTTCCATATCGAGCTCGAACTTTCCGCTCAGTACATGGATATTGCAGTCGACCTTCTTCCGTATGCACGGGATCAGCTCGATATAGTAGTCGGGGCTATTGCCCTTATGACGCTCGGGAGCAGTGATGACGTAGGCAGTATAGCCACGCTTACGGGGAGACTGACGTGCGATAGAGTCCTGCGCTGACCTTCGTCGCCTTGCCCATAGCGCGCCAGATACGGTAGACGACGCGCACACTATCATTGGTCGTGATAGCCAGCTCCTTATTACCACGGAAGGGCAGAAGGAGGGGCTCACCATAGAGGAAGGGCTTAGGGATCCAGACCCTTCGATAGGGCTTATCGAAAAGCGGAGATAATCCCCTCACCATGCTGATAGCGATAGGAGGAGAAGAGATCCAGCTGGGTGCTTGGGCACGAAGCGCCCATCGATGCTGGTGTGTGTCGGGATCGGTGTTGGGCAGAGCCGGCACGATCTCCACGCGGAAGTCCTCGAGGGGACTGGCGTGTGGGAGCGTCAGGCGATAGGTATGTGGGGGAGGGACCTTAGAGTAGTCCCTCGGTATAGCTGACGACTCCTCGTGGGACTGATCGCCCTCCTCACCATTTCTGCCCATCGTGGGCTGCTCGGCAGCTAGCGCTGAGCAGGACAAGAGAAATAAAAGCTAAGAGGGAGTTAGGTGGGCGCTTGAAGTAGTCATACATCGTCGATAGATGAGCTATCTACTAAGATTAACGGGTATCCCCCCGAATTTATTATTCGATAGGATACCCGTAATAATCTTTTTTTGGTCCGAGTGGCGCTGTCTCTAAGCCTGAGGATGGAGCGGAATGTCCAGGGCCTTGAAGACCTTGACGAGCGCTTCGATAGCGCGGTCAAGCTGCTCATAGGTATGGGTAGCCATGAGCGAGAAGCGGATCAGCGTATCGCCAGGAGCGACAGCTGGAGCCACGACGGGATTGACGAAGACACCTTCCTCGAAGAGCATAGCCGTCACGCGGAAGGTCTTCTCATTATCACGGATAAAGAGTGGGATGATAGGCGTCGAGGTATTACCGATCTCGAAGCCCAGCTTGCGGAAGCGATCCAGGCAGTAAGCCGTCTTCTCACGAAGCGACTCCACACGCTCGGGCTCACGAAGCATGATCTCCAGAGCCTTAGAGGCAGCAGCCGTCGAGGCTGGCGTACAGCTGGCGCTGAAGATATAGGAGCGAGCGTGGTGGCGGAGGTAGTTGATGAGCACCTTGCTACCAGCGATGAAGCCACCGAGAGAGGCGAAGCTCTTACTGAAGGTACCCATGAGGAGGTCGACCTGATCGGTCAGACCGAAGTGGTTACACGTACCGCGACCGTGGTCACCGAGTACGCCGAAGCCGTGAGCTTCGTCGACCATCACCGAGGCGTTGTACTTCTTCGCCAGACGTACGATCTCGGGGAGGTTACACAGGTCACCCTCCATGCTGAAGACACCGTCGACGACGATGAGCTTGATGCGATCGGGGTCGCACTGCTTGAGGCGACGCTCGAGCGCTTCCATATCGTTGTGCTTGTAGCGGAGGCTCTTAGCGGGAGAGAGGCGGATACCCTCGATGATCGAAGCGTGATCGAGTGCATCCCAGATGATATAGTCTTCACGGCCGAGGAGGCAGGAGATGACCCCGAGGTTGACCTGGGAAGCCCGTGGAGAAGATGATGGCATCTTCCTTGCCTACGAAGGCAGCCAGCTGCTTTCCAGCTCGAGGTGCGTATCGAGGGTACCGTTGAGGAAGCGGCTCCCTGCACATCCTGTACCATACTTCTCCGTAGCGGCGATAGCAGCAGCCTTGATCTCGGGATGGTTCGTCAGTCCGAGGTACGAGTTCGACCCAAACATGAGGACCTTACGGCCATCGATGACGACCTCGGTATCCTGGTCGCTTTCTATCTTTCGGAAGTAGGGATAAATCCCTGCAGCCTGAGCCTTCTGGGGCTCGGTAAAGGATGCTAATTTCTGCTCAAGTAAGTTCATCTTATATCTGTCAAGCATCCGCCCATAGTGCAAAACGGGCACCTCACGGGCACTCTCATCGTGGAGCGCGCGATGGGCGGACTGGGTCGGGGAGCTGCGGTCGCAAGGAGCGCCACAGCCCGGACACCATAGTAATAGAGCTCTTATTAGTGGTGGAGGAAAGGCCCCCACACGAGCGTTATAAATACGGGCAAAAGTACACATTTTCCCCTAATTCGTGCAACGCACATTCACCTAAGCCGCTTTTCCAGTGCAAATGCGGGACAAACAGCCCCCTCCAGACGGCACGAAAAGCCATAACCTCTCCCCTACTTCCGTAGCCGAAATCACGATGCCTTGGCAGCACTGCTTAGGACACTATCACACAAGCCAAATCGCCACGCTCGCTGCCCGCTGCCCACCGAGGAGGAAAATGAAGTAGTACTGGTCACTGCATCGACCAGTACTGGTAGACATTAGTGACCAGTACTGATCCGCGGTGTGACCAGTACTGGTCCGATCGCTGACCAGTACTGGCTACTTTCACCCCCTCCACGAGCCCACTCTACACGCGCTTCGGCAGAGTGTTCTTTGCCCACCACTTGGGATGTGCGCCATAGACACATTCGTCACCTTTACGCCTTCCCTCTATTTATCGTATCTTTGAGCATATACATGGTCTCGAACCACATACACAATCATCACTATAAGCAATGGATATAAAGAAACCCCTTCTCTGTGGGCTTCTCCTCGGTGCGGCGGCACTCTCCGCCTCTGCACAGGAACGCCCACTCTGGCTGCGCTATCCAGCTATCTCCCCTGATGGCAAGACGATCGCCTTCGCGTACCAAGGCGATATCTACACCGTACCCACCGTGGGCGGTGAAGCCCGTCGCCTGACCTCGACCGAAGCCTATGAGTGCTATCCCGTCTGGTCACCCGATGGCAAGCAGATCGCCTACACCTCCGACCGCAACTCCTCTGGCGTCAACATCTACATCATGCCAGCAGGTGGCGGTAAGGCTCGTCAGCTGACGACCCACTCGGGGCGTGAGATCCCCCAGGCCTTCACTCCCGATGGCCGCTACTTGATCTTCAAGGCGCACATCCAGGATCCTGCCAGCTCCGCCCTCTTCCCCAACTCCCTGCTCACTGAGCTCTACCGCGTGCCCGTCACCGGTGGTCGACCCGAGCAGATCCTCGCTACTCCCGCCGAAGCCGTGAATGTCAGCCGTGATGGCCGTCGCATCCTCTATCAGGAGATCAAGAGCTTCGAGAACGAGTGGCGTAAGCACCACACCTCCTCTGCCTCACGCGACCTCCTCGAGTACGACTTCGACAAGAAGACCTACCGCTTCGTCGCCCGCCACGATGGCGAAGACCGCGATCCCGTCTACTCCCCCACGGGTAAGTCCTTCTACTTCCTCAGCGAGCGCAATGGTGGCTCGATGAACGTCTATGAAGGCAACCTCGCAGGCCCCGCTACCGAAGCCAAGGCACTCACCCAGCTCAAGGGCGACCCCGTGCGCTTCCTCTCCAGCTCAGCCGACGGTCTGCTCTGCTTCGGCTATGCCGGCGAGATCTACACCCTCGTCCCTGGTCGCAGCGAGCAGCGTGTACCCATCCGCATCTCCAAGGACCAGGCTCCCGACGAAGAGCTACACCTCGCGATGAGCCGTAGCCTCGGCTCTGCCGCTGTCTCTCCCGATGGCAAGCAGATCGCCTTCCTCTCGCGTGGTGATGTCTTCGTCACCGCTACCGACTACACCACGACCCGTCAGATCACGAAGGGCTCACAGGCCGAGCGTGGTGTCAGCTTCGGCGCAGATAACAAGTCCATCGTCTACGCCAGCACGAAGGACGGCTCATGGGATCTCTACATCGCTAAGGTCGAGCGTGGCGAAGATCAGAACTTCCCCAACGCCATGGCTATCAGTGACGAGAAGCTCATCCCCTCGCTCAAGGGCGAGAAGATGTACCCTTCCTTCTCCCCCGATGGCAATGAGGTAGCCTTCCTCTACCAGCGTGAGAAGCTTATGGTCTACAACCTCAAGACCCGTCAGACTCGTCAGATCACCGACGGCAAGCAGACGCTTGACCCCGACTTCGTATGGTCACCCAACGGGAAGTGGATCGCCTTCTCCTACGTCTCCCGTGGCCGTGGTCCCTACACTGACGTAGGTATCGTCAGCGCTCAGGGTGACCAGCCCATCCAGAACCTCACGAACAGCGGTTACTTCAGTAGCAACCCTCGCTGGTCTACCGATGGGAACATCCTCCTCTACGCTACCGATAAGTATGGTATGCGCAACCACGCTTCGTGGGGCTCTATGAACGATATCATGGCGGTCTTCCTCAATCGTGCGGCCTACGAGAAGTTCCGCATGAACGACGAAGACCTCGCCCTCCTCGAGGAAGCCGAGAAGCAAGCCAAGGCCGACACCACGAAGACGAAGAAGGCTCAGCCCGCTAAGAGCACCAACGGCGTCATCGAATGGGACAACCTCGACCTGCGCACCGTACGCATCACCCCCGCCTCTTCGCGCCTCGGCGACTACATCCTCTCGTCCGACAACAAGAAGCTCTTCTACTTCTCCGCTACCGAAGCTGGGCAAGACCTCTGGGTCTACGACATGCGCAAGGGCACGACGCAGCTGCAGAAGAAGATGAACCTCTCCTCTCCCTTCTTCGCTTCGGACAAGAAGGGCACGAAGCTCTTCATCCTCGGCGCTTCGCCCATGACGCTCGATCCCAAGACGGATGCCACGAAGCCCATCACGATGGCTGGCCACCGCCACATCGACCGCATCCGCGAGCGTGAGGTCATGTACGAAGAAGTCGTCCGCGAAGAAGAAGCACGCTTCTACCGCAAGGATATGCACGGCGTGAACTGGAAGAAGCTCACCGACCACTACCGCACCTTCCTCCCCTACATCGACAACAACCAGGACTTCGCCGAGATGCTGAGCGAACTCCTCGGCGAGCTGAACGTATCCCACACGGGCTCGGGTGCTCGCAGCTCATCGTCGGCCTTCCCCACGGCTGAGCTCGGCGTCTTCGTCTCCCCTGTAGCAGGCTCTGGTGCCCTGCACGTCGACGAAGTCGTGGCAGGTGGTCCCTTCGACAACTCCCGCACGAAGCTGCAGAAGGGTAGCCTCATCACCGCTATCGACGGCGAGAAGCTCGAGGCAGGCAAGGACTACTTCCCTCTGCTGAACGATAAGGTAGGCAAGCGCCTCCTCGTCTCCTTCCGCACCGCCTCGGGTGAGCAGGTCGACGAAGTCATCCGCCCCATCTCCTCCTCTGCCCTCAATGACCTCCTCTACAAGCGCTGGGTCAAGCAGCGTGCCGAAGAGGTAGAGCGTGTATCGAAGGGTACACTCGGCTACGTCCACATCCCCTCGATGGGTGACCCCAGCTTCCGCACGGTCTACTCCGACGTCATGGGCAAGTACTACCAGAAGAAGGGTATCGTCATCGACATCCGCTACAACGGTGGTGGTCGTCTCCACGAGGATATCGAAGCCTTCTTCACGGGTAAGCACTACGCTGACCAGGTCGTCCGTGACCGCCAGTACTCGGAGATGTCCTCCCGCCGCTGGAATCGCCCCTCCGTCCTCGTCACCTGCGAAGCTGACTACAGCAATGCCCACGGTACGCCTTGGGTCTATCAGCACCTCAAGGTCGGTAAGGTCGTCGGTATGCCCGTAGCTGGTACGATGACCAGCGTGAACTGGGTGACGCTCCTCGACCCCAGCGTCTACTTCGGTATCCCCGCCGTAGGCTTCCGTCTCTTCGATGGTCGCTATCTGGAGAACACCCAGATGGAGCCCGACGTCGTCGTGCCTCTTGACCCCACGAAGGTCCTGCAGGGCGTCGACACGCAGATCGAGAAGGCCGTCGAGGTCCTCCGCGCTGAGACGAAGTAATCCCCCGCACTTCACTAATCGTATTTATATAAGCGTAGCCCCTGCATCCCGTGTGATGCAGGGGCTACGTGCGTAATGGCGTATCTTTGCGCCCGATGAAGAAGACCCATCCCACCCCATCCACCGAAGGCATCGACCTTCGTGATGTGCAGCGCCGCCTCGGTAGCTGGTACGACGAGCATGCCCGCGCCCTCCCCTGGCGCGAAGATGTATCGGCCTACCACGTCATGCTCTCCGAGATCATCCTCCAGCAGACGCGCGTGGACCAAGGGATGGCTTATTATCATCGCTTCACCGAGCGCTTCCCCACTGTACAAGACTTAGCCGCAGCGAGCGAAGACGAGGTACTCCTCCTCTGGCAGGGCCTCGGCTACTACTCTCGTGGGCGCAATCTCCTGCGTGCCGCACAGATCATCGTCTCGGACTTCGGTGGAGAGATCCCCCACACCCCCGAGGGGCTAAGCCGCTTGCCTGGTGTCGGGCCTTATACGCGCGGCGCGATCCTCTCCTTCGCCTACAACCTCCCTTATCCCACTGTGGACGGCAATGTCTACCGCGTGCTGAGTCGCCTCTTCGGCTCTACCGAGCCCATCGACACGACACGTGGCGTACGCTCCTACTGGGATCTGGCGGAGGCCCTCCTCGACAAGGCGCATCCCAGCCGCCACAACCAAGCTGTCATCGAGCTGGGGGCCCTCTGCTGTACGCCCCGCCGCCCGCACTGCCACGAGTGCCCCATCGCTATGCACTGCCTCGCCCATCGTGCCGGCATCGAGGAGCAGCTCCCGATCAAGCAGGGCAAGACGAAGGTCCTCCCCCGCCACATGGACTACTTCCTCATCCGCCTCCCCCACACATCAGGGGGCGAAGGCCTACTCATTCGCCGTCGTGGTGCTGGCGACATCTGGCAGGGGCTGTATGAATTCCCCCTCATCGAGGCGGGAGAGACGGGTGTCACCGTCGAAGAGCTGACGAAGCTCCCCGCCTTCGGTGACCTCATCGCAGCACTCGATCGCCCGACCTTCCACCCCAGCCCCATCGCACAGTGCTCGCACAAGCTCTCCCATCGTGCTATCTATGCCCGCCTCTTCCTCATCGAAGCCGAGGGCCTCAGTGCGGAGCTTCCCTACCAGCATATCCCGAGCACGGAGCGCAGTAGCTACGCCTTCCCCGTACTCATCGAGCGCCTCTTAGAGCAAGTGCCATAGCAGGGAGTACGACGCAACTATAGTCCTACCTGAGTCAACCTATATTGGTCAGCGGGCGAAGCTATGTTGGTCGCTGCGACGACCAATATGAGTACATAGGCAGAGCTATATAGGATGGTGAAGAAAGCTATATAGCTTTGTGAAGTGACCTCTATTAGGTTGTTGCTCCGCGTAGGGATAAAAGTTGCGGACGAGTGGTAGATAAGTTTGAGCTACGTACGTGGATCTAATATCTACGTACGTGGATATTTGGACTGACGTGCCTGGTCTTTAAGACTACGTACATAGATAGAAGAAAACCACTACGTGAAGGCGCTTTTTCCTTCGCGAGAAGGATACTTTTCCCTCTGCTGAATAAGAGGAATACTCGCGATAAGGCGAAGGGCTTGCGTATCACTTCGGAGAGGCACATCGGGGAGCTGGGCGCGCGATGCCTTAGCAGAACAAATAGAGAACAGGACTCTGCCGCAACAGTCCCCGATATAGGTTGACTCGATGACCAATATAGGTCACTACCACCCCCTAATATTGTGGGTCAGACGTCCCCCGCGAATTATGGTTGGATAAAATTCCCTATCTTTGTGGCTCAAATTGCAGAACATAGCAAAGTATAAGCAACTAATATATTAGACAAACGAGATGAAAAGAACGTTCCAACCATCGAACCGCAAGAGAAAGAACAAGCACGGTTTCCGTGCACGTATGGCTACGGCTAACGGTCGTCGCGTACTGGCTGCTCGCCGTGCCAAGGGCCGTGCTAAGCTGAGTGTCTCTGACGAGTACTAGGCCAAGCCTCTTGCATTTAGGTCACTGACCTACCCTTTAGAGGGCTCCCGTAGTGCGCACTACGGGAGCCCTTTTTCTTTGCCTTGATACGATGAACACACCGAGAGATACGCACACATTCGGAGGAAGTGTGCATATTTCTCTATCTTTGTCCTGTCTCCCGTGAGGCAAGCGTCCCACTACGGGGCGACAAATCATCCTATATAGCAATGAAGAAAACGCTACTCCTGGGCCTCATCGCCCTCACCGCCGCCCCCGCAGCACACGCTGGGGGTCTGCTGAACAATACCAGCCTCCACGCCCTCTACCTGCGTAGCCTCGCGCGTAATGCCTCGCTCGCTATCGACGCGACCTACTACAATCCCGCAGGTCTTGTCTTCACGCCCGACGGCTGGCGCTTCTCGGTCAACAGCCAGACCGTACTCCAGCGCCGTGACATCGACGCTACCTTCGCCCCATTCGCTTACTCTACGGCAGGCACTACTACCAAGCGCTTCGAGGGGAAGGCCACCGCGCCCATCGTCCCCACGCTCATGGCTTCGTATAAGAAGGGTGACTGGGCATTCTCGGCTGTCGCAGGCATCTTCGGCGGTGGTGGTAAGGCCAGCTTCACGAGCGGGCTCCCTCAGTTCGAGGCGAACGTAGCACTCGTCCCCACGATCACGCAGGCCATCGCTCAGAAGGCTACCGCCATGATCGCTACCCTCCCCGCAGGGGCGCTCCCCCCAGCAGCTCAGGCTGGCTTTGCCAAGCTCATCGACCCAATCAAGGCAGCTAACAAGTACTCCGTAGACAGCAAGCTCGAGGGGCTCCAGTACGTCTTCGGCCTGCAGGCTGGTGCGAGCTACAAGATCAACCAGCACCTGAGTGCTTACCTCGGTGCGCGTCTGAGCTATGCCTACAACACCTACACGGGCTACATCCGCAACATCCAGGTCAGCGGTGCTGACGGCGCTATGCACCACGCTCCTACCTACTTCGGTGCTATCGCCGTAGGAGCTAAGGCTGCCGAGCCTATCGTCAACAACCTGCCCGACGCTCTCAAGCAGCAGGTACAGCCTGTCCTCGCCGTCCCTGGCCTTCTGGCAAAGAACACCCTCGACAAGCGCATTGAGGTCAAGCAGACGGGTATCGGTCTGGCGCCTATCGTCGGGCTGAACTTCAACTACGAAGGGCTGAACGTAGGGGCACGCTATGAGTTCCGCACCGCTATCCGCGTGAAGAACACGACCCAGGCCAATGACTCCGGCATGGAGCAATTCGCCGATGGCGCTAAGGTCGCCAACGACCTGCCCGCTGTACTCGGTGTAGGGGCTTCGTACCGTATCCTCCCCACGCTGACGGCTGCAGTCAGCTACAATCACTTCTTCGAGAAGTCTGCGAACATGGCTGGTGACAAGCAGAAGACCCTCAAGGGCAACACGAACGAATACCTCTTCGGTGTCGAGTGGAACGCCCTCGACTGGCTCGACGTCAGCGGCGGTGTGCAGATCACGCGCAAGGGGGTGAGCGATGCTTATCAGAGCAACATCCACTTCGACATGAGCTCCACGTCCTACGGCCTCGGCGTCGGCCTGCACCTCACGAAGGAAGCCCAGCTGAACCTCGCCTACATGATCTCCAGCTACGGCGATCACAAGAAGGCCGTCAGCACCTACGCTGCTCAGCCCGCCCTTGGCATCGCGCTCCCTGGTAGCGAGGTCTACACCCGCAAGAATCAGATCTTCTCCATCGGCCTCGACTACACGCTCTAAGGCCGAGCGAGTCCCACTAAACGACCGAGCCCCGACCTCCCACATGGGAGATCGGGGCTCGATCATTTGGTAGCTACCGTAGCCTAACGGCTGTGCTCACAGCACCAGTCGTAGGCATTGCGGAAGGCCTTCATCCATGGAGTCACCTCGTGCTCACGGCGGTCAGCCTCGGGGTAGTAAGCGCACTGCCAGGGGAAGATCGCACGCTCGGGGTGAGGCATGAGAGCCAGGTGACGACCATCAGCGCTGCAGAGCCCTGCGATAGCGTCGGGCGAGCCGTTGGGGTTCGCGGGGTACGCATCATAGGCGTAGCGTGCGATGACGTGGTAGCGGTCGCTGTCGTAGGGGAGGTCGAACTTCCCTTCGCCGTGAGCTACCCACACACCGAGTGACGCACCAGCCAGATCACGGAGCATCACCGAGTGGTTCTCGGGGATCGTGAGGCTGACGAACGAGCTCTCGAACTTGTGCGAGTCGTTGTGCGCCATCTTATGCTTCAGCTCGTGCTCAGGATAGAGGAGCTCCAGCTCGGCCATCAGCTGACAGCCATTACAGATACCGAGGCTCAGCGTATCGGGGCGAGCGTAGAAGCGGTCGAGCGTAGCCTTCGCCTGCTCGTTGAAGAGGATACCTGCTGCCCAGCCCTTAGCCGAGCCGAGGACGTCAGAGTTCGAGAAGCCACCGCAGAAGACGATGAGCTGTACATCATCGAGCGTCTCACGACCCGAGATGAGGTCGGTCAGATGCACGTCCTTGACGTCGAAGCCAGCGAGATAGAGGGCATAAGCCATCTCACGCTCACCATTCGTCCCCTTGTCACGGAGGATGGCAGCACGGACAGGCGCCTTCGCCGTGCGGTCGGGATCGAGACCGAGGTCAGCGAGCTTACCCGTGAAGCCCTTAGGAGCCGTGAGGCGGAGGGGCTGATTCTTATAGCCTTCGTAGCGAGCCTTAGCCAGCTCTTCGCCGCTCTGATACTTGTCCATCAGATAAGAGGAGCGGTACCAGAGGTCGCGCTTGGCATCGATGTCGAGCGTGAGCGTGGACTTCTTGCCGTAGCTGACAGAGAGCGTGCGACCGTCGGCCGTAGGCGTGGCGATGCGAGCGAAGCCGATGCTGGCATCACGCAGTACCTCTTCGAGGACTTCGGGATGCGAGGTCTGCACGAGCACACCTGGGTTCTCGGCAAAGAGGAGCTTGACGATATCGTCCTCGGGGAAAGGCCGTGAGGTCGACCGACAGCCCACCCTTCGTAGAGGGGAAGCACATCTCCAGCAGTGCCGTGATGAGGCCACCGCCCGAGATATCGTGACCAGCCGTCAGCACACCGCGCTGGATGAGCTCCTGCACAGCGGTGAAGGCTTCGCGGAAGTACTCAGGCTCCTCGATGCGGGGCGTCTCGTCACCGAGCTGACCGAGGGCCTGCGCGAAGGCTGAGCCACCGAGCGCCAGCGGAGAGAAGCTGAAGTCGATATGATAGACAGGGTATGCGGGATTCGCGACGAGCACAGGGGAGAGGATCTTCTTCACGTCAGAGACCTCACCGATAGCGCTGATGATGACGGTGCCTGGGCTCAGGACCTTCTCGCCGTTGGGGTACTTCTGCGTCATGGAGAGCGAGTCCTTACCCGTGGGGATATTGATGCCGAGCGAGATCGCGAGGTCCGAAGCAGCCTCTACCGCGTCGTAGAGACGAGCATCTTCGCCCTCATTGCGGCAGGGCCACATCCAGTTGGCGCTGAGGGAAACGCCCTCGAGGCCGTAGGTAAGGGGTGCAAAGACAATGTTCGTCAGCGCCTCAGCGATGGCGAGCTGGCTACCAGCGACGGGGTCTACCAGCGCTGCTACGGGAGCGTGACCGATAGAGGTAGCGATACCAGCACGGCCACGGAAGTCGACTGCCATAGCACCGCAGTCGCTCAAGGGGCAGCTGGATCTCACCCTGACACTGCTGGCGAGCTACACGACCCGTGACGGAGCGGTCGACCTTGTTCGTCAGCCAGTCCTTACAAGCGACCCCCTCCTGCTGCAGCACCTCATCGAGGTAGTGCTCGACGCGAGCAGCGTCATAGCTGAGGGCGGGATAAGTCTTGTCGATATGCTTGTCGACCATATAGGTCTTGGGCGCCGAGCCGAACATATCCGACAGCGCCAGGTCAATGGGCTTATCACCACCGGCCTCTTCGAAGGTCAGGTGCATATCGTCCGTGGTGCGACCGACGACGTACATCGGAGCGCGCTCACGCTCGGCGATACGGGCGATGCGCTCTACGGCGTCGCCCTTGACCAGAAGGCCCATACGCTCCTGGCTCTCGTTGCCGATGATTTCCTTCGACGAAAGGGTCTCATCACCGATGGGGAAGGCGCTGAGGTCGAAGTGTCCACCCGTCGTCTCGACGAGCTCGGAGAGGCAGTTCAGGTGCCCCCCTGCCCCGTGGTCGTGGATGGAGATGATGGGATTGTCTTCACTCTCCGAGAGCGTGCGGATGACGTTCTCGACGCGCTTCTGCATCTCAGGGTTGGAGCGCTGTACGGCGTTGAGCTCGATAGCACCGGCATACTGCCCCGTGTTCACAGAGCTGACGGCACCACCACCCATACCGATACGGTAGTTGTCACCACCGAGCAGGACGACCTCTTCGCCAGGCTCGGGAGTGCCCTTCTGTGCATCGCTGCGGCGGGCGTAGCCGACACCACCAGCGAGCATAATGACCTTTGTCGAAGCCGTAGGTAGGTTCGTCGGCCTTGCCTTCGTGCTCGAAGGTCAGCACCGAGCCACAGATGAGTGGCTGACCGAACTTATTCCCGAAGTCGCTCGCACCATTGGATGCCTTCGTCAGGATCTGACGGGGCGTCTGGTAGAGCCAAGGGCGGGCAGCGCTGTGCTGCTCCCAGGGGCGATCGGCTGCCGTGCGGGGGTAGCTCGTCATGTAGACGGCCGTCCCAGCCAGAGGCACGCTGGCACGACCACCAGCCATACGGTCACGGATCTCACCACCGGTACCGGTAGCAGCACCGTTGAAGGGCTCGACGGTCGTGGGGAAGTTGTGCGTCTCAGCCTTGAGGCTCAGCACGCTGTCGATGGACTTACGGACAAAGAAGTCGGGCTTATCTCCCGTGGCGGGAGCAAACTGCTCGAGGTCGCTGGGGCCGTCGATGAAGGCCACATTATCCTTGTAAGCCGAGACTAAGTGATTGGGGTTAGCGGCGCTCGTGTCCTTGATCATCGAGAAGAGGCTACGCTCTTCTTCCTCCCCGTCGAGGACGAAGGTACCACCGAAGATCTTGTGACGGCAGTGCTCGCTATTGACCTGCGAGAAGCCGAAGAGCTCGCTGTCGGTGAGCGGACGCCCGAGACGCTCGCTGAGCCCCTCGAGGTAGGAGATCTCCTCATCGCTGAGAGCCAGACCGTGGGCGTCATTGTAGGCCCGCACGTCCGTGATATGCTCGATAGGCGCTGCCGTGATGTGCGTGTCGAAGACCGTAGCATCGATCCCCTCATAGAGGGCCTGCAGCATGGGGTCGAAGGACGCATCGGGCCCCGAGACCTCGCTGAACTCCTCGATACGCGTGACCGTGGGGATGTTCATATTGCGCACGATCTCCACCGCATTGGTGCTCCAGGGCGTGACGAGCTCGCGGCGCGTCCCGACGAAGAAGCCCTTGAGGGCGGGGGTATCAAGCAAAGTAGCCCCACCAAAGAGCCAGGTGAGGCGATCGAGGGCTTCGGCAGCCAAGGGCGCCGTGCTCTCCACGACATAAAGCACGGGGGGAGCTGTGCTTCCTAAAGAGAGTAATCATTCGGAGACTATAAATATTGTCGTAAGAGGGATGTGATCCTGAGGAGATCGAAGCAGAGGGGCGGGGCGCTGAGGCCTCTTCCCTATGAGCAAAGATACGGAAAAAGGCAAGGCCTCACTGCCCAGAGCCAGGGGCTCTAAGCGGTGAGGCCTTGTAGTGTGTGTCGGCGAGCATAGCTTACGACGGTGCGGTAGGCTTTAGCTCGGGATGCGGAGGGTACGCCCTGTGGAGAGCTTGGCGCGGGCGGAGATGCCGTTGGTGCGGCAGAGCTTGCTTACCGAGACGCCATACTGAGCTGCGATAGCGCGGACGGTCTCGCCCTTCTTGATGCGGTGCGTCTTGAACTGCTCTTCGTTCGACTCGCCACTCTTCTTAGGCTTGGCAGCTGCCTTAGCTACTGCGAAAGAGCGGGGCGTGCGATAGGCACCCTTGACGAAGGCGAAGACGTCATAGCGTGGGACACCTGCCTGGAAGTCGAAGAGGTCCGATGGGTCGATGGGGATACCCATGAAGCGTGCTTCGAAGTGGAGGTGGGGCCCAGTAGAGCGGCCCGTGCTACCGCCGAGACCGATGGGGTCACCAGCGCGGACGACCGTCCCTTCGCGGACGATGGAGCGGCTCATGTGGCCGTAGACCGTCTCCAGACCATTGGGGTGGCGGATGACGACGTAGTTGCCGTAGCCTCCACCTTCGTAGGACTTGATACGGACCTTCCCAGAGAAGGCTGCACGTACCGTGTCCCCGTGGCTCAGCTTGAGGTCCGTCCCGTAGTGCATACGCCCGAAGCTATGGCGATAGCCGTAGTTCGAGGTGATTTGGCGGGTGGCGATGGGCATCACGAACTCCTGCAGGTCGATGTCTTGGCGGTCGGGGATATTGACCGACATACCTGCGAAGGGGTTTACGTGACTTCCCCAGGACTCTTCGCCGTAGAGCTCGGAGGCAGGTGCCTCGAGATCTTCGTTTTGCTTTTTAGCTTTCAGATCAGCCTCGCGACGCTGCTTCTCCTTGGAGAGACGATTCTTGATCTCGAGTCGGTCGGCCAGGAGCAGGTGTTCACCAGTGGTGCTTGCCTGCTGACCGGCTGTCGTGCGTGTCTCCTTCTTTGGTGTCTGAGCCTTCCCTGAGGGGGGCGTTGCCGCCCAGGCAGGGAGTGTCGTGGCAGCCAGACACAGAGATGCGCATAACAGTCGCATTCTTTTTCTTGTCATACCAGCTTTTGATACTACATTAATGATAATACCTGGCGGGAGCGCGCCTCCCGTCGGTGTGCACGGATGCAAAGCATACACCATGCGACAAATGCAAAGATAACCAAATAGTTACAAACGCCAACACTGCACAAGCGCGCAGTATATGTGCAGTCCCCGACCTACTTTCTGCCCTTCCGAGCCTCAGGTGTTGGGTGCATTCACCTTAATAACGTGGGGCTTTTTACTCAAGGTATATCCCTCGTCACTCGCACCACCTCCGACAGCTCACGGGACCGCTTTCGTGAGGGAGTTTGCAAACTTATCCACCATTGCCGTCAAGCTGCGGAATTCAGAAAAAAAGAAGGGAATAAGTACACCTCCTCAGCATCAGCAACTTTGCAAGGAGCGGATACTAACCAATAGTGGTGGGTGGTGTGAACCTATATAGGTCAGTGAGTGAACCTATATTAGATTGTTGCTCCGCATAGGGATAAAAGTTGTGGACGAGTGGCAGATAAGTTTGGACTACGTACGTGGATCGATAATATCTACGTGCCTGGATATTTAGATTTGACGTGCCTGGTCTTTAAGACTACGTACATAGATAGAGGAAAAAGCCACTACGGGAAGGGCGCTTTTTTTCTTCACGAGAACGATGCTTTTCCCTCCGCTAGGATAAGAGGAATACTTGCGATAAGGCGAAGGGGCATGCGTATCACTTCGGAGAGGCATATCGGGGAGCTGGGCGTGCGATGCCTTAGCACTCTAAATAGAGGGCAGGACTCTGCCGCAACAGTCTCATATAGATTCGCACCACCCCATAAGGGAGGTGCACAGCTTGCACGCGGGCACAAAAAAAGTTGGCACCCGCAGATGGGTGCCAACTTCTCTATGATAATAAGGAGGGAGCGAGGCGCTATCGCTTGTGACGCTCGAAGAAGCGGCGGGCAAAGTCCTTGCAGACCATCGGCAGGCGCACGAGCTTGTCAGCGGGCAGTGAGGAGCGACAGCGCAGGTAATAGGTGCGCTCCAGCTCGGCTTCGCGGACGTGGAAGTCCAGCATCTGCTCGAGGTGGGTATTCAGCTCGGCTTCGGTCAGCGTCTTGTCGCCCTGACGTACGCGACGGCCGAGGGTTTCGGTCGAGCGCCATAGGGCGAAGCGCTTATCATCAAGTTCGTTTAGCACGGGCATCAGTGCATCGACTTCGCCAGCGGTGAGGGCGAGCTCGCGCATCAGGAAGGCACGCTTCTCAGCACGCACCTTCTCGCGCATGTCCTTGTGATGGTCGGCAGGCTTCTTCTGGGCTTGTGCTGACAGTCCACCCGTCAGGAGGAGGATGGAGCAAAGGATATAAAGGATTCGCTTCATTGTCTTCGTAGGGGTTAGCGGGTGGTAGTAAAGGAGGTATTCGTCATCGTCCCGAGGTCGGAGAGGAGCGAATTGTAATAGGAGTCATAGCCTGCTACGGCCGTCATGCGCTCACCGTAGTCGGCGTAGTAGTTGGCATACTCGTCTTCGCTACTGACCTCAGTCTGGGCCGTAGCGACGGACTTATCCTCGGCAGTCTTCGGTGCGAAGGCACGGAAGATGAGGTTCATCGCGACGAACATCGCCGCCAGATAAGCGATGGGGCGCAGGCGCATCCATAGGCTGACGCGAGGGGCTTCGGCGACTTCCTCGGGGGTCTCCTCGGGGATCTTCGCCATGATACGCTCCTCGAGGCTATCGAAGTAGCCCTCGGGGACGCTATAGTGCCCACGACTCTCGGCGGGAGTAGGTAGGTTAGTTTGCTTATTCATCTCTAAATACATGAGCCCTTATCGGGGCTTCACTCTGTGTGACAACTGGTAGGGGAAAAGGTTTATTCGCTGCGCTGAAGTTCTTCAGTTACCTTCTTCATCGCGTGGTGGTAGGAGGCCTTGAGTGCGCCCTCCGACGTGCCGGTAAGTGCGGCCATCTGGTCGTAGGGCATCTCATCGTAGTAGCGCAGGCGGAAGACCAACTGCTGCTTGGCAGGTAGGCTCAATATAGCCTTCTGCAGGCGCACCTCTGCCTCATCGGCATCGAAGTACTCGTCGGCCGTGAGGCGATCCAGCAGGTAGAGCGAGTCACCCTCCTCTGAGGGGGAGATGACGTTCTCCTCTTCGTGGCGGCGCTTCTTGAGGAAGTTCAGGGCCTCATAGAGGGCGATTCGGTAGAGCCACGTGGAGACCTTCGCCTCGCCACGGAAGCCTTCGATAGCCTCCCAGGCCTTGATGAAGACGTTCTGCACGAGGTCATCGGTGTCGTCGTGGTTGTAGACCATACGGCGTATCTGCCAGTAGATCTGCTGCGAGTAGAGGCGCACGACCGTGGTGAAGGCGCTTCGCCGGCGCTCCGGGTCAGCCAGCGCACGCTGGAGCTCCTCTTCAGTGACAAGTGGTTGGGGCATCGTCAAGATTTCTTTGACTTCAGGGTAGCAGGGGATTTCTTTGCTCGCGTCGGGCTATCGGCCGTATGGCTGGGCTGGATCGTATAGACGAGCTCGCCGTCCTTCCCGAGGCTGACGACGAAGGTCTCACCCGCATGGAGCTTCTCCTCGAGGATGTGCTCGACGCAGGGGTCCTCCACGAGCTGCTGCAGACGACGGCGCACGAGGCGGGCTCCGAGAGCGCGATGCGCCTCATCGATACCGACGAAGCGCTTGGCTTCCTCAGTGAGCGTCAGGCCATAGCCCGAGGCTGCGAGGCGCTCTACGATAGGCTTCAGCTCCAGCGAGACGATCTGCAGGAGCGACTCATCTGAGAGGCTCTCAAAGGCGACCGTACCGTCCAGACGCCCCAAGAACTCGGGGCTGAAGGTGCGCTCCAGTGCCTTGCGGACAATGCCTTCGCTACGCTCCTGCCCATTGCTGAGGCCAGAGAAGCCGACGGAGCGGGCAAAGTCCTTCGCTTCGCGCGAACCGACATTGCTCGTCATGATGATGATCGTATTGCGGAAGTCCGCCGTACGCCCCTCCGAGTCCGTCAGACGGCCATCGTCGAGGACCTGCAGGAGGAGATTATAGATATCAGGATGGGCCTTCTCGATCTCGTCGAGGAGGACCAAGCGATGGGGGCGGGTACGCACGGGCTCCGTGAGTTCGCCACCATTGCCGTAGCCGATGTAGCCAGGAGGAGGGCCGATGAGTCGGGAGACGCTATGACGCTCGGCGAACTCACTCATATCGATACGCACCAGCGCCTCTTCACTGCCGAAGACTTCCTTCGCCAGCGCCTTCGCCAGATAGGTCTTCCCTACGCCCGTCGGGCCAAGGAAGAGGAAGGAAGCGATGGGATGCTGTCCGTCACGCAGCCCGAGACGGGCACGCTGTACGGCACGGCTGACGACTACCACGGCATTATCCTGCCCGATGATGCGGCTGCGGAGCTTCGCGGGGAGCTCACGCAGGCGCTGGAGCTCGGTCTTATCCTCGATCTGCTCCACGGGGATATTGAGGCGACGAGCAAGACCCTGCAAGAGGTCGTCACGGCTGACAGTCCCCTTGCTTCGTGTACCGCTTGTCGTGCCATAGAAGTGGCGATGCAGGCGACGGCGGGTCTCGCTGGCAGCAGCATCGAGGATCTCACCGAGGGCGTAGAGCGCTGGCTCCTGCGGGAAGTAGCGCTGAGCGAGTGCCAGCAGCTCCTCGTAGGGCGTCTGATAGCTCACCGCATGGTACTCGGCGAGGAAGGCACGGCGACGCTCGAAGGCCTTACGGAGTGCCTCGCCCTCAAGGGGCTTGATGATGTACTTCGCCGTACTGAGCGAAGCGGCTTCACTGCGCTCGACAGACTGGCTGTAGGTAGCGGGAGTAGCGTGAGCGATGCACTGCATACGACGCCGTGCAAGGCCCACGAAGAGAGCCTCCAAGACTTCGCCACCCGTACGACCGAGGGGCTTCAGGAGGCTGAGGTCACCGATATAGAGGAGTACAGAGGGATCAGCCTTGAGTCGCTCAAAGAGTGACTGCAGGTACTGCTCTGCCCCACCCATCATCTGGCTCGCAGAGGCCAAGCGTAGCGGGTCAAGCTCCAGCACCGACTGGTAGCGGAAGCCCTGTGGCGTGGCACTCAGCTTATCGGCTACACTCGCACTGCCGCCCTTAGCATCCAGCTCAGCACGGCGATCCATGTGGCGAACGAGCGCCTTGATGATAGGCTCGGGGCTATTATGGAGCTCGTGCACCAAGACGACCGAGGGGTAGCTCTCACGCGAGAGTGTCTGTATGAGGTCACGCGCTTCATCATCGTAGGGCATCGGATCCACCTTACCCTCTCGGGTCGTGGGGGCGGTGCCCGTCACACGGCGACCGAAGTCAGCGTAGGGGAAGCTACCATCCTTCGGGGCTTCTTCGCCCTCGGGGAGCTTGCCGAGCATGCGGTCGACTTGCGTGCTGATACTCTCGGCGAGTGCCTGCAGGAGTTCGTCGCTGGGTGGCAGTTCGCCATCGCCACCGAGCCCAGGCCCCTTCATCTGCGCCAGATCTATGCGGATGGGGATACGGCGGACGCGGTCTTGGGACAAGACGATCGCCTGGGCCTGCGCTGAAGGTTTATCCGAGGCGGGCTGGCTTGGCTTGGGCTCTACGAGCTTTGGAGCGCTCTCCTCAGCGGTAGTCTTACTGCCCTCGAGGAGCATAGCGACACGATGGAGCTGGGGGTCGGTATGCTCGTTGATGCGGTGGGCTACGAGGTAATGCGTGAGGAGCGTCGGGGGCGAACAGAAGTATAGGCTATAAAGGAGGTGCAGCGCACTGATAGCCTGCGCCCCGAGGAGCGTGGAGATCTGCGCCGCACGCGCCAGCGTGCTATGCGCTTCGATGCTGTAGAAGACGTGTGCGGGGTCTTCCTTATCGTCCGGCTGGATATGCTCGTCCACCTCGCGCAGCACCTCCTTCACGGAGATATTACGATCCATCAGGAAGCGGATAGCGGCGCTGGTGCCTTCGCTGAGCACGCCCCACAGGAGGAGGTCATTCGTGATCTCGCCACAGCGCAGCTCCTTGGCGTGCTCGGCAGCGAGCTCGAGGGCCGCACGGAAGGTATCGGTATAGTTGTACTTGACAGGATTACGCTTCATCTCTGTGTCCGCTTAGGATTTGACTTGGATAGCATGCAGCTTGGCGTAGTGTCCGCCGAGTGCGAGGAGCTCGTCGTGCGTACCCTGCTCGACGATACGCCCGTCATCGACGACGCAGATGACGTCGGCATGGATGATCGTCGAGAGGCGGTGGGCGATGACGATGGTCGTACGGCCCTCCATGAGGTGATCCAAGGCACTCTGCACAAGGCGCTCGCTCTTGGTATCGAGGGCCGAAGTGGCTTCGTCGAGGATGAGGATCGGGGGATTCTTGTAGACGGCACGGGCGATAGAGAGGCGCTGGCGCTGGCCACCGGAGAGCTTACCCCGCGGTCCCCGATATTCGTATCGTAGCCTGCAGGCATCTCATTGATGAACTCATCGGCGTGCGCGACTTCGGCAGCCTGACGCACCTTCTCGAGGGTAGCGCCCTCGACACCGAAGGCGATGTTCTCAAAGACCGAAGCATTGAAGAGGATGGGCTCCTGATTGACGTTCCCCATGAGGCGGCGCAGATCAGCTACCGCGACCTCACGAATATCCGTACCATCGATGGTGATGCGCCCCTCGACGACGTCGTAGAAGCGGGGGATGAGGTCCACGAGCGTGCTCTTCCCCGAGCCCGAATGCCCGACGAGCGCCACGGTCTGCCCCTTGCGGATCGTGAGATCTACGTCACGTAGCACCCACTCCTCAGCATAGCGGAAGGAGACCTTCTCCAGGCGGATCGCCTCGTTGAAGACGACGGGCTTAGGCTCGGCAGGGTCTGTGATCGTGCTCTCGGCCTGGAGGATGCGGTCGACACGCTCCATCGAGCCCATACCACGGCGTATAGCATAGGCACCCTTGCTGAGGTCCTTCAGCGGGTTGATGAGGCTGTAGAAGATGACGAGATAGTAGATGAAGGTCGAGGCATCGATGCTGCTATCTCGATTGAGGATGAGCGAGCCGCCATACCACAGCACGATAGCGATGGTCGCTGTACCGAGCAGCTCACTCACGGGGTGCGCGAGGAGCTGACGGCGATTCACACCGATGACCGTCTGGCGGTACTCCTCGTTGGAGTCACGGAAGCGCTTGTCGACGAACTCCTCCGCGGTGAAGGCCTTGACGATACGCAGCCCGCCGAGTGTCTCCTCGACCTGACTGATGAGCTGCCCCCACTGGTTCTGCGCCTCGAGGCTGGTGCGCTTGAGCGACTTCCCTACGCGTCCCATGACGAAGCCTGCGATGGGCAGGACGAGGAAGACGAAGAGGGTGAGCTGCCAGCTGATGACGAGCATCGAGCCGAGGTAGACGAAGATGAGGATGGGGTTCTTCAGAAGGAGGTCGAGCGAACTCATCACGGAGTTCTCCACCTCCCCGACGTCACCCGTGATACGGGCCAGCACGTCACCCTTGCGCTCTTCGCTGAAGAAGCCCAGCGGCAGGGCAAGGATCTTTGCATTGAGCTGATTGCGCAGGTCACGGACGACCCCCGTACGGATAGGCACGAGGAAGAAGCCCCCGAGGTAGGTAGCACCGACCTTCAGGAGCGTCATCAGCACCAGATAGATACCGAGGATGATGAGCGTGTAGGAGGCTCCCTCGGTCTCGATAAGCTGAGAGACGAAGTAGCCGAAGTTATTCGTCACCACCTCCTTCATCTGCGACCAACCCGCTTGGGTGGTGAGGTCAAGCGAGCTGAAGGGGATATAAGTCGTCACCCGCTCCTCGATCTGGAAGAGGATATTGAGGATGGGCATCACGAGGGCGAAGGCCACCAGATTGAGCAGAGCGCTCAGGATGTTGAAGAGCACCGCAAGGCTCAAGTACCCCTTATAATAAGGAGCGATGAAGCGGCGGATCAACATGAATATATCTTTCATCTATGCATCTTAGAGCTCACGCACCGAGGGCTTTTACTGGGCTTAGCTTCGGCACGGAGGCTACTTATCCAAATGTAATAATCTTATCAAAGATACGACAATGCCGCGGCTTCCTCCCGAGCCGCCGTATTCGCTGTGCCGCCAAGGCAATACCAACACCCACTCTCCCTCTGCAATTAGATACACTTCACCCCCCTATAGCAAGCATAGCAATAGGGGGGTGAAGCACTATTTAGGAGTGAATAATCAGCTCTTACGAATGAGGAGATTTGCCAAAGAAACCCAGCTCTTTGCACCAGTAGAAACTATAGGGTTAAGCCCCCAGAAGCGCAAATTACCTGTATCTTCCTGCTCCGTTCGCAGCACAAAGTCTCGGCACAGATACTTCGAGGACTTAAGGCTTTGGAAAGTCCATAGCCCAGTTTCCTGCATACGCGCATACCACCTGGTCATTGAACGGCCTTCCTCCTCAAAGAGCTGGTAAGCACCAGTGCCAATATATACGAAGACCTGCTGACTCTCATAGCGAGGCAACATAACATTCAGATAGGTCGACTGGTAAGGGATCATCTCATAGGTCTCGGGGTTAGATAAGACATACATCGTACTCCCCAGTTTGCTGGGTCGCACCAAGTCTAAGATCCCAGAGAAGTACTTTACCTTCAGCGGAATATCTGAGATAAGCGAGGGGATCGATGGATTCCCTTCTTCAAGCTCTAAGAACGTCGTGTGCGCATTGGCATTGATCTGCTCTTGGAAGAGACGCTGATCATACCGCCCCACCGTATGATCTGGATCTATGACCGAGCTGAGGTTTGGCTCGTACTTACTGCCAGACTGTAGATAGGTTACCCCCAACTGCGAATAGTTGTTGCTCACCTTCTTCTGGAGCTCAGGAAATAGGGGCATTCCTCCTACCCAAAGCGCACCATGAATAGCCATGACTTCACTCTCAGTGAATAGTGATGAGTTAGCAGCCACGGCCAAGTCTTGAGAGGCACCGGTGGAATATGAAGTCACGACATGCGTCCCATATTTCTCCACCAGTTCAGCTGCCGAAAGCACTTTAAGATCTCTCACGAAACGCTTACTTAGATAGAACTCATAGTCCATCGGATCTGCTACTTCATATCGCTCGTAGAGATATTTATATCCCGTGGTATAGCGATAGACATATCGCTGCAGGCTCCCTATAGAGTATCTTCTATTGCCATAAGAGCAAGTCTCCTTCTCATAGCCCGTACCTACCGCTACGACCATTGAGTCACTGAATGGCTTATCCACGGAGGACTGATAAGTCCGCTTAAAGGAGCGGTCCTCAGGCTGGACACTAAGCTCGGTATGCCGTGGCACACGAAGCGTAGGGAGTAATAGCCCGACCAAAAGGAGACCAGGGATCATTAGAAGCGATGCGCTTCTCATCCAAGACACTCCACCGCGTGAAGCCCCCAGCATCATTAGCCGTATGCTCTACAAGGTTGAAGCACTGCCCCAGATAGCGCTCTGCTGGCAAGGTCTTAGGCTCTACCCCACGGAGGCGCATGAAAGGTGGGGTAAGTACCCTCGGATGCGATCTTCCGATCTGGTGATGGACGATCTGGATCATCCTTCTCCTTACAGGAGCTAATGCCGAGAGTCATCAAGGCAACCAAAGCCAAATAGGAGGAGTTCCTTAGTGCTTTCATCTCTATGAAATGGGGGGACTTAATATATATGTATTGGATATGCGAGGCCGCTCCTCATAGGGGAAGGCATAACTCTACTTTTCTCGACGCAAATATAGTACATACTTGAATACATCGGAGCATAGTACCTACGGCTTCCCCTAAAGCGGATCATGGGCTATCCACAGCACGAGACTATGGCGGAGAAACGGCTACTCGCAGGGGGAGAAAGCGACGGGGCCACTACCGAAGGATATCGGTAGTGGCCCCGTAAAGAGGTATTCAGCGAAGCGCCGAATTACTTAGCGTTCTTAGCGAGGATCTCCTTGACCGTGTCGATCTCGAGCGAGTGAGCAGCACCCGACTGACCGATCGTACCGCTCATATAAGCAGCCTGCGTGTCTTCGCTGATGAGGCCTGACTCGATGAAGCTCTTGATACCTGCAGCCAGACGTGAGCCTGGGCAAGCAGCGTCTTCAGCGTAGTGAGCCGTCACACCGTAGCTGAGAGCCAGCTGACGAGCCAGAGTAGGATCGTAGCAGACAGCGCAGACGGGGACCGTAGCACGGAAGGAAGAGAGGTAGCGAGCCGTACGACCGGTGAAGCTATCGGTGATGATAGCCTGCGTGTCGATCTGCTCGACGCTACGTACAGCCTGCTTAGAGAGGAAGGCCGTCGTGGTGCTCACTTCCTTAGAGTAAGGCACTTCGTCGTTGTATTCGCGCTCGAGGGTCTTCTCAGCCTCACGGATGATGCTTGCCATCGTCTGGACAGCCTCGAGAGGGTACTTACCGTTAGCCGTCTCACCAGAGAGCATGACAGCGTCGGTGCGGTAGTAGACAGCGTTAGCGATGTCGCTGACCTCTGCACGCGTAGGCAGGGGGTTGTCGATCATCGTGTGGAGCATCTGCGTAGCGACGATGACGGGCTTCTTAGCAGCGATACACTTCTTGATGATCATACGCTGGATGGAGGGGACCTTCTCTGCGGGGACTTCGATAGCGAGGTCACCACGAGCGATCATGATACCATAGCAAGAGTCGATGATCTCGTCGATGTTGTCGACACCTTCCTGGTTCTCGATCTTAGCGATGATCTTGATGTCGCTCTTGTGCTCGTCGAGGATCGTCTGGATCTCCTCGATGTCCTTCTTGTTACGGACGAAAGAGTGAGCGATGAACTCGATCTTCTGGGGGATAGAGTGCAGGATGTTGCCACGGTCCTTCTCGGTGAGTGAGGGCAGGTCGATGCGTACGCCAGGGACGTTGACGCTCTTGCGGCTACCGAGCTTACCGTTGTTCTGACAGACCGTGAAGAGCTTGTCGCCTTCCTTCTTCTCTACGTCAAAGGCAAGAGCACCGTCGTCGAGGAGGATGCGAGCACCTACGGGTACGTCGTGGACGAAGTTCACGTAGTTCACGTTGATGACTTCGTTGTTGGTCTTGGCTTCGGGGTTAGCCTGGAAGATGACCTTGTCACCAGCGTGGAATTCGCGCTTGACTTCTGCGTCACCTTCGAGGACCGTCGTGCGGACTTCGGGGCCCTTCGTGTCCAGGAGGACAGCGACGCTGGGCGATACAGCACGCGTATTGTTGATGACCTGGGTGATACCCTCCTTCGTCATGTGGGCGGTGTTCATACGTACGACGTTCACGCCAGCTTCGACGAGCGGACGGATGAATTCTACGTCGCAGCGCAGATCCGAGATAGTAGCTACAATCTTAGTTTTCTTCATAATGCTTAATTGGGGTAATTTATTCGTGGGTCGGTAGAGGTAAGCCCCCACACACGGCTTCGATGGCTAAGCGGTATCCATCGAGACCGAAGCCCGAGATCGTCCCTCGGCAGGCCTCTGCGATGAGGGAGCGCTGGCGGATAGGCTCACGCTTATAGATATTGGATATATGGACTTCGATAGTGGGGGGAGTGATAGCCCGGAGGGCATCGGCCAAGGCCAAGGAGGTATGGGTATAGGCACCGGCATTGAGGATGATGGCGTCAGCACCGGCATCGTGCAGCTCATAGAGCCTGTCAAGGAGCGCCCCCTCATGGTTCGACTGGAAATAGGTCAGACGAAGCTGGTGATCATAGCGCTGGTGCAGCTGCTCCAGGCAAGTGTCCATCGACATCGTGCCGTAGATGCTGGGCTCACGCTGGCCGATCCGAGCAAGGTTCGGCCCGTTAATGATCTCTATCCACATTCGTTATTTCGGGGGTATTCCTATTGTCTTCTTACCTTTGCAAAGATAAATTAAAATTCTCACTTTTTGAATGCTCCCTGACGATATACGCACGCAGTTCCTCTCGCACCTCCGCTTCGAGCTTGGCCTCTCAGAGAATACGTGTGAGGCTTACCTCAGCGACGTCGATAAGCTCCTCAGCTACATGGACGTCGAAGGGCCTCAGCATCGAAGCCATCGACTATCCACGACTGCAGCACTTCATCGCCACGCTCCACGATCTGGGCATCGGCCCGACGTCGATCTCGCGCATCATCTCGGGTATCCGCTCCTTCGGGCGCTATCTCCTCCTCGAGGGCTATGTAGATAGCGACCCCACGGCACTCCTCGAGGTGCCACGCAAGGGGCGCTATCTCCCGACCGTGCTGACGACCGCCGAGGTCGACCGCATCATCGAGGCCGCAGGGAGCAAGGGCGGTGTCGAGGGCCAGCGCAATCGTGCCATCATCGAGGTGCTCTTCAGCTGCGGCCTGCGTGTGAGCGAGCTGTGTCACCTGACCTTCCCCGACCTCTTCCTCGACGAGGGCTATCTGCGCGTACAGGGCAAGGGGAGCAAGCAGCGCCTCGTCCCGCTGAGTGACTCCGCCATCGCCGAGGTCACCCGCTACCTCCGTGATCCCGACCGTGCCACCCCGAAGCGCGGACAAGAGGACTATGTCTTCCTCAGCCGCCGTGGGCAAGCCATCTCCCGCATCACGGTCTTCGTCATGGTGCGCGAAGCCGCCGAGATGGCGGGCGTGGACAAGAAGATCAGCCCCCACACCTTCCGTCACAGCTTCGCCACTGCGCTCCTCGAGGGCGGTGCGAACCTCCAAGCCATTCAGCTCCTCCTCGGTCACGAGGATGTAGCGACGACGGAGATCTACACCCACATCGACCGCACCAAGCTCCGCGAGCAGGTCGAGCGCTATCACCCCCGCAATCGCAGAGCGAGGTCGTAGCCGACCCTATCGCCCCGACATACGAATAGCCAAGAGGCTGGAGAGCATCAGCTCTCCAGCCTCTTGGCGTGTATATGATTGGGTGAAGGCTATTCCCTCACGATCGTGACGTATAGATACTTGATGAGGTCCTTCACGCGGAAGCGCCCTACCCGCTCGGCTCCCCAAGTAAAGTAGGTGAACGATACACGCTCCCCGTCTTCTGACCATACCGCCGTCCCGGGCTTGATGACGATCCAATGAAGGCGGGCGATGCGGTTGCCCTTGGAGTCCGCCTTGATCAGCTTCGAGTCAATGAGCAGAAACGATCGGGTCGGCTTCCTCAGCGCTTCGATGATCGCTCTGCGATGCGCTCTCTCAGAGCCCCAGCCCACGAAGCTCAACCTCTGTACAAAGCGCTCGTGCGGGTAGATGCTCCTCAGCCAATACAGCATATCCTTCGGCGGGCTAAATAGCGCTAACGGCCCAGCCTTACCATCCACACCGAAGAGCATATTCCGCCCCTCTCGCATCGCGCCTAAGAACATCCAGTCGATGCCCGAGATCCCTTCACGGGAACTCCCTCGCAGTCCCTTGCTTGCCTGCAGATAGAGGTCACCGACAGCACATATCCCCGTCTCGTAGAGGGAGAGCATAGCGGATATATAAGCCACAGGATCCGTGAGCATCAGATCGTAGGCAATAGCCGCAGGGCCGCAAAGCTCAGTAATCCCTTGATTGGGGAGGGGATAGGACAAGGTAGTCCCAGCGTATGGGTAGGACCGCAAGCGATCCGCCTCCTCTCGGGACTTTTCTTGCCGACAAAAGCGTGCCTGCATCTCCAGCTTCACCTGCTCACGGCTATAGCACTCCCAGACGCGCGGGGAGGGCTCTGGGCTCTCAGCCAAGTACGCCAGGACCTTCCGCCCTACCACAAGGGCATCAAGGGGCTCTGGAGATGGATCTGTCGGCTTCATTGTATTCATAGGACGCTCATCATACGACCTTGTATCATCGCCCAGGTGCGGTAGGCACCCCAGGCGAATAAATATCGACCGCAAACATAGCGATATTATCCGTAGCCTACCATCAGCATTGACTTCTACGACGACGCTGTCCGTTCTTGCGGTCGATCGACTTGAGACCAGCACAGGACTTCTTGCCATAGAGCCGAAGAAAAGGCGTCCACTACTATGCCTAATCCTCCGTCCACGTACGTGGTCATAAAGTCTATGCACGTAAATCCTATGATCCACGTACGTAGATTTAACGACCACGTACGTGGACAAAGCTTTCTCCGCAGTGGAGCGCAGTTTTCCACGAGGTGCGTGGGAAGTTTTCCTTCGCTCATTGGGAGAAATCCGAATAGTCAAGCAAAGCCGCTTGCACTACGGGAGTAAAGCGACATCGCCCCCACAGATTCGGCGGAATCTGTGGGGGCGATGCTTGATTCTTTGCTTCGGGGAGAAGCTGGAGGCGCTTACTCGGCTTCGGGCGTATAGCCTTCGGCAGGGCGCACGGGCTTCCCGATGAGGGTCGCTGCCGTGGCGGACTCGATGCGTACATCCACGTACTGACCGACGCGGTAGCCTTGCTTGTCGAAGACGACGACCTTATTCTGCTGGCTACGGCCGAAGAGCTGTTCGCGGGAGCGCTTGCTGAAGCCCTCGATGAGGACCTCGAAGGTCTTCCCCACGTCACGCAGGTTGCTCTCGAGCGAGAGCTGGGTCTGCAGCTCGATCATCTCGTTGAGGCGGCGGATCTTCTCTTCCTCGGGGATGTTGTCGATGAGGTACTTGGCGGCATACGTCCCGGGGCGCTCGGAGTACTTGAAGAGGAAGGCATTGTCATAGACCACCTCACGCATGAGGCTCAGCGTATCCTGGAAGTCCTCCTCGCTCTCGTCGTGGAAGCCGCAGAAGATATCCGACGTGATGGCACAGTCGGGCATAGCACGGCGGATAGCCGCGACACGCTCGAGGTACCACTCACGGGTGTAGTTGCGCTTCATGAGCTTGAGGATGCGGTCGTTGCCCGACTGTGCTGGCAGGTGGATATGCTTGCAGATATTCGGGTACTTCGCCATCACAGCGATGGCCTTGTCGTCCATATCCTTGGGGTGAGGCGAGGTGAAGCGGATACGGATCTTAGGCACAGCGAGGGCGACCTGCTCGAGGAGGTCACCGAAGTCATACGTGCGGTCCCCATCCACAAAGCGGTAGGAATTCACATTCTGCCCGAGCAGCGTGATCTCACGATAGCCCTTGGCCTCGAGGTCCTTCACCTCACGGATGATGCTCTCCAGCTCACGGCTACGCTCGCGACCACGGGTGTAGGGGACGATGCAGTAGGAGCAGAAGTTATTGCACCCACGCATGATGGAGACGAAGCCCGAGAGGTTGAGCCCGCCGATCTTCAGCGGGAGGACATCCTTGTAGGTCTCGGTGGTGGAGAGCTGTACGTTGATCGCCTTCTCCCCGCGCTCGACAGCGCCGACGAGATTCGGCAGGTCGAGGTAGCTATCGGGGCCGACGACGAGGTCGACGTGGTGCTTCTCGATCAGCTCCCCCTTAGCACGCTCCGCCATACAGCCGAGGACGCCGATGATGATACGGCGGCGCTTCTTGCGGCGGATGGAGTGATAGTAAGCGATGCGGTTGAGGACTTTCTGCTCGGCATTGTCGCGCACAGAGCAGGTATTGAGGAAGATAGCATCGGCCAACTCAGGGTCTTCGGTCAGGTGAAAGCCGTCCATCTGCATGATGGATGCGACGACTTCGCTGTCGGCGACATTCATCTGGCAGCCATAGGTCTCTATATAGACGCGGCGGGCGGTGGCGGTCGAAGGCTGAGCGCTCTGGGCGGGCTCGATCTTGGTCATGAACTATATGAATTGCTTAAGTGACGGTGGGAGGTGCATAGACCTTCTTAAGAAGGGGCTTCTCCCGCAGTTGGAGATAATATATTTATCTGTATATTTGCAATGAAAATGTAAGATTTTTCATAGTTAAGGTTTTGGTTAATAGGTTGGAGCTGGCTGGGAAGTCAGCTCCGCTTTTTTATACCCATACCAAGACCTTCTACGATCTTCATCCCATGCTATATATCAAGGGGCATCGCCGATACGCAGGAAGTGATAGCCCTCACTCTGGAGCCAGCGCACGGCTTCGGGCATCGCTACGCGCATATTCTTCTCCGCCTTGAGCGAGTCGTGGAAGACGATGATCGAGCCGTTGCGCGCATAGCGCTTCACGTAGCCGACGATGGTCTCCGGGCTGAGCTCGGCATTGTAGTCGCGCGTCACGACATCCCACATCACGATCTCGAAGCTATGACTAAGCTCTCGATTCTGCGAGAAGCGCAGGTGCCCGTGCGGCGGACGGAAGTAGCGTGAGTGGATGAGCTCATGCGCATCATACACGTCGCGCATGTACTCCTTCGTCGAGTGGAAGATACCCTGGATATGATGGTAGGTGTGATTGCCTACCGTGTGACCACGGCGACGTATCTCCTCGAAGAGCTCGGGGTAGCGTCGCACATTGTCCGCCACGCAGAAGAACGTGGCCTTGATCCCTAACTCATCGAGCTGATCCAATACCCAAGGCGTGACCTCGGGTATCGGACCATCATCGAAGGTAAGGTAGATACTCTTGCCCTTGAGCGCGGGGATACGCCAGCGCGCTCCAGGCACGAGCATGCGGTACCACATAGGTACCCGACAGAGGATGCGCTCGATCATCTTCGGGAGAGCGGACTACTGGGCTACCCCAAGGCGGCGGAGCAGCGCTGCGATCTCCAGCTCATAGCGGGAGAGCGCCTGCGAGTTGTAGTCCTTAGCGAAGTCGAGAGCGTAAGAGATAGCCGTATAAGCCTCCTGCAGCTCACCGTGGCGTGAGACCTCCTCGAGCTTCTCAGCAGGGAGCTGTACTGCCCAGGTCAGCGTGCTCAGCGCACGGCGGGCGATAGCCTGCAGCACGTGGTCAGCCTCAGCACGCATATCGGCACGATAGAGGGCATCAGCGAAGTAGAGTGCGCTCGTCTCATAGGGGACGTTCTCCTCGAGGATGACGGAGAGACACTTCTTCAGTATGGCCTGTGCCTTCTGCTTATCGCCACGCTCGAGATAACCATTAGCCAGAGGCGTGAAGATCTGATTGCGCAGGGTCGATACGATGCCACGGGCGTTCTCATCGAAGTACGTACCAGGGCGATCAGCACCGCACCAGCGGAACTTCGTCATCACCGTCTCGTACATACGATCCAGATTGCCGATGCCGTAGTCGATAGCACGGCCCGTGCTGTCGACACGTGGAGCGAGCGGGAGGAGCTGCGAAGCCATACCCGTCTGCACCATGCTGGCGGTCATTCCGTTGAAGGCATTGCGGGGCGAGGTGATCGCCCAGTAGATAGGGACGCTCCCACTTGTTGCCCGCGATGAGGTCGAGGACACTGAGGGCCACCGATATCGAGGAACTGACGACCGTGCAGGCTCAGTGAGAAGTCGGGAGTGATATGCCCCGTGAGTGCGGGGAAGCTCTTCGCGATGCGCTGAGCGACAGCAGCCGAGTCGACGGCGACGTAGAGGTCGGGCGAGGGCAGCATAGCAGGCGAACCAGGGCCATGACCCTGCAGTGCCTTATAAGCCTCCTCGACGCTCAGGCGCTCACCGCCATTGGGACTGACGAGAGCGTAGTTGTTGTAGTAATAATAGGACTTGGGCAGGAGACCGATGGGCAGAGGCTTGCCTTCGTAGGCCTGCTTCTTCATCTGGTCGATGTACCAGTCACCCGAGAGATAGGAGAGGTTGACGGTGCGGACGTCCGTGCGGATGCCCTCGACTTCCTGTGCGTACCAGAGGGGGAAGGTATCGTTGTCGCCGTAGCAGAAGAGGATGGCATTCGGCTCACAGCTCTCGAGGTAGTTGCGGCCCATGTCGCTGGCGACGGTACGACCCGAGCGGTCGTGGTCGTCCCAGTTCTGCCCTGCCATCTGTATGGGGATGAGCAGGAGCACCAGCGAAGCGACACCCGCAGCAGCCGTAGAGATGGTGACAGGCGCGTCCTCATCACTGGTCTTCTTCGCAGGCTGCTTGGAGAGATAGCGGCTGGCGGTCGTAGCGATAGCAGCCACACCGAAGCCCACCCAGATAGCGAAGGCGTAGAACGATCCCACATAAGCGTAGTCACGCTCACGGGGCTGACCAGGATACTGGTTGAGGTAAAGCACGATGGCGATACCCGTCATGAAGAAGAGCATAAAGGTCACCCAGAAGCTCTCCACACCACGACGCCCGCGACCGATCTGGAAGAAGAGGCCGATGAGCCCGAGGATCAGCGGGAGTGCGTAGTAGACATTGTGCCCCTTTATTGGCCGTCATGTCCTCGGGGTGCGTATCGCTATCCCCGTAGAAGAAGCTATCGACGAAGGGAATACCCGTAGCAGCGCCACCACGCAGGAGGCCGCCGTCACCCTGAAGGTCATTCTGGCGTCCGGCGAAGTTCCACATGAAAGTAGCGCCAGTACATGTAGGTCAGCTGATAGTTGAAGAAGTAGGTGAGGTTGTCCCCGAAGGTAGGCTGCGACATATCATCGGCAGCACGCCCCATCCACGTATTGTACATCTGCGCGTGACCACGGTCATAGACACGGGGGAAGAGCATCATGCTCGAGCCCTCATAGACGGGCTCATCCTTGGGAGCACGTGCTACATAGCGGTCGGGGTCAGAAGGCTGAGCCTTATCGACACGGCCGTAGGTAGGCTCACCTTCGTCGAACTCAGGACGGCCGTCGGCGCCGTACTTATAGGGCGACGCGAAGGTAGGGCCGTAGAAGAGCGGTGCCGAGCCATACTGCTCACGCGCCAGATAGTAGCGGAGCGAGAAGGCATCAGCAGGCGCATTCTCATTCATCGGAGGGTCAGCCACCGCACGCACGAGGATCACCCCGTAGGAGGAGAAGCCCATAGCGATAGCCACGAGCGACATCTGTACCGTCTGGACGGCACGTGCGCAAGACCCCTTATATAGGTAGAAGAAGGCAATGATACCAGCCGCCAGTGCGAGGGCGACGATACCATTCCCGATGAGGGGGATCCCCATCAAGATCAGCGACAGAGCGATAGAGATACGGAAGCGATGTGAGCCGAGGAGCTTGGGATCCTGCACCGCACGGTCGGCTTCGTAGACGCCCCAGATAAGGACGGCGACGAGTACCGCGAGGTAGATATACAGCCCTTGGTTGTAGCTGAGACCGCAGGTATTGACGAAGAACATATCCCACTTCCCTGCGAGCTTAGGCACACCCTGCACGACCCCGTACATCATCAGCCCGACGAGGGCGAAGGAGCCGAGGAGCGCCAGAGCACTACCCTTGAGCGTGGGTGTCGTGGCACGGCGGTAGTAGTAGACCAGCGCCATGGCGGGCAGACAGAGCAGGTTCAGCAGGTGCACCCCGATACTGAGGCCCATCAGATAGGCGATCAGCACCAGCCAGCGGTCCGAGCGCTCGTACTCGCTGCGCTCCTCCCACTTGAAGATCAGCCAGAAGACCACCGCTGTGAAGAGCGAGCTGAAGGCATACACCTCCGCCTCGACAGCACTGAACCAGAAGGAGTCGGAGAACGTGTACACCAAGCTACCCACCAGACCAGAGCCGAGGATAGCGATAGCCTGCCCCATCGTCATCACCTCACCAGTGGGCTCAAAGCCCTGCTTGCCGAGATGCGCACGAGGCGTCAGCACACGGCGTACCATATGGGTGATGGTCCAGAAGAGGAAGAGGATCGTGAGGCCGCTCAGCACGGCACTCGTGGCATTGGTCATCAGTGCCGCACGCTCAGGGCTACCGCCCAGATGCGAGATCACATTATAGACCAGCATGTAGAAGGGCGCGCCAGGAGGGTGCCCGATCTCGAGCTTGTAGTCACAAGCGATGAACTCCGCACAGTCCCACAGGCTCGCTGAGGGGCCGATCGTGAGCAGATAGGTGAGCGTAGCGACTGCGAAGATCGCCCAGCCCACGAGGTTATTTGCTCGGTTAAATTGCTTCCAATTCATGTATATCTCTATTAGATGTGCGACCCGCCACGAAGGGTCAGGACACACTACAATGCCTACAAAGATAGCTATATAGGCTGATACCTGCCGTGCTGCGCGACGGCCCTATACAGCGAGAGCGGGTACTACTATGACGTAGCACTCCATTTGAGATTCGCCCCATGGGAGCATTGGTATCAAAGATTTACAAGCGCTCCCATCGCTCAAGTCTCCAAGTCCGATCGATGAGTTTGTACTGAGCGGACAATGTGGTCTCTGCATCGATAGCCCAGCGTAAGTCCTGCACCTTGACACCGTCAGCCTCTGTGAACGTCTTGAGACTGGGTGGACCAAACTGCTGGATCGTCTGCTCATACGTGTAGTCTCGATGACAGACAGCCTCAGATGACCATCCTCATCAGGCAGCCATAGATGCTCGATCAAGAACGCCTCCATATCTACGATCACCTCCTCTAAGACGGGAGACAAGGCGGGTAACTTACCCTTATATCCCCTGACCTTATCACAGAAGAAGGGGAAGAAGTATCGCCCCATGATCAACCGCTGCATCGTCTTATTCTGCTTGTAGGGAAGAAAGTCCTCCTCTGGCATCATCAAGTCAAGCTCCAGAATACGATCTTCCTTATCGAAGCGCACTCTGGAGCGGATGCCACTCAAGGTATCCAATACTCTAAAGCAGAAGCCAAAATCAAAATCCAGCTGAGGATACTTGGCATTCAACACCGAGGTGAAAGCCTCCTGTTCATCAGCAATATCACTAACCATCAAGAATCCAGGGGAGTCTGATGTAATTCTCACTTCGCTCATCGGCCCAATCTTTAACGACCTTATTTTTTGCTGCAGACACTCCACAGTACCTACGCTTATACAGCGAGAGCGGGTACTACTGAGATGTAGTACCCGCTCTCTTGGTGACCCCGGTGAGGCTCGAACTCACGACCCAGTGATTAAGAGTCACTTGCTCTACCAACTGAGCTACAGAGTCATTTTCCTTTGTTCGGCTCACCACCTTGGTGCGTGGGAGCGTTTTCAGAACGGGTGCAAAGGTAGTGCAAACATTTGAATTACACAAAACACCAGCCGCAAACTCGTCAAAAATCTCGACATACTTCCTCCCTCGCCCAAGCCCCTAGACCACCCCGAAAGGCAGTGAATACCACGACATCCCTGACAGACCTCTCCAAAGTGACACACAAGCCCATTCGCCTTATCGCAAGTATTCCTCTTATTCAACGGAAGGAAAAGTTTCCTTCTCGTGAAGAAAAAAGCGCCTTCACGTAGTGGTCTTCCTCTGTCTACGCACGTAGTCTTAAAGACCAGGCACGTCAATCCAAATATCCACGTACGTAGATATTAGAGCCACGTACGTAGTCCAAACTTATCTGCCACTCGTCCGCAACTTTTCACCCTATGCGGAGCAATAACTAATAGAGGTCACTTCACAATGCTATATAGCTTGCTGCGCCATCCTATATAGCTCTACCCACGCACTCATATAGATTCACACGACCCTCCCCCACACATCGTCACAGCCCTCCCCCAATGATGGAGAAAAAGTAAGCCCCACGGCAGGTCACTTAAGTGACGAGCCGTGGGGCAGATACTTAATATATGGGGTGTAGGCTTACTCGCGCCAGTAGCGACGCTGGATGCGCGTCGAGAGGGTCGTGAGGATCTCGTAGGGGATCGTGTCGCAGGCTTCGGCAAGCACCGTGATGGGCGCTCTTCGCCACCGAAGATAAGGACTTCGTCCCCCACCCGCGCCTCGGGCACGTCAGTGATATCGATCATACAGGCATCCATACAGACATTGCCGATGGTCGGGCACAGGCGGCCGTGCAGGAGCACCGAATAGGCGCCACGGCTCAGACGGCGTGAGAAGCCGTCGGCATAACCGATAGGGATGACCGCGATGCGTGAGGGGCGGGAGGTGATGCCACGACAGCCATAGCCGATAGCTTCGCCTGCGGGGAGCTCACGGATCTGCAGGAGGACGGTCGTCAGACGAGCGATAGGCTCTACCCCAGGGCGCCCCGTAGCACTCACCCCATAGAGGCCGATGCCTAGGCGTGCCATATCAAGCGCGTATTCGGGGAAGCGCTCGATACCTGCCGTATTCAGCAGTGACGCTTCGGCTGATAGCCGAGGGCAGCCGTCAAGGCTTCGGTAGCGGCGATGAAGGTCTTCGCCTGACGCTCGGTGAAGTCACGCTTGTCGGGCTCGTCGGCTGCAGCCAGATGCGAGAAGACCGAGCTGACACGCAGCTCGGGATGCTCACGGAGATAAGCTCCTACCGCAGGGAGGTCAGCAGGCGCAAAGCCCAAGCGGTGCATGCCGCTATCGACCTTGAGATGGATAGGGAAGGCGGTGATACCTGCGATACGCGCACGTTCGCACAGCCCCTCGAGGAGCTCCATGCTATAGACCTCGGGCTCGAGGCGGTGCGAGAAGAGGGTATCTGCCACCGACAGCTCGGGGTTCATGATCATGATGTGCGTGCGGATGCCCTTGTCACGCAGCTCACGCCCTTCGTCCGCCACAGCTACGGCGAGGTAGTCGACGCGGTGCTCCTGGAGCGTACGCGCCAGCTCGAAGGCGCCCGTCCCGTAGCCATCGGCCTTGATCATACAGATGAGCGGATGCTCGGGCGGCAGGAGCGAGCGGTAGTGATTGAGGTTGTGCACGACAGCGCTGAGGTCGATATCCAGCACCGTCTGGTGCTCACGGGAGGAGAGACGGCGGTAGACTTGGTCGAGGGCAAAGCGGCGTGCGCCCTTGATGAGGATGCAGGAGTCGTGCAGGCGCGACAGGAGGGGCGAAGCTAAAAGCTCGCTCGTCGTCGCGAAGAAGTGCGTATGCCCAGCGTCAAAGAGCCCCGCCGAAGCCGTGAGATGCTCACCGACAGCGAAGACTTCGTCCACGCCATAGCTCTTGATGAGGCCTGCGACCTCCGTATAGAGGTCGGCATCACTGCGTCCGCTCCCCTCGATATCGGAGAGCAGGAGCACGGGGCGAGCGCCCGTAGCCGAAGCCCGACGACGCAGGAAGTCCAGCGCGATAGAGAGTGACTGCAGGTCGCAGCTGTAGGCATCATCGATGAGGGTATTGCCCTGCAGGCCGTCCTTGACCTCCAGACGCATCGAGATGCTGGTGAGGGCGCGCCACGCTTCGGGCACTGCGAGGAGCTGAGGGGCGAGGGCCGCCACGAGGGTCAGACAGCAGGCGATATCCTCGAGATAGGCCGCATCGGTGAAGGGGACGGTCAGCGGATATTCTTCGCCAGCCACCACGCAGACGAGCGCTGTCGTGGTGCTCGTCGTCTCGGTCGTGCGGACGTAGACCGTGGCGGCAGGGTCCTTATGACTCCAGGTGTAGTGGGACTTCGTGGGGAAGCGCTCACGCATCGCCTCAGCGACCAAGGGCGTGTCGAGGCTGTAGAAGAGCGAGGTGGAGCGCTCGAAGAGGCGGAGCTTCTCCTCCAGCTTCTCCTCCAGCGAGCCGAAGCCCTCCTGATGTGCGCTACCGAGCGAGGTGAAGACACCGAGCTGAGGCGCGATGACTTCCTCCAGCGCAGCCATCTCACCGGGGCGGGAGATCCCCGCTTCGATGAGGGCGACTTCGTCCGTAGCCGTGATACTCAGCACGGAGAGCGGTACGCCGATCTGCGAATTGTAGCTGCGGGGGGAGCGCATCGTATGGAAGCAGGGCGAGAGGAGCTGATAGAGCAGTTCCTTGACGACGGTCTTCCCGTTGCTCCCCGTGATACCGATGGTATGGAGCTGGGGGAAGCGCTCGCGGTGCGTGCGTGCCAGCGCCTGCAGTGCCGTGATAGAGGAGGTGACGACATACCAGTTGCACCCGCTGTACTTCGCCTCCGTCTCGCTCGAGAGCTGCTCGACGACGAAGCTCCTTACCCCACGCTCATAGAGCGACTCGATATAGCGGTGCCCGTCACCCGACTCCGTGCGGATGGCGAAGAAAAGCGTCTCCTCGGGCGTGAGGAGCGAGCGGCTATCGGTGAGTATATGGCTCACAGCTCGGTCGTGCGACAGATGCGGCGTGACCGCAAAGGCCGTAGCGAGGGTGGCGGGAGAGAAGGATGGTGAAACTAATCTATCCATGAGGGTAAGTCGTGAAGCTGAGCGGAGGGGTACTGCGAGCGGAAGGCTGCGACGCGCTCACGGAGAGCGGCGAGGCGCGCCGTATGCTCGGCTCCCTCAGCATGTAAGGGGCGGTGACGAAGCTCTTGATGCAGGCGGTGCGCTAAGGGCAAAGCCTTCTGCACCGCTTCGTCGAGTGCCCACGCGGTGAAGCGCTCGGCGACGATACGCTGTGCCAAGGGGGAGGGATGCACCATATCCTCGGCATAGAAGCGGTAGTCGCGGAGCTCGTCGAGTACCAATTCGTAAGAGGGGAAAATAAAAAGCAAGTCGCGGGGAACTGCTCCGTGAGTGCCTCGGAGAGAAGCAGGAGCGTCGCCTTGCTGAGGGCATTGCCGTGGGCACCGTCACGCAGATGACGCACGGGGCTCACCGTCTGAATGATCGTCAGCTCGGGGAAGCGCTCACGAAGACGCTCGATGAGTGGGCGCCACGTCGCAAGGAGCGTCTCCGTGCTCACACGCTCACGGACGAACGTCCGCTCGGGGAGCTTGTGGCAGTTGCTCACTACCCTACCCGCTGCTCCGCCATATTCGTCACCCGCAAGGCGGTAGACATAGGCCGTGCCGTAGGTGAGGAGCAGGTAGCGCAGCTGAGGGAGCGCCGTCTGCACCGCTTCGTACGAAGCATTCATCAGGCGAAGGGCTTCCTCCGCCGTCGGGGCGGAGAAGCGCCCATGATGAAGGAAGGAGTGGTAGAGCCCGCCATACTCGAAGAGGTCCGCTTTCGGTGAAGGGCTCACCGAAAGAAAAAGGCGCTCGATGCCGGACTGCTATCGAGAGGGATTGTACTGGATGCCTAAGGGATTGACTTGGAGCTGCAGGCCTCCATCACGGAGGTAAGCGCCGATATGCTCACTGAAGCACGAGCCGAAGCTGAGGGCTTGCTGCCCGTAGCCCAAGCGTGGAGGCGAGGGCGGTAGCGTGACGGGAGTATGGAGCTGAGGCATAGAGAGAGCGAATATCTATGGGCGAAGGACTACCGATGAGGGTGCCCCGACTTGCGCCCTGTGCGATGGCCCCGCGAGCTGCGGGTAGAAAGGCCGAGGGGATATGCTCTATCGTGTAGCTCCCATCAGCCTCTATATCGAGGGCGAGGATATCGTAGCGCACCTCCAGATCGAGGGCACGCTGACGGATGTAGGCATTGGCTGCGGAGATGAGGAAGGCTTGCTTCTCTCGGGTGACGGTCGTGCGAGCTTCGGCGAAGCTCCCGACTCCACGCGTCTTGACCTCGGCGATGACGAGCGTCTCCCCCCACTGGGCGATGATATCGATCTCACGGTGCTGGTGGCGCCAGTTCCGCTCGAGGATGGAGTAGCCGTGGCGCTCCAGATAGCGGCAGGCTAACTCTTCACCAGTCGCACCCGTCTTGAGATGTTGGTCCATAGCAGATCGCTCTGTGCCTTGTCGGGGTCGAAGGTCTCGATATGGCGCACACGCTTGTCGGGGATGATCTCGTCGATAGCGATGAGGATACCCGTCTCCTCGACGTGGCCGAAGTCCTCGTTGATCGCCGTGCCGAAGACACGCATCTCGGGCGAGAGCGCCATATAGGCATTGACCAGCGGGGGGATGTTCAGCCCGATCTCACGTACCGCCTTGTTCAGCGCACGGTAGTTCTCCAGACGGTCATCCGTGGGGAAGAGCTCGCGGATCTCGGCTTCGTCGACGACGATGGGCAGCGGATCGGTAGGGCGAACTAAGTGGTCGGGATCGGGAAAGTGCTTGTCGAGGAAGTAGAGGATGAGGTTGCGCGCATGGGGATCATAGTCCTCATACATCGTGACCTTGCCGTAGAAATACTTCATCGCGGGATTGAGTACCGTCAGCGCTCCGAGGCCGTCCCAGAGGTTGTCCAGCGCGAAGAGGCTCTTAGCACCCATACGCGTAGACTGATAGGGCAGGGAGACGAAGGAGCGTCCCAGCTCGATCGTCACGGGGAGGTAATCTGCGAGGAAGCGGGGGCTGAACTCAAAGAGCTCTGCCGTCGCCAGGCGTGGACGCCCCGTGGCTTCGTCCATCTGTACCTCGTCGCCGAACATGAAGCGGTAGCCACCGAGGATAGCTCCTTCGGCGGGGTCCCACACGATGAGCTGACGATAGCCGTCGTCGGCGAGGTCGAACTCATCGACGTCGCAGTCGCGCCCCGTACCACCGCCGTAGAAGCGGAAGGCCTCTTCTCGCAAGCGCCCGATCTCACGCATCGTCTCGGGAGCCGTGCTTGCGTGGAAGACGTAGATCTCGTTCCCACCCTTATTCGTCGCGCGAAGGAGCTTGTCGGGGGTGAGTTCTTGGCGGATGAGATCCGCAGAGACAGGGGCGATGATCGGTGTGGTAAACATCAGCGCTTGGTCAGTGTAGCATCATACTCATCGCGGAGCTGGTAGCTCAGCGCACGGATACGCTGGGCCTCCTGCTGGGCGTAAGGCCGCTGTCACGCAGGCTCTGCCAAGAGATCGGTTCCCCGACGATGACCTTGAAGTGACTGCCGTGAGCACGGAAGAGCTCATCGGGAAGGAGAGCCTGCCCTGGGTCGAACTTCATCTTCAGCGCCTCCTTGATGTGCCAGATCCAGTAGAAGTGGCGGCTATTCTGCCCGACGTAGTGCAGCGGCACGATGTCGCGCTCGTTGGCGATGGCCTGCGAGACGAAGGTCTTATGCCAAGGGCGGTCCTGCAGCTTGCCGTCGAAGATACGCGAGCATGAGCCTGCGGGGAAGGTGCCGATAGGCACGTCGGAGCGCATCGCCTCCTGCAGCATCGTGATCGACTCACGCCCCTGCGAGCCCTGACGGTTATTCACCGGCAGGAAGACCGACTGGAGCGGGCGGAGGTAATACAAGAAGTCGGTGACCATGTAGCGCACGTCGCCGTAGCGCTTCCCCAGCATGTAGGAGAGGGAAATGCCGTCCATACCACCCAGCGGATGGTTGCAGACGAAGATGCAGCGCCCCGACTCGGGCAGACGCTCGGGGTGTACCCATTCGGTCGTGACAGCGAACTCCCCCATCAGGGCTTCGAGGAAGTCCATGCCATCGAGGTGCCCATAGCGGTAGAGGATATCATTGATCTCCCGCTGATGGATGATGCGCTCGAGGAGGCGCAGGACGAATGGAGGGAGGCGCTTACCCGTCTTCTCCTCCAGCACCTTCCCGATATGGATAGCCAGGGGATGGTCCTGCGAGGAGTATTGGGGTTGCTCGGTCAGTGATTGCATCGTGATAGGATTAGTTGCCAGAGAGCTGGCGGATGCTCTGCTCGATCGTGGCGATACGGCTCTCAGCGTCGGCCTTCTTCTTGCGCTCGAGGCTGATGACTGCCTCGGGAGCCTTGCTCACGAAGCTCTCATTGCTCAGCTTCTTCTCTACGCCAGCGAGGAACTTCTGCTGGTACTCGAGGTCGGCACGGAGCTTCTTCAGCTCTTCCTCCACATCGATGTAGGCAGCCATAGGCACGGCGAATTCATCCGTCCCGATGACGAAGGTCACAGCACCCTCGCTACGCACGCCGCTACGGTCAATAGCAGAGAGGCCTGCCATCTTGATGAGGACTTCATCGAGCTCGGTGGGATAGCTGGGGCTTGCCTCGAGGCCAAGGGCTTCGCGGGGCGAGAGGTTCTTGCTGGTACGCAGGCTACGTACGGTGGTGATGATCTCCTGAGCGGCAGCGAAGCGTGCGAGGAAGGCTTCATCGTAGGCCTCGGCAGGGCGCTGCTGAGCGTTCATGATGCTCTCGCCATCGGCGCGCTCGGCGAGGTTCTGCCACAGCTCTTCGGTGATGAAGGGCATGAAGGGGTGGAGGATACGCAGGATCTCGTCGAAGAAGTCCAGCGCCTCACGGCAGGTCGTCTCGTCGATGGGCGAGCCGTAGGCAGGCTTGATGAGCTCGAGGTAAGAGGAGGAGAAGTCGTCACGGATGAGCTTGTAGACGAGGGTCAGTGCTTCGCTGATACGATACTTAGCGAAGAGGTCGTCAAGCTCGGTAGCCGCCTTATTCAGCACCTGACGCATCCAGTAGGAGGCCAGACGCGAGGCCTCGGGCTGAGGCGCAGCTGCAGCTTCGGCCGTCCAGCCCTTGACGAGGCGGAAGGCGTTCCAGATCTTATTACAGAAGTTACGACCCTGCTCACAGAGTGATTCGTCGAAGAGGATATCGTTCCCAGCGGGAGCGCTCATGATGAGCCCCATACGCACGCCGTCAGCACCATACTTGTCGATGAGCAGCAGGGGATCGGGCGAGTTACCGAGGGTCTTGGACATCTTACGGCCCTGGTTGTCGCGGACGATACCGGTGAGTAGACGTTCTCGAAGGGCTTCTTCCCCTGGAATTCGTAGCCCGCCATGATCATACGCGCTACCCAGAAGAAGAGGATATCTGGCCCCGTGACGAGGTCAGAGGTGGGGTAATAGTATTCGAGCTCCTTGTTGCCTTCGCTCAGTGCGGGGGCGAAGACGGTGATAGGCCAGAGCCAAGAGGAGAACCAGGTGTCGAGGCAGTCGCTCACGGCGCAGGTCTGCGGCGGTGAGATCAGCGTTCTTCTCCTGTGCCAGACGAAGCGCCTCTTCATCACTTGCAGCGACGACGAAGCTACCATCAGGCAGGTAGTAGGCTGGGATGCGATGGCCCCACCAGAGCTGGCGGCTGATGCACCAGTCCTTGATGTTCTCCATCCAGTGGCGGTAGGTATTCTTGAACTTCGCAGGGTGCAGACGGATCTCGTCGTTCATCACCGCATCGAGGGCGGGCTTAGCGAGGCCATCCATCTTGAGGAACCACTGCATCGAGAGCTTGGGCTCGATGGGCACGAAGGTACGCTCGGAGTGACCTACCTTATTCGTGTAGTCCTCGACCTTCTCCATCAGACCAGCGGCGATGAGGTCAGCCTCGATCTTCTTACGCACGTCGAAGCGGTCCATGCCAGCGTAGGCACCGCCATGCTCGTTGAGCGTGCCGTCGTCGTGGAAGATATCGATCGTCTGGAGCTGGTGCTTCTCACCGAGCATATAGTCATTGACGTCGTGCGCAGGCGTGACCTTCAGACAGCCCGTACCGAACTCGATGTCGACGTACTCGTCCTCGATGACGGGGACTGCACGGCCGACGATAGGCACGATGAGCTTCTTGCCACGGAGGAAGTGATAGCGCTCGTCATTGGGGTTGATACATACGGCGGTGTCCCCCATGATGGTCTCGGGACGGGTCGTAGCGACGACGACATACTTGTCTGCCTCGCCCTCGACGAAGTAGCGCAGATAATAGAGCTTACCCTGCTGCTCCTGATAGATGACCTCCTCGTCGCTGAGGGCGGTCTGTGCCTTGGGGTCCCAGTTCACGACACGCACGCCGCGGTAGATGAGCCCCTTGCGGTAGAGGTCGACGAAGACGTCGATGACGCTCTGGCTACGCTCATCGTCCATGGTGAAGGCGGTACGCTCCCAGTCGCAGGAAGCACCGAGGCGCTTGAGCTGCTCGAGGATGATGCCCCCGTGCTCGCGCGTCCAGTCCCAAGCATGCTCGAGGAAGGCTTCGCGCGTCAGGTCGTGCTTCTGGATGCCCTGAGCAGCCAGACGGCCGACGACCTTCGCTTCGGTAGCGATAGAGGCGTGGTCGGTACCAGGTACCCAGCAGGCGTTGAAGCCACGCTGACGCGCACGGCGCACGAGGATATCCTGGATACTATTATTGAGCATGTGCCCCATGTGCAGCACACCCGTGACGTTGGGGGGAGGGATGACGACGGTATAGGCAGGGCGATGATCGGGGGTCGAGTGGAAGAGCTTGTGCTGCATCCAGTACTCATACCATCTATTCTCCACAGCCTCGGGGCTGTACTTGGTTGCTAACTCCATAATAGTGGACTTCGTAATGTATCTATATAGTTTATTCTGTTGACTGCTTTGCACCCTAAGACGGACACCCTCTCGCGAAGGGAGCCACCTATGGGAGCTACAAATTTACATCAATCAGACGGATTGCGGGCGCACGAAGCCTCTGCCATGCCCCTTCGGGGCGCAGCACAGTGCGTAGAGAGCGTGACTTCGCTCGGGAGGATGTGTAGGGGGAAGAGGGGGGATTAGATACTAAAGTAAAGACAGCCGATGCCAAAAAGGCCCATGAATAAAAAGCTAACTCCTGCGACGCCGAGGAGGATGATACCACGCTCCAGGCCACGACGATCCGCAAGGCGTACGCCCCACGTCAAAGCGATGAGATTCGGAACGAAGAAGGAGAGAATAAACAGCCAACGAGGATGTGAAGCAATGACATAGCATGCCGCCTGGATCCCAATAAATAGGAGCAGCGAAACGACAGACAGCCAAAGGACCAGAGCTCGGTGACGGTACCTCCCCACGAGTGGGTGATTCATTGGTAGGGTGCAGTTGATGATAGGTTATGATTCACGTGTAATTTGGTAGTACAAATATATAAAGATTTCGATATACACAGGCAAGGCCTCCACCCGACTTCTTCCCACGCCTTTTTTCCTGATATAAAATATCTTAACGCCCCGCCCTATCTACAGCAAGAGCATCGGTGAGAGCCGACACCAAGCCGAGGCACGCAGTACCCTCATCCTCCCATAGTAGCACCTCATCCCACCACAGCTATTTTGTTTATCCTGCAGAGAGAAAAGCCGCATTTCCGTGAAGAAAAACACAGCTTCCCGTAGTGGTATTTCTCGATCCACGCACGTAGTCTTAACGACTAGGCACGTAAATCCATAGGTCTACGCACGTAGATTTTAGAGCCACGCACGTAGACGGAATTTATCTGCCACTCATCCGCAACTATTATTCGCGCACTTCGGCAGGCATTCCACTACTGCTCCCCGCTTTTTTCTCCGAGAGATGCGAGGCCCCTTCACTGCAAGGCGGACGAAGGGACAGCTGCACACGCTGATGCCGATACAAGACGAAGAGAATGAGGCTGAGGAACAAATAAGTATCTTTGTGATGCGAAGTGCGAGACGCTCACCGCTGATGGTGCGCCTCCGCCTTCTACCCCCAAGGAAGCTATAGCTACGGCAATGAAACAACTCTACACACTCACCTCTCTCTGTCTCCTCTTTGCATGCCTCATGGGCTCTACCCTCTCCAGCTGTAGGGCCGTAGTGGTAGCGCACAGAGCGCTGACTCGACCCTCGCAGCAGGCACACAGGATCCCAATGGCCCCTTAGACTGGGACTCCATCGTGGTCTCCACGACCTACTTCGACAATCAGGTAGCACGCAAGGGATCGTCCGTAGAGGTAGAGCTCTGGTTCCGCTACCCGACGAATGACTCCGCGCTCCTCAAGGCTGTCAGCAGTGCGTTCTTCGGCGAAGCCTATGCCAACTGGAGCCCGAAGGAAGCTACAGAGCGCTATCTGCGCGAGGTGCGTAGCGAATACCTCTTCGGCGCTGACTCCCTCGGCTTCTCCGCTAAGGAGCTGGAGGACATGAAGAGCGAGATGACCCTCTCCAACCACATCACCTATCACGACGACCACATCATCACGATGCAGAAGGACGTGTACACCTACTCTGCTGGGGCTGCCCATGGTCTGCCTGCTACGGGGAACTATACCTTCGACCGCAAGAGCAAGGACGTCATCAGCGAAGGAGACCTCTTCATCGACGGCTATGGCCCCGAGCTGAATAAGATCCTTCAGCGTGCGCTCATCAAGGAGTTCGGCCGCAAGAGCGCTCAGGAGATGGAGAGCAAGGATGGTATCTACGCTGCCGACCTGACGAGCAATGATAACTTCCGCCTCGATGACAAGGGCATGACCTATACGTACAACCCCTACGAGATCGCCCCCTTCGCCATCGGGATCATCGAGATCTTCATCCCCTACGAGGAGGTACGTCAGCTCCTCCGCCCACAGAGCATCATCTTCAACTATATCCAGCCCTAAGACCGCATGGCCGCTATCGACATCATCACCCGCTACTTCCCCCAGCTCACCCCCGAGCAGATCGAGCACTTCACCCAGCTCGACGCCCTCTACCGTGACTGGAATGCGAAGATCAACGTCATCTCTCGCAAGGATATCGATGCGCTCTATGAGCACCATGTACTCCACTCGCTCGGCATCGCCCAGATGATCCGCTTCAAGCCTGGCACGCACATCCTCGACTTCGGTACGGGCGGTGGCTTCCCAGGCATCCCCTTGGCGATCCTCTTCCCCGAGTGCGAGTTCCTGCTGGTCGACAGCATCGGGAAGAAGGTCAAGGTCGCAGCAGCCGTCGCCGAAGCCCTCGCGCTGAAGAACGTGCGCACGCTACACGGGCGTGGCGAGGACGTGAAGGAGCAGTTTGACTTCGTCGTCAGCCGTGCCGTCATGCGCCTCGATGAGCTGGTCGGCTTCACCCGCAAGCTCGTCCATCACGAGCAGCGCAACGGCATGCCCAACGGACTCATCTGCCTCAAGGGCGGTGAGCTACAGGCGGAGATCCGCCCCTACAAGCGCATCGTCGAGGTGCAGGACCTCTACCCCACCTTCTCGGAAGAGTTCTTCAAGACGAAGAAGGTCGTCTACCTCCCCCTCTAAGCGACCTCACCAGACCATATACAGCGCGCCCCTGCTACCGACTGGTAGCAGGGGCGCGCTGTATATGTAGGTAGCTCTGCTTAGCCCTCAGTCTCAGGCACAGAGGGCTCTTCCTCCGTCGTCTCCTCGGGGATCTCGGGGAGAGGCTCCCCCTTGATAGCCACGTAGATCGTGCAGGTACCTGGGAAGATACTATGGTAGAAGGCCTCGCTGAAGCCTGCTTCCTGCAGGATAGCGACCATCTTCTCACGCTGGGGCATCGCAGCGATGGACTTCGGCAGGTACGTGTAGGCATCCTTGTCATCGGAGAAGAAGCGCCCGATGAGCGGGATGATCTGCCCTGCGTAGAGCTTGTAGCCCACACGAAGGAGGGGATTCGTCGGCTCGGAGAGCTCGGCGATGACCAGCACACCCGAGGGGCGGATGATGCGATGCAGCTCACGTGCCGCTGCGGGGATGTCGGGGAAGTTGCGGATACCGAAGGAGATCGTCGCCGCGTCGAAGGTATTCTCCTCGAAGCTCGTGGCGGTGCAGTCCTGGCGGTCGAAGACGATGCGGTCGCTCAGGCCCAGCTGATGGACCTTCTCCGCACCGATGCGCATCATCTCCTCCGAGATATCGATGCCCGTAACCTTCTTGACGGAGGGCATCGTCTGCACGAGTGAGATAGCGACATCACCCGTACCCGTAGCGACATCCAGCACGTGCTTCGGAGCATAGGGTGCGAGGAAGCTCAGAGCCTTGCGGCGCCAAGAGCGGTCCAGCCCGAGCGAGATGACGAGGTTCAGGCGGTCGTACTGCGGAGCAATGCGGTTGAACATCCGGCGGACCTGGTCCACCTTCGGGTCAGCACTGTCCTTATAGGGGGTAATCATTGCGGTAGAGATATGGGAAGGATGTGATAATGATGGTGATCACTTATGAGAGAAGTAGATCGAGTGGGCATCGGAGATACGCCCTGACGTGGGGCGCACGGCAGCGATATAAAGCCCAGGGACAAGCCCCGTGACGGACACCGTGGCACGGCCACCCGTCTGCGTGAGCTTCTGATGCATATGGAGCTGACCGGTGAGGTCATAGATACGCACTTCGCAGGGCGTGCGGCGTAGCTCTTCGCCCTCGAGATGCAGAGCCCCGCCGTGGTAGTACCCCGTGAGGCCTTGGGGTAGGTCGCTCTTCTCCTCGGGATTGACCAGCGTCGTCGTCTCGATGAGGAGGTCGATCCAGTACGCCCCACCAGGAAGCTCGGTGCTGCGACGCCAGCCATCAGTCCAGTGGTGCGTCCACGCAGCCCACCCACGTAGGCGGTCGGCAGGCCCGTCATAGGCCAGGAGAGGCAGACGCAGCTCACGGCTGTCACTCGTCGTGCAGGAGAGGAGATAGCGCCCTTCGCTGAGGCTGAGCTTCAAGCCATCGGGCGCGGGGAAGAAGAGCTCGATACTATCGGAGCGGAGCGTACGTGAGCCACGCTGCGCTGCCCCGAAGGCATCATAGCGTGCATACGTGCCGAGGGTCGAGGAGGCGAAGTCCACGACCTTACCACCGAGGGCATAGTCATCGGTGAAGGGCTGGAGTGCTACACGCAGCTGTGGGAAGGTCTGCGGAGGTGAGCTGATCATTGCTCTTGAAGACGACGTACGCCCCGAGGATCGTAGCCCCCGATATCTGGGGAAGGCGTAGCTCATTGCCGACAGCATCGACACCCGTACGGGGCGTGTGCGTCACGTTGGGCTTGACGACTTCTGCCGAGGTCGCTACGGGATCGGGGTAGATAGCGCTCAGGCGCTGCACGACCTTCGGCGCAATGGGGTCATAGCCATCGCAGGTCTTACGCCCAGAGTTCGTGGGGTCGAGCCACGGACGGAGCGAACGGATCGTGCCCGCCCCAGGGGTATTGGACACCCACGAGCGCTTGAGCGCCCAGTAGCGGTCGTCATAGGGGCTATCGCAAGTCGAGGCTCCCCCCGTCAAGGCGCCGACGATGAGGCCATCCTTGTCGAAGAGTGCCGAGCCCGAAGAGCCCGCAGCCGTCGCACCGACAGCCCAAGCATTCACCTCCCAGTGCACGTCGCTCCACGAGATGAAGCGCACGGAGCCGTGCTTATCCTCATAGGAGAGGTCGTAGTCATTGGTACGCAGCTCGGTGTCACGGGTGAGGTTGTAGCGCTTGGTCGAGCCCCCAGGATGGTGGATGCCGACGAAGGGTCCTTGGGGCGACTCATTGATATTCCACCCAGCGAAGTAGGGCTGATAGGCCGCAGGGATCGGGCCGAGCGTGCCGTTAGCTCTACGGGGAAGCCCCTTGATACGCAGCAGGCACATATCGGTATTCTCATTGTAGCCGACGAGGTTGGCTCCGCTCAAGCTCTGCTCCTCCGTGGGGCGCACGTTGCCCTCACGCAGGGGGCTTTGGAAGCCGAAGAAGAAGACCGTCGTCGAGGCATTGCGGTTCACAGCACCGAGATCACCAAGGAGCTTGAAGAGGTTATTGAGGCAGTGTGCCGAGGTCAAGACGTAAGGCGTGCCGTCGGAGCGGGTGTTGTTGATGAGCGAACCCGTGCTGGCGCTGGTCCCACCGACGATGAGAAGGAGCGTGCTACGGCTCTGCTTCCACGCATCGGGATAGGCGATAGCGTTGGGCGCACAGCTCAGCGAGGCGAGCGAAGCACGGGGGTGATCATAGAAAGGCTCCCCTGGTTGGGCGAAATTCTCCGCGCGGTCAGCACTGCGGAAGTCGCGGAAGCCGTAGAAGAGCGCATCGAGTCGGAAGGGGAGCTTCAGCTGGTCAGCGCGCGTCCCCTCGGGGTATTCGTATTCGAGCACCAGCGTCTCGGCATCGATGGGAGCGATCTGTAGGAGGCTATCCGTCTCGTTGTTCTGCTCGGTGAATGCCCCCTTAGCAGAACGCCCCTTAGCCGTCACGAAGAGCGCACCGCCACGGGGCAGGGCGTAGCGTGAGAGGCGCAGGCCGATGTTCTTTGCCTGAGGGGCTTGGACCTCAGCGCGCCACACATAGTTCCCCGCTCCATCTTGGTACATACGTCCCAGCGCCTCAGTAGCCTCAGCCACGGGGCGCTCGACAGCGAAGGTATAGGTGCGGAAGCCCTTATCCCCAGCCGTAGCCGAGCGGAGCTCCTCAGCGGTGGGTGCTGCCACACGCAGGGCGTTTGTCGCCGAGCGCATCATCTGCCCAGAGCCCACCGCTCCCACGACGGGCGAGAGGGGCATCTGCTCAGAGCGCGGAGTGCGTGCCGTGCGATACTGTCCCCACAGTGCCTCGGGAAGGAGGGCAAGGAGCATCAAGAGGGGAAGGCGTAGAGAGCGGAGAAGAGACATAGCTACAGGGAGATGTAGGGTGTGTGATCTGTGGCGGACTACTCGATATGGGTGAAGCCCGAGCTGCTCTAAGAGGGGCTTCTCCTCGGGGTAAGCACCTACGACGGTGTAGGCGGAGGCTTCGCGGGGGAAGCGGTAGGCACGACGTACCTGCTCGAAGTCCTCGGGAGCGGACTTCAGCGTCTGGGTCGTAGCCTTGAGGTCACAAGTATGGAGCTGGGCACGCAGGATACGCTCTTCCTCGGGGAAGGCGCTGAGGTCGATGCGGGGAGCATCGGGCGTGTAGAGGACGCCTTCGTCCCACAGCCCTTCGGGGAGAGGCAGGTCGAGGGCACGGCATACGGCTTCGAGCGCCATCTGCGAGCCACGCCACTTGCCGTCGGCCGTCCAGCCAGCGATATGTGGTGTGGCGATGAAGCTGCGCTCGAGGAGGGCCTTATTGATGACGGGCTCACCCTCCCAGCAGTCGATGATGAGGTCGGAGATCTGGCGAAGCTCCAGCCCCTTCAGCAGCGCGGCACTCGGGGAGACGGGGCCACGACAGGCATTGATGAGGAGCGGACGACGCGCACAGCCCTGGAGGAAGGCCTCATCGACCATCCCCTCGGTGGCGTACTGCCCCGAGCGCGTCAGCGGTACGTGAAGTGTGATGATATCGCTCGCGCTGGATCGTCTCGAGCGAGACGAAGCCCTCTGCGCCCTCACGCTCAGCACGAGGTGGGTCACAGAGCAGCGGACGAAGGCCGAGAGCGCCGACGCGCTTGGCAAGACGTCCCCCGACATTCCCTACCCCGACGATACCGATAGTCTTCCCCTCCAGCGAGACGCCTCGCTCCAGCGACCAGCGCACGAGCGATGAGAGGACATACTGCACGACGCCCCCGGCATTGCACCCAGGCGCACTCTCCCAGCGGATACCCGCGGCAGCGCAGTAGTCGGCATCGATATGATCAAAGCCCGCGGTAGCCGTGGCGACGATCTCGACACCGCTTCCCTCGAGGAGCTCGCGGCCGGCGTGCACCACACTGCGAATGAGCAGGGCACGGGCGCCACGGATCGTCTCGGGCGTGAAGTCACGGTTGGGCAGGCGGCGCACGTCAGCGACTTGCTCCACCAGCCCCTCCAGATATGGTAGGGAGGAGTCCAGCACAAATAGTGGCTTATCCATCACGATCTTCTTATCAAAAAGCTATCCCGACCGCCGCCCATACGAGGCAGTGGGGTCAGGATAGCAAGGTGTGTTCTTAGCTTGGGACTCGCGTCGAGCCTCAAGCTGAGGCCACAGATTTAGTTTGCATTCACCTCGACGGCGCCGTCTTCGGGCAGCTCGATCTTGCCGTACTCCTGCTCGAAGCCAGCCAGGTGCTGCTCCAGAAGGCGGACCAGACGCTTAGCGTTGTCGGGAGTGAGGATCTGACGGCTGTGGACGCGAGCCGACTGCTGACCAGGGAGCAGACGGACGAAGTCCAGGATGAATTCGCTCTGCGAGTGCAGGACTACTGCGAGGTTAGCGTACTGACCCTGACCGACTTCTTCGGGGAGCTCGATGTTGAATTGAGGAGTTTCCTGTTCTGCCATTGTTTCTACTTGTCTATAATATAACGTACGAAGGGGAGTAGATCCGCTTCGTAGGCGGGCTACACCATGGTCAAAGATAGTGAAAACGCCCCGAATGCGTGCATAGCCACCGAGGCTCCACGCCTCGCGCGTCAGCCAAGAGAAGTCCACCCTCCCACCCTCCGATCCAGAGCGGGCCTCGAGGAGGGCAAAATGAAGTAGTACTGGTCGTGAGAGTGAGCAGTACTGGTCACGCGCGCGACCAGTACTGGTTACTATCATCGACCAGTACTGGTTCGATCAGTGACCAGTACTGGTTCGCAAACCACCCTGCGGAGCTTCCTCCCTCCCCCTATAATAGAAGGTGCTACAAGGCGCATCAGCAGAAGGGCCGAACCCACTGAAAACAGAAAGCGTGTGACCTGAGAGCCGAAGCTTTCAAAGTCACACGCCTAAAGTAGGCCCTCGGTGATCACACCTTACCACACTACGAACACCAAACGCAATCTTCCCGTAACCCAGAAGGTATGATTCCTAAGAGACCTGATGGCCGTCTCACGACGCCCATGACAATATTTCTATGTGCTGGGAGAGTCCCCTAAGGGTGTCCTCCCTGTTTTTAGCGGGACAAAAATTAAAAAAATTTTTATTTGATTACCAACTATATCGTTTCATAGATACGCTGAATGGCAGTGCTCAGCTCGTCATAGAGGGCGGCGAGTTCTGCCTCACCACCCTTATAAGAAACGCTTGATGTCGGCGAATCGTCTCCTTATCACCGCGCTGTGCGGGTCCCCGTCTGCGCCTCTACGGCAGGCAGATGATGCAGCTTCTCATTCATCTCATCCAGCAGAGGAAGGATGGCTTTTTGGTGGAAGGCCCTGCGATGCGAGCAGGCTCTCAGCCCCTACCGATGAGGTAGTTGGAGAAGTTGCACGCGACGACGGCGGCGATATGTAGCACCTGACGCTGCTCGCCCGTAGCCCAGGCGACGACGTCACTCAGCTCACGGCCAAGCGCCTCCACAGCCGTCTTCGCTTCGGGGGTCGTCCCCTCGAGGTAGAGGGGCACCTTGCGGAAGTCCAGCTCGCGCCCTTCGGAGAAGGTCTGCAGCGGATAGAGCACCGCAGCGTCCCGATGACAGTGCGCGAGTGCCTCCAGCGGCGTAGCTCCCGAGACGTGCACCCATAGGGCATCACGACCCACCTCGTGCGCAGAGAGGCTCTCTGCGACCTCGGCGATAGCCGTGTCGGGGACGGCGAAGAGGTAGCAGTCTGCCGTGCGATCGAGTTCGTCCACACGGCTCGCCACCTGCACATCGCCCCCGAGGCTCTCGGCAAGCCGTCGAGCCGAATGCCCTCCAGGGCTATAGATCTGTACGATCCTACGCTCAGGGGCATAGGCCTTCAGCGCACGTGATAGGTGCGTCGCCAGGCGCCCTGCCCCCAGGAGGACAATACGCTCTGCCGTCATTAGGCTTCTTCCGCCGGCTCTTCGGCCATCTGATAGCGACCGATATGGATCTTCTCCCACTTCAGCGTCTCCGTGGGGCGGGGCGCAGCTTCGCCCGCCTTATGCCCGATGGCGAGGATACAAAGCACCTCGAGCTGATAGGGGATATCAAGGACATTGCGCACGTATTCGGCAGACTCCTGCCCAGCGCCCGTATAGCATCCGTAGGCATCTGCCCAGCACGACCCGAGGCCAAAGCGCCTCTGCCTGCAGCTGGATATAGCCCGCTGCCAGCGAAGCATCAGCGATCCAGCGCTCACACTCCATCGGCGAGCCCAGCACGACGATGCCTAAGGGCACCTGCTGGAGGAAGAGCGCCCCGCTCTCGCGCATACGGCTGAGGCGGTCAAGCGTCTCACGATCTTCGACGAGGACGAACTGCGTCGTGTGCTTATTCTTCGACGAAGGCGCACGCAGTCCCGCCTCGAGGAGGACCTGCACTTCGTCGCCCGTCAGCGGGGTGTCGACGAACTTACGGATGGAGCGGCGCGTATATATAGCGGGGAGGAGGGCGGGCTCATTGCTCTCGGCGAGGAGTTCCTCACCGAGGCTCTTGATTTCGCTCAAGAGGTGCTCGCCTTCACGGAGCAAGGATTGGTCTTTGGTCATATCTATAATGTATTTACAGCGTAAAGGTACG
>BNJS01001644.1_pt1 | contig 111812 bp, 136 predicted proteins | sample 8540461 | NCBI WGS metagenome assembly BNJS01 (sample SAMD00202454, study PRJDB9452) | human saliva metagenome | isolation source: human saliva | place: Japan | reverse complement strand
TCCTGCCGTCCTTTCCTTTGGATACATCATCAATGATTGTATTTATATGTACTTCATTAAATTGACGAGAAAAGTCTACAATTTTCTGGCGATTCTGTTCTGGATATAGATAAGATGCAGCCAAAATGAACATAAAAGGAGCGATTGTTCCTCTTATATTTTCCAAATAAACATCCTTGGTGATAAAGGTCATGATCTTCTCAAAATCATCATCTTTCAGCACAATCTTTCTCATATAGAGTGCTGCACAAGCGCCAGCAGCTTGCAAAGAGTTATTCGATTCCAAGGACTCATAAACGAAAGACAAGTTCTCTGTTTCTAAATTTTCTAGATAAGCAATCGCTACTGCTAGAGAGCGGTAGGTTACAGGGGTTGGAATATCTCTCAGCAGCAACGACTTGAGATAGGGGACTTCTTCTGTGCAATCCGTTGCGGCCATGGCGTAGAGCAAGTACATTTGTGATTCCCATGATTTAGGCTTTTCCATCTCCCCTTCCAAGGCCTGATGCAAGAATGGTCCATATCCTTTTAGTTTACCCTTTAAAATTTTTTTCGCAACTTTTTTTACCAAGGGCGTACGTCCTGAAGTTAACTCATCTACATAGTCCATCTAAAACTCCTTTATTTCATTTGCTTGTCCAGTTCTTCTTCCAATATTCTGTTATAAACTATACTTCCGACACAGGCTTCCCAGTCTAGGTCCTCAACTTCTTCCCTAGAAAAAATCTTAGGTTCTGTCCTACCATCTAGCCAGACCTTCCCAAATTGAAGACCATTTGGGTCTCCCCACTTAAAGGCTAAATCCTTAAAAGGGCTTGGATCAAAATCCACTTGGTGACCAATTATCTGCCAAGACCATACTGGACTTCGATCAAACAAGGTGTAGGAGTCTACAATGATGGGCTTACCTATAAATTGAGCACGACATAGCTCCTCAACTGTTATAGTAGGACTTGCTTGAAAGATATCGAAAAATTGAATGACATGACCAACATTCACTTTTCCAAGGATTTGACCAAATACAAACATTTCCTCCGAAAATTGATAGCAAAAAATATCACCAATTTTAATAAATCGAAGTTTTGTTCTTGGCTTTTCATTCCACTCACGAATCTTTATCTGGGGCAATTTTTTCTCCATCATTAATTTAATTCTATTCCTACTGCTCTTTATTTAAGATATGAAAGAGATCATCTCTTAGAACGATTCCATCGTCTTCTATCAAATAGGCCATGTGCTCCCAGAAAGGCAATTCTTGTTCAAGGGGCTTCTCCAAGGCAAGTACTTGGTTCTTCAAATTTGCTGCAATCTCTTCGACTTCATCTTGTTCAATCTCATAAAACTTTGCTTTCAAAAGAAAGATGCCTGATAGAAAAAGTGAATAAGAGGAAACAAAAGCTTGCAAGGAAGAGTTGACATAAATCCTTGCTTCTTGAAAAACTTCCCTTCCTTCTTGATTGCAAAGTAAAAAGATTTGCTCCTTTTCTCCAATTACAAAAGCTCCTAAAAAACACTGGCCAACAAGCCTATAACTCTCTTGCTCTTTCCTTAGTTTTACTAGATCAGTAGCTACTTTGACAAAAGAAAATCCCATTTTAGAATAATTCTCTAAATATGCCAAAAGGTTGAAACGGACCTCATCCAGACGAAATGGTTTCTCCTTTGTAGGCACCACACAAAAACCTAGCTCCTTGACTAATTCATCAATAGTAACTGTCATTTTTCTATCCGATCTCCTAGATTCTTTTCACCCAATTTTTTTAACTTCCAAAGCTTGATAGCCGCATCTTTCCTGAGTCCCATAAAGAGGCTTGCTAAGGTTAATGCTTCCTCTTTTTTATAGACTTGAAAACTAATACTGGCCCATCCATCTTGCAGGCATTCAATTTTTAAATAGAAATCTCGCTCTTGTCCAAGTTTCCCTGTTACATCGTCTATCTCATAAGAAGCGGACAGCAAAGACACTGAGATAAAGTCCCCCGGTCTTCGATACATTCGCATGACGGATTCTTTCTGATTAACAGAGTGGATATCCTCTTTTGTTTCAGCTCTATCACGATCTGATAAAATCACCCACTCCCTATCATCCTCTGATGAATAAAAACGCCATTCTTTCTCAACCATATCCTGCTCCATCTTCTCATACTTCTCTTGTTATCGACTACACCTAGTAGTATGCGACTTCCCCTAAACCATATTCTAAAATTTCAAGACTATTGAGGGAGAATTTAAGTCCTCTACCATGCTCCGAGTCCTCTCTTAGTCCAAATTCCAAACCAAAAATCAGATCTATGTCCGTCTGTTCAGACAAGATAAAAATGGATAGGAGTCTAGCGTGCGCTAGTTCTGGAAATTCCTCCTGAATTTTTTCCAAAGCTGTGGGATACCATACTGATGATTGATCCAGTAGATTATCGAGTTTTGCTCTGTAAGACGGAGTCAACTCCTCATTGATAACCTCTAAAGAATCACTTAAAACAAGGCAGACCTTTTCTCTTTCCTCTGGAATTGCTACATACATCTCGTTATGGACATCAAATTTATATTCTCTCATCATTTTCTCTCCTTATGCTATCAGTCATCAGATACCATTTCTCTAATCAACCTAGCTAATCATTAAAGGGCATAAAGTTATCGTGCTGCTGATAATATTTCAAGCCTCGACCAAGTCTTGGTGACTAGCATCTGGCTTTTCTTCAAGCGCTACGGTGAGGACATCAATCAACTGTTCTCCATAGTAGACTAGCTGAAGATCTTGCTCCGCAACATCTGTCGGGTAGACATCACGGTCATCTACGACATCTGGATAATCCGATATCCAATAGAGCCTATCTAGTGCTAGTTCTCCATACTCCTTACCATAGAGGCAAAAATCATCTGAAGAAGACTCGTCCACACGCATCTGCTCGATGATCTGCTCTAGTGAAAGTTCTTGGTGTTTCCGCATCTCTTCTCCTTTTTGAGTCTCTCTTTCCATAGTTTGACCTCCATATTACAGGTCCCTTTTAGGCTATCATACCATAAGATTCCCTTTCCATAAAGCTAAAACAGAAAATGAGCCTAGCGGTTTTACTAGACTCATTTTATCCTTATTATTTCACTTTATTATTTTCCCTTTTCAACCCATACTGATCGCTCAATCAACCGTCTTAGACAGAAGTCTTGTCCTGGATCTGTGGGAAAGTCACACGAAAGAGACTTCCTTTTCCTTCTTCAGAGATGATTTTCACCTCTGCTCGATGGAGGTCTGCAATGTCCTTAATAAAGGACAACCCAAGTCCGATACCACTATTGAGGCCCTTGTTCCGAGAATCCTCCACCTGATAGAAGCGATCCCAAATCTTGCTCAAATGGTCTGGCGCTATCCCAATACCATCATCCGCTACCTTGAGAACAGCACCAGCTGGACTAGCCACCAAGTGGATGGCAACCTTGGTCTTGGTAAATTTCACTGCATTGCTCAATAGATTATCCAGCATCCGAGTGACCAAAACAGCATCCCCCTGAATCCAGAGGTCCGGCTGAATGCTCACTTCAAAGGCTATGGGGCTTTCGCCCCACTTTCTTTCCTGTCCCTGACAATAATCTGACACCAGGGTTGATAGACAAACGGGTTTTAAATCCGACCACTGCAGGTGTTGGGTCTTGGATATTTCCAAGATCTGCTCGGTCATCGATTTCATTAATTTAGCCTGCCGATGAATGACCGTCAAAGATTCCTTGGTCTCCTCTAGGTTATCTGCATATTTGGAGCCAAACTCACTCTCCGAAACGATGACTGACAGAGGGGTCCGCAACTCATGGGATACATTTTGGTTGAATTGCTTTTCTTTCTCAAAAGTCGACTGAACAGAAGAAATCAAATTATTAAAGACCTTGGTAAGACGAGACGTTTCTACATAATCCTTCTGATGCTCGGTCGACACGCGCTTACTGTAGTCTCCGCTCTCTGCAATTTCCTCTGCCATTTGGGTCACCTCTCTGATCGGCAGAAAGGCCTTACGAAGGATCCGACGTCCACCCCAGGCCATCCCAAGGATGGACAGAGGAGCTAGAATGGCCAAGGAAAGAAGAAAGATACTTAGTTCTCTTCCTAGACCAGAAGCAAGGCGCACGCCCCGTATCCATTTGCCCTCACTTTCATTATAGACATCAAAATAATAATAGGTTGCTTGGGAAGAGGTATACGTCGACAATTTCCCAGACTCAAAGCCAGCATTGATATCAAAGCCACTTGGCAGAGCACCCTGCTCCAACTTCATGTTTTGATTGTAGAGTGCAAAATAATTGCCGTCATCAAAGGGCTCAAATTCCTCAAGGTCTGAAGCTACTTCCATGGTCTTCTGCTCCAGTTCCCCACGTGAGCTATAGCTGGACCAGGCTCCGGAAATGATAAAAGAAGCACAAAACATAAGAACAAAGAGAAAAGAAACAAAGAGGGTATACCACAATGTCACCTTAGAAACGATGGAGGGAGACTTAGAGTCCTTCTTCATTTTTGAAAACATAGCCCATCCCCCTTTTTGTCTGAATAATCGATGGATTACCTAATTTTTTGCGGATATTCTTGACTAAAACATCAATGATATTAGACTCTCCAACATAATCAAAATCCCAAATATGCTCACGAATCTGTTCCCGACTTAAACCACATTGGGATGGCGCACCAGACACTCTAGTAACTCATACTCCTTGGAAGTCAGGTCAACCAAAACACCCTTGTGTTGGATGGTCTTTTTTGCCAGGTCTAAGGAATAGTCACCAAATTGGACCAGGTTGGTCAAGTTTTCTCGATTATTTCGTCTCAGCATGACTCGAATCCGAGCCAGTAATTCATCAAATTCAAAGGGTTTGACCAAGTAGTCGTCTGCACCAGCATCCAGTCCTGTTACCTTGTCTTCTAGGCTATCTTTAGCCGTTAGCATCAGAACTGGGGTCTTAATCTGATGATTTCTCAAGTAGCTCAATACCCCCAAACCATCTAGCTGCGGCATCATAATATCTGAAATAATCACGTCATACTGGGACACACGAATGTAGTCCAAGGCCTCCTGACCATCATAGGCCGCATCAACACTATACTGCTGGGTTTTCAGTAATTTAACGATGCTACGATTCAAATCTACTTCGTCTTCAATCACTAATACTTTCATAGCCACTTACTCCAAATTTCTTCCCTTATTATACCATGCTTCCATAAAAAATCTCGGCTAGGAAAAGCCTAGTCGAGATCTTACTCTAGTTAATCGTGATCCAGCTCCACATCTTCTTCCAATACGGTACCTGTATTGGCATCTAACTCTAACTCAATTTTTTGATTGCCTTCTCGCAAGCTAACGCTATAGACAAGTTTACCATCTTCTACATCTAACTCTACTTTTTCGATACTAGCATTCGAGTATTTTGATTTCAGCTGGCTCTCTACCTTAGCCAAGTCCAACTGAACACTTGCTCCGATTAATTGCTGATCTTCACGATCCTGACTCAGATCCTTAGTTTTTGACTTCAAGATAGCACCAGACTGGCCATCGATCTTATATTCTTTTTCATTTTTTCCATCCAAGATGGTCACTTCATACACTGCTTTTCCATGTTTTTCTTCTTGCTCGTAGCCAATCACTTTTCCACCCTTAGCTTCTTTCAGAGCTTTTTCTTGAGCTTGTGCAAGGGTGACAGATGCAGTCACTGTTGAAGAAGTAGTCTTTTTACTTGTTCCAGTATCGGCAAAGGCTACTACAGAGCCTAGAGCGGCAGTTGATAGAGAGAAGATTGCGAGACTTGCAACGGCTTTTTGTTTAATTGATTTTTTCATGTTAGTTACCAACTTTCTTTTTTTCTTATCAAGTTCTTCTTGATGATTCTATTTTATCTAAGAAAGATGAATCCAAAATGAATGAGAAAAGATTTTTTAAAAAATTTTTTAAAAAAGACTGAGTAAATCGACGAGCTTTTTGCAGCTATCTTTCTCAGTCCCCTTTCTATTTCTATCTTACTCCTCCTGCAAGATCTGATTAATAAAGTCTGTAATTGATTCAGCTACCTTTTGCATTTCGAGAGAACCTAGCGCACCTAGATCATTTTCATAAATGCTATCGTCCCCATTCTTTTTGAGGAAATAGGCCAGATCCCCATCTTGACCGATCATAAAGAAATCTGGTTCATCCTCATCAATCTGGTAGGTTTGATTGCGTTCGGTAAGATCTTCTTTAGCATAGAGACAAATACCCGTCTCACCAATGTCATAACCTGGCTGATCCCCTAAGTCATCAAGAAATACCTGATATCCTTTCGGTAAGGAAAAACCAAAATCATATTCGTGCATGCTTTAACCTCCTGCTTTCTCAGTTCTCTATTTCAAACTCCAACCACCATCAATGGTCAGGATTTGTCCTTGCATGGCAGAGGCCTTCCCACTGGCCAAAAAGAGACTGACTTCTGCCACTTCTTCTGGCTCTATCCAGCGTTTAATAGGGGTCTCACTAGCCACCCAGTCTGCTAGGCCTCCTGGTTCAAAGTCCGCTGCGGTCATGCCTGTTTTGACGGCTCCAGGAGCAATGCCAAAGACTTGAATGCCAGATTCTGCATAATCCAAGGGCCAGCTGTTTGGTAAAGCCTGCTAGAGCATGCTTGGAGGAAGTATAAGCGTGACCGCCACCTCCTGCTAGGCTAGAAGCAATGGAGCACATATTGATGATGATCCCTTGCTTCTTCTCCAACATTTGCGTCAGATAATGCCGTGTCAGCTCTACCGGAGTCACGTAATTGATCTCAAAGATCTCCTGGATCTCCTGAGCGCTTTGCTCAAGAAGTGGTTTGTAGTCATCCAATACCCCTGCTGTATTGCACAAGATGTCGACCTCAGGACACCAGTCAAAAATCGGCGTTAAATCCAAGGTCAAGTCCCGCTGCAAGAAGTGAAACTCACCTGGCAACTGGGGATCAGCTCCCTGGTCCACCCCATAGACCTGGTAGCCCTTTTCTAGAAAGAGACGGGCTTGAGCCAGACCAATTCCGGAACTCACGCCCGTAATCAAGACCCCTTTAGTCATGAACTTCCACCCAGTCTGTCGCTAAGACATCACAAGGAGTTGGACTCCACATGGAAAAGCCTTCGCCTTCACCAGATACGTTAATGAGAAAATAAGGCGTCACTTCAAGGGCAACCCCGTTTTGCTCGATGGTATCGAAAAGCTGGACATAGTTCTCAGCACCGCCCCAACCAGTTCGCACATATTTCTTTTTTGCCTTTAGTCCAGGCAAGATTTCTTCGAATGTCATCATCTTCTCCTTTGATTTATACTCCCTTTCATTATAACAAAAATCAAGTTTACTTGTTGCTTACTATCTGGCCTTTCTTCTTCATCTGCTCAAAAGAAAAGCCAGAGTAGTTCTCTGACTTTATCGTTAAGCTTCTTACTTATTTTTCTTCAGAATGTTGGTAGCCATAGCTGAAATAAAGGACCGTACCCAATCAAGAGAGCAAGGCCAAAGGCAATCCAAGTTCCTAGAGAATACTGGGTCATGAAAGAGACGCAGATGATAATGGATAAAATAGGCAGGAATGGAACCAAAGGAGTCTTGAACTCCCCTTCCTTTGGTAGCCCTTGTTCTTTACGAAGTTTAAGAATAGCTAAGGCCATCATGATCAAATAGGCTAGGGTACAGATATTTAAAAAAAGGAGGCAATGCTCGCTAATGGGAAAAACCCCACCTGCAATCGCTGCAGCAATCCCAGCTAGTATCGTTGCCTTTTTTTAGGCACCTTGGTCTTAGGATCCAACTCCCGCATCATACTGGGAAGAAGACCATCACGCGCTAAACTATAGATCATTCGAGAAAGAGCAAAGGTCATGGAAATGCAGACGGTGATAAGGGTGAAAATCGCAACGAGGGAAACATAGGTCCCTGCCCAAGAGGCTCCTACCTGACGGAGAGCATAGGCAACCGCATCATCCACATTCAACTGACTAAAAGGTACCATCCCCGTTAGCACCAAGGTTACCAAGATATAGAGCACTGTCGTAATCATCAAACTGAGGACAATCCCCCGAGGAATATTCTTTTGAGGCTCTTGAATTTCATCAACCGCCATGGAAATAGACTCGAATCCTAGGAAAGCGAAAAACATGAGCGAAGCCCCCGCCATAATCCCTGTCTGACCACCGTAGATTTCCCCAAATCCGTAAGGAGCAAAATTTGCCCAGTTGGCAGGATTGAGATGAAACATTCCTACCAGAACAAACAAAGCCAGGGCAGAGAATTTCAAAATTACCAGGATCGAATTAAAGCGCAGGACAAATTTAGCATTGTGGAGAACTAGAGCCGTCACCAGAACCATGACTAAAATGGGTAACAGATCCACATAGTTCCCTGCAGTAGGATTAAAGGTCCCATTTAAAGCAGCTGGGAGATGGATACCTCCATTCGCTAACAAGCCCTTGAAATAGGCTGCCCAACCCGAAGCGACCCCGGATACAGCTGTCATAAATTCCATAACCGTTAGCCAGCCTGCAAGCCAAGCTGGAAACTCACCAAAGATAGCATAGAGGTAACTATAGGCTCCCCCAGTCGCAGGAATACGAGAGGCAAATTCGGCAAAAAAGAGAGCCGAGAGCCCTACGCAAAAAGCTGCAATGACAATGGAAACAATCAAGGCTGGTCCAGCTAAAGTAGCAGCAGCAGTTCCCGTAATGGTGAAAATCCCCGTTCCCACCATAGCACCGATACCTAAAACAATCAAATCCCACATTCGCAAATGGCGGTTCAGACCAGCATGAGATTTGCCAACATCTTTTTTTCGAAATAGATTCATCCCTCTTTCCCCCCTTTTATTGTCATCATTCTACCACACTTAGATTGAAAATGGTAGCCTATCTCTGACAGTAGCTTCTCCAACTAATAAAGGAGGGGCACCCCTCCTTAACTGTATTTTAACCTTCTTCAGCCTTCATCTTTCTCAAGGCCCGAATGGTAAACCAATAGTAAATCATCAATCCTATAACAATGATTACCGTAGGTAGGATCATAGTCATGGTAGAATTCTGAATCCCTTGTGCCAAAGTCCAGCGATGCAAGAATCCCACTACTAAGAAGGACAGAATAGGAAAGATGAAGGCACGAGCAAACTCTTCTTTCCATTGCCACAGGATAAGACCTGCAGAAGCCCCTGTCATCAGGAAAGTATCCCATGGATTCGGTACCGTCAACCAGGCAAAAAGCTGGCAAGAAACGGACCCCAACTATTTCACTGATAAAATAGATCCCCAGAACGAGAACGACTGCTACATAGATTGCTTTTTTTGACTTCTCTTCTGCAAAAAAATGAGGCGACGAAGGAGATAGAAGAGTAGTCCAACGGCCAAAATGTCCTAAAAATACTATCCGTTAGATAGACGAGTGGCTTGAGAACCAGGACAGCTTGCGAAGCAAACTCACTTAAGAGGCGATAAAAAAATCACAATTCCCGAGATGATCGCCCCATATTTCAGAAACGGATCGCGTGGATTCTTTAGACATGTTCTCTATGATTTGGTCTGCCATTCCCTTAGGATCCTGTCCAAAATAGTCCTTGGCCGTCCATCCATCACCACTTGCTTGCGAAAAATCTAGCGCTAGATTATAGACCTGCTCTCTTAATGCTTTCTCCTCATATAAAAAGCCGGCAAAATTGAAATAATCCCAGAGATCTTGGAAATAAGCTTGGTCCTCCTGGCTAAAGGTTTGAACCAAAGCCTGTGTTTCTTCATAATAAATAGCTGATGTCATATTGCTTTCCCCTTTCTTTGGAGACGAAATACAATGAGGGACAGGACTAGTCCTATAAGAGGGAGTAGCCAGCGTAATACATTAGCAGTTTCTGGATTCACAAAGCGAATCCAACATCCAGTTACTAGGAAAGTCAGCCCCATTACTAGTAGACTCGTCATCAGGCGATCTCTACTTCTATAAGCCATAACCGCAAACCCAAGTAGGACTAGGACAGCAAGAGAAATCGCCCAACCATCTGATAAGAAGAGACTCCCAATGTGGCCAAAATAGATCGAAAATAGTCGTACGATGTTCAGAAACACTATCAGGCTAATCACACTTATAAAAATAGCCCAAGGCCACTTCATTTCTCCATAGCTTTGCTTGGACCAAAGCCACATGATGAACTGACTAAATACCAAGAAATTGAGTAGAATGACAATATATGTTAAGGGTTGTATTTTCAGTGGCATCATCCAGGTAAAATCCATTAAATAACGCATGCCAACTAAGATCACTCCAAGTATGAAGACTAGTCCCACATAAGATCCTAAAGAGCGTTTAGGTAACTCTGAAAGAATTTGATCCACCATTGCCCGAGGATCCTTTCCAAAATAATCCACTGCCCGAATGCCTTCTTTCTCAGCAACTTTTAAGTCGCAAACCATATTGTAGAGTTGTTCACCGAGTGCTTCATCATCATAAAAATAGACCTTTGTCCCAATATAGGCCACCATTTTTTTCACATAGGCTTGATTCTCCTTGTTTAGATGATTCAGTTCATCAGACATTTTTTCTGTATAATCTTCGATCATTCTTCCCCCTCCTTTCTCACGCGTTCTACTTTAATGACCAGATCCTGCCACTGGTTCCAAAATTCCTCTAGTCGCTCTCTTCCTTCTTTGGTTAGAGAGAAATATTTGCGATCAGGTCCATCTGGAGAAGGCCTCATCTCTCCTACTATAACTCCCTGCTTCTCTAGCTTCTGAAGCAAGGGATAAACGGTCCCCGCAACGATCTTGTCGAAGCCGGTTTCCTTGAGACTTTGGATCAACTCATAGCCATAGATATCCTTTTGAGAAATAACCTCTAGGACACAACCTTCTAGGACACCTTTTAGCAACTGCGACTCTTTCATCCTTCTCCCCCTTTCCAAATAGGCTTATTTTTAGCTAGTTTGTTTTACATACTAGTATCTCTGTCTATAGTATACACCCATTCCACTAGTTTGTAAAGCATAATAGTGGAAATAATCAATAAAAATTTAAAAAAACGAACAATATGACTAAATATACAATATTTTTATAAAATTAGTTGCTTTTTATCAGAAAAGGTGTATAATGATACAAAATCTTTAATAAAGGAGATCAGTTATGAAAAAATCTAAACTAGCCTTCCTAGCGGGAGTCACGGTTGCTTCAGCCCTCTTTCTCGCTTCATGTGGATCGTCTTCAAATCTTCTCAGACAGAAACATACTCATATGTGTTCAGTACTGATCCAGATTCTTTGAACTACCTCCTTTCAAATCGTTCAACAACTAGTGATATCACTACAAACTTGGTGGATGGACTATTTGAAAACGACCAATACGGTAACTTGGTCCCTGCTCTAGCAGAAGATTGGTCTGTCTCCAAAGATGGATTGACCTATACCTATAAAATCCGTAAAGATGCAAAATGGTATGACTCAGAAGGAAACGAATATGCAGATGTGACTGCTCAAGACTTCGTCACTTCTTTGAAATATGTAGCAGACAACAAGTCAGATGCCCTTTACTTGGTTCAAAACTCAGTAACCGGACTTAATGACTATGTCAATGGGAAAAATACAGACTTTTCTAAAGTGGGTATCAAAGCCGTTGATGACCATACCCTTCAATACACCTTGAACCAACCAGAATCCTTCTGGAATTCAAAATTGACAACCTCTACCATGATGCCTGTCAATGAAAAATTCCTTGAATCTGCTGGAAAAGACTTCGGTAGTGTGAAACCTTCCGGAATCCTCTACAATGGTCCATATTATTTGAAATCTTTCACTTCAAAATCTTTGATGGAATTCACTAAAAATGAAAACTATTATGACAAAGAGAATGTGAAGATTAAAGACATCAAGTTGACCTACTTCGATGGTTCTGACCAAGATTATTTGGCTCGTAACTTCTCAGACGGCAACTTCACAACTGCTCGTCTCTTCCCAACGAGCTCAACCTATAGCACTATTGAAAAGAACTTCAAAAACAACATCGTTTATTCTCCACAGGATGCAACTGTCTACTATGCTTACTTCAACGTGAACCGTCGAAACTACAGCCACACGAATAAGACGACAGATGACCAAAAGAACCAAACGAAAACTGCTCTTCAAAACAAGAACTTCCGTCAAGCCATCAACTTCGCCCTTGATCGTACTTCCCTAAGTGCCCAATCAAATGGGAAAGATGGGGCTAGCAAAACACTTCGTACACTTCTTGTACCTCCAACATTTGTGCAAGTAGACGGCAAAGACTTCGGTACAGTCGTTGAAGAAAAGCTTGCCGCAACAGGAGATGATTGGAAAGGTGTTAGCCTCGCAGACGCTCAAGACAGCATGTTTAACGCTGACAAAGCCAAGGCTCAATTAGCCAAAGCTAAAGAAGCTCTTCAAGCTGAAGGGGTGCAATTCCCAATTCACATCGACTATGTGGTAGACCAATCTGCTGCTACCCTTGTACAGCAGGCAGACTCAATGAAGGACTCCATTGAAAAAACATTAGGAAAAGAAAATGTCATTGTGGACGTTCAAAAATTATCCACTGAAGATGCGGATAACGCGACCTACTTCGCCCAAACACCAGATCAAAAAGACTTTGACTTAGACATCGGTGGATGGGGACCTGACTTCCAAGATCCATCGACTTACTTGGATATCTTCAATCCAACTGATGGTGCATCTTTAGCAGGTTTGGGAATCAATCCAGCAACTGACCAAGCCGTAATTGAAAAACTTGGCTTGAACGAATACAAGAAATTGTTGGATGAAGCCAATGCTGAGCAATTGGATACAACTGCTCGTTACGAAAAATATGCTACCGCTCAAGCTTGGTTGACAGACAATGCGATCGCCTTCCCTATCTACTCTAAAGGTGGCGTTCCATCTATCACTAAGGTGAAACCATTTACCAAAGCCTTCTCCTTAATCGGTATCAAAGATGGTTCTAGCTATTACAAGTACATGGAATTACAAAGTGATACTGTCACAACTGCTGACTACGAAAAAGCGTATAAAAATTGGTTGAAAGAAAAAGAAAAATCCAATAAAAAAGCTCAAGAAGAACTTGCAGAACACGTCAAATAATGGTTGACGTCAAAACACCGAGGTTGTACCTCGGTGTTTGTTTCTAGCAAAATCTTGTATTTTCCATCTTATTTCTCAAGCCTTAATAATCTCAAACCCTATCGCACGACAATCTTCCGATAACTTCTAGAAGTCAGAAGAAAGACGAGAACATAGGAGATGAAAAAGACAGCGCAGATAGCTAAGGTTGTTTGAAGAACCAATCCAGCATTGGTCGCACCTAAGATGGCTACGATTTTTGCAATCATCTTGTAGGCTACTCCTAGGTAAAGGAAGGAGAAGAATAATGGAAGGAAAAAGACGGTGAGAATCTGTTTGCGAATGGTGGTGCCCGTTTGCTTTTGGTCCAATCCTACTTGTTGCAAAATCACAAAATTTTCCTGGTCCTCATAGCCTTCTGAAATCTGTTTGTAGTAAATGACGAGAACCGTAGCCAATAGAAAGATCACAGATAGGAAAACTCCAATAAAGAGGAGAGTCCCCGCTAATTCACGCCACTCTTTCTCTATGCTGTATCGTTCATAGCCACCGAAGTAAGTCGCACCATATTGACTGATTTTGTCTGTCGAATACAGCTCTTTAGCCACGCCAGCGATGAAATCTTTGTTCTCCTTATTTTTTGCAGTAATAGAGAATTCCAAATTTTTATCAACTTTTAGTCCCAGTTGGTTCAAGTCTGGAAGAACAAGGTACAAGCCCATTTGGTGTTGAAACAAATCGCCCTGAGGGAGTTTTCCTTGGATAAAATTGGAGTCCAGTTTTTCTTTAATCGTGAAACTCTTTCCATTGATTTGTAAGTGCGCGTCTAATCTTCCAGGGTACTGATAACCATAGGCTAAAATTTCATTTTCCCCAAGCTCAAGTTTTTGACCAGTCAGTTGCTCATAAGTTGCCTGATCAAAAAAGTAGACTGTACCTTCTGTCTTCAACTCCTGACCAGTTGATGGAGTGGACTGGTCATTCACCTCTAAGACCTTTCCATCAATCTTTCGAATTTCAGCCGACCAGTATGTTGTCTGTACTACCTGATAATCTGACAGATTTGTCGCATCGGCTGTTTTCTGAATAATAGCTTGAACATCCTCAACAACCGGTTCTGTTTCAGCTTCTGAAGTCATATGCCCCACACTAATATTGTAGTCTGAAGGGTAGACAGTATCTAGATAATTCTGCCCTCCAATAAAGATATTGAGCGACCCGGTTAAGGTGACCAAGACCATGGTGGAAAGAATGCTAATCGTCGCGAGACCCGCTGCATTTTTTCGCATCCGAGCTATTAAGTTGGAGACGGATATAAAGTTCTCCGGCTTGTAATAGTAGGATTTCCGACCTTTGAGAAATCTTAAGAAGGTAATAGATCCTGCGTTGAATAAGAGATAAGTCGCCAGAATGACTAAGATGACAGCAATAAAGAATCCTTGAACCGCTGCAACTGGACGCTCAACGGTTAGCGCTATATAAAACGCGATTCCTAAGAGCCCTAGTCCTAAAAGAGTTTGAACCAGCAAGAAGCGTCCCTTCTTCTCTCCTGCCTTTTTCTGTTGCATGAGGTTTAGGGAACTGTAGCGCAAGAGGCGGAAAGAATTCAGCAAAAGAATGAGGGCAAAAGCTAAGGCTAACCCAAGTAAAGTGTCAAGGACAGGTTCTATCTGGAAGGTTGATTGAATGACGACTGGTAGCCCCATACATTTTAAGAGGAGTGCAAAAATCAAGCGATCAAACAAGAGTCCCAAGCCTAGACCCGCCCCTACTGTAAGAATAAAGAAGATAAGCAATTCCCATAAGGTCATGACGAGGAGGTGCTTCTTCTCCATCCCCAAAACACTGTATAAGCCCAGTTCTTTGGAACGATTTTTCATGACATAGCCATTGGCATAAGCCACTAAAATGATGACGACCAACTGGACGACGAAACTACCAAAACCAAGAACAGTTCTCGCCGCTCCCCCTCCGTAAGAATCCTCTAAATGAGGGGTTGATGACAAGGCGATAAAGCTATAGAGGATCATGGTCGTTAACATGACAGCCAAGGCAAAGGGATAATAGAGCTTGCGATTTTGTTTGAGGTTAGAAAAAGCTAATTTACTTGTTAATTTAAACATCATGATCCTCCTTACCCGCCATGACCGTCAAGGTATCCGAGATTTCTTGGAACATCTGACGTTCTGTTTTTCCCCGCGGAAGATCTGGTTGTAGAGAATTCCGTCCTTGATAAAGAGCACGCGCTTGGCCCGAGCTGCCGCTGCGGTTGAGTGGGTCACCATGAGGATGGTTTGCCCCATGCTATTGATATCTTCAAAGACATCTAGTAAAGCAGCCGAAGATTTGGAATCCAGCGCCCCTGTTGGCTCATCAGCAAGGAGGATTTCTGGTGAGGTGATAATGGCCCGTGCTACAGCCACCCGTTGTTTTTGCCCACCAGAGATTTCGTAAGGATATTTTTCTAGGAGCTGGTGAATGCCCAATTCCCGACTGACGCTATCGACCTTACTCATCATTTCCTTGACCGGTCTGCGTGAGAGGACTAAAGGGAGAAGGATATTGTCCTTGACAGACAAGGTATCGAGTAGGTTAAAATCTTGAAAGACAAAGCCAAGTTTTTCCCGACGGAAACTGGACGCATCCTTGTTCTTGATAGTTGAAGTATCGGTACCGTTGAGGTAGACCCGCCCTTCCGTCGGCTGATCCAGCATGGCTAGGATGTTAAGGAGGGTCGATTTCCCGGACCCTGATTCCCCCATGATGGCGACGTATTCCCCTTTTTCAACCGTGAAGTGGATATCTTTTAGGGCTTCAACCTGCGTTCCTTGAAAGCGGGTTTTGTAAATTTTTTTCACATGTTGTACATCTAATAAGGCCATTTTCATTCTCCATTTCCATCCGATCGTACGATTGACATCCATAAAACTTTTTACACCTCTATTGTAACGATTTAGAGAGAGATCTACAATAAGCTAACCTTTCATTTTTACCCTGATTTCTTACATTTCTGTAAGGTAATAAAAAACTAGCATCCTTGCCGGAGCTAGTTCCTTCTTATAAGGCTGTGATGGCTGTGATCAAACCAAAGATGATCCCTGGAGCATTGGCTGCAGCAAGTGGGATATCGCGTTCTTTTTTGAAGAGTCCATAATAGACCCAAAGACTACAGTTGATAGCTGCGACTAAAGAGGTTGAATAAAGTTTCCTTTGTGACCAGCGAGGTTATCCATGATTTGTGGGAAGTAAGACACATACATCATCACAGACATAAAGGTCGCAACCCAACCAAGGATTTTCATTTGTTTTTCATTCATTTTTATGACACCTTTCATTTTTTAAGTATGCACTATTCTAACGCTTGCTCTCTTAAAATTCAAGTACTTTTTTCAACTGTTACCGAACTGTAAAGTGTCACAATCTTGTGATTTTGCAGGAAGATGGATTTCTTTTCGAGTGGATTTTCTCTCTAGTTGCCATTTTTTGACACTTTGTCTAATTCTTTTGCAAATGTGATCGTTTTCATTTTGCGTAGCATGCAAATTAGTTGCATTATCTTCCTACTTATGCTATTTTGATACACAGAGGTAAAATTTTATGAATAAACAAAAAATCAACCAAATCGTTGGCTCGATCGGTGCCTTTATTGGGATTATCGTTTTCATTGCCTACATCCCACAAATTATTGCTAATTTACAGGGAAATAAGGCCCAACCTTTCCAACCCTTGTCAGCTGCTATTTCTTGCTTGATCTGGGTCATTTATGGTTGGACAAAGGAACCTAAAAAAGACTGGATTTTGATCATTCCCAATTCGGCAGGTGTCATCCTAGGGGGATTGACTTTCCTTACATCACTTTAATAGAAAGCGAACAAAGACTGAACTCTACGGGTTCAGTCTTTTTTGTGTATCCCTTTGAAAAACAAAAACAATCGCAGTCGGTTTTCGTACAAAAAAGCCCGCTATGAGCAAGCTAAAAAAATTGACAATTCTTTTCTTTGAATAACCTATGCTGGATTATTGTGCAAAAATATCCAAATAATATCTGATTATTATTAGAGTATATTGAAACTTTCCGCTGTGAGAAAAGTGCCTGAAATAATCATGTTTCAGGCACTCGGAATTATTGAGACCTTAGGCTCAATAATTAGTCATGGAACTTCTTCGAAGTTCGCTGACGTCCGTACTCACCTAAGGAAAGTTTCTAATTTAATTTGAGCTTCTCTTTTCCTAAATCTGCACAATCTTGCGATAACTCCGAGAAGTGATCCAAAAGACAACCAGGTAGGTGACGAGAAAGACGGCACAGACGCTGAGGGTGACGACGAGGACTTGGACACTATTGATGACACCGAGCACTTTGAGAATGAGACGAATCATATGGTAGGCAAAGGCCAGGTGGACAAAGGCAAAGATGAGGGGAAGGAAGAAGACAGTCCGCACTTGACGGTTGATGGTCCGTTTGACCTCATCTTCATCAAGTCCCACCTGTTGGAGGATGACAAAGCGGTCACGGTCTTCATAGCCTTCTGAAATTTGCTTGTAGTAGATAACGATGACTGTTCCGACCATAAAGATCAATGACAAGAAAATACCGATAAAGAAGATGCCACCAAAGAGGCTATTCAACTCTGCCACATCATTGACTCGGTTACCTCCATAGACAAATTTTCCTTGACCCTGTTGACTGCTCAATTCATCGATCATCTTGTCATAGCTAGGTGCCAGCTTGAGTTGCTGGTCTTCACCGACATTGACATTGAATCCACCATAGATATTGGTATAGATGGCAAGATTTGGAAATTGGGCGATAAAGGCTGAGAGATCTGGCACGATTAGGTAATTGAAATCCTCCGTCAGCATGTTATACATGTTGGGCAAGTGATCCGTGATAAAATCCTTGGTCACTTCTTCCTTTACTTGGAAGTCTTGGCCATTGATAGTAAACTGCTTTTGGCCTTTGAGAGCCTCGTTATGAGCAAAGAGGATAACTTGGTTGCCAGTCAGATCGGCCTCTTCTCCTGTCATCTGCTCATAGCTAGCTACGTCAAAGACCATAAAGACGGTTTTGGGAGTGACGCTGCGTTCGTCAGCTGGATAGACCGTAAAGTCTGTGCCCTTTTGGGATTTGATTCCAAAGTTGGCATAGGTCATCAAGTCACTATTCTTGATCTCAAGCTGGTGCTCAGAAGCAAATTCATCAAATTTCTGATTGATTTGCTCCAGGTCTACCCCTTTTCCTTGGACAGAGAAATCATGAGGAGCCATAATTTTCTTGACCATTTCGCCACCAATATAGATATTGGTTGCAGCAGAGATGGTCACTAGCACCATGGTCGAGAGGATGGCAATAGTCGCAAGCCCCACTGCATTTTTCTTCATGCGATAGATGAGGTTAGAGACCGAAATCATATTGTTGGGTTGGTAATAATAGCCCTTCTTTTTCTTAAGCAGGTGCAAGAAGACGGTGATTCCAGCATTAAAGAGCAGGTAGGTCCCAATCATGACCAAGACAACCGCTAGAAAGAAAATCACAATCGCAGACAATGGGTCTTTGACTGACAAAGCCAGGTAGTAGCCAAAACCGAGAGAGGCTAAGCCCAGGATGGTTTGGGGCCACAAGAAACGGGATTTCTTTTCACCACTAGCCTTCTCACGCGTCAATTGTAGGGCATTCAAACGGAGAATTCGCCAAGCATTGAGAAAAACTAGGAGCCAAAGATGAGACCAAAGGTGACAAAGACCAAAATTACAATCCCAGGTTGGAAGGTGGATACCAGCTGGACCTTCATCTTCATGAGTTTCAAGAGAAAGGCAAAGATCAGCTTGTCAAAGAGAGCCCCGATCAACACTCCGGCTGAGACAGTCACAAATCCAAAAATCAAGAGTTCCTTAAAGATCATACTGATGAGATGGCGTTTTTCAAGGCCCAGCATGCTGTAAATCCCCAGCTCCTTGGAGCGGTTTTTCATGACGAAGCTATTGGCATAGAGCACAATGATGGCCCCCGCAGCGTTGACCACAAACAGTCCCAAGCCTAGGGTGAAGAGCATAGAAGAGCCCCTACGAAGCTCGTGAATATGGGGATTAAAGGTCAGGGAGTCAAAGAGGTAGGCGATGGTCACTGCGAGAATGACTGCAATCGCAAAGGGATAATAGAGCTTGCGGTTCTTGATGAGATTGGAGCAAGCTAATTTAGTGGTTAATCGAAACATCTACTCCACCTCACTTGCCATGACCGTCAAGGTATCCGAGATTTCTTGGAACATCTGACGTTCTGTTTTTTCCCCTCGAAAGATCTGGTTGTAGAGAATCCCATCCTTGATAAAGAGCACGCGCTTGGCCCGAGCTGCCGCTGCGGTTGAGTGAGTCACCATGAGGATAGTTTGTCCCATGGTATTGATATCTTCAAAGACGTCAAGCAAAGCAGCCGAAGACTTGGAATCCAGCGCCCCTGTTGGCTCATCAGCAAGGAGGATTTCAGGTGAGGTGATGATGGCTCGTGCTACGGCCACCCGTTGTTTTTGTCCACCAGAGATTTCGTAAGGATATTTCTCTAGAAGTTGGTGAATGCCCAATTCCCGACTGACGCTATCGACCTTGCTCATCATTTCCTTGACCGGTCTGCGAGAAAGGACCAAAGGTAAGAGGATATTGTCCTTGACGGACAAGGTATCGAGCAGATTAAAGTCTTGAAAGACAAAGCCTAATTTTTCGCGACGGAAGCTCGATGCATCCTTGTTCTTGATGGTTGAGGTATCGGTGCCATTGAGGTAGACCCGTCCTTCGGTCGGCTGGTCCAGCATGGCTAGGATATTGAGAAGGGTCGATTTCCCGGAACCTGATTCCCCCATGATGGCGACATACTCCCCTTTTTCAACAGTGAAGTGAATATCCTTTAGGGCTTCAACTTGCGTCCCTTGAAAGCGGGTTTTGTAGATTTTTTTGATATGTTGAACGTCTAGCAATGACATACTTTTCTCCTTTTACTAGTAGATCAAGAAAAATTCTTGGGTTTGTTGTAGGACTTGGCGACCAAATTCCGCCTTTTCCAAATCAGTTTTCTTATTTGGTTTCTTAATATTTTTGGGTTCTTTCATCCATTTCAAGAGTTTCATTTTCTTGACCTCCTTCATTTGATGAGACTATTGTATAAAAAATAAAAGGTGGTCACCATAACCTAACCTTTCATTTTTTATAATATTTCTTACAGTCTTGTAAGGAACGAACTCATGATCCATTTTATTGAAAATCTTCAACTTCTAATTCCATTAAGTCATCAACGCATCTAGAATCAAGTTTATCAGTCCGAACTGCATGTTTCATCAACATTTTTTCATATATATTTCTAACAAAACGACCATTAGAAAAAAATTTTTCTGTATTTTTTTGGATTTCACTATTAAAAATATCTTTCAAGAGAAAGTTTTAACTCATTACTTAACTTATAATCATCCTGACGACATAAATATTCTAGAATCGTCATTAGTTCTTTGGAAGAATAATCTCCAAACTCAATAAAGTAATTAAATCGAGATTTTAGTCCTTGATTTGATTCAAAAAATTTCTCCATCGGTTTACTATAGCCTGCAACAATAACAACTAAATCATCTCGATAGTCTTCTAAAGCCTTTGTTAATTCTGTTAAACATTCCCGCCCATAGGAATCTGTACTTTCGTTTTCGGTAATACTATACGCTTCATCAATAAAGAGAACTCCTCCCTTGGCCTTTTCAATAACACTTTTTACTTTAAGTGCTGTCTGACCTTGATATCCAGCAATCAAATCCGTCCGTGAAACTTCCGTAAAATGTCCTTTCGTTAACAGACCTAACTGTTTATACATTTTGCCTACAATCCTAGCAACTGTGGTTTTTCCTGTGCCTGGATTGCCTGTAAATGCCATGTGTAAGGTTCGATTTGGAATCTTTAAGCCATTTTCTTTTCTAATTCTCTGGATATTCTGATAGGAAATTAGATTATTGACTTCTTCCTTGACTTTATCTAAGCCAACTAAATGATTCAACTCATCTTTTAATTTATCAAAGGAAATTTCTTCAGACTTTTGATTTGTCACTGTGTTCTTGTACTTCGATAGGCTAATATAACCAGAGTATTTTAAAAGTGACTCTGATACCAAATTTGCAGTTGTTGCTACTTTCGTTGAAGCATCCTTTTTTTTAACAACTAGATACTGTAAAAATATCAATTACTGATTCTTCAGAATAATCATTTAATAGAAGGGCTATTTTTTCAATAAATTGACCTTTTGATCCTGTTTGAATATCAAATTTTTTTGATATCTCAATTAATTCATCCTGATAACGACTCATTTTGTTACCTCATCAATAAAATGATTAACGTCACAACAGCAAATCCAGTAGCTATGCCTGTCAAAACAAAAGAGGTTAATAGTTTATTCGATAGGATATTTACTTGACTTTTTACAGAATCTAATTCATTCTTTAACTGCGAAATTTCTGAAGATTCATCTTTCATGATACTTGAAGACTTTTCTATCTCCTCAACCCTACTTTCAAGTTGCTCAATAAGAGTGACTAATTTACTATAATCAATCTCAGATAGTTGAGCCGATACTTTTTCTTTAAACTGTTTTAAAGCGACTAAGGTGGCCGTTTGTTTATCGATTGACTTATCAATTCTTTCTTGTTCTATTAAAATCTTTTCATTTGTCTTTTTAATCGCAGAAACAGACGTTAATATAGCTTGAATATAATCCTTATCCAATGCTTCTAGAGCTTTATATACTTCACCAAATTCTTTAATTAAGTTTTGATCACGATCATAAACATTTGAAAAATACTTCTGAAGTTTTTCAATCAATGAATTTAGTTCTTTCCCAGTCACTCCGTGTTCAGCCCACTCTAGTCCAAAGATATCTTCATGTGTACGAACTTTATCAAACTTTAACTCTTTAACATCTTGTTCAGCAAATTTTTTTAATTGCTCTTTTGTCATGCGTTAAAATCATGATTACTAATCTGTAAATCAAATTCTTTTTTTCCATAATATCTCCTAATCCATTAGCTCAGCCAATAAGGCATCGATTTCTGTAAATTCATTATCATCTTTTTTTCTTTTTTTCCTCAAGTAAGAAAGAAAGTTCATCCTTCATTATTTTTTTCCTGCTTGACGATGTCGATCTTCTATTTGACTTAAAGACTCCATTTTGTCTACTTGCACAAGTGCCATTTCAACAGCATTCATTTGGGCTTGTACAACAAGTTTATCATTGTATTTATCGATTTTTATTTGTTAATTCGTCAATCTGTTTTTTTCGACAATCATTTGATCAATTAATTTCAAAAACAAACGCACCAGCTATACCTGCTACTGTTGCACCCATAAACGTCCCGATTAAACCAGATAAGCTTCCTAGTAATGGGATTTCTACACCAAGCGGAGGAAAAAAATTGATAACAGAGTTGCACCAATCGCACTACTTAAAACAATCGCTCCAGCAGCTGTTACTCCTGCAACGATAATTTTCCCTATCTCAAGCATTTTAACACTAGTACTTTTATTTTTATTTTCTGGATTTTTTAAATATTCAATTGCCTCGGTAAGAGATCGCCAACCTTGCTGAATAAAAAGTCCAAACTTGCATAAATGTTCCAACAACAGGCCCAATGATGGAAGTTGCTAACATCGTAACCATCGATTGCCCAACACCAAGGACATGATGAGAAAGATTGGACATAAAGTTTGAAATAGCTTCCTTTACTTTTGCAATGAAGGTTCCGAAATTCTTCTCTTTTTCACCCAACCAAGAAATAAACTTCTTAACGATTTCTCTCAAAAAAATTCAGTCAACAATTGAAGAACAGCGACTTTTTAAGGCCTTTCCTGTCACTTTCAAAGCCTCTTTACGTCGTGATTTTTTGCCAGATTCAACTGCTCTTTTTTTAGCGCTATCTTTAAAATCCGAATATCCTTCACGAGCTTCTTTTTCATCATATTCTGCTTGTCTTCTATCTATATTAAATCGTTCCTCTGGTTTTAGTCCGTTTCTTTCAGAATTTAAAAATTCTAACATAGGTTTGTCACCCTTAGACATATTCGCTGAGGCATCTAAATCATGTAAATTCTTCGAACTGTTAGCAAAAAAACTTTAATTTCATCTTTTTGTAGAAAAATGCAACTAAATCAATATCATTCATTTGTTCTTTAATAGATATAGTATGATCTTTATGAACAGATGATGAACCTTTATCTCTTCCCTTATCAAAAAATTCACGAGTTTCTTTCTTTAAAATTCTCTCTCCGTTCTTATTCAGTGTAAAAGAATCTTGCCACTCATTGTATATTTTTTGATGATCAACAGTTCTATTATGAGTAGCAATTAAACCTTTTTCAAAAATTTTTCAGTAGTTTGTATATGTGCTTCTTTTCGTAAATCTAGTTTTTGTCCATTGTTATCTTTAATAAACTCTTCACCAATTTGGACTGCTAATTGATTTTGAACTTGGTCCCAAATGATGTCTTGAATGGCTTCTTCAAGATATTGATTATTTTGTAATTTTTCTCTATCCTCCTCAATTGAAGAAAGTTCATCTAAAAATATCATTTAACTCAACTTGAAAAACTACTTTTGTAACTCTATCAAATTTCCAAATTCTAATTCATTATTAGTAATTCCTAATATTTCATTTTTATTTTCCATAATAATTAGGTACCGACGAATTCCCCTAATCCATGACCAACTTCTTTTCTTCAAAGTGAATGGCAACAGTCGTCCCTTGGCCGACCTGGGACGTCATCTGGAGTTGGTGCCCTAGCTGATCGGCAATCTTTTTAGACAGATAGAGGCCTAGTCCAGAGGATTGCTGGGTCAAATGCCCATTGTAGCCGGAGAATCCCCGCTCAAAGACACGGAGTATATCACTATCCTTAATTCCAATCCCACTATCTTTCATATAAAGGGTCTGGTCTTTGAAATAGATCTCAATCCCGCCAGTGCTGGTATACTTAAGGCTATTAGACAGCAATTGCTCGATGATGACCAAGAGCCACTTGCGATCGGTAATGACGGCGACATCTAAGTCATGCAGATCCACCGTCAAGCCCTTTTGAATAAAGAAGATGGCATACTTTCGCACGACTTCTTTGACCAGCTCTTCGAGTGGAACACGCTTAAGAACCAAATCATCGTGAAAGCTTTCGAGTCTCAGATACTGGAGGACCACATTGGCATAGGAATCAATCTTAAAGAGCTCCTGCTCCATTTGTTGTCTCAGGTCGCTGTCTTCTATATTTTTAACCAGGAGTTGGCTGGCCGCAATGGGCGTCTTAATCTGGTGGACCCAGAGGGTATAGTAATCCATCAGGTCATTGTAGGTCTCTAGACTCACCGTTGTCTGCTCACGTTGGGCTTGCTGACTGGTTGCTAGTTTCTGACTCAAGACCAGTTCTAGAGGGGTCTCAGGTAGTCCCTCCCCATAGAGCACTTCCTTCCGGCAGGCCTGATACCCAGCCACTGCATCCCAAATGACCAGAAGAAGACTCAAAAAAGCCAAAATTCCTGTCAGGTAAAGGAGAAAATTGCGGTAGCCTTCGAATATATAGGCAAACAAGACCAGGGATGAAAGGAGTAAACCAATCAAATAGAGATAGCGGCGATGAGAAATCAGATAGTGTTTGACAAATAAGAATTGATTATCCATTGCTCAACCCGTATCCTATCCCTTTTTTCGTTTCGATAAAATGTTCCAGTCCTGCTTCTTCGAGTTTCTTCCGAAGTCTAGCTACATTGACCGATAGGGTGTTATCATCAATAAAGAAATCACTGTTCCACAATTCCTTCATTAGATCATCCCGAGCCACTACACTTCCAGCTTTTTCAAAAAGGATGCGAAGAATTTGAAATTCATTTGGTCAAATTAACCACCTCTCCCTCGTAGACCAGATCCATGGATTTGAGATTGAGGATGGCGCCCCGGTGTTCTAACAAATCTTGATCAGTTCCAAACTCATAAGAGCGGCGAAGGAGACCCTGAATTTTTGCCAGAAGGACATTGGGATCAAATGGCTTGGTCACATAGTCATCTCCTCCCATATTGATAGCCATGACGATGTCCATAGCTTGATCTCGTGAGGATAAAAACATGATAGGGACCTTAGACACCTTACGAATCTCCTGGCACCAATGGTAGCCATTATAAAGAGGAAGGCCAATATCCATCAGAATCAGATGAGGATTGGTCTGAACGAAGGTCCCCAATACATCCATAAAGTCATCAACTGCAATAACTTCAAAGCCCCACTGCTCCATGATTTTCTTCACTTGTTGGCGAATGGTTTCATCATCTTCGACAAGAAGAATTTTGTGCATGCTCTTTCCTTCTCTTTCTTACTAGAGTATTACCCTTTCATTATATCAAATTATCCAAGGAGCATACATATTTTTCGCCATCTCAACTTACAGGTAACTCCTTTCGTCAATTTCCTATTTTTACTGAGGGGCTTTTCAGGTATTTTATGCTATACTGAACATACAGATACAAAGGAGAATCTCATGTCCACGATTTTTGATTATCTAGACTATATCGCCTATGATTCCATCTACGATCGCCCTTTTAAGGAACTCGATGTCCTGGCACTGACAGAGCTGACCTATCTTCCTTTTGATCGGATCGTGCCTCAAGGGGATACGACCAATATTGAAGTCCGCTTATCTGATGCAGTAGAGCTAGTCGATCGAACCACAGATTTCATCGTGACAGACCAACACCTGCAATTAGTCGATGTCCTAGCTACATCCAAACGCTTTAAGAATGTCAAACTTCTTAACTATGTCGACGAATATGACCCCGATGTTCAGAAGCAGTTTGCGGCTATGACCTATCGTCTTACCATGGATGTTTATTTGGTCGTTTTCAGAGGGACGGATGATACCTTGATCGGTTGGAAGGAAGACTTCCACATGACCTATATGGACCATGTCCCATCTCAGAGACGTGCAGCTAGCTACCTACAACATGTCATGAAGGAATTTCCTAAAGGACGCTTTATGGTCGCCGGTCACTCCAAAGGGGGCAATCTCGCAGCCTACGCCTGCTCTTACCTTCCAGATCATCTGTTTGAACGGGTCGACGCCATCTACTGTTACGACGCTCCTGGCCTCAACAAGGCCATTATCGAAACGGAGGGCTATCAACGAATCGCGCACCTCGTTCACCGCTTTGTCCCGCAAGGGTCCATCGTTGGGATGATGCTGGAAGTTCCTGAGCCTGCTACGATTGTCAAAAGTCGTGCCTTTGGTGGCTTTGCCCAGCATGACACCTTTACTTGGATGGTTGAAAAGGATGGATTTGTGACACTGGATCAAACCAGTCCCGATAGCCAGCAGACCGACGAGACCCTGAAGCAGTGGGTTCGCGAAACATCGGCGGATGAGCGCAAGAAGTTCTTTGATACTTTTTTTGGCATTTTTCTGGACGCCGGCATCACTTCGATTAATGATTTGATGAACTTGAAAAATTTCTCCAAGATCAAAGAAATCTTTCAAAATGCTCAGGACCTAGATCCAACAGAAAGAGAAATGCTGGAACGTCTAGCCAAGCAACTCATCGACACCCGTGTCCAAGCTTGGAAAAAATGGCAAACAGTTCCCCGGATCCTGCTTCAAATGGCTGCATTTTTCAAGCGAAAACAAGCATTCGAGACCACCTCACCACTTCTCCTTGAGCACAAAGAGTAGGACAAAAGGAACAGATTATAACTCCAAGCCAAACGCGGAACTCCTCTATGAAGGATGTGGCTTGAAATTAAAATAAGAAAACCAGGAAAATTAATTTTCCTGGTTTTCCTTTGAAGTCAAAGTATTTTTCCCGATTTCCCTTACGGCTAGAAGTCCATTTTCCATCCATTCTAGGACTTTAACTGTTCTCTTTTCAGACCACCAAGATAGTTTTTCTAGGTTCTATACTCCGTATCTTCTGTATTTTTTAACAAGTCTTTCTACCCGTTTGATCTCTGCAGCGATGTCTGAACGGTTTTGCTCATGTAAAGCAATGGTTGCTCATCAGCAATATCTAATAAATCACCTAATTCAAACCATAATTTATCTTGGTAACGACGGAACAAATAGCTCCACACTCCGACTCCAACTGTCCATAAAAGAAGGACTGGCAAGAACAATAACATCCAACTTCCAATCACTACAAGCGATTCTTCTGCTTTAAATCCAAGTAAACGGATGACATGCACTGCTATTCCAAGCAAGCCTAGCATAGACAGGGCAAGAATCCAGCCCACAACTTTCATTCCTCTTGCGGGTGGGGTCTCTGATGGGAAGTCTACATCAATCCCACTCTCCCCTACTAAACCTTCTGCGATACCACGAAACTCTTGGATTTCATGTTTTTTCAATACCATGCGTCTAGGCACCATATAAAACATTATCATATTTCTTTCTCCTTTACATACGATAGGACCTATGAACTTCGTTTCCATCATACTCCAAAATGAGGTCGATTCCTATCAGGTAATTGTCACCTTATTCTTAGTGACGACCTATTTCATGATTTGTCCCATCATCCGCTACACTATATGCATGAACCATGAAGTCACCAATCAATCATAATCACTAGAGAATGAATAGACCCCATTCTAGCATCAGAAACCAACTGAAATCCTATCCTTATTTTTCTTTATTGACGATAGAAGTATTGATCCGCTGAATAGTTCCCAGCTGATTGGGTAACGACCAAGCGAGGCTTGCTCGTGTCTGACTGGTCTCCATCAGGGTTTTCAAACCCAATCTTAAAGAGACCAACAGCTGCACCAGTTTCTCCCACTCTCAACTCGACATAAGGGATTTTGCTAGTCTTATCTGAGTTTGCTACTGCTTTAATCCTTCCTTGTCCTTTGACTGTACCATCCGCCTGAATGACCATTTCCTGCCCCTTCGCATTGCGCCAGGTACCCACTAGACTTGAAAAGTCTCCACTATTAATCGCAGAAATATCCAGATCCACTTCTTTCTTTGGAGCAGGATAAGCTTCCCACCACTTGTCTTGGTAGGTTTGGAAAGAAGCTTGATGATAAAAGATGCGTCTCAAAGGAGAAACGACGCCATCAGGTCCTTGAACATTTTCAGGAATCAAGGTCATGATCAGCTCTTGTCCAGGACTAGTTCCTTTCGTACCTTCTTGCACAAATAAACCTGATAGGTAGAGCCTGCTTTCCGAGGTTTCTTATCTTTATTGAGGACAAATTGGACATTCGTTGCTCCACTCCAAAAGATCCATCCTTTTTCTTTATCTGAACTAATGTAAGGAAAGACCGTCGTTCGATGATTATAAAAGTCTTCTGGACTATAGCCGTACAACTTGAAGCCCGAATCCGCAATCATCTTTTCAATATAATTATTGGTATATGTCCCTTCAAAGGTCGTTAAATCCCCATCCAAAACGTCGTCGTCAGGATCTGTTGATTTAAAGAAATCCTTCCGATTGGCAAAGACCATCTCATGATCGGGATCTTTATCTGACATGGTTACCGTAATAAGGGGATCTTTATCTGATTTGTATTTAAAGATACGCACAGTGACGGTAAAATCAGTATTCCCATCAGACTTTTTCATCTGGCTAGTAGAAACTTTATTGGCACCTTCTACTTTGAAATCCGTTGAGAACGTTGCTGATACAGGACCATCTTCTGTCTCGTAATCAATCTTCCAAGATTTCCCATCTTTTTGAATCTTGGCCTTATCACGCGAACTTGAGACATATTCACCAGATAGATCGATGGCTTTTTCCTTAGAAGAAGACGAGGTCTTCGAGGTCTGATTGAACTCTTTTTGATGATCCGGTTGGATATTGGAGCTAGAGTAGAGATAAACTCCTCCAATTAGAACCACTGCACTCACAAAAGCGATGATCATCCAAAGATATTTCTTATCTAATTTTTTGATCATTTCAATACCTCCTTGAAATGGTAGTTACCTAATAGTATACCTTAAATTCTATTTAAAGCAAATTTTGACTGAATTTCATAAACTTTTTATTGTTTTTCGATACTTTTTTATTGACTTATTTTTTATAAGGAGTATACTATAAGTGAAAAATAAAAAACTTTAAGGAGGCTTGCGATGAAAAACTCAAAAACCTTAAAAAATGTCATTGAAGTCTTAACGGCTTTCATTTACTTCTGTGGCTTTATGACCTTGGCAGCACTGGTCATCCACTTGCTTTCCCGGATGGGAGTGTTTAAGGATCTCATTCAATCTGGACGCTTGTCCTTTGAGGTAAATGGCATCCAGCTCTTCCCCAAACATCTGCAACCCCTCTGGCAGTTGCTCTTCCCACTAGCCTCAAGCGCTATTTATATTTTTCTTCTCCTCACTATTCGCAGCTTCCTCCAAATCTCTATCAAGAAAAGATCTTTTCTCACTCCAACATTGATCTTTGCAACCGAGCTTGGAAGATCCTCTTGGTCTTGTCCTTTATGTCTGGTACACTTGAGACCAATGGCGATGCTTATCTCCTTCCCTTCACCTTCCAATTGACCTTTAACACAGGACTTCTCCTTGCTGTCCCAATTGTCTGGATCCTTGGCAAGATTTTAGAAAGAGGGATTGAGATCGCTGAAGAAAATGAGCTGACTATTTAAGGAGGGGACCATGATTATCATCAATCTAGATGTCATGCTGGCCAAGCGAAAGATGAAATCCAATGAGCTAGCAGATAAAATCGGCATCACGACAGCCAACCTCTCCATCCTCAAGACAGGCAAAGCCAAAGCCATCCGCTTCACCACCCTTGAAGCCATCTGCAAAGAACTTGACTGCCAACCAGGAGATATTCTGGAATACCGGCCAGATGAATAGGAAATGGATTAAGAAATGTAATTGGAGACTTTCCTTAGGTGAGGACGTACGGTAGCGATACAACAAAAGCACTCCCATGGGAGTGCTTGAGAGCGTAGACAATCTGTTCTTCCTTACAAATCAAATAGATTCTATAAAAAATAAAAAAATTCATTCATTAGAATTATTCAATCATCTACTGAAACTTTCCGCCGTGAGAAAAGTGCTAGAAACACTTTTGTTTCTAGCACTCGGGAGTTTTGGAACCTTAGTTCCAAAACTAAGTCATGGAACTTCTTCGAAGTTCGCTGACGTCCGTACTCACCTAAGGAAAGTTTTTTAGATGATTTTTTCTTTGTCTATCGTTTAGCCAATGATGCTTCCATTTGGTACAGATGGATCAACCGTTAAGACTGTTAATTGATCCCCGTGTTCTGCGGAAAGAATCATACCTTGGCTAACATATTTCTTCATCATCTTACGTGGTTTGAGGTTGGCCACGATTTGGAGTTTCTTGCCGACCAATTCTTGTTCATTTGGATAGAATTTCGCGATACCAGAAAGGATTTGACGATCTTCACCGTCACCAGCGTCAAGACGGAAGCGAAGCAACTTGTCTGAGCCTTCGACGCGTTCCACTTCTTTGACTTCTGCTACACGGATTTCAACCTTGTCAAAGTCTTCAAATTTAATCTCGTCTTTCAGACTTGAGTTCCACTTCTTCTGGAATCCATTCTTTTTCTTGTGGTTTACCAGCAGTCATTTGAGATTGGATATAGGCAATTTCTTCATCCATGTCCAGACGTGGGAAGATTGGAGTTCCTTTGGCAACCACTGTAACATTTTCAGGGAAACCAGCTAGGGTCAAGTTTTCAAGATCGAAGTCCAAGTCCAAGCCAAGTTGGTCCATGATGGCATTTGACGTGTTCATCATGAATGGTTGGATCAAGTGAGCCACGACACGAAGGCTGGCTGCCAAGTGAGCCATCACTGCTGCCAATTGTTCCTTATCACCATCTTCTTTAGCGAGCACCCATGGAGCAGTCTCATCGATGTACTTGTTGGTACGAGAGATGATGTTCCATACGGCTTCCAAAGCGCGTGGGTAATCAACCGCGTTCATTTGCTTGTGGTATTCAGCGATGTTTTCTTCAACTACCTTAGCCAAATCAGTATCAAATGCTGTGACATTTTCGACATAAGCCGGAACTTGACCACCAAAGTATTTGTTGATCATGGCTACCGTCCGGTTGAGGAGGTTTCCAAGGTCATTAGCCAATTCATAGTTGATGCGGGCTACGTAGTCTTCTGGTGTGAAGGTACCATCTGAACCAACTGGCAAACTGCGCATGAGGTAGTAACGCAGTGGATCCAAGCCAAAACGTTCCACCAACATTTCTGGGTAGATGACATTTCCTTTAGACTTCGACATCTTGCCGTCTTTCATGACAAACCAACCATGGGCAATCAAGCGGTCTGGCAATTTGATATCAAGCATCATGAGAAGGATCGGCCAGTAGATGGAGTGGAAACGGAGGATGTCTTTTCCAACCATGTGGAAGACAGTGCCGTTCCAGAACTTGTCAAAGTTGTCATGCTGCTCTTGATCGTAACCGAGAGCGGTCACATAGTTAAGAAGGGCATCGATCCATACATAAACCACGTGTTTTGGATTGGATGGAACTGGGACTCCCCAGGTAAAGGTAGTCCGAGATACTGCCAAGTCTTCCAAACCTGGCTCGATGAAGTTTTTCAACATTTCATTGAGACGGCCATCTGGAGTGATGAAGTCTGGTTGGGATTTGAAACTCAACCAAGCGGTCTTGGTATTTGCTGAGACGAAGGAAATAGGATTCTTCAGAAACCCATTCTACTTCGTGGCCTGATGGGGCTACCCCACCGATGACCTTGCCATTCTCATCACGGTAAACCCTCAGCCAATTGGCTTTCTGTAAAGAACTCTTCATCAGATACTGAATACCAACCAGAGTATTCACCAAGGTAGATGTCGTCTTGCGCTAGCAAACGTTCAAAAGACTTGGGCCACCACTTTTTTTCATGGTAATCGTCTGTCGTACGGATGAATTTATCATATGAGATATCGAGTAATTGCCAGAGTTCTTTCACTCCAACCGCCATCCCATCTACATAAGCTTGCGGCGTAATGCCAGCTTCTTCGGCTTTTTGCTGGATCTTTTGCCCGTGCTCATCGAGACCAGTCAGGTAGAACACATCGTAGTTCATCATACGTTTGTAACGCGCCAAGACGTCACAGGCGATCGTTGTGTATGCTGAACCAATATGCAATTTACCAGATGGGTAATAGATAGGGGTTGTGATGTAGAATGATTTTTGTCATTTTTCTTTTCCTTTCAGGGCTAATGGAACCCAATTTAGTAACACTCTATTATAACATTTTTTTAGGAGACCCTGAAAACCCAAAAACCAGCTAGAATCTAAGGAAGACAAGCAAAAAGAGAGTGGGACAGAAATCGGTAATTCGTTAGAATTCGATTTCGTCGTCCCACCTCCGCACAGTTGAGTAGGGCTGTAAAAGCTGATGAAATCAGCGTAGTAGAGCCCACTCAACCACTGCGTCTTGCTCGACAATCCAAAAACAATTAAGAGGCTAGGACTTTTGTCCCAGCCTCTTCTATGATTGATAACGAATCACGCTATCTTACTTTCCAAGATAGTATTCTTTTACAACGTTCAATTTTTCGTCAAATTCGAATACCAATGGTGGGAAGTTAGGGATTTCCACATCCATGATTTCGTCGTCTGACAATTGTTTGATGTGTTTTACAAGGGCACGGATTGAGTTACCGTGTGCTCCTACGAATACGTTTTTACCGTCTTTAAGAGCTGGAGCGATTTTATCTTCCCAGAATGGAAGAGCACGTTCCAAAGTCACTTTCAAGTTTTCAGCATCTGGAATCACTGAATCGTCAAGTGAAGCGTAACGACGGTCAGTGTGTGCTGAGTGTTCATCATCACGGTCCATTGCAGGAGGCAATACATCGTATGAACGACGCCAGATATGAACTTGTTCATCACCAAATTGTTCAGCAGCTTCAGCTTTGTTTTTACCAGTCAAACCACCGTAGTGACGTTCGTTCAAGCGCCATGATTTTTCAACTGGAACCCACAATTGGTCAGATGCTTCAAGAGCCAAGTTAGTAGTTTTGATCGCACGTTTCAATACTGAAGTGTAAGCTTGGTCAAATTCGATACCAGCTTCTTTGATCAATTTACCAGCGTCGATCGCTTGTTGTGTACCTTTTTCAGACAAATCAACATCAGCCCAACCAGTGAAAAGGTTAGCTTTGTTCCATTCAGACTCACCGTGGCGAGCAAAAACCAATTTTACCATTTGATGGATCTCCTTTTATTTTCCGAGGTTCCCCTCGTTTATCTATTCTATTCTACTAGATTTTGAGGGAAAAATCTAGTCTTAACAGAGCTAGATCGAAGATTTCGTGAAAATTTTATCAATTCTTTTTCATGGACATTTACAAGTCGCTCTCACCAGGTTCTAAATCCTGCCTCTTCCACCCTCTTTCCACAAGCCAGACTAAACAAAAAACCTCTAAAAAGAGGTTTGCTTACAATTGCTTCTTCTGGCATTCCGGACAAAGGCCATAAACTGTGGTTTGGCACTTGGTAATGACGTAGCCACTTTTTACTCTCGCTTCCGCTCTCACGTCTGGAACTTCGATGTCAATATCATCAATCTTCCCACAAGACTCGCAAATCAGATTCAAATGATCGTGTCCCATAAAGTCAAAGTAGGTCGTGGTATCATTGCGTACTTTTATTTCAGAGACAAACCCTTCTTCAATAAGGACCTTAAGATTGTTATAAACGGTTGCCAGACTCATATTGGGAAAGGCTGGTTTCAAGTCCTGATAGATGGCATCGGCACTTGGATGTTCCTGACTTTTGACAAGATAAGAAAGGACCGCACGACGCGTCTCTGTAATCCGTACAGATTTTTCGCGCAGGTGTTGCAATACATCTTCCACTTTTTCTTGTTGAACGGAATCGAGCCTTAAACAAGCTAGCATGGTCTTTCCCCTTTCTGTCTCTTCTTTAAAACTATTATATCACGAAGACCCAAATTTGCCTAATTAGAATGTTTGTAAATAAGAAAAGAGGCTGGGACAAAAGTCCTAGCCTCTTAATTGTTTTTGGATTGTCGAGCAAGACGCAGTGGTTGAGTGGGCTCTACTACGCTGATTTCATCAGCTTTTACAGCCCTACTCAACTGTGCGGAGGTGGGACGACAAAATCGAATTCTAACGAATGACCGATTTCTGTCCCACTCTCTTTTGTTTTCTATTCTTAACTTCCCCAATTAAGGATCCATCTCATAGTTCCTAGTAAGACTTTGACAAAGAGGAACATAAAGAAGAGTTCCGCAATAAACCAGAGACCTTTCAATAGATAAATAATCGGCTTAATCATGAGCAGAACAAAGATTCCAACAATCCATCTCATGGTCCACCCTCCATTTCTCACTTTTTTCTATTATACTCCTATTTATAGGCCCTGTCTAGAAACTACTCCAAAACAAAAAATCCCTTCTAGCAAGCTAGAAGGAACCTTTGTAATCACAATTATTTAACTGCGTCTTTAAGAGCTTTACCAGCTTTGAATGCTGGAACTTTAGAAGCAGCGATTTTGATTTCTTTACCAGTTTGTGGGTTGCGACCTTTACGAGCTGCACGTTCACGAACTTCGAAGTTACCGAAACCGATCAATTGAACTTTTTCACCTTTTGAAAGGTATTCTGAAACAGCTGCAAATACAGCATCAACTGCTGCTGCTGAGTCTTTTTTAGTCAATTCTGTAGCTTCTGCCACTTTTGCGATCAAATCTTGTTTGTTAGCCATTTAACAAATCCTCCAAATTTTTTTGGGTTTTCCCCTTAACATCTCTATCATATCTAAAAAATGCTTTTAGGTCAAGTAGTAAACTTGTTTTTATCAACATTTATCTAGGAATAAATTGCCCTATTGATAGGCATCTAGGCAAAGCGAACCAAAACAGCCCAAGCATCCTCCCCAGTGTGGGTTTGAATGATTGAACCTGTTTCCAAAACAGAAATTGGAGCTGCAACCAAAGGCTGTAATTGCGCCTTCATTTCGTTAGCAAAGTCAGGCCCACCAGCATAGGAAATCCCTATCTCAGCAATTTCTTTACCGGATAGGTCTTGCATCAACTCGTCCAACCATTTTTTAAAGGTCTTCTGTCCGCGTCCTTTGACAATCGGTTGCAGTTCATCGTTCTTCATTTCCATGACAACCCGAATATTCAAAAGGGAACTCAATAAACCAGTTACGCGGCCAATCCGGCCTCCTTTCACCAGGTTTTCCAGAGTAGAAACCCCAATGTAGAGTCTAGATTTTTGCTTGACCTCTTCAATGCGGGCTACAATTTCCTCTACGCTAGCTCCTTCTTGAGCCATTTTCGCTGCTTCCACCACTTGGAACTTCATGGCTTGGTCTGTAAAGCTACTATCGATCACCGTGACATCTGCATTGGCTAAGGTAGCTCCTTGACGTGCAGCTTCCACTGTACCAGATAAGGCATGGGACATATGGATAGCAATAATTTGCGCTCCTTCTTGAGCCAATCCTTCGAATATTTCCGCAAACACACCTACTGGAGGTTGACTAGTCTTTGGAAGGTTTTTACTGGATTTCATCAACTGAAGGAATTCTCCTTCGGTTAATTCCGCATCTGAGTAGAGGACACCATCCACCATAACAGAGAGGGGTACGATGGTAATTCCGTATTTTTCAACAACTTCAGGCTCAATCGTTACGGATGAGTCTGTAACAATTTTTACTTGTGACATAACATTCCTACAATCTTTTCTTAGATATATCCATTCTATTATATCAAATTTTCTAGGCTTTTGTGGGACAAAGTCCTTTTTACTTAATCATCAATGGCTGCAAATCCCTCATTGAGCAAAGCAACATCAGCCTTCATTCCACTTTCATCAAAGAGAATACCATGGAGGACGCCACCATAAACAGCTCCACCATCCATACCAATCTTCCCATCTTCAGTCACCCAGAGTTTTTTGGTTCCAATCTTTTGATCCAAGAGATAGTGGACGGGAGTATGACCGAAAACAATGGTCTTTCCTGTCTGATTGGTCGCTTCATGGAAGGGTTGGCGAATCCAGACTTTCTGATAATCTGTCGTTTCGTGCCAATCAGGCAAGGTTAAGTCAAGGCCAGCATGCACAAAAATATAGTGTTCTGTTTCATAGACAAAAGGAAGCGAACGGATGAAAGCAACTAAGTCCCCACAAGTCTCTTGCACTAGCCGAGCATCCTCCACTCCATCTACTGGAGCTGTGAGGGGTCGACCAAGCAGAGAGTTAATCGTGGTATCACCACCATTTCGTCGGTAATGGTCGTAGCGTTCGGTCGGGTTATCAATCCAGGCTAAAAACATGTATTCGTGGTTCCCAGAGAGACAGATTGCCCCTTGCTGTTCGACAAAATCTTTGACCAGTTCGAGCACTCTACGACTATCTTCTCCACGGTCTATCAGATCTCCGAGAAAAACTAACTGGGACTGACCATCCCAATGAGTCATCAGTTCCTCCAGCATACCTGCTTTTCCATGAATGTCTCCCACTACGAAATAGCTTCCCATATCAGTTCCTTTCTTTTTAGGACGGCCGTTTTAGCAATTGTTCTGCCTGCATGCGGGCTGCTTCTGTCACATCTTCACCAGCTAGCATCTTGGCTACTTCTTCGACCCGCTCTTCATGACTGAGCAAACGAACGGTCGAAACCGTTGAAAATTCATCACTTACTTTTTCGATAAAGAACTGGTAATCGGCTACTGCAATCACCTGAGGCAAATGAGAGATGGCTAGCACCTGTCCATAACGCCCAATCTTATAAATCTTCGAAGCAATGGCTTGAGCGACCCGACCAGATACCCCTGTATCCACCTCGTCAAAGACGATACTGGTCTTGCCTTCTTTGCGGGAAAATGCTGACTTGATGGCCAACATGAGACGGGACAATTCCCCACCTGATGCTACTTTTACCAAAGGCTTAAAGTCCTCCCCAGGGTTGGTCGAAATATAAAACTCAACCGTCTCGTTCCCTTCACGGTTAAATTTAGATGGGGTAAACGCACTTGGAAACGGGCTTTTTCCATGTAGAGATCCGCTAGTTCCTGCTGGATCTCCGCTTCCAGCTGCTGGGCCAAGTCATGGCGTCCTTGACTCAGTTCTTTAGCCAAGCCAACCAGCTGACCTTCCATGGACTTGAGTTCTTTCTCTAAGTCTTCAGAGGAGGTTCCCCCTCCTGTTAATAGGCTATATTCCTTGCTGATTTGCTCCAGATAATCAAGAACATCCTTTACTTGACCGCCGTACTTACGCGTGATCGAGTGGATTAGGTCTAATCGAGCTTCTACCTGCATCAAGCGGTTGCCGTCAAAGTCCAAGCCATCTACCAGATCCTCCAAGCGTTTGGTCAGATCTTCCAGAGTATAGTAGGTCTCAGCCAGTTGGTCAGATAAAGTCTTGTATTCTGTATCATACTCTTCGATACCTTGCAGATCATTCATGGCCGATCGAACATTGCTAAGGCTGGAGAAGTCTTCTGCATCCAGCATAGCGTAGGCATTGCTTAAGGTATCCGCAATCATCTTATGATTGAGCAGGCGTTGCCGTTCTTGCTCTAACTGGACATCTTCATCCAGGGACAAGGCGGCCGCCTCGATTTCCGAAATTTGGTATTCCAGCATTTCGATGCGAGCTTGGTTTTCCTGGTTATTTTTTTGGATCTGCAAGACCTGCTTACGCAAGGACTTGTAATTCTCAAAGGTCTCTCTATAGGCCTTCTTCGTCGCAAAAAAAGCATCATCCCCAAAGCTATCCAGCATAGCGATATGCAATGGAGCCCGCATCAGTTCTTCCTGATCGTGCTGGCCATGAATATCTACCAAATGCTGGCCAACCGCCTTGAGAACGGAGAGGTTAACCATCTGCCCATTGATGCGACTGACACTCCGACCATTCTGGAAATTTCTCTACGAATAATCAACTCCTCTGCCCATTCTAAGCCCTGCTCCTCAAAGAGCTGCTGAAGGGCACGGTTTTCATCAATCGCAAAAAGGCCTTCAATCTCAGCCTTAGGAGCACCGTGGCGGATGACATCAGTCGTCGCCCGGCTCCCCAGCATCATATTCATAGCATCGATAATGATGGATTTTCCTGCTCCAGTTTCACCGGTTAAAACTGTCATCCCCGTCTCAAAATTCAGAGCGATTTCTTCAATGATGGCAAAGTTTTTAATTGAAATTTCTAATAGCATCTCTCTCCTACCATTCCATCAATCGTTTTTCGATAAACTGTGCTTTTTCTTCCGAGCGGGCCACAATGAAAATACTATTATCGTCTGAAATCATACTAAAGATGATGGCATCAAAATCTTCCTGCAGATGCCGCTTGACTAAATAGGCTGTCCCTGGGACAAGCTTGAGGGTCAAAAAACTCCCCATGCGTTCAAACGATTGAAGATTATTTTCTGCTAATTTTCCACTATGTTGGACGCGTGGCAATTCATAGACATAGGCTGAACCTTTTAATGGTGTTTTAATAATCCCCAGCTCTTTAATATCACGGGAAACAGTCGCTTGTGTCGCAGAAATCCCTGCTTCTTTCAAATGCTCAACAATTGCATCCTGAGTACCGACCTTATTTTCACGAATAAAGTGGCGTATTTTTTCTAATCGGTTTTGTTTACTATTCATGTTTAAAATCAGTGTGGGCTTTGTCGACAACAGTTGCAAACTCTTGCTGATCGAGACAATTTTGCCCGGTATTTTTTTCTAAATAAAGTAAAAATTCAATGTTGCCATGGCCCCCCTTGAATCGGTGAATAATCCACTCCTAAGACAGAGAAGCCATGTTCTAACGCAAAGCCTTGAACCTGTTCCAAGACGGACAGATGAACCTTGGCATCCTTGATAATCCCATTTTTCCCAATCTGCTCCCGACCAGCTTCGAACTGGGGTTTGACAAGAGCAACCACCTGGCCTCCTTCTTGCAAAATCCCATGAAGAGCTGGCAAGATAAGATTAAGGGAAATAAAACTAACATCAATGCTAGCAAAACTTGGGGTTTGCTCAAAATCCTCAGACGTCGCATAGCGGAAGTTGAACTGCTCCATCGAGATAACACGAGGATCCTGACGGAGTTTCCAAGCCAACTGATTGGTCCCTACATCCACTGCATAGACCAAGGCGGCTCCATTTTGGAGCATGACATCCGTAAAGCCCCCTGTTGAGGCACCAATATCTAGCGTGACTTTGTCCTGCAAGTTAATCTCAAAAAGGTCCAAGGCCTTTTCTAACTTGAGACCACCGCGACTGACATATTTGAGTTTTTCACCCTTGAGTTTTAATTCAGTCGCTTCATCAATTTTTTCACCTGGTTTATCGAAGCGTTCGCCATTATGGACCGCAACGACCAAACCGGCCATCACACCGCGTTTAGCCTGCTCCCGGGTTTCAAATAGTCCCTGCTTGTAGGCCAGTACGTCAACTCTTTCCTTGACCATGAATTCTCAATCTTTCTATTATCTTCTTGATTCCAGTCCCTTCAAAGGAAACTTGATTAGAGATGTGATCGAGCAAGTCCTCACAGGCATCCAACTCCCGATCCAAATAAGCCTGCGCTCCATCTAGACCAAGTAGTGCTGGATAGGTTGATTTTTCAGCCTGCAGGTCCTTCTGAGGGGTTTTTCCTAAAGAGGCAAAATCGGCTGTTACATCCAAAATATCATCCCGAATCTGGAAGGCTAAGCCTAAATGGAGGCCAATTTCCTCTAAGAAAGTCGCTATAGCAGGCTCCAACTCTAAGAGGATTCCCGCAGCTTGGAAAGGATATGCTAGCAGTCGTCCCGTCTTATTGGCATGGATGACTTGTAACTGGTCCAAGGTCAGGCTCGCTCCTTCCCCTTCCATATCCAAGACTTGGCCTGCTACCATCCCAGCTGTCCCTGAAGCATCCGATAATAAGGCAATCAGTTGCACCCGGATAGAAGCTGGAAGATCCGCTTCTGCCACACAGCCAAAGGCATCCAAGAAGAGTGAGTCTCCTGCTAAGATGGCTAGGTCTTCACCAAATTTTTTGTGGTTGGTCAATTGACCACGACGATAATCATCATTATCCATCGCTGGTAGATCATCATGGATCAAGCTTCCCGTATGGATCATTTCAAGAGCGGCTGCTACCTGAAAATGAGCCTCAAGGATTGGAGCATGAAAGGCCTCTAGTAATTCCAATAAGAGCAAAGGCCGAATCCGTTTGCCCCCTGCATGGACTGAATAAAGGATGGATTCTACCAAGCGGGGAGCGATTTGTTTGGTCTCGTAGAAACCTTCAATCGCTTTTTCAACCCCTTGCAGTTTTTCTTCTAAAATCATACCAGTTCCGTTTCTGAGCCATCTGCTTGCATAACCTTGACCAAGGTCTTTTCAGCCTGATCAAGCGTTTCTTGCAAGTCTTTTTGATAACTTCATTCCTTTCTGAAACTCTGAGATGGCCTCTTCGAGGGGCACTTGCCCACTTTCCAATTTTTGAACAATAGCTTCCAAATCAGCTAAATTTTCTTCAAATTTCTTTTCTTTCGACATGCTTTACCTCTACTTCTACTTGCCCATCCCGCATGACTAGCGTCAAGGCATCCTTTTCTTTGATTGTATCCACACTATCCAGAACCTGATCTCCAGCCTGCACCAAGGCGTAGCCTCTAGCCACGATGCGACTGGTATCCAACATCAAGAGAGCTTCTGATATGCGCTTGGCATCTGCTGCTTTTGTCTGGTAGAGCTCCTTGATTTTCAAGGTCATCAATCGCTCCATTTGGAGAATCTGGTCTCGATAGCGCTCAAGTTGATGCTGGGGCGCTTGAGAAGCCAATCGATGGCAGAGTTCTTGTAACTGGTGGCTATTTCTGGTAACTGACTCTGACACAGCCTGTTTCATTCGCAACTGAATCTGATCTATTTTTTGCAAATAAGAATCATACAGCCGCTCTGGTTGACGGAAGATGACCGATTGGCTTAGTTTTTGCAGTCGCTCCCGATTATATACTAGGCGGTTGCGCATAGCGGTTGCCATCCGCCCTTCCTGCTTCTGCAAATGATTGAGTAGGTCCAACTTGGTCACAGGCGTCGCTAGCTCAGCCGCAGCTGTAGGAGTGGCTGCTCGCCGATCTGCTACAAAGTCTGCCAGAGTGGTGTCTGTCTCATGTCCCACACTGGAAATAATGGGAATTCTAGACTCAAAAATAGCCCGCACAACTGGCTCTTCATTAAAGGCCCATAGATCCTCGATGGACCCACCACCACGACCGATGATCAAGACATCTAGGTCCGTCCGAGCATTAGCCTTCTGGATATTGGCGACAATTTCTTGAGCTGCCCCCTCTCCTTGTACCTTGGTTGGAAAAAGGAGAATCTCCACGCCAGGAAAACGCCGAGTGACAGTCGTAATAATATCGCGAATAACAGCTCCACTCTGACTGGTAATAACCCCAATTTTATTGGAGAACTGGGGAATGGCCTGTTTGAACTTCTCTTGAAAAAGACCTTCTTCCTGGAGTTTCTTTTTCAACTGCTCAAACTGAATAGCTAAAGCGCCCACACCATCTGGCTCCGCCTTTTCGATGACAATGGAATAACTACCACTTGGCTCATAAAGTTGGATCCGACCAATAACATTGATCTTCATGCCTTCTTCTAGCTCAAAACCAAAACTCTTATAGATTCCAGCCCAGACAGTCGCCTGAATCACAGCCTTTTCATCCTTTAGAGAGAAATACTGGTGATTGGGACGCTTCCGAAAATTCGAAACCTGACCCGTCAAATAGACCCGCTCCAGATAGGGGTCCTTATCAAATTTCAACTTGAGGTATTTGGTCAGACTGGATACCGATAAATAGTTGGACATAGGAACTCCTTTCTGCAGAATATGATCAAGTTTAATTATACCAAAAAACACCAAAAAAGGCTGGTAGACAAACGAAATCATGAATTTCCTTTCTCTACAATCCTCATTTTATTCAAGTCATTTTCTACTAGTCTATTTTAAACCAGCTTCCCTATTTGTCACACTCCTCTAATCGTTCAATAAAGGAGCTAAGAAGTGCTTGGGGCTCCCCTTCATTTGGATAGGCATAACTAATATAGAAGACTGTTTTTTCCTCTTCAACCAGGGGAATTTTGACAAGATTTGGATATTCTGGAAAAAGAGTCAGAACGGTCATGAGGCCAATTCCTAAATTTTCTTCGATGAAACTCAAAACCTATTTAGGATACAACAAAAAGACAAGTCTCAGGACTTGTCTTCTTTAGGAGATTTTTATATACCTATTTTTGATAGGCTTTTACAACTAAATCGACCCCTTCATCTGCTTTGAAGGTATAAACAGGGTTCTCAGTCGTTTCATAAAAGGTCATTGATAGAGTTTTACCATCCACGAATACTTCAATTGAGTTGGTATCTCGAAGAATCGAGAAATGATAATCCTTTTCACCATCCAACTGAATCCATCTTGATTGAAATTCTGGGCTTTCTTTTCCAGAAATGAGATGTCCAAATTGGTCTCGACTCAAGCTAAAGCGTTTATTGGAGGCATCGTAAATCAATTGCAAGGCACTATCAACATCTGATTCATCCCCATATTTAGGATAAAGGAGCGATCTGATTTAGAATCTATCTCAAATAAGGTTTGTTTCCCTCTAGCCGGGATCATGATCTGATTGCCCTTAACAATGGTTTCTGGTGCATTCTCTACAAGAAAGTGATTTTTCACAGACTCAGGTAGCTCCTGAACCAATCTTCCGTCTTTCAAGCCTAATTTTCTAGGAATCGTCATGCTTCCTGCCCAACCATGACCTAAGTCATGACTAGGGATGGAACGTTGCCACATTTGCATCCAAGCAACCATGTATCGTTCACCATTTGGTCCTTGACAAGTTTGAGGAGCATAGAAATCCAAGCCACCATCAATTTCATCATATGTATCGACAAAAAACTGACCCGTTTCCCAATTCATGTCACCGATAAAGGCAACAGTCGAATTTAAATTCCAGTATTTTTCTTGCTGTCTTTCCATTTCAATGGGAGACAGAATCAAGACCCATTTACCATCTAAGGGAAAGAAATCCGGACATTCCCACATGATACCTTGCCCTTTTTCACCTTCCAGTAAGACTGATTTAAAGCTCCAGTCCTCTAGATTACTTGACGCAAACAAGAGAATTTGCCCTCGATCATCTACTGTTTTGGAAGCAACTACAGTATAATAGATTCCTTGGTATTCAAAGACTTTGGGATCACGAAAATCAGCAATATCTGCGATACCCTCAATATGCTGCACATGGATCACTGGGTTGGCTGGCAATTTTGCGAAGTAACTCCATCCGTTGAAACTGCAAGACACTGGGTCTCTTCTCGCTTCTCCTCATCATCTATATGACCAGTATAAAGCAAATAGAGCTTGTCATCTTTCACAATAGCACTTCCTGAGAAACAACCATCCTTATCATAGTTTTCACTTGGTGCTAAAGCTACTGGTAATTCTTCCCAATGGAGGAGATCTTTTGACTTAGCATGCCCCCAATGCATAGGTCCCCAAACACTATCATAGGGATAGAATTGGTAAAACAAATGGTATTCCCCACGGAAATAAACAAAGCCATTAGGATCGTTCATCCAGCCAATTGGAGGTAGTAAGTGAAAGGATCCTCTATATTGCTGGTCAACCTTCTCCCTGTTTTCATCGATATACTGATTCGCTTTTCGAATAGTTTCCCTCATACTTATCACCTACTTAATACCTGTTCCAGACCCACCTAAACCTTGAATAATATATTTTTGTGCTACGATATATACTAGAATAAGTGGAATTGTAGAAATTGTCAAAACAGCCATCACTTGATTAATATAAACTGGTTGAGTTGTATTAATGGTTGTAATCGCAACCTGCATTGAAAATTTTGAAGAATCGGTTAACACCATCAATGGCCAGATATAATCATTCCAACTAGAAATAAAGGAAAGAACACCGACTGTGGCAACTGCTGGTTTCGACATAGGCAACATAATCTTGAAAAAGATCCGCAAGATACTTGCACCATCTATTTTTGCAGATTCGATAATTTCTTCTGGAATGGCAATAAAGAAGTTTCGGAAAAGATAGATATTAAAGACACTAGCTAATCCAGGGATAATAACCGCTAAACGATTATTGACTAAGCCAAGTGAATTAATAATTGTAAATTGAGGAATCAAAACTGTTTCAATCGGAATAATTAACAAGGCTAATAAAAATCCAAACAGAATTTTTTTACCTGTAAAATTAATTTTTGCAAATGCAAATCCCGCTAAGGCATTAACAATAATAGAACCAAGTGCAAATGTTCCTGCATAAAAAATACTGTTCCCCAGGTATGTTAGAATACTAAAACGCGAAAGAACTTCTTGGTATGGTTTAAACCAATCAGCTGGATTTAAACTAGGTAAGAATGCTTTCCAACTTGTTAAATTCTTGTACACATCTGCTTCTGGTTTCATAGCTGAAACCACCATCCAGATCATAGGAAATAGAAAGAGGCCTGCTAATAGAATTAATAAAATATATTCTAAAATAGTAGTCGGTTTTAAACGTTTCATCCTAATCGTCCTCCTTCAAAACTCGCCGTTGTACAAGACTAATCATACCAATCAATGTTGTAAATACTAGGGCAATAGAACTTGAATAACCAACGAGACGGTCTGTGAAACCTTGTTGGTAAATATAATATACCATAGTGATTGTCGAGTTCAGAGGTCCACCTTGAGTCATGACCATTGGCTGCACAATCAATTTAAAAGGCTGAAATCAACGTTGTCAATAGGACAAACAAGGCCGTTGGTTTTAATAAAGGCATTGTGATATATCTAAATTGAGCCCATTTTGAAAATCCATCCAACTCTGCCGCCTCATAAATATCTTGTGGAATATTTTGCATTCCTCCAAGGAATAACAACATTTGATACCCTGCACCTTGCCATGCAGAAACAAATACAATGGCATACATGGCCTGTTTTGGACTTGTCAAAAATGGTTGTGAAGAAATACCAATTTTATTCAGTAGAGCATTGAGCAAACCATTATTTGGATTTAACAAGTATAACCAGAGGATAGATATAACGACAAGAGACATCACAACAGGAGCAAAAAATGCTACCTTAAAGAACATATTTCCTTTACGTTTCTTATTAACAATTAAGGCCATACCGAGAGCCGCTCCAAGTTGCACTGGAATAATCCAAACTACAAATTTCAAGGTATTCAAGAAACTTTTTATAAAGATTGGATCTTGTGCTAAGCGCATAAAATTTTGTAGCCCTACAAATTTTCTGTCCTCTGGGGTCAATAGGTAATAATCTGTAAAAGCATAATAGATGACCATACCAACAGGTATCACTAAAAAGATAAAAAGTAATACTAAGGCTGGAGCTAAAAAGCTATAGCCCATAATATTTTCTTTAAGACGTTCTTTCTTTTTTGTTTCGACTTTCTTTGTTTCGCTCATTGTTCGTCTCCTAAGATGAAATCATTAAATAAAATAAGGTGGAAGGTACATTTCATAACTTTCCTTCCACCTTTTGAATATCAACTATTTATTTAAAGATTGGTCGATTGCTGTTTGCATTTCTTTCGTACGAGCATCTAATACTTTTTGTACATCTGGATTATCTTTATAATAGCTGATATCTTGCATCGCTTGTTGGAAAGCGCGTGAAACTTGTGGATAAGCTACTACAACTGGACGAGGATGAGCTGATGCAGCATTTTGTTCCATCAAGAAGCGCAATGGTTCAGATACTTTATCCTTAATATTTTTAATTGTTGATTTTCTGATTGGAAGAACACTGTTCCCCAAGCTTATAATTTCACTAGATTCTGTATTTGTTGCAAACTTAACAAATTCAGCAGCAGCTTCTTTTTTATCAGATTTTGTCGTAACAGCTAATTGCCAACTACCTGAAGGTGAGACCAATTTCTTCGTTTTATCTGAAACTGGATAAGGAAGAATACCAAAATCAATATCTTTGTAATTTGTTTGTAGATCCCCAATCGTCCAAGACCCGCTTAGAACCATCGGATACTCACCTGTTTCAAATCCTTTTTCAACAGGACTAACTGTAGTGTAATCCTCTTTTACTAGATTTTGAATAAATTGAACAGCTTCAACACTTTCCTTACTGTTGAAGTAACCTTCAGCTTTTGTCCCTTTAGAATTTACTACAGACCCACCATTTGACCAAATAAGTGGCATATAAGCATATGGTAACATCTCATCATTTGAATTCAAACGGAAATCTATTGCTGGTTTATTAAAATGATCTTTTAATTTTTTAGCAATAGCATTAAACTCAGACCATGTCCATGGTTTTTCAAGGGTTGGCAAACTCGCTTCATCAATTCCTGCTTCCTTAAACATCTTCTTGTTATAGTAAACACCTACATTTGATTCAGAAAAACCAAACGCATAGAATTTACCATCATAAGTTCCCTGTTGCTTAATACTGTCCAGTACATCATCCATGTCATTGTCCTTTAGATAATCATCCAAGGGAGCAATCACTTTTGATTTTGCATAGGCAGCAGTATTTGGTCCATCTAGCGTAATAACATCTGGTAAACTATTTGTCGTAATAGCAGCGTTTACCTTATCTTCATATCCTCCACCGCTACCACTACGTGGAATATACTCTGTCACAACCTTGTATTTGGTTTTCTTTGACTTGTTGAAATTATCAACAACTTGTTGCCAAGCTTTTCCCTCAGCTGTTTCATCTGAGAATTGAACCCAGACTTTTATTTCGTCCGAAGAACTTGCAGTTTTGGATTTTGATCCCCCACCACATCCTGCAAGCAATCCTAATGATAGTGCTGCAACTACAGATAACTTAATACCTTTACGCATAGCGTCCTCCTTTTTGAAACGTTTCATTTTTTATTTGTTTTTTTAACTCAAGCTAAAATAGTTGAGTTTTTTGAAACGTTTCATTTTATGACTAAATTATAACAGCGCTTTCATAATTTGTCAAGCACTTTTTATAATTTTTTTGTTGTGTTTCCTTCAAAAAAATGTACCGGTAAACTAATTACATTCTGATCTATTTTTTCTTCACGAATTAATTTAAGCAATAGTTCAACTGCTGCTTGAGCCATCTGAGCTATTTGTTGAACAATCGTAGAAAGTAAGTAAGGTTGATCAAAAGCTGGTCTTAATCCATCAAAACCAATAATCTGATAATCTTCTACAGGAGTTTTTCCCATCTCCCCTAAAACTTTTATCACACGAAGGGCCATAAAATCATTTACTGTGAAAATCCCATCAATCTGAGGATGCTTTTCAAAAAAGGTTCTTATTTGCTCTTCTGCTTGATTCAGTGGTTCCGGCATTTCAAGACAATAAAGGTTCGTATTTTTCTGTTTAGCCTCCGCTTTGAAACCTCTCCCCCGTTCCGTTGTTTCGTTCAAATGTTTGTTCACACCACTAATGTAAGCTAGATTTTGACAATCGCGTTTGACTAATTCGCGACAAGCTAGTTGACCACCATGAAAATTTTCAGAAGTTACGTAATAGACATTTTCAGAAAAATGACGGTCAATACTGACAAAAGGTAAATTTGATGAGACATACTTATCAATATCTGAATAGGTGATCCCTATAATCCCATCTACTTTATTTTTCTCAAGTAATTTTATGTATTCTATCTCATTTTTAGAATCTTTATCAGCATTACAAATTAATAATTTATATTGATTTTTTAATAGTTCTTTTTCAACATGATAAGCAAATTCAGAAAAGAAAGGATGCCATATAGTTGGAATGAGTAAAGCAATAATATTACTACGATTCGTTTTTAATCCTCTCGCATATTCATCTGGGACATAAGAAAGTTTTTCAATTGCTTGTTGAACTTTTTTTAAGGTCACCTCTTTAATGCCTTTTTCATTATTGATGACACGAGAGACTGTCCCAACACTAACTCCAGCTTCTGCTGCAACATCTTTCATGGTAATTGATTTTTTTTTGCTCATTCATTTTTTCACCTCCTTTCATCCATACTATCATGAAAACGTTTCATTTTCAACATTTTCGTTTAAATTGTCACTCCACTTCTTCATCCATTTTGGGATTTCTTTGCTAATGTTTGTCGGTAAAACTACATAAGCTTCCTTGCTCAAGTCTTCAGCAATGGCCGAATGAAGGTAGGTCGCGACTGCCACGCGCTCATAGAGTCCAACCTGTGGAAATTGTCCTGCAACCCCGCAATCATCCCTGCCAAGGTATCTCCCATGCCACCTGTTGCCTGGTAAGGACCACCAACTGTTAGTTGGTAATAATCTGCTTGCCCTTGTTGCCAAATCTTAGTCTGGGGTCCCTTTTGGACCAGAATACTTGCTGGAGGAAGTTGGGATAGAGTCAGCCTTGTTGTTTCTTCCCCTTGGTCTCCAATCGCTAGACCTGACATGGCCTCCCATTCTTTTTGATGAGGGGTAAAGACGAGCTGAGCTTGGGGAAGAGGCAAAGCTAAACGGGTATAGATACTAATGGCTCCACCGTCTAGAATGAGCACTTGATGAGGCTGAACCTTATCAAAAACTAGCTCTACAAGGTGTGCCCCTAGCTCATTGTCCATGAGACCCGGCCCCAATAAAATAACGCCTGCTTTTGCAATTTGCTCAGCCAATAACTCTTGGTCAGTCACAGCAAATGCCATGGCTTCGGGTAGCTGACTATGAAGGGCAGGGATATTCTCCCGGTCTGTCGCAACCGTGACGAGGCCCGCTCCAGTCTCCACAGCTGCCAAAGCAGACATTATAATAGCTCCTCCGTAAGGGTAGGTCCCTCCCATCAAGAGAAGACGACCATAGTCTCCCTTGTAGGGAGTCTGACGGACGACTAACAATAACTTGTTGTAGCAATGTTTGGTCAACTCTTAACATAAGCTTTCCTTCTTTCTTTATTTATTTTATCACGTTTAGACTAAAAAGAAGGCAGGAAAGCAAGTTCCAACCTTCAAAATTTTTCTAATCATTCTACAGCTACAAACACTATCCCGACTTCATCCAAGCTGGTTTATTTTTTCAAGGCCCGAACAGCTGCCTCATAGGTCTGAGACATGAGCATGGTAATCGTCATAGGACCAACGCCACCTGGTACTGGAGTGATGTAGCTCGCTAGAGGAGCTACCTGTTCATAGTCCACATCTCCACAGAGCTTCCCATTTTCGTCACGGTTCATACCGACATCAATAACGACAGCTCCCTCTTTAACAAAGTCAGCTGTAACAAATTTTGCACGACCGATTGCCACCACTAAGATATCGGCTTTTCTAGCAATTTTAGCTAAATGATGAGTCCGCGAATGGGTCAAGGTCACCGTTGCATTTTTTGCTAGAAGAAGCTGGGCCATTGGTTTTCCAACGATGTTAGAACGGCCAATGACGACTGCATTTTTCCCTTCGACATCAATATCGTATTCCCGGAACATTTCCATGATCCCAGCAGGAGTTGAGGGAACCATGACCGGATTACCTGCCCAAAGATGCCCCATATTGAGAGGGTGGAAGCCGTCGACATCCTTATTAGGATCAATGGCTAGTAAGACAGCCTCATCATCGATATGTGCTGGTAGAGGCAACTGGACCAAAATACCATGCCAGAGGGGATCCTGATTATACTGTTCAATCAAGGCCAAAAGTTCTTCCTGACTGGTAGACTCCGCTAGACGAACCACTTCACTTCGAAAACCGGCTGCAAGAGCTGAACGCTCCTTATTACGGACATAAACCTGACTGGCAGGATTTTCCCCTACTAGAATAACCACCAAACCAGGCACCTGTCCCGTCTTTTCTCTTAAACGAGCTGTCTTTTCCGCCAATTCTTCTTGTAACTTTAGCGCTAAGGCTTTCCCATCAATTATTCTCGTCATCTCTTTCTCTTTTCTATTCCATATTCTCTCCATTATAACAGATTTACCAAGTTCGGCCTAACATTTCTTGAATAGAACACCCTATAGTTATAAGCTATACCATGATCGATTGTAGCAAAAAAGAGACTAGATGCTCTAGACTCTTGATTGGTACTTCTTAGTACAATAATTCATAGATTTCCATAGCGATCAAGTCAATGCTATCAAATGTATAGGTCTCACGTGCTTCTACATCACGAAGAGTAAATACTGATCCATTTTCTTCATCATAGTTGTAAGCCACTTCAGCAACTACAACTCCTTCACGTTCAAAATTACGTTTTAAGTTTCCACCATCTTTCGTCATCGCTTCTAGACGATTGATAATTCGTACCAAATGTGATTCCATTTTGATTCTCCTATTTACTTTCTACTCTCCTATTTTATCATAAAAGAAGGAGGAAATTCCAATAAAAATCTTACTTTTCCACTATTTTAGCCCTTTTTCCGCTTTTCAAGACAGCATCCATAGTAAATTCTTGCAAACTTTTAGAATACTGATATAATGAAACTATAAAAGTTTGACTATTTTTGACCAATAGCCTAGACACTTTTTATCCTAGAAGAAAGAGGGAAGAGAATGCTTTGTCAAAACTGTAAAATCAATGAATCAACGATTCACCTCTATACCAATGTGAATGGCCACCAACAGCAAGTGGACCTTTGTCAAAACTGCTATCAAATTATGAAAACCGATCCTAACAATAGTCTTCTTGGAGGATTAAACCAACAAAAATCGAGGAGGGCGGGATCCTTTTGAAGATTTCTTTAATCAACTAGGAAACTTCCAAGCTCCGCAAGAACCTCAAACGCCTCCGACCCAATCTGGAGGGGGCTATGGTGGCGGAAATGGCTACGGTTCAAATGGGAACGGTCGAGCTTCAGGATCAAGCAGACCCCAAGCCAAGCAACAGCCCAAAGGTCTCTTAGAAGAGTTTGGGATTAATGTTACTGAAATCGCTCGCCGTGGGGATATCGATCCAGTCATTGGTCGTGACGACGAAATCCTTCGAGTTATTGAAATCCTAAACCGTCGAACTAAGAATAACCCTGTCCTGATTGGAGAACCCGGTGTCGGGAAAACAGCTGTCGTAGAAGGACTAGCTCAAAAGATTGTCGATGGAGATGTCCCTCACAAATTGCAAGGTAAGGAAGTCATTCGTTTAGACGTTGTTAGCCTCGTTCAAGGGACTGGGATCCGAGGCCAATTTGAAGAACGCATGCAACAATTGATGGAAGAAATCCGTCGTCGTGAAGATGTGATTTTGTTCATCGATGAAATTCACGAAATCGTAGGAGCAGGTTCTGCTGGAGATGGTAACATGGATGCCGGAAATATCCTCAAACCAGCCCTAGCTCGTGGTGAATTGCAATTAGTCGGTGCGACGACACTCAACGAGTATCGTATTATCGAAAAAGATGCGGCACTTGAACGCCGGATGCAACCCAGTCAAGGTGGATGAGCCAACGGTTGAAGAAACCATCACCATCCTCAAAGGGATTCAAAAGAAATACGAAGACTACCACCACGTCCACTATACAGACGGTGCGATCGAAGCTGCGGCTCTCCTTTCTAATCGCTATATCCAAGACCGCTTCTTACCAGACAAGGCCATTGACCTCTTGGATGAAGCAGGCTCTAAGATGAATTTGACCCTTAATTTTGTCGATCCCAAAGTCATCGACCAACGCTTAATTGAAGCCGAAAATCTCAAGGCTCAAGCGACGCGTGATGAAGACTTTGAAAAAGCTGCCTACTTCCGCGACCAAATCGCTAAGTACAAAGAAATGCAAGGGCAACAGGTCACTGACCAAGATACGCCTGTCATTAGCGAAAAGACCATCGAACACATCGTCGAGCAAAAGACCAATATTCCAGTTGGCGATTTGAAAGAAAAAGAACAATCCCAATTGATCAACTTGGCAGCTGACTTGAAGGCTCATGTCATTGGCCAAGATGAGGCTGTTGAAAAAATTGCTAAGGCCATCCGTCGCAATCGGGTTGGTCTTGGAACACCAAACCGTCCAATCGGAAGCTTCCTCTTTGTTGGTCCGACTGGTGTCGGGAAGACCGAGTTGTCCAAGCAGTTGGCTATCGAACTCTTCGGTTCTGCTGACAGCATGATCCGCTTTGATATGAGCGAATACATGGAGAAACATGCCGTTGCCAAATTGGTCGGTGCTCCTCCAGGTTATGTCGGCTATGAAGAAGCTGGCCAGCTAACTGAAAAGGTGCGTCGCAACCCTTACTCTCTCATTCTTTTGGATGAGATAGAAAAGGCCCACCCAGATGTCATGCATATGTTCCTCCAAGTCTTAGACGATGGGCGCTTGACAGATGGACAAGGCCGAACGGTGAGCTTCAAAGATACCATTATCATCATGACTTCCAATGCAGGAACTGGAAAAAGCGGAGGCTAATGTCGGCTTTGGTGCAACTCGTGAAGGTCGTACCAATTCTATCCTAGGTGAACTGGGGAACTTCTTTAGTCCAGAATTCATGAACCGGTTTGACGGCATCATTGAATTCAAAGCCTTGTCTAAGGAAAACCTCCTTCAAATCGTCAACCTCATGCTAGAGGATGTCAACCAACGCCTGGCCCACAATGATATCCACCTGGATGTTACCGATAAGGTCAAGGAAAAATTAGTTGATTTAGGCTACGATCCGAAAATGGGAGCTCGTCCTCTTCGTCGCACCATTCAAGACTATATTGAAGATGCCATTACAGATTACTACCTAGAAAATCCTAGTGAAAAAGAGCTGAAGGCTGTCATGACCAGCAATGGTAAAATTTGCATCAAAGGAAAGAGTAAACCTGCTAACGAAGCAGAAAAAGTAACTGAATAATCGCATTTAAAGTGGCTGGGACAAAAGTCCTAGCCACTCAATTGTCTTTGGATTGTCTAGCAAGACGCAGTGGTTGAGTGGGCTCTACTACGCTGATTTCATCAGCTTTTACAGCCCTACTCAACTGTGCGGAGGTGGGACGACGAAATCGAATTCTATCGAATTACCGATTTCTGTCCCACTCTCTTATTTTTATATCTTACTGCTTTTTATGTCCATCTATGTTATAATGATAAAAAAATAAGAATTGAGTATCATTATGACTGTTGCAACTTTTGGAATAAAAGAAGAAAATGTTGACTACGTCAATCGTTATGGCGTTTATGCGGTGATTCCAAATCCAACCAAGGATCAGATTATCCTTGTTCAAGCTCCCAATGGAGCCTGGTTCCTACCCGGAGGTGAAATCGAAGCAGGAGAGGATCATTTCTTGGCACTCGAGCGCGAACTGATCGAAGAATTAGGCTTCACTGCGACCATCGGCGAGTATTATGGCCAAGCCGATGAGTACTTCTACTCCAGTCACCGCGACACTCACTACTACAATCCTGCTTATATCTATGAAGTAACATCCTTTGTAGAAGCTCAAAAACCGCTAGAAGATTTTAATAAGCTTGCCTGGTTCCCAATCGACGAAGCCATTGAAAAGTTGAAAAGAGGAAGCCATAAATGGGGCATCAAAATGTGGAAATCTGCCCATAAAATCTAAGTGTCTTCTTTCACAAAATAGAAAAAAGTGCTATAATAAACCTAGCTAGAGCTTAGGAGGATCTCACATGAAGCTTATCAATACGACAAATAGTCATGCCAATCTCGTTAGAAGTCAATTAGAAAGTACCGATGCTACCCTTGTTGAGGTCTATTCAGCTGGTAACACCGATGTTATCTTCACCAAAGCTCCTACTCACTACGAACTGTTAATTAGTAATAAACACCGTTCTATTCGTGAAACAGAACTAGAAACTATTCGTGAGTTCTTTTTAAAACGGAAAATTAATATTTCGGAAGTTGACCAAGCTGCCATGCAAACTCTCCATTCAGACAATCTGATTGAGATTTCTTTTCCCATTACAAAGTAAGGCTCCCTAGCCTTATTTTTTCTTTCCTTTCATGTATTGAAAAATGATGAAAAAACCTTCCAGCTCGAGGATGAGATGGAAGGTTCTTTTATTTTGGATAGATCATTTTTACGTGAGGTGTGGAAGCCAGGATAAAGGGCTTGCTCACCGTATGAAAACCTAGCTTTCATACAAGCCGACCACCTGTTCTTGGGCCTCAATTTCAATGGTCCGACCGGGAAACTTCTGCTCGCAGACTTCTAAGATTTTCTCTACGATGGCCTTTCCTAATCCCTTTCCCCTACTGTCTTTTGCCACAGCCACTCGTCCACAATGAACCGTCTGACCCCTTTCGAAGATGCGCGCATAGCCGTCTATATTTCCTTGCTCATCTTTTTGAAAAAGATGGATAGCTCTAAAGTCAACATCATCGAGATCATTGTAGATTCTTGTCTGTTCCACGACAAGGGTCTCCAGACGCAGATGGACAATTTGGTAAAAGTCTTTCAATTCTAGTTCCTTAAATCCCTTTTGATACCACATATCTTCCTCATTAGTGAAAAGTCGCAAGGAGATTTTCTCCCTGCGATTTTTCATATTCATTTTTCTTCAAATCCTTCTGCAACTGCCTCTGCAAAGTTTTCTTCGACGATGCTTGCACAGTGATCGCAGATGGTTGCGTTATAGCTACGTCCTGCTGTACTTGGATCAATGCGACGGCAACGGTCACAAACCTCACCAGCAGCCCGTTCAACAGTAAAGGCTACATCTTCGAAGGCTACTCCACCTTCTGGAGCTGGACCTTCTGCAATGGTCAGGTCTGAGACGATCAAGAGTTGAGCAACATTGCTGTTAACAGCCCCAAGAAGAGTCTTCACTACTTCATTAGGATAAACTGTCAAATGAGCTTCAAGAGATTTACCAATTACTTTTTCATTACGCGCTTCTTCCAAGGCTTTTTGAGCTTGACCACGGAAGTCCATAAAGGCTGCCCATGTGTCAAAGATTTCTTCTTGGTTAGGGAAGTTTTGTGCATCTGGTAACTCGGACAATTGAACAAAGTCCTCTGCTTCAAACTCAAGATAGGACCAGATTTCTTCCGCAGTGTGAGGAAGGATTGGTGTCAAGAGTTTGGTGATTTTGACAAGGATGTCATAGAAAACAGTCTGCATTTGACGGCGTTCGAGTGATTTAGCCCCTTCAATGTAAACAACATCTTTGGCAAAATCAAGGTAGAAGGCTGACAAGTCAACGTTGATAAAGTTCACTAGCGCCTTATAGATCGTCAAGAATTCGAAGTCAGCATAAGCATCACGAATCGTCTTAACAAGTTGGTTAAATCGAATCATCATGTACTTATCTACTGAACGTAATTCTTCGTAAGCGACTGCATCCTCAGCTGGGTTAAAGTCAGAAGTGTTGGCAATCAAGAAACGAAGAGTATTACGAATCTTACGGTAAGTCTCAGAAACTTGGCTCAAGATATCCATAGAGATACGTACGTCGTTGCTTGAATCAACACTTGTTACCCAGAGACGCAAGATTTCCGCACCAAATTGTTTTTCAACATCGCTTGGAGCAATGGTATTTCCAAGAGATTTAGACATCTTCTCACCTTTACCATCTAATGTGAAACCTTGAGACAAGATTTGCTTGTATGGTGCGACGCCATGGTTAGCTACAGAGGTGATAAGTGATGAGTTGAACCAACCACGGTATTGGTCAGAACCTTCTAGGTAAAGGTCTGCTGGGTATTTAAGTTCTGGACGGTTAACCACGACTCCATTCCAAGATGAACCTGAGTCGAACCATACGTCCATAATATCAGTTTCTTTCTTGAACTCACCGTTTGGTGAACCTGGATGGGTAAATCCTTCTGGTAAGAGGTCTTTGGCATCACGTTCCCACCAGATGAGAGAGCCATGCTCTTCAAAAAGTTGAGCTACGTGCTCGATGGTTTCCGCTGTCATGATTGGTGTGCCATCTTCAGCGTAGAAGATTGGAAGAGGAACTCCCCAAGCACGTTGACGAGAGATGACCCAGTCGCCACGGTCACGGATCATATTGTAAAGACGCACTTTACCCCATTCTGAGTGGAATTTCACTTTTTCAATTTCGTCCAAGATTTCTTGACGGAATTTAGAAACTGAGGCAAACCATTGTGGCACTGCACGCCAGATGATTGGTTTTTTGGTCCGCCAGTCAAATGGGTAGGAGTGAGAGATTTCTTCTTGGGCAAGGAGAAGATTACCAAGTTTCTCGATAACAGTAGGTACAACCTTGTCGTAGAATTGACCTTCGAACTCAGCACCTGCATTTGCCATCATAATACCGCGTTCATTAACCGTTACTGCAACTTCAAGACCATTGGCAACACCAACATTGTAGTCATCCTCACCAAACCAGGTGCTGTATGGACAATACCTGTACCAGAGTCAGTCGTAACATGGTCACCAAGGATCACCAGTTCATCGACAGCAGTATCCCATGGGTGCTCTGTCACAATTTGGTTCAATTCTGAACCACGGTAAGTAGCCAAAACTTGAACATCCGCCCAACCAAATTTCTCAGACAAGCTGTTCAACAATTCTGAAGCAACCACAAACTTACGAGATTCACCAGTTGGTTGCACCAAGACGTAATCAATATCCGCACCAACAGTCAACCCACGAGAAGCTGTGATGGTAAATGGAGTTGTTGTCCAGACAACGATGTAAGTATCTGTATCTAGGACCCCCTTGCCATCTTTAACCTTGTTGGCATAGTAAAGTGAAGTTGAAACCAAATCATGGTATTCAATTTCAGCTTCTGCAAGAGCAGACTCAGATGACCATGACCAGTAAACTGGCTTCGCACCACGGTAGATATAGCCTTTGTTGGCCATTTCACCAAAGACACGGATTTGAGCTGCTTCATAGTCTGGAGTCAAAGTCACATATGGATTTTCCCAGTCACCTGAAACACCCAAACGTTTAAGTCTTCCCGTTGTTTATCAACTTGAGAAAGAGCGTAGTCACGGCAAAGTTTCAAGTACTCAACCAAGTCCATCTCTTTGCGTTTGACACCTTGTTTAGCCAAAACTTGTTCGATTGGCAGACCGTGAGTGTCCCAACCTGGAATATATGGTGCGTAAAATCCTGACATAGACTTGGAACGAACAATGATATCTTTTGAAATCTTGTTCATAGCATGGCCCACGTGGATGTTCCCATTTGCATATGGAGGGCCATCATGCAAGGTAAAATGCGGTTTCCTTGGTTCAATTCCTGACGGCGTTGGTACAATTTTGCTTCATCCCATTCTTTTTGCCATACTGGTTCTTTTGTAGGAAGACCAGCACGCATTGGAAAAGCTGTCTTCCCTAAATTCAATGTATCTTTGAGTTTCATGGAGTCTCCTATTAAAAATATAATTACACAAAATAAAAGACCACGACCCCGCCAAAAAGGACGACAAGTCGTGGTACCACCTTTATTCAAGAAAGAGAATACTCTCTTTCTCCTCTTTTGTCGCTAACGCTGACTAGCGTTAGTGGTTACTTATTCACCACTAAGATTTTGTAAAAGGATCAACTTTATAAAAGGAAGTGCAGGTCTTCCACCATCACCTGCTCGCTATAACTATTTTATAAGGTCACTGTTTTTACAGATTATAAAATTGAAACAGATTCCCGTTGCTCTTCAACTGGGACAGTTGGAACTGGCTCCTCAACGTGGTTCTTTTCCGCTTCTTCTAAAGCTTCTTGAACTTTTTCATTCAGACCTTCAAAAGCTTGAGTAGCTGATAATTCACGGTTTACAGCTTCAATATGTTTTTGGAGCTCTTCAATTTCAGCACGAGAAAATTGACGGGTCAAATCAATTGCTTCATCATCGTAATTGTGATGAACGGTCTCATCCAAAGCTTTTTCAACCACTTCACGGAAAGCTTCGTCACTTGTTTGAATGTACATAGCTGTTGGACGAAGGATTTCATCCCATTCAGGTGTATCAATGATACTCAATTGGCTTTCAATGGTTGATTTCAAACGTTGATGGAAGACACGAGTTTTGTTCTTCAATTCTTCTGTTTCTACTGCAACTTTTTCGCATTATCAGTCGCATGACGAAGAATCTCATTTGCTTTCGCTTTTGCTTCTTCAACTAAGTGATGTGCATCTTGCTCGGCTTGTCGAACAATCGTTTCAGAACGTTCATTCGCAGCATGCTTCACACGTTCAGCTGTATCCTGAGCGATTAATACAGACTGGCTCAATGAATCCTTCATTTCGTCAAAATAATTTAACCGTTCAGCCATACCGCTGATTTTCACTTCTAATTCATGATTTTGACGAACCAAATCTTCATAATCACGGTATACGATATCTAGAAACTCTTCAACTTCGCTAGCGTCATAGCCTCTAAATTTTACTCCAAATTGTTTGTCTTTGATTTCTAAAGCTGTAAGTGCCATAGTTACTCCTTATTTTTTACTGGAAAACACTTCGACAGTTAATTTATGTTTCCCATTTTTTGAAAGGCCATTTTCTGATACCATCTTGAAGCGGCCATATTTACGAACACTAATCAAATCTCCTAATTGGATCACCCGACTAGGATTATCGATTGTAGTATAATTCACCTTCACTTGTCCAGCTTGAATCAGTTGACTAGCTACTGACCGGGACAATTGAAACGTCGCTGCCACTAATTTATCCAATCGAATACTTGTGACAAGCAAATCCTTGAATTTCGACTTTTCTTCGACCATTAGCCGTTTCGAATAGTCTACCTCACGAACCTTAACAGAAACTTTTGCAATTTTTTTCAGGTTATTTTGGAAATAACTTGAAAATCGTTGTTCCACAAACAGGTGAACTTTCCCATCGCCCATAAGGATATCCCCAAAAGATTTCCGTTCAATTCCCAACTGGTGAAGAACAGTCCCCAAGACCTGTGAATGAGTCAAGGTATAAAATTTTGCTGGATAAGTCACTTCTAACAAGCTAATCTCAAAATCTGCTTCCTCTAATATATAATAACTAGGAGCTAGAATAGCCCTGGCATATTCCGATGGGAGGATTTTAGCACTAGAAAATACTTGCAGACCATGATGAGCACCAATTTGACGTAAAATATCAATCTGGTGTGGATTGAGAAAGGAAGTGAGTTCAAAGCTATACCTTTCCTCTACCCTAGCAATCAATTCCAAGGCTCGATCGATAAAAGGATGATCTTCTCGGTTATAATGTTGATAAAATCCCTTGGTCATAGAAATTGTGCCAAAACTTGTAATACAAACCTTTGCAGTCCAGATAAAACTAACAGAGCCACAAGTACTGTGAAATCTAAGCCGCCAACTTGCAGAGGTAATTTACGAAATAGGCCCAAAAATGGTTCGACAATTCGTTGAACCATTTTACCTAATCCTGATTCTGGTGCATTTGGAAACCAACTAAGCAAGGCATAGATGATTAGCAACAATTCAAAAACATAGAAGAGATTATATACTAATTGAAGAATAAACATTTTAACGACTGCGTTTCATATCAAAGTCATACTCAGTGACTTCCACATCATTTGGAAGACGAATATCTTCGATGTTAACGACTACTCCAATTGGGGTCAACAAATACATGGTACTAGCTACCCGACGGAGATCACCAGCTAAGACATAGCGAGCACCATCCAAGTAATCCAAACATCTTCTTGCTTGAACCTCTGTCATGTATTGGAAGTCAATCAAGATGCTTTCATTTACCAACAGTAAATTCACAATCTCAGTTGCTTCTTCATACTTACGAGGATATCGAACATCAATCGTAATTTTTTCTTCAGCTACAGAGCGATTCCTCGCCAATTCTTGCTGACGTTCGTGCAGACGTGTGATGTTCTCAGAAGATGATTTTTGTGATGGAGCAGACTCAGCCACGGAGCTAGAAGCTTTTTGTGGACGAGGCGTTGCAACTGGAGTTGGTTTTTGTTCTTTCACAGCTACCACAGTTTGTTGACGCGGTTTCGATGATTGTTGAACTGGTTTAGCAGGCTGTACAGGGTGGCTTTCTCCTACCGCTTTGGCAGGGGCTTCTTGTACCTCATACTCCTCTCCATCCTCAGTAAAATAATCTATAAATTTACCAAATTTATCTTTTAATGACATAGTTCTTTCCTATTTGAAAAATGATGTCCCAATGCGAACAAAAGTCGATCCATTTGCGATAGCCACATCATAATCACGACTCATTCCCATACTCAACTCAGTAAAGGGCATATTTTTCAACTGTTTCTTTTGTAATTCTGTTTGAAGTTGGTGGGTTGCAGCAAAAATTTTCTGCAATTCGTCCTGACTTGCCTCAAAAGGAGCCATCGTCATTAAGCCAACAATCTGTAGTTTATCCAAGTTTTCAATTTCAGGTAAGACAGCATCTAACTCCTCAGGCGCAAATCCATGCTTGCTTTCTTCTCCTGAAATATTAACTTGTAAAAAACATTTAATCGGATGAGTAGCTCTTTTTGAATTTCCTGAGCCAACTTTACCGAATCCAAAGCGTGGAAGTAGTCAACAAAGTTAATCACATCCTTCACTTTGCGTCGTTGGAGACTCCCGATCAAATGCCAGGTTAGTCTCTCTTCTTTAAGAGCTTGATATTTTTCAAGAAATTTATCAACTCGATTTTCACCAATATGACCAACTCCAGCCCTTACTAAGGCTAGAGCCTGGTCAACACCCACATACTTTGTGACAGCAATCACTTGAACACTGTCTGTGCGGCTTGCCTGCTCCATTGCATGAGCAACCTGAGAAAATACTCGCTCTTTATTCTCTTTTACATTCATTCTTAACGATTACGGAAAAATGGTGGTGTTTCCAATTCATCATCATCTAATGATGAATCCACGTAACGGTCAACTTGACGTCCTGCATTGGTGTCAGATTGACGAACAATGTTTTCACGACGAATATCCCAATCTCCAAAAGCAGAACCACGAGGTGTCTCTTGTTGAGAACGTTGTTGTGGAGCTGGCATTTCGATTTCTTGTTTCAAATCAAAGTCACGATCAAATTGTGGTGATTGTGGCCGTTGTTCGCGAGGGCCGGTTTGATAGAAGCGACCAGAACTTGGTGTATGAGAAGTCATACCACTTACTCTTTCCACTTTATCTTGGCGGACACCAGTCGCAACAACTGTTACACGAATTTCGTCTTTCATTGTCTCATCAATTGATGTACCGAGCCAGATATTCACACCATGTCCTGCTGCTTGGTTAACGATTTCAGAAGCTTCTTCCGCTTCAATCAAGGTCATATCCAAACCACCAGTAACGTTAACGATCACATCTTCTGCACCATCGATAGTTGTTTCAAGGAGAGGTGAGTAGATAGCTTTACGAGCCGCTTCAATCACGCGCTCTTCACCAGTTCCTACCCCAATTCCCCATCAAGGCATTTCCTTTGTTTTCCATAACAGTCTTCACGTCTGCGAAGTCAAGGTTAATCAATCCTGGGCTTGTGATCAAGTCAGTGATCCCTTGAACCCCTTGGCGAAGAACGTTGTCTGCTTCACTCAAAGCTTCAAGAAGTGGTGTCTTCTTATCTACAATTTCCAACAAGTTATTGTTAGAAATAATCAACAAGGTATCTACATGCTCACGAAGTTCATTGATCCCTTCGATAGCAAAATTTCCACGTTTTGTTCCTTCAAATCCAAATGGACGAGTAACTACAGCAACGGTTAAAGCACCTACAGATTTTGCAATGCGAGCAATAACGGGAGCAGCACCTGTACCAGATCCACCACCCATTCCTGCTGTAATGAAGACCATGTCAGCACCTTGCAAGGCTTCTGTCAATACTTCTTCACTTTCTTCTGCTGCTTTACGGCCAACTTCAGGTTGACCTCCAGCACCCAACCCACGAGTCAATTTTGGACCCAATTGGATAACAGTTTCAGCTTTAGCACTTGAAAGTGCTTGAACATCCGTATTGGCTGCGATGAATTCTACACCTGCAACGCCTTCGTCAATCATGCGATTGATGGCGTTGCCACCACCACCACCGACACCGATTACTTTAATGACTGCACCTTGTGCTGCCGCTGTGTCAAATGAAAATGTCATAAATACTTACACTCCTTAATCAAACATAGTACCGATAAGATTCTTCATTCGGTCTGTAAAGGTAGTTTTTTCTTGTCCATGTTGTTCGTCTACTGGATGCTCCGCTTCAACATTAATCGCTGGCTCAATCTGATCTTGAACATAGGTTGGGACCGGCTGAGGAGCTGGAGTAGGTTGTTGAACTGGACGATCAAATTGAACAGGTTGCTGACGAAGACGTTGATCTCCGTGCACAGCTGCCTGGGCAATAATATCCACATCTGTTAGATTTCCTGCATACTCAGACAAGCTAATCACATGAGCAAATGCTGGGTTGCGGATTCCAATTTGATTTGGCACATAGAGTTTGACATTTACACCAAACTGTTCTTGAGCCAATTCTTCAATACCAGGGAGAATAGCACCACCACCGATGATGACAATTCCACCAGGCAAATCAAGCAAGTGTCTTCTTTCAAGATCTTGTTTGATTTGATCAAAGATGTGTTTAATTCTTGCTGAAATAATTTCTGCCAAGTACTTTTCAGTTACTTGAACAGGTTCGATTTCACCAATCACTTCAACATGGAAGACTTCGTCTCCAACTGCAGGGACATACGCTTCTCCATAGTTAAACTTCAATCCTTCTGCCAACTTCTGAGAAGTTTTCAAGACTTTAGAAATATCTTTCGTGACATAATCGCCACCTTCTTGATAGATATTTGTGAATTGAAGTTCTTGATTACGGACAGATGCTACGGTTGTTTGGCCTCCGCCTAAATCAATGACGGTTGCACCAAATTCACGTTCGCCTTCGTTTAACACTGACTTAATCATTGCCAGTGGAGAAATGATAATGTTCTCAACTTGAAGACCTGCGCGCTCAACGGTTTTGCGAAGATTGTGGAGAACTGTTCGAGGACCTGTATACAGAAGGCCTCGCATTTCTAGACGAATCCCCATCATTCCTCGAGGGTCACGAATCCCTTGGAAACCATCCACTGTAAATTCTTCAGGAATAAAGGTAATGACTTCACGATCAGGTGTCATACTCTTCGTCAAGGCAGATTTGACAACATTTTCAACATCTGCATCTGTAATTTCCTTGGAATCACTGGTTACAGGAATCATTCCTTGTGTTGCTTCAATCTGAAGGAGATTCGCTGGTAATCCAACGTTTACAAGATTTATCGAAATCCCTGCTTTCTTCAGCTTGACTGACTGCAGTTTTGATTGCATTCGAAGCAGCTTCAATATCGACAATAATTCCATCTTTGACACCAGCACTCTTCGCATTGCTGACTCCAATTACATTCATTTCTCCATTGACATGTTCTGCCACCAATACTTTAATTGAACTAGTACCGATATCTAAACCTGTAAAAAAGCCGTTTCTAGCCATTACACCAGTCCTCTCTCTTTTGTTTTCCTATACATCAATTAATAGCCCCATTTAGTTAGAACTATCCAAATTTCATTATAACACAAATATGCCCATAGTGGGCATATTTTTCTTTATTTATTTCAGATAATTTATGGGGCACTACTCAGTTGGAAGTGTTTCTTGGCCTTCAAGAGGGGCCACACTTTGCTCTGATTCTGTCGAGCTTTCTTCGGATTCTTCCCCTTCTTCCGTTTTCATGGACTTTTCCTCTTGTTCCTTCTCTTTTTTCTCTTGAGCTAAGGTCGCCATCGTTTCGGAATTATAACTATAAATCCCTGCCTCCATATCAATGACACTACCATCTTCTACCAATTTTCGGATCTGGTGGTAATAGGGAAGTTTTCGTTTGATTTGTGAAATAGGTACGAGTACCTTTGTTCCATCTTTCATCGTTAAGGTCACTAAATCCTTGGTAACCTTACTTGGAGTTAGGTCAACTGTTTCAATCTCCTCTTTAATGGACGCTGAAACTTTCCCCATTTGTTTGACAAACTGCCTCACCAAATCACGATCAGAAAATCGGACGATTAAATAGGTAGAAGCTAATTGATTAGAGGCGACTTGGCTTTCCACGACTTCTCCATTTTCTAAGATGGGGTAATGGTCTTCTTCCGTCACATAATAACCAAATACTTGGTACTCAGTGACCTGAACCTTAAAAGTCGTTGGGAAGGCATAATGCATTGAAATATCCTTAATCCATGGACTAGCCGCCTTCATATTAGCCAGATAAATCTCACTATTCAGGAAAGTTGTCAAGGTATAATCTTTGTCCTTGATCTGGCTTTTTTTGAAGAGAAGGTTTTGATCTACATTATTATTCCCAGAAAACTCGATCACCTTTTGCTTAGCTATAGGGGTCATGAGATAAGTAGAGAAGATAGCAACCAAGGTGCTGATGACTAAGATTGGAAGAGCACGATATATATGGCGCTTTGCAATGAGGCGCTCTTTTTTGGATTTTTTAGCAACCTCTTCTTCACTACTTTCCTCAGGAATCTCAGAAATATAAATGATTTTTTCTTCTACTCCCTCTTCTTCCTCAGCTTCTGAAGTCTCCTCATCATCTTGATCAGCCAACTCAACATGCTCAGAATCATCATCAGTTTCTTCAGTCTGATCTTCTGGATCTTCCATTCCGAGAGCAACTTCGTCTATTTCCTGCTCTTCAGAAATAGCTTTTTCTTTTAGAAGTTCCTGTCTTTCCTTCTCTTCTTGTGCCTTCTTTTCTTTTTCTTCTTGCTCTTCTAATTGTTTTTTCTTTTGATACTCCTGATTTCGTCTCTGCCATTCGGACAACTTAGTTACCTCTTTAGGAGTATTCTGTTTCTTTTTATCCGTCATTTTTTCCTTTTATTTATTTCTTGATGGACCAAACTATAAAAGTCATCCAAAGAAAGGAGCTCTTTCGAAGCTTTCATGGCTTGATGATACCGATCCGATTCTTGGAACATTTTTTCTATCGTTTCTTGTAAACGATTCATGCTCAGATTTGGTTCAGCAATAGCTTCCGCATAGCCTTTTTCAACAAAATATTGGGCATTTTCGATTTGGTCTCCACGGCTAGCTTCTTTCCCTAGAGGAACGATGATATGCAGTTTATTCATAGCCAAGAGTTCAAAAATCGTATTGGCACCACCACGAGTCACCACTAGGTCTGCCTTTTGGAGCAAAGGAAAGTAGTGATCCGTCACGTAATCCACGCGATAAAGATGAGGAGCTTGCTCATTCAAGGAGGAGTCCCCTGTCAAATTAATGACATTGTAGCCCTCCAACAAAGCTTCTCGATTGGCTGTAACAAACTCATTGAAAACACGCGCACCAGCAGACCCGCCCACAAAAAGAAGGGTTGGTAACTGTGGATCAAATTGAGCAAAAACGGTTTCCAATTCAACTGGGATTGGAACTTGTTCCTGATTGACCTTGGTGACAGCTCCCACATGTTGGGCTTTCACTAGGCCTTTCGCTTGCTCAAAGGTCGTGAACATTTTCGTCGCAAACTTGTAGGCAATTTTATTGGCCAAGCCCATGGAACGATCTGATTCATGCACCAGTACAGGAACGTGACAAAGTCGTGCAGCCACTACAGGAGGAACCGAAACGAAGCCTCCTTTAGAAAACAAAACCTGTGGCCGTATACGAAGCATGATCCAAATCGATTGGAGAATTCCCCAGAAGACCTTGAAGATATCCAACATGTTTTGCCAAGAGAAATAACGGCGGAGCTTGCCTGTCGCAATCGAATGGAAATGGATGTCCAAGCCAGACTTCAAAATCTCTTGGTGCTCAATCCCCTTCTTGTCCCCAATATAATGAACTTCCCAACCATCCTCAATAAAGCGAGGGATGAGGAGAAGGTTCAAGGTCACATGCCCAACTGTGCCTCCCCCTGTGAATACTATTTTTTTCATATTATTTTTTCAACTCTTCTACTGTTTTAAGGAACTCATCGCCCCGCACTTCAAAATTCGCGTACATATCCCAGCTGGCATTGGCTGGACTGAGCAGGACGATATCGCCTGACTCTGCTAATTCAAAGGCTTTACGCGTTGCGTCTGCCACATCCGTCGCATCTAGATAGGCCACACCCGCTTGATCCGCTGCTCGTTTCACCCGTTCAGCAGACTCTCCAAGGATGACCATCCTTTTAATACCGATAATATCCGGCACCAATTCATCAAACTCATTGCCTCGGTCCAAGCCACCAGCGATTAAGATGACATGAGCGTTATCAAAGCCAGATAAGGCTTTTTGAGTAGCTAAAATGTTGGTGGACTTACTATCATTGTAGAACTTCACCCCTTCAATCTCAGCTACATACTGCAAGCGGTGCTTCACTCCACCAAAGGCTGATAAGGTTTCCTGGATAGTTTGATTGTCAATGCCACGAAGTTTAGCCACTGCAATAGTAGCTAAAGCATTTTCTACATTGTGGCTACCTGGTACTCCGATTTGATCTGCTCGCATAACGGCTTCACCTCGGAAGTAAAGGACACCATCCTCTAAATAAGCTCCGTCTACCTTTTCTTGGGTTGAAAATGGTACCACAGTAGCCTGTGTTTGCTGAGACAAGTCTTTGGCTAGATCCTGATTAAAGTTTAGCACCACAAAATCCTTGGCCGTCATATTCTTTTGAATCGCCCATTTGGCAGCTACATAACCTTCGAAGGATCCATGGTAATCCAAGTGGGTTGGCATGAGATTGGTGATGACTGCGATTTCTGGATGAAAGGCTTCGATCCCCATCAATTGGAAGGAAGATAATTCCATCACCAATGTGTCTTTAGCTGTCGCTGTCTGAGCGACTTGACTAGCTGGAAACCCAATATTCCCAGACAAGAGACCATTTTGTCCAGCAGCAGTCAATACTTCTCCAATCATGGTAGTGGTAGTTGTTTTCCCATTTGAACCAGTGATTCCGATAATGGGCGCTTCTGAAATGAGGTAGGCCAATTCAACTTCGGTCAAAACAGGGATGCCTTTTTCAAGAGCCCGTTCAACCATAGGATTATTGTAAGGAATTCCAGGGTTCTTCACCATCACCGCAAAGTCTTCATCCAAGAGTTCCAGAGGATGTCCTCCTGTTACGACTTTGATCCCTTCTTCCAGCAAGCTTTGAGCAGCCGGATTTTCTTCAAAGGCTTTTCCATCATTGACGGTTACGATAGCTCCCAGACGATCCAATAGACGGGCAGCAGATTCTCCAGACTTAGCCAAACCCAAGACAAGAACCTTTTTATTTTTAAATGTTTCAATAGTCTTCATTGTTTTTTACTCCAATTTGTTCACCTTCTATTTTACCCTTTTTTAGACAATTTAAAAAGCCCCAAGACAGTAAAAGAAACAACAACTGATCAAATCCCTACAACTGATGTTATTTCGAATTCGTATACCTCTACCTATTCTCCTAACCGTCTAGGAAGCCTTCCTAGCTTCATTCTTGGTTTGTTACTGGGTTCTTTTATTTATAGAACTCTACTCCTCTACCATCCCATCGACCTTGATTATTAAAGGAAACGATGCAATCCAAGGAGCGAATCATTTCATGCGCTTAGGTAGGTGAGCCTCAATCATCATAAGGCTCGATCAATAAAGAAAACGTCTGCCATCACCATTGGCTTCGACTCCTACAGTACGAGTCAAAAAACACCCACCGAAAAGCAATAAGTAATCACTTACCGGTAGGTGTTGTCTTTATTGGGAAAAGAAAGTTAAAGATTCATCTACTTGAACCAGGCTTTCTTTTCTGTATTTCTTAGCAAAAAATTTTAGGGATGATCAATGAGAAGCAAATCAGTGGAATCCGTCTTCCATTCTGTTTTTTCAGAGAGGGGAATGGTGATTCGTTTTTTCACCTCTAAGGTTTCAGCATCAAACTCGACAATGATCCCCACTTCTTTGGTGGAAGCTTTGCTGGAGTTGCTAGGACTACGACCTTATCATTCGTATAACGTACTTCTTGGACTGTTAGACTTGTGTCACTATAAAGGTTGACAAAATCAGTATCGGATAAATCTTTTTCAGAAATCAGTCTTAAGTCACTTGTGTATTCTAGCAATCGATGATCTGATGTCACAAAGCGAAAGTGATTTTTAATAGGATAGGCAGTGAGGACTCTCTCGGCTTCAAAGATCTCTTCTTTTACTTCTAAGCTAGTTGGGTCAATACTTGTCAGGCTAATTTTATTTTTCTTTTCCTCTCGCTTCTCCTCATCATCAAAGCGACTAAAATGAGGATTCCCAATGGTTATCACTTTCCCGTCTACCAATAAGAGTTCCTGGAAGTCAGACTGAGACGAATCCTGCAACTCAATAAACTCAAATTCGTTCTTTTCCTCATCTAGGTAGAGAAAACTCATATCATCATCAACTAAATCAAATCCTGTAACAAAAATTTTTGAGTTGACTTCGATCCCTTTACCAAGGCTCAGATTAACCTCTGGTGACAGTACTTGCTTGTTTTTAGAGTTAGTGTAGCGAATGCGACTTCTCAACACACCTACCCTCCCATCCTCCACAGATAATCCTTCAATCGACCCTTTCTGTCCCTTTGAAACAAATCGAACAGGATAGTTAGTAAAATCCATAAAGGAAAATTGACTTGGATAAACGGAATAAGTAGAAGGGGACTTGAACACCAAATGAGGTTTAGCTCCAAAAGAGTAGGCATAAATTTCATTTCCTTCTTGGAAAAGCGTACCAACATTATACCCCTTTAGAGAATATTCTTTTTGTTCCCCTTTTTTGTCAATGAAAAAGAGCTTCGTTAGAATATCCCCTTTGCCCTTTGGGCGATAGGAATAAAAGCTAACAGCATATTCATACTGGGAAAAGTCGCCAGAAGATTTTTTAGGGATGGAGTTCCCACTACAAGATCCCAAGAGTAAGACACTGATTCCAGCAAAAATTAGAAACAAATTTCGAATCATTTTTGATTTCATCACTATTCCCTCCTTATTGCTTTCTTTTATTATACCTTTACTACAATCAATTAGCAAACCGACAAAGATGCCCCTCTTCTTTCATCATTTGATTATTTATTTGACTCTTGCTAAGCAAAAAAGAGCTACAAAAGAGAAGACTTCCCCTTTTACAGCTCTAAAACTTTAAATCTTTATTAATCTTCTATTGTCTCAGTTTTTTTGACTTGGTTGGTAATCTTGAAATATCTACCAAAGCTAGGTAGCCCACAAAGGACAAGAAAGCTCCAACAAAAAATTCTGATGGCAACTGGAAGATTTGGAAAATTGCTAAGCAGAGTAGGATCACCAAAGAGACCAACAATACTACAAGGGTTACGACATTGAGGGTTCCCCTAATGCTCTTTGGGGCTGCAAAAAGGTAAAAAAGGAGGATCAAAATCCCTATAATCAAATAAACCATTTTGTCCCTCCTTTCTTATTTCTTATTCTGCTGCAGCTGATTTTTTCTTTTTGTTTGCTTTTTCGCGCTCTGCCTTATTCAAGATTTGCTTCCGCAAACGAATTGATTCAGGCGTTACTTCCATGTACTCATCGTCGTTTAAGAATTCAAGTGACTCTTCAAGGGTCAAGATACGAGGTGTCTTGATCACAGCTGTTTGATCCTTGGTCGCTGAACGAACGTTGGTCATTTGTTTTGCTTTCGTGATATTAACTGTCAAGTCATTCTCGCGAGAGTTTTCCCCGATGATCATCCCTTCATAAACCTCAGTACCAGGGTTGACAAAGATGGTTCCACGTTCTTCAATCGACATGATTGAGTAAGTTGTTGCCTTACCAGCATCGATGGAAACGAGGGCACCACGGTGACGTCCACCAATTTCACCTGGAATTAATGGCAAGTATTGATCAAAGGTGTGGTTCATGATCCCATACCCACGAGTCATTGATAGGAACTCAGTTGAGTAACCAATCAACCCACGCGCAGGAACAAGGAAGACCAAACGAGTTTGACCATTTCCGGTTGAAACCATATCCAACATTTCACCCTTGCGCTCTGACAAGGTTTGGATAACTGAACCTTGGTATTCTTCTGGTGTGTCGATTTGCACGCGCTCAAATGGTTCACATTTGACTCCATCAATTTCTTTGATGATCACTTCTGGACGAGACACTTGAAGCTCATAACCTTCACGACGCATGGTTTCAATGAGGATAGACAAGTGCAATTCCCCACGGCCTGAAACTGTCCATTTATCTGGTGAGTCAGTCGGATCTACACGAAGAGAAACGTCTGTCTGCAACTCAGCTTGCAAGCGTTCTTCAACCTTACGGGAAGTCACCCATTTTCCTTCCCGACCAGCAAATGGTGAGTTATTGACCAAGAAGGTCATTTGAAGGGTTGGCTCATCGATGTGAAGGACTGGCAGAGCTTCAACAGCATCTGTCGGAGTAATGGTTTCCCCAACGAAGATGTCTTCCATACCAGATACGGCAATCAAGTCACCAGCCTTAGCCTCTTGGATTTCACGACGTTCCAAACCAAAGAAACCAAAGAGTTTCGTCACACGGAAGTTCTTGGTTGTACCGTCTAGTTTAGAAAGGGTAACTTGGTCCCCAACCTTGACAGTACCACGGAAGACACGTCCGATACCGATACGACCTACGAAATCATTGTAGTCAAGAAGAGACACTTGGAATTGAAGAGGCTCATCTGAGTTATCTACTGGAGCAGGGATGTGGTCGATAATGGTATCAAAGATTGGCGCCATCGTCTTTTCTTGGTCTGCTGGATCATCCGACAAGGAAGAAGTACCATTGATAGCTGATGCATAGACTACCGGGAAGTCAAGCTGGTCATCGTCTGCACCAAGTTCGATGAAGAGTTCTAAGACTTCGTCCACTACTTCAGCTGGACGAGCAGATGGTTTGTCGATTTTGTTGACTACAACAATTGGCACAAGGTCTTGTTCCAAGGCTTTTTTCAACACGAAACGAGTCTGTGGCATGGTTCCTTCGTAGGCATCTACGACGAGGACCACCCCATCCACCATTTTCATGATCCGCTCTACTTCTCCACCGAAGTCCGCGTGTCCTGGTGTATCCATGATATTGATACGAGTTCCGTTATAGGCAACTGCGGTATTTTTCGCAAGGATGGTAATCCCGCGTTCTTTTTCAATATCGTTTGAGTCCATTGCACGTTCTGCTAACTCTGTACGTGCGTCAAGAGTTTCAGATTGTTTTAACAATTCATCAACGAGGGTTGTTTTTCCGTGGTCAACGTGGGCGATAATAGCTACGTTACGGATATCTTCTCTTAATTTTGTCATGACTTCCTCTTATTTCATTCCTATTTATTTCTAACTGAACAATTATACCACAGTCTTTCCCAAAATACACGGCAAACCCTAGTGTAAATGTTTTCATGGTTTCTTTCGAAAAAGTCAGTTCTCATTCTCAAATTCAACCAGTCCATTCATGAAAATTTTTCAACCCTTTTAGCAAGGTTCGTCAGTTGTTTCGAGGCTTGTCATTCTCTTCGTTTCATGCTATCCTGTTTTTTATGAGATTAGATCAATTGTTGGCTCACTACCAAATTCCTCGTAAGGAAATCAAACAGAGCCTGGCCAAAAGGCAGATTCTGGTCGACGGACTTGCTGCAACAAAATTATCCCAAAATGTCGATACAGGTCTTCAAGAAGTTCGCTGGAAGGATCGGATCCTTACCGACTGTTCCCATCACTATTTCTTCTTCATAAACCTCAAGGGCTAGTGACGGCTACCAAGGATGCCCAACATCCTACAGTGTTGGACCTCCTCCGAACAGAAGACCGGACCCCCAAGACCTATCCTATCGGTCGACTGGATCGGGATACAACTGGCCTCCTCTTACTCACAGACAATGGGCCTCTAGGTTTCCAACTCCTTCATCCCCAATACCATATCGAAAAAGAATACGCGGCAACAGTCAACGGCCCTCTCGAACCCGCTCATATAGAGCATTTTCAAGAAGGAATCACCTTCTTAGATGGGAGAAAATGCAAGCCTGCTAAACTCGAAATCCTTAGCTCCAGCCTTACCGAAAGCCAGGCCCTGGTCACCCTATCTGAAGGGAAATTTCATCAGGTAAAAAAGATGTTTTTAGCTATTGGGGTCAAAGTTACTTCCTTAAAACGAGTTCAGTTCGGGGATTTTACATTAGATTCAGAGCTAGCAGAGGGTCAATACCGCCCTTTGAACCAAGATGAATTACAGATTATTAAAAACTATTTAGAAAACAGTTGATAAAACAAAAAAAGCTTTAGTTTTAAAGCTTTTTTTGTTTTAATTAATTCCCGAAAGTTGTGAGATGAATATAAGACAGAAAATTACAGAAAGCACAATCCCTATAATAGAGAGAATTTTTTCTGTCGTATAGTCTAGTCCAGACTCGTTTTGATTTAAAATAGCCAAGGCCAAACCTAAAATACCAAAAATAATACTTAACAATGGAAATATAAAGGCAACAATAATAGATATGATACCCATAACAAATGAGGAATTGTTCTTTTCTTGCAATTTCTAGAACCCCCTTAACATTAATATCATTATATTATGATACATCAAGCATCTTTAGCAACATTTTCCTTGATCTTAATTCGTCTTGACTTTTCCATCCCAAGAATCCAAACCATAGGACAAGATATAGATATCTTTGTAACCCTGTTTTTTCAAGAAGAGGGCCGCATTGGTCACACGGGAACCACGACTGTTTTCATAGAGCAAGACCGGTTTATCCTTTTCGAAGGGCAGCCAGGCTCACTTTTAATTGGTTGGATGGAATATTCCGAGCTCCTAAAATATGCTTAGCGTGGAATTCATTCGGATCACGCAGGTCCACTAATTGGCCTTTGCGAATCAATTCTTCAAACTCTACATTGTCCACAATTTTTGCTGCCCGACGGATACGGAAGTAATTGTAGCCCATCCAGCCGAACATACCAAATACAACTAACCAACCCAAAACATTTAATAGACTCACTTTTCTTTATCCTCTTCTAAATAACGTAATTCCTGTGTGTGTTCTCTACGTAAGACGGCTTCTGCTTCTAGATAATCCAATTTTTCCATCAGCCCAGCGTCATAGATCCTTTTCAATTCAATCTTCATCAATTCAATGTCGTAAAGTCGTTTTCCGACATAAATGATGATTCCAAATTTTTTCAGAAATTGTTGAACATCGTACAGGGTTTTCATGTGCTTATTCTATCAAATCTTTCAAGTATTTTCAAGATGGTCCCTGTTTTATTTACAGGAAAAATCTCCTCAAAAAAAAGAGCCTCCCAAGCAAGGAAGGCTCGTTTGTTTAGTTTCAGATTACAAACCTGGTGCTTGTCCTAATTCAGCGGCAATCATCCAGATATGTTTTTCCAATTCAGCTTTTGCACCAACAAAGATATCGTTGGTCACGTCATCTCCTTCAGCATCGGTGATATCCAAGGCTTTTTGATAAAGACTTACCAAATAGCGGAAGATAGAAAGGACACGTCCCAAATTTTCTTCCATAGAGCGTTCGAATGAACCTTTTTCTTCTTGGATGTTGCTATGTTCCAAGAACTCAACCATGCTAGCATAAGGAGCACCACCCAAGGTAATCAAGCGTTCACTCACTTCATCCAGAGTCGCATCCAAGCTTTCCATGTACTCATCCATTTTTGGATGCCATACGAGGAAGCCACGACCACGCATATACCAGTGTACTTGGTGCAAAGCAATATGAGCGACATAAAGGTCTGCCACCACTTGATTCAAAACCGCTTTTGTATCGGTTAAGCTCTTGCTTACCTCACTGATTGTTGCAAATGTTGCTACGTCTTTTGCTGCTTCTTTTTTGATTGTTGTCATAAATGATTTCTCCTTTTTTAGAATTATTCTAATTTAGTTATATTATAATCCTTCTAATTAAGAAATGCAAGAGAAAATGCTCAAATAAGAAAAGTTAGAAAATTGTTTCATTTCTAATCCTCATTCGTCATCTTTTTTACGAATACTATAAGTATGATCAACTTCTATTTTTTTACAGTTGGCGCCTGTATGGCCTCCTTTTTAGGTCTTGTGATTGACCGCTTCCCAGAAAGCTCCATCATTCGTCCAAGAAGCCATTGCGACCAATGTCAACAGACCTTAAGAATTCTTGACCTGATTCCTATTATCTCGCAAGTTCTTTTTCGATTCCGTTGTCGCTACTGCCAGAGCCCTCTTCCTTATTGGTATGCCCTCTTTGAATCCTGGAGTGGTCTCCTTTTTTTGCTGTGCTACCAGGGTCTTCTTCCCATTCCTCATCTGCTCGTTCTGCTTAGCAGTTGCGTTTTAGCCATCTATGATTTTCGATCCATGGAGTACCCTCTCCTCCTCTGGCTAGTGCTTCATGCTCTTTGTCTGTTTTTCACCAGCCCTACCCTCTTGATGGGAGTCTTTCTCTGTTTAGGAGTCCTTTCAGCTGTTTACTCCATCGGCATTGGAGCAGGGGATTTTCTCTTACTGGCTACTTTTTCTTTGACCCTCTCTGCCGTCCAAGTCCTCCTAGTCATGCAAGGGGCTTCCCTCATTGGTCTCCTTGCCTTTCTCTTTAAAAAAGAAAAAGACCGGATTCCTTTTGTTCCCTGTCTTTTTCTGAGTTATCATGCTTTACTGTTTTTTACAATTTAAGCAGATAAGATTTCTTATTTTGTAGCTTTCGCTTCTAGATAATCTGCAATGGCAGCCACGTCCTTATCCCCACGTCCAGATACATTGATAATAATAATCTTGTCCTTATCCAATTGTGGAGCACGTTTGACCGCTTCTGCAATCGCATGGGAACTTTCAATAGCTGGGATGATCCCTTCTGTCTTACTGAGGAGAAGAAGAGCTTGAACCGCTTCATCATCTGTCGCCGCCACATATTCGACACGACCAGAGTCTTTAAAGAAGGCATGCTCTGGACCAACCCCTGGGTAGTCCAAACCAGCAGAGATCGAGTACACTGGCGCTACTTTTCCATCTTCGCCAAAGACAGCGTAGGTCTTCATCCCATCGACAACTCCTACAGTCCCCTTGGTCATGGTCGCTGCGTGTTGGTCTGTATCTAGGCCATGTCCTGCCGCTTCAACTCCGACCAATTTGACTTCTTCATCGCCTACATATTGGGAGAAGGCACCGATAGCATTGGATCCACCACCGACACAGGCAATCACATAGTCTGGCAAACGACCTTCTTTTTTCAAGATTTGACGTTTAGACTCTTCACTGATCACTTTTTGAAATTCATGCACAATGGTTGGGTAAGGGTGAGGTCCAACAGCAGAACCCAAAACATAAAAAGCATCGAGGTCTGCCATCCATGCTCCAAAAGCAGCATCAACGGCGTCTTTCAAGGTCTTGGTTCCTGTTTCAACCGCATGAACGGTTGCCCCCATCATTTCCATGCGGAAGACATTGAGACGTTGACGCTCCACGTCTTCTGCCCCCATGTAGACATCACAGGCCATACCAAACTTAGCTGCCGCAGCTGCTGTAGCCACACCATGTTGACCAGCTCCTGTTTCAGCAATCACGCGTGTTTTGCCCATGCGTTTAGCTAAGAGAATTTGCCCCAAGACGTTATCAATTTATGAGAACCTAGGTGGTTCAAGTCTTCGCGCTTCAAATAAATTTTCGCCCCACCTAAATGCTCTGTTAAACTTTCTGCAAAGTAGAGTGGTGTTTCGCGTCCAGAATAGTCTTTCAGATAATGTTTGTATTCTGCGATAAATTCTGGGTCATTTTTATACTGTTCAAAGGTTGCCTCTAATTGATCGAGCAAGTTTTGAATAGGTTCTGGTACGAAAGATCCACCAAATTGTCCGAAATAGCCTTTTGTTTCTATCATGATTGTGTCCTCTTTTCTATATCTTCAATCCTGTTTATGATCTTTTTTCTCTCTCGCTGGTCCTTGGAGCTGCAGTCTCACAGGGTCCTTTTGAGATACAAAAAAACTCACACAGAAAAATCTGTGTGAGGACGATTCGATACCGCGGTGCCACCTCCATTGTAGGAAGATAGTCTTTCCCCTACATCTCTGACCTGTCTAACAACAGGGTGCACGATAAGGTGTGCTCACCGAATTTTTATTGTTTCAAATTCATCATCATAAACGCATCAGCCCATTTCAAGATTCACCACTGCTTGTTCACAATCACCACAAGCTCCCTGGAAGTGAGAAAAATCCCTACTTTTCTGATGTCTTGAAGTTATTATAGCTTCCTGCCTACAGTTTGTCAACCCAAAATTTGAAATCGTCTTCAATCGTTCGGATTTTGTACCAAACTAAGATAGGTTGTCCTTACTTATAGAAGCTTGCAGCCATTTAAAACACAGATAGGCTAGGTAGCCTCCCAGGGTATTGGTCCACAGATCATCTATCTCAAACACCCGATTGAAATCAAATAAAAGGTCTAGGACAATCTGACTGAGCTCAATCCACAAACTCATCCCTAGACTAAAGCAAAGGACGCGTTTCCGAGTGCCTAGCCAAGGCCAGAGCCAAAGCAGTTGAAAGACCAAAGGGGATAAAAGAAAGATGTTGGCTATATTCTGTACAAGCACCTTGATCAACTGGACCAGACTGGTCACTTGACCTAGATTGATGAGGGAATTAAAGGGGACCAATAAGACGACTACTCGCCCAAAATGTTGGATCCCAGGTGTTTCCATCCCTGGTTCTGGCTGTTGAGGAAGAAAACACATGAGGCACAGCAGGACAAAATAGAAGAAACTGCCACCTAGTAGCAGTTGTCTTCCTTTATTTGTTAATTGCCCTTCTTCTATCAGCCAGTTGTTACGGTGAGCTTCTTCAACAATGGCTTTCTCCCGGTCTCTCTTCATCGTATTGGAACGCAATTGTCCACAAGCGGCATCGATATCCGTACCATGCTCTTGACGAACCACGCAGTTAACTCCGTTTTTCTTCAAGGTGTCATAAAAGGCCATCACGCGCTCTCTTGGACTCCGGCTATATTGGTCATGCTCACTAACTGGGTTGTAAGGAATCAAGTTGACATAAGATAGCTTCTTGATCTTTTTGAGGAGTTCTGCCAATTCCAAGGCTTGTTCGACACCATCATTGACTTCATTGAGCATGATGTACTCGAAGGTTACCCGGCGGTTGGTCGTTTCGATATAGTACTCAATCGCCGCAAACAGTTTCTCGATTGGGAAGGCGCGGTTGATTTTCATGATGCTAGAACGCAAGTCATTGTTTGGAGCATGCAGGGATACTGCCAAATTGACCTGAACCCCTTCATTAGCAAAATCACGAATCTTATGAGCCAAACCAGAAGTTGAAACGGTAATGTGGCGGGCACCGATAGCCAGTCCCTTGTCATCATTGACTGTACGGACAAAACTCAAGACATTCTTGTAGTTATCAAAGGGCTCACCAATTCCCATCACAACGATGTGGCTGACGCGTTCATCTTGTCCACGTTCGTCAAAGTATTTTTGAACCAACATGATTTGGGCAACGATTTCCCCACTGTTCAAGTCGCGTTGTTTCTTGATCAATCCAGATGCACAGAAGGTACAGCCGATGTTGCACCCTACCTGAGTGGTGACACAGACTGACAAGCCGTAGTGTTGACGCATCAATACTGTCTCAATCAACATGCCATCTGGCAATTCAAAAAGGTATTTGACGGTTCCATCTGCCGACTCTTGCACGATTCGTTGTTTCAAAGGATTGATCACGAACTGGTCGTTCAAGGTTTCGATCAAGTCCTTCGATAGGTTGGTCATTTCTTCAAATGACTGGACGCGTTTGCGATAGAGCCATTCCCAGATTTGGGTAGCTCGGAATTTCTTTTCACCATTTTCTTCTGCCCACTCGATCAGTTCTTGTCGAGTCAGGCCATAAATTGAAGGTTTCATCTTATCTCTTTTCTCTCTTTACTTTTGACGGATGACAAAGTGGCGTTCTTGCTCACCCTGTGCATCTTTTTTTCTAGACCGCTGACGGTTCTTTTTCTTTGGTTGAGAAGTCTTTTGTTTTTGCTCTTGTTCACGTTCTCGTGGCTGATTTTTAGAACGATTTCGGCGATTTTGACGACCGCCACGCTTAGCAGAACGGTTGCTCTCTTCTTGTTGTTTTGGAGAAGATTTTTTGTCAAAGGATGCTCGACGGGGTTCTGTATTTTCTAGGACAAAATAAGCACAGCCATAGCTACAGTATTCTAGTAAATAATCTTCCAGGCGACTGATTTTTCTCTGCATCTGTGACTGGACGTTCCTCTTTATAGAAGCCACGTAGACGCAACTGCTCATTGCTCCAATCACCGACAATATAATCAAATTTTGGTTAAAATCTCTGAAAAAAACGCTGACCAAAGACCGTCGCATCAAAGGCATCATTTTGGTTCTCAACTAGCTCAAATGTCAATTGTTCTGCTAGCACTTGATTGCCAACCAGACGAAATTCCGGTCCAGGATATTTATTATAATTAAATAATTCAGGGGATATTTCTTTGCGCATAGTCTTCCTTTATTCATACCTTTAGTTGTAACACTTTATTTTATCATAAATCCCTATCTTTAGATAGAATTTCAACGGAAAAGAGAAAATCTGTAAAAAGTCTGACGATTTAATTTACCTCTTCTTCCTGTCTCATCAGAAAAAACAGGCTTTTTCAAAGGCTGCTTTAGAATGTAGACAAACTTTTTACAGAAAACAACTAAACGATTCTTCAAAAAAAGGATTCTATTTTTGAGTCATTTAAGCAGATCTAAAACTTTCCACTGTGAGAAAAATGAGGCTGGGACAAAAGTCCTAGCCTCTCAATTGTCTTTGGATTGTCGAGCAAGACGCAGTGGTTGAGTGGGCTCTACTACACTGATTTCATCAGCTTTTACAGCCCTACTCAACTGTGCGGAGGTGGGACGACGAAATCAAATTCTAACGAATTACCGATTTCTGTCCCACTCTCTATGAATGTTCATCGCCAGATGAAAGGGGTAAATGAAGAGTGATTTTCGTATAGCTATTAGGCTTAGAATCAATCTCCATATGATAGCTAGCCCCAAACTGTAACCGCAAGCGTTGATCCACATTTTGCAAACCAACGCCTCCTAGTCGAAGAAGGGTTTGGTCTGTCGACTCAGACAAGGCAAAGCCTCGTCCATTATCGTAAATCGTCAGGACTACTTGTTCTTCTCTGATTTCCGAAGTGACTCGTATCATGCCCGGCCGATCCATCTCCTTGATGCCATGATAGATGGCATTCTCCACTAAGGGTTGTAGGACCAGTTTAGGAAGCTGATAATCTCCCAACGTCCCCTCTTCTAAAAATTTCATAATTCAACTTATCTCCATAGCGTTGTTTCTGAATGAAGAGATAGTGGCGCACATGGTCTATTTCGTCCTGAAGCCTAATTTGTTCCTGTCCTTGATTGAGAGCAAGGCGGAAATATTTGGCTAGGGACTTAGTCAGGTCAACCACGCGCTGACCATCATTAAACTCAGCCATCCAGACAATGGTATCCAAGGTGTTATAGAGGAAATGAGGATTGATTTGGGCTGAAAGAGCTCGCAGTTCATAACGTCGTGCGTTTTGTTCCTCTTCTTTAACCAATTGCATAAGGTTTTCAATTTGATCCAACATACGGTTAAAGGCTTGAGCAAGATCTACCAATTCGGGCGATCCCTTGGTAGTTGCCCGCAAGTGGGAATCACCAGCTCCTATTTTCAGAATGACAGCCTGCAAGTCTTGTAGGGGTTTAATCCACAAGCGCAGAATGAACCAGATTCCCATCCAGCACATGATGAGGACGAGAACTCCTAAACCTATAAAGGAATAGAGCATTTGCGACTGAAGCATCTGGAGACCTTCCAGAGAAGCCACTCCAATTAAGGTCCAATCACTCTCTGGTATAGCAATTTGGTAGACAAAGTTCTGCCCCTTTTGGGCATAGCCATCCTTGACAGCAATATAGGGTTGCATGGCCTGCATTTCCCGACTGGAAGAATAGACTGTCTTTTTAGGATGGTAGACAAATTCATGCTTCTGATTGACGATGAAACTAAAGCCTTTTTTGCCTAGTTGGAGATGATCCAGATAAGCCTCTAGACTTTGATAACCAATATCTAGGCGCAAAACTCCTAGATTTTGACCAGAAGCATCCACCACTTCCTGGGTGATAGAAATCACCCACTTGTCCTTCTCTGAAGACAAGGATTCCTTCCGGGCCGGCGTCAAGACTGGAATGGCCCTCTCCTTGATAGCTTCCTGATACCATCTTTCGTTCATCATATCCGATGAGGTTTGCATGCTAATTTGAGAATCCGTAGCAACGAGGCGTCCATCCTTAGTCACCAAGACAGCCGAAACCAGATCTGGGTCTGTCTCAATAATGGTTTGCATCAGACTTTGAACGGCTTCTGGGCTCACCTCCTTGTCTTGAGCAAACTGACGAACGGTCTCTTCTTTACTAAGGACCGAGGTGGTCTGCTTCAATTTTTTCAGATAGGAGGTGATAAACTGACTACTCTGGTCGATACTATTGCGGGTTGTCCGCTCTGTCAGTTGGCCAATGGTTGCTGAGCTAGTTTGATAGTATAGACTACCGACCAAACCCAAGAGTAAGAGAATGAAGACAAATACATAGACAATCAGCTGAATCAGCAAAGGGTATCGTTTCATTCATGCTCTCCTTTTTTGTATTGTCTTGGGGTTACACCGACTACTTGTTTAAAGCGTTGAGAAAAATAGTTCATATCCTCAAAAACCAACCCGATCTGCAATCTCATAAATCTTGAGATCCGTCGTCAAGAGTAAAAGTTTGGCCTTTTTCATCCGTTCTTGGATCAAGTATTCTTGAAAAGGGAGACCCAATTTTTTCTTGATTAGAACACTCAGATAAGAGGGACTAAAACCCAGTTGAGAAGCCAAGTCCTTGAGGGTCAATTGGGAATCCGCTAAGCGGGAATGAATAGCCTCTTCCAACTCTGTCGAATGACCCTGATCCACCAAGGTTTCAACCTGGGCTTTCTTTCGTTCCTCGTCTAGCTTATTCTTGACTTTCCCCAACATCTCTTCAATATCTGCTTTTGAAAAGGGCTTGAGGAGATAGTCATCTGCTCCGAGTCGAATAGCTTTCCGAGCAAACTCAAAATCATCATAGCCTGTTAGAAAGATGATATGGCAGGAAGGAGCTTTCTCTCGGACCAGTTGGGCCAAATCTAAGCCATTCATCTGTGGCATATTGATATCAGTCAATAGAAGATCAACTGGTTGTGCTTGAAATTTTTCCCAAGCTATTCGCCCATTCTCCGCTTGGTCAATGACCTTCATCCCAAACTGTTCATAATTCACTAGAGAAGTAAGTCCCTGCCGAACCAGCTCTTCGTCTTCTACAATCATGATTGAATACATGTGTTTCACCTACTTACCCTTATTATACTCATTATATCAAAGTAGGTCGCAAAAAGTCTCAGACATAGTCCAACAAATAGCCGTAGCCCTTTTCCACCATCTCTGCTTTAGGGATGAATTTGATTGACAAGCTATTGATGCAGTAACGAAGGCCACCTTTTTCCTTAGGTCCATCAGTAAAGACGTGGCCTAGATGGGAATTTCCTACTCGACTCCGAACCTCTGTCCGAGTCATATTGAAACTCTTATCTTCCTTGTAGGTTGCAACATCCGGACTGATCGGTCGGCTAAAGCTTGGCCAACCACAACCAGAATCAAATTTATCTTTTTGAGGAGAAGAGGGGCTCTCCTGTTACGACATCCACATAGATGCCCGCTTCAAACTTATCCCAATAGCGGTTAGAAAAAGCACGCTCTGTATCATTCTCTTGCGTCACTGCATATTCTTCGGGCGATAACTTCTTCTTGATCTCTTCATCGCTCGGTTTTGGATAGCGACTAGCGTCAATAACCGGATAAGAAGCTTGATTCACATCAATGTGACAATAGCCATTCGGATGTTTCTGTAGATAGTCCTGATGGTAGTCTTCCGCCTTGATATAATTAGCAAGTTCTTCTTTTTCTACAGCCAAAGGCTTATCATACTTCTTCGCCACCTCTTCAAACACTTGGTTTATGGTTGGCAAATCTGCTTCATCAGTGTAATAAACTCCTGTCCGATATTGACTGCCCTCATCATTTCCCTGACGGTTTTTTGATGTTGGATCAATAATCCGGAAATAGTGTAGAAGCAGTTCTTTCAAGGAAACCTTCTTGACATTATAGGTGATATGTACCGTTTCAGCATGCCCTGTTTGCTTGACCAGTTCATACTTGGTGGTATCCCCTTTTCCATTGGCATAACCTGATTCGGCATCAATGACACCCGGAACACGGGAAAAATACTCTTCCACACCCCAGAAGCAACCACCAGCTAGATAGATTTCTCGTTGGTCTTCTGGATTGACTTTTTCTTCCTTCTTTTTGTTTGCTACTGGTGTCTGACTCATGGACGCTTTTTTGATCTGCTCAGTCGTCGCATCTGATGTATCCAAGGCCATGGATCCTTTGATAAGGAAAAAGAATCCAAAACAAAATAGCCCCACTAAAAGAATGGAAATGAGTTTCCATTTTGTTTCCATTTTATGTCCTCCTTACTTCATTTCTTTTAGAGTCTGGACGATGTCTTCCTTGCTCATATAACCGATATGGGTCTTAGCGAGAGTTCCATCACTCGCAATAAAGAGAGCAGATGGATAAGAGCGAATCCCATACTCTTTGAGCAAGTCTCCCTTACTGTCCATCAAGACCGGGAAATCCTTGTAATCCAAAGACTGGTACCAGTTTTTGAAATCTGCTTCCGATTTTTCACCATTAAAGGTTGGAGCTACAACGGATAAGACCACATAATCCTTACCCTCCTCTGCCTTTGCTAAATCATTTGTGTCGCCTAATGTTGAAAGACAGATTGAGCACCAGGAAGCCCAAAATTTGAGGTAAACTTTCTTTCCCTTGTAATCTGATAAGCGGTAGCTCTTACCGTCTACTCCTTGCAGGTTAAACTCTTGAACCTTCTTTCCAGCTTGCTCTGAAGGTCCCATTGTGGATGTCTGCTTAGTCTCACTTTTGTTGGATGATTCCATTCCTTGGTTAGAGCAAGCCCCTAACAATCCTACACACAAAAGTCCTGTCGCTACTAAGGCTATTTTTTTCATGTCTTCCTCCTCTTTAATAAATAGGGAGAAAGTCGCCCAAGCAGACGACTTCCTCTTCCTACTGTCCTTTATTGGTCTGATTTCATATCAGATGATTCACTCTTTTCGTCTTTCATTTCTGAATCACTGGATTTCATCTCATCCTTTTTCATATCGTCCTTCATTTCAGAACTGCTGTCAGACATCATAGATGAATCTTTCATGTCTTCTTTTTTCATTTTATCATCGGACATAGATGAATCCTTCATGTCATCCTTCTTCATATCGTCCTTCTTCATATCGTCCTTCTTCATATCGTCCTTCTTCATCATACTACTATCATCCGTTTTTTTCATGTCTGAATCTGATTTCTGTCCAGAACAAGCTGCTAAAGTGACAAGGCTAAGCGTAGCAATGGTAAGTGTAAGAATTTTTTTCATGATTTTTCTCCTTTAATCATTCAAGATTAGTGAAACAGGGATGCTAGGCTATTAAGATTTCCTAGCATCAGCAAGATGCCCATCAAGATGATGAGGGCACCACCAATTTTTTTCAAGGTTCCCATGTGGGGCTTGAGTTTAGCAAAATGTTGTAGAACCCAGCTAGAAGCTAGAGCCAAGACTAAGAAGGGTAGCGCCAAGCCTAATGTATAGACCAGCATCAGGAGAGCACCCTGTAAAGCCCCATCTCCTCCAGAAGCGGCAATGGCTAAAACAGAGCTCAAAACTGGTCCGACACAAGGGGTCCAACCAAAACTGAAGGTGACCCCTATCAGAAAAGCATTGAAGAATTCATTGCGTTTTTCGTCCTTCTTCAGTTGGATACTCTTTTGTTTTTGGAGTTGCTGAAGATTGATGAGGCCCATCTGATGTATTCCCAATAAGATGACAATCCCTCCTAGTAGGTAACGGAACCAGGGAGCATAGAGTACCTGACCAAGGGCCCCTGCACCATAACCTAGGATGAGAAATACGGTTGATAGACCAGCAATAAAACAGAGGGTCTTAACCAAACCATACCAAGAAATATCTCTTCCAAAAATACGCACCGTTTTTTCATGCTCAGAATCTAATAAGATCCCTACATAGACTGGCATCAGTGGCAAAATACACGGGGAGAAAAAGGATAGAACTCCCGCTAAGAATACTGAAATGGAAAACAAACTGGTTTGAATCATTTCACTACCTCCCTTTCTTTCTGACACTAGTATAAAGAAAAAATCTCTCTAAAAATAGAGAGATTGATATGCAAAAACTTGAATTTGATTGGAAGATGAATATTCCGATCTACCAACATCAGCTCATACTTTCAAGTACAAACTATGTCGAGCAAGCTACTTTAATTCTTTTTCAAATAGTCAATGGCATCCTGCAAGGTTTTGACAGGAACAATTTTCATCTTGGTCTTAATTTTCTTAGCTGTTTCTACCGCTTCGTCGTAGTTGCTCTTGGCATTCGGATTGTTCTTTTTAACTTCCTCTGTCACCGGATTATCAGGGGCAAAGAAGATTTCAGCACCAGCACGATCTGCTGCTACGACTTTTTTATCCACTCCACCGATATCTCCGACAGTCCCATCATGGTTAATAGTCCCTGTCCCCCGCGATATGGCGTCCCTGACGAAGGTCTGGATCCGCTACTTGGGTATAGATGGACAAACTAAACATCATCCCGGCACTTGGACCACCGATGCCAGCTGTCGCAAACTCAATCGGCACGTCACTCTTCACTTCTGTCCGGTCAATCAAGCTAATCCCAATCCCATTCTTGCCATTGACCAACTTAATAATCTTTCCTTCAGCTATCTTGGTCTGACCATCTTCTGTGTAGGTCACTGAGACCTTGTCCCCAATTTTTTGGGAACCAACATACTCGATGAGCTCTTTTGAGCTCTTGAATGTTTTGTCATTCACGGCCGTAACCGTGTCCGCAATATTTAGAACGCCTTTGAAGGTAGAGTCTTCTGCTACTTGCATGACATAAACACCTAAGAATTCCATCTCTGTCTCTTTTCCAGCAGTCTTTAATCCTTGGTATTTGGCAGTATTTTGAGAGGTTTCCATATAAAATTGATTAATCCGGAAAAATTCCTCACTGGAACTGCCACCAGTCATTTCTTGTTCAGAGTGGATATCTGTAAAAGGAGTCACCCAGGCATAGACTATATCCGAGAAGGTCGCTTGCTTGACGGCAACAGTGACAAAATCATACGAACCGGATGCTTCATCATTTTTCTGGTTGATGCGCATCACTTGGCGAATATCTTCTGAACTCCCAGGCATTTCCAGATAGTAAGGCAGGGGAACAAAGAAAGCTAGTAAGGCCAAAATCAGAAGCAAGGTCCCAATAAGGGGCCAGCGATAGGTCCGCCACACACTATCTTTTTTGCGTACAGGTTCAAATGGGCTTTCTGGTAGCTGAGCCCTTTGTTTCTCAAATTCATTCATTCCTTTTATTTCATCTCCTTTATAACACTCTCTGGGACATAGGCACTGACATCCTGCTGGAAGGTCAGCAACTCGCGAATTCTCGTCGAGCTCAAGGCCTGGTATTGGGGCTGGGCACAGAGATAGATGGTCTCAAGCTCTGGAGCCAGCTGGTGATTGAAGTAGTCCATATTGCTTTCATATAGGAAGTCCTGACTATTGCGTAAACCGCGAACCAAGCTCGTCACCCCATACCGTCTAGCCACTTCTACAGCCAACTCTGCCTCTGAGGTGATGACTCTTACATTGGACAAATGAGCCACTGCCTCTGTCACCATGGCTTCCCTTTGCTCAAGGGTAAAATAGCCCTTCTTCTCATGATTAAAGAAGATGCCTACATACAAGCAATCAAACAAGCGACTAGCTCGCTCTATCAAATCCAAGTGTCCCAAGGTCATTGGGTCAAATGAACCTGTAAATAATCCGATTTTATCTGACATAAACCGTCACCTTACTAATTCCGTAGATTTTTCTTTCCAGATTCCTAGACAAGCAATCTCCTCAGGCAAGTCCACTGCCTTGTCTGTCTCACAGACGACCATGACCTCTTCTCCCAGCAAGTCTCGTTCAGCCAGCGCCTCAATATCGGCTACGATCTGCTCCTTGGCATAGGGAGGATCTAAGAAGACAAGGTCAAAAGTCCCCTGCAATTGACTGAGAGCTTGGTGAGCCTCCATCTTCAGCAATTGAAACTTATGACTTTCCTTGGTCATTTGGATATTGCTGGCAATAATTACTTGGGCTCTGCGGTCTTTCTCGACCAAGACAGCCTGCTCCACCCCCCGCGATACCGCTTCGATAGACAAGCCGCCTGAGCCAGCATATAAATCCAAGACCCGCCCCCCGTCAAAATAAGGACCGATCATATTAAACATAGCCCCTCTCACCTTATCTGAAGTGGGCCTCGTTGTCTTTCCTTCGAGCGTCTTAAGAGGACGCCCTCCATAGGTACCTGATACAATCTTCATAGAGATTATTATATCAAAATTTGGATAAAAGATACAAAAACACCCACCCTCTCCAATCTGAGATTTGCTGAACCAAATCCCTTTCGTTGCCAAAGAAAAATCCTCTCACTTTTCTCTTGAAGTCCGCATTTATTTTTGCTATACTATACGTAACTTTTAAAACGTTACATAGGAGAATGCAGATGTTTGATGCAAAAAAATTAAAAGACCGGCGACTTGAGCTCGGCCTGACCCAAGCCCAGGTCTACGAATCCTTAGAGATTAGTCGCAAGACCTACTCTAGTTGGGAGAATGGCTTAGCAGAGCCACACGATAAAAACCTCAGGAGGTTAGCCAAGCGCCTCTCCGTTAAAGAGGACTACTTTGTCGACAAGAGCTCAGCGCTTTTCACCTACCCTTTATTAACCCCGCCCCATCAAAAAAAGGTCGATCTCTTGGCTAGCCAACTCTTAGCAGAGCAAGAAAAGGTGGTCTCTTTGGTCCCTTACCGTGTCCTCTCTATCGACTTGGCAGCCGGACATGGTCATACCTTTTATGACAATGAGACCGACTACGAGACCGTTTATTTCGACCAAGAGATCCAACACGACTTGCCTCTTGGGTATCTGGAGATTCGATGGAACCAAGCTATCCAAACGGTTCCGTTGCCTTGATGAAACAGACCGGATTTGACTATGATGGAGCGGTCTACGCCCTCATGTGGAATGGAAAGACCTATATCAAAAAAGTCTATCGGGAAGAGGAGGGCCTCCGCCTAGAGTCCATCAATCCCGCCTATGATGACCTTTTTGCACCCTACGAAGATGAACCAAAAATTGTCGGTATCGTGGTCGGCCACTTCCTCCCTCTGGAGGTCTAGACATGCTTTTTGATTATTCACGTGAGCCAAGGTCTGATATTGCTTTTGTGGATATGAAAAGTTTCTATGCCAGTTGTGAGTGTGTCCGCCTCGGCCTCAATCCCTTGACGACTTCTCTTTGTGTCATGAGTCGAAGCGACAATTCTGCTGGCCTCATCTTAGCTAGTTCCCCCGTTTTTAAGCAAGTCTTTGGAAAGAAAAATGTCGGGCGGAGCTATGATCTGCCCTTTGATCTCAAGACTAGGAAATTCAATTACTACTTGGCCCGTAAGCAAGGCCTCCCTACAGATCCATCCTTTGTCCACTATATCGAAAGTTGGGCCAAGCGTACCTTTATCGTGCCTCCTCGCATGAATGCCTATATCCAGGTCAACATGGAAATCCAGCAAGTCTTTCAAGAATTTGCTGCTCCAGATGATATCTACCCCTATTCCATCGATGAGGGATTTATCGATTTGACCAGCTCTCTCAACTACTTTATTCCTGATCCTCAGCTAGACCGACGCTCCAAGCTAGATCTCCTTTCTGCTCGGATCCAAAAGCGCATTTGGCAGCAAACTGGGATCTATGCTACTGTCGGGATGAGCAATGCCAATCCGCTCCTGGCCAAACTGGCTCTAGACAACGAAGCCAAGTACCAGAAAACCATGCGGGCTAACTGGTCTTACGAAGACGTCCCCAGTCGTGTCTGGCAGATAAAAAAACTAACTGATTTCTGGGGGGATTGGCCATCGAACAGAAAAACGCCTGAACAAGCTTGGCATTCACTCCATCTATGAGCTGGCCCAGGCCAATCCAGACCAGCTCAAAAAAGAATTTGGAGTCATGGGCGTCCAGCTCTGGTTTCATGCCCATGGGATTGACGAAAGCAATGTCCATCTCCCCTATCGACCAAAGTCTCACGGTTTAGGAAATTCGCAAATCCTTCCCCGTGACTACCACCACCAAAGCGATATTGAATTGGTCTTTCGGGAGATGGCCGAGCAGGTTGCTATCCGCTTGCGTCGGGAAAAGAAAAAGACCCAATTGGTCTCCATCCACGCCAGCTACTCCAAACAGGAACAGCTCCCTTCCATCCACTGCCAGCGAAAGATTGAGCCGACCAACTCTACCGCTCAATTAGCCAAAGAAGTCATCCAACTCTTTCGTTCCCACTACCAGGGAGGAGCCATCCGGCAGATCGGAGTCTTTTACGGGAAGCTCGTAGAGGAGAGCTTCCAGCTGATTTCCCTATTTGATGACCCTGAGCAAACCCAAAGAGAAGAGGCTCTCCAAGAGACCATTGACCACATCCGTGACCGCTTTGGCTTTGCTTCTCTACAGAAGGGATCTGCCCTATTAGAAAATTCACGCACTCTGGCTCGAAGCAAGCTGACCGGAGGCCACTCTGCAGGAGGTTTAGATGGCTTAGCATGATTGATCGTTCTTATCTCCCCTATCAGTCGGCACGTGACTTCCAAGATCGGGGCATGGCTAAGTGGGCTGGCTTCTTCCTCTCTGAGCATTCGACGGCCTTACAAACAAAGCACCTCTCCCTAGAAGAGCTCCGCCTCCTCTCAAGCGAAGAAATCCGTCACCTCCTCGAGCAAGCTTACCAGCAAAAGACCTACCTCTCCCTCTCTAGCCTCCAAGACGATCAAATCGCCGTCTACTACGGCCAGGTCTATAGCTTAAGTCCTTCTGAGGTCCTCATTAAAAATGGCCAGCACTACCACTCTCTCCTTCTTTCGACTATTTTTTCTATTGAACCAGGAGATTCTAGCTATGAAACCAGCCCTGAATAAACACGAACTCCAATTTGATTATTTTTCAGATAATTACCAGCAGTTCGAGCATGATTTTTACCGCCTGGCAACGACTGCGACCCCCTTGGTCTTTTTAGAAGATGACCTGCTCCGATCCATGTCCACAGGCCAGCGCAACTATTTCAGACTCCACCACACCCAGAGTCGCGACCATCGTGACCACTACTTTCACTTTCGCGTCTCCACCCATCCCCAATCCCCACTAACACGGATTTATACCTACCTAGGGCACAGTCCCACCACAAAATACAAAGCAACCTCCTAGATAAACTAGGAGGTTCTTTTATCATGTAGATGAAGAAGCTTTCGCAACCCAACCAATCGCGCCTGCAGGAGGATTGTCCACATCGATCCAGATGAAGTCAATACCAATTTCGCCGTTTTTGAATTTAGAAAGACGGATACCATTGATTTCTAGCTGAGATAATTTCTTACCCGTCAAGATCTCTCTGTCTTTTAACTGAAAGACACCACGAAGAATCCAATTCCCAAGGATTTCTTGCTTATCAGTTGATTGAATGGCCTTCCCAGCTTCTTGGTTGATATAGGCAGTAATCACATCACCTGATGATAAAAATCGTAGCTTAAATGTCCGTTCCTCTTTTGGGAGCGCAAGTTTACTAGTACCTGGCTCAAACCTACCGATCCCTTCACCAAAAAAGTCTGGACGCTCCTCATGAAAATGTTTGGAGTCTGGAAGAGGGATATACACTTCACTGACCGGACGATACACCAGTTGCTCAATTTCTTTAATGAGTTTTTCGTTCCCTGTCTGGTGTACAAAGCGAATCAAGTCCTCACGAATGGACTTCATCTGAGCTTTTTCTTCCTTGGTAGACCATTTTTTCAAGAGGATTTCTTCCAAAGAGAAGGTCACAAAAGCTAGTTCTTCTGGAGCCAGACTATCTTTAAATTTATCCTGAATCTTTAAAATCCGTGGCAAGCGATCCTTTTTGGCCAACTTTGATCCACCATTAAAGGCATTAAAGCCCGAATTTTCTTCTACATTTCCATGTTTGTCTGTAATCATCCACGACACCGTCTCAAGAATCTCCGAATCACTTTTTTCCGAAGTCAACAAATGAAGGTGTTCAAAAAGATAAAAGGGATCTTCGACATAATTTACATCCCAGGTGTCAACTACAATCTCCTTATTCCTAAAGGTCATATGGAGCTGACTATCTGCAGCCGTGTATTTGTAATCATGCTGGCCATCTGTAAAACGGAAATTTGTCGGATTGTTCTTGGTTGTCGAGCCTAGAATTTTGAGATTATCTAGATCAACAGGCAGATAAGTTGTCTCTCCCACATGGATCTGAGGCTTATGCCCTTTCGAGGTCGGCATCAAAACATGATAGACGGCTTCTACGTGACTAGAATCAGAATGAAATCCCTTAATGAGAGCTTTTGAGGATTCAATCCGTTGATTTCGTAAAGACGCAATCTCCCTAGCCAGTTTTTCATAGCGAGCACGATTTTCTTTATCAGCTGTTTCCTTGTCCGGTGAAATATCAGCCTGAAATCGAATTTCACTCAACAGCTCATTCCAAGACTGTGAATCTTTCTTGAACTGAGCAATTTTTTGATCCCCTGAGTCCAAACCAAAGGATTTAATCCCAACCAAATACTTATGTTGTTCATCAACGACAACTGAAGCATCATAAGAGGTGTTGGCAATATCCTCCCCAACCGCATGAAAAGCCTTCTGAAAAACAGTCTCTTGGAATTTTGAATTGACAATCGGAGCAACATAGCTTTCTCGATCATCAGAATCATCGCCTTCTGCTTTTTGAGAGAAAGCCTCACTCAGACTAGCAAAATTGGTAATGAGAGTCTTGTATTTTTCCTTTTGTTCTTGTTTTAGGTGTTCCCACATCATTCAATCCTCACTTCTTATTTAAGTATATCAAAAGAAGACTAGATTTTCACTAGTCCCCTTACTTATATAATTCGTTAAATAATGCTGTAAAATTCAAATTTCCACGTTTTTTTACCAATCTGAAATAATCTTCATCTGATAAAATGGCAAGACCATCCTCATAGGAGGCAATCTTCTTCTCTGCCTCCTCATAAGTGGAGACAAAATCTTTCACATAAGACTGGCCTTCAAACTGACCATTCATCTTGGTATAGATAATCGCAAATTTTCCTGAACGATCCAGTTGAGACGGCCCATTGCTCTCATTAAGGGCAAAAGCAATCCGCTCTGCAATGCGTTTAATCACAGGAACAACCACACTGTTTCCAGCTTGTTTGTAGAGTTGACCATTGGAAACACCCTCAGGCAACTTAAAGGTCTTTGGATAACCTTGTACATTGAAGGTTTCCTTTGGTGTTAACTTACGAATCTCCCCACTATCTGTCAGGATCAGAGGGACATTGTGCCCGCCTGTTCCCATATTAGCTGTTAAAGTAGGAACAACGCCATTTTTGTTTTCACGGACATACTGACGACGCCATTGGTAAACTGTATCTTGACTGGTCACTTCAAATTTCAACTGGTCGTAGAAATTTTGCTTGCCTTCTCGATAATAGTAGGCCTCATCAGGCTTGGCACCAAAATCAATAACATCACTCAAAGTCGTTGTCAGCTTGATTTCCTCTGGGAATTCAAACAAGTCATAGGCTTCTTTTGTATCAAAACCAACGATGTAGATCCGCTCACGGTTTTGTGGGATATTTCCATAGTCTTTCCCATTGAGTACCTTCCACTTGATGAAGTAGTTGTTCTCAGTCAAAGCCTCACGAATAACCTTGAAGGTATTGCCATGGTCATGACCGACCATGTTTTTGACGTTTTCGATGAAGATGGCACGAGGTTTACGCCCTTCAATCATACGAAGCAACTCAAAGAAAAGATCGCCACGATCATCATCAAAGCCCTTGCGGTAACCCGCAATACTAAAGGCTTGGCAAGGGAATCCTCCCATAATTACATCCACGCGCTCAGCTGGAATGTCTTCCGGCTGTACCGCATGAATATCACGACTATCCAAATGCGTATTTGGATAATTTAAACGATAAGTCTGACGCGCATACTTATCAAATTCATTGGCATACACCACTCTGAACTCGTTGGTTTGTTCAAATCCCAACTCAATTCCCCCAACACCTGAGAAGAAAGCTGCAATATTGTACTTCTCAGATTGGTTCGAACTTACAGAATTTGTCATGTAGTAACCTGCTTTCTAAAAATTATCTTAAGTATGATATTAAAAACTACGTGGAAAACATTCTTATCACTTCTTTAATTTTACTTTTATATAAATCTGATTGAAAAATATATATTCTCAACACATTCTTAGATGATACATTATTTAAATTAGATTGAATTAGATTTTTCATTTAACAGAAAGTCTGAAATAAATTTTATTGAATCTTTTCCTTTAAAGAAATATCTAAAATACTCAATCAAAGTTTTTGGGTATGAAATATCAGTAGCATTAGAATTAAAGAAATCTTGTATTTGATTATATAAAGTAGAATTAATGGAGTTTAGATTATTATTTAAATAACAATCTAAACGGTCTGTAAAGTTCTCACCGATTAAATTGGGATCTCTTCCTGGAAAAACAAGATCTTATATCAATATTTTTTTAATAAAATCTGCAAACTGTTTTATTTCACTATCATTTAGTTGAAAAGTTGTAGCTTTATCTTTATGTAATTTTCTAAAAATACGTAGCTTCGAACACTCTAGCAGAGAATGTAAAGAGATTGTGTCTTTATCATTAAGGAAAGACATTATTTTTTCAATCTCATCTATGGAGATACCATTAGATATCAATATAGATTTCAAAATTTTATCTTCAAAAAAATAATTTTCTAGCTCATAATAATCATAATAAAATATTCCTTCATCTTCTCTCTGTGAAGAGCAAATATAATCGTAATCTCTGTCTAAAAGAACTTTAATTTCTTGGTTACTTTTATTCCTGTCATAATATTGCAGTGCCCAATCTTTTCCTGAATAACTATTACCCTCTATCATGTTTGCTGAACGTATAGAAAAATCTACTTTTATACGTTTTAAATACAAATAATTATCAAGAACCTCTTTATCTGTAATCCCCTCAACAATCAATACCTTCTCTGGCTTTGGGAAATCAAAAAAGTCTTCTGCAATATCATCAATTTCTATAATTTCAGGGATAGCACTACCGATTTTGATTGTATCAACACTCATTTGCTTCCTGCTTTCTAACAATCAAAGAATCTACTTCTAGTTTATTAAGTATGTACGGAGAGTGAGTCGCTGATAAAATTTTAATGTTACTTTTCTTTAAAAGATTTTTTAAGAGTTTATTTTGCCATTTAACATGAAGTGACAATTCAGGTTCATCAATTATAATCAAAGAAGGGGTATTCTTTGGAAGTTCAATCGCTGAATATACTAAAAAAGTTATTAATTGTTTTTCACCAGTAGAAAAAAATCATTAAACTTATCGATGCCTGCTCCTTCTTTAAAAAAATAAAAATTCATTTAATTCTGTTTTTATTCAACTTTAATTTATTCCCGGAAAAAAATCCAATAGATTCTCTTGAATATATTTATAATTTTTCTAACTCTGAAGCCATTGTTTCATTAAATGATAGGTAAGATTCTTGTAATTTTTTTGAAACACTTGCATCATTGGTAATGACATAAAAAGATCTAAAACCTTGTCCATTTCTTCATGGTCTTTAGGTTTATTTTTAATCTTATTAAAGAATTTCAATTTTTTTCTTCAAATTGTTCTGATATTTCTACTAGTTGTTTATTAGAAATTTCTAAATTTAAACTATCATTAATACTTGTTAACTGTTCCAAAATTTTTGTTTGCATCAAGAGTTCAGGTGATTTGAATTTAAGAGCATCCTCTTTCATACCTAGTATGCTATTTTTAGCGAAATCTCTTAAAAGAATATCAAGATTATTTGATGAAATTTCATTTAATGTCCTTGAATATTCTCTAAGTATATCTTCAATATCTGTATTTGAGATACCAATTACCCTTCTATCTATGTCTCCAAATGATGTGAACTTACGAAGTCCATCCCTCTTGAAATATTTCATCATTGAAGTATCATATAAATTTGAGAAATATGACTCAATATCCAAATCTATACGTCTATATGTTGGGAAGTATAGTAAAGATTTATTGATTTCTGTAATATTAGGCTTAAATTCATTTTCATTAATCGCGCCAATAACTCTATTATAGTACTTTTTATCTTCTAAAAAAATAAAATAAATTATCATTTCTATCTTCTTGGTATAATATTTTATTGCTACGTTTAATACTGTTTACAATAATGTTATTGTATAAATTTGAAGAAATTTCAATTTTTAAATTTTTTTATTTTTTTAATCTTATATCTGATGATTAATTGTTTTAAGATATCGTTTTTTTGAGTTCAATATTAATTTCATTCATAAATTCAAATTCAGATTGAAATTTAATATTAATCTTATCAAACTTCATTTTGATTAGTGTAGGATAATTACCGACTAATACATTATAGATTATATTTAAAATCGTAGTTTTACCATTACCATTGTCTCCGGTAATTATTACTGATCTCTTAGAAAAATCAATATTAATATCTTCTTTATCAAATAGATTTTTTATAGTAACTTTTTTTAACATTGTATCTCCATTTATCAAAACACGGCATTCCGCCGTGTTTCTATGTTTATTTCACGAGTTTCTTCATCTCATCAATACGCGCTATTGTCGCGTCGTATTTAGCTTGGTAGTCGGCTTGTTTGTCGCGTTCTTTTTGGACGACTTCTGGTTTGGCATTGGCTACGAAGCGTTCGTTAGAGAGCTTCTTACCGACCATATCCAGTTCTTTTTGCCATTTAGCTAGTTCCTTGTCGAGACGAGCCAGTTCTTCTTCGACATTGAGGAGGTCTGCCAGTGGCAGGTAGATTTCTGCTCCTGTGATGACGCTTGACATTGCGAGTTCAGGTGCAGGGATGTTTGATGCGATTTCCAAGTGTTCTGGATTTGTGAAGCGTTTGATGTAGTTGACATTGCTGTTAAAGAAGGCTTCCAAGTCGCTATCGCTAGTCTTAACAAGAATCGTGATTGGCTTGCTTGGTGCTACGTTTACTTCCGCACGCGCATTCCGAACGGCACGGATCAAGTCTTTGAGGCTTTCCACACCAGTGTGAGCTGCAAGGTCTTCAAAGGCTGGGTTGACAGTTGGGTATGTTGCTGTAACGATAGAACCTTCTGAGATTTGTCCAAAGATTTCCTCTGTCACGAATGGCATGATTGGGTGAAGGAGACGAAGGATCTTGTCCAAAGTGTAAAGGAGAACAGAACGTGTGATAACTTTCTCTTCTTCGTTGTCGCTATAAAGAACTTCCTTGGTCAACTCAACATACCAGTCCGCAAACTCATCCCAGATGAAGTTGTAGAGGATGTGGCCAGCTACACCAAACTCAAACTTATCAAAGTTCTCAGTGACTTTGCCGATAGTTTCATTGAGGTTGTGGAGAATCCAGCGGTCTGTGACATTTCCAGCTTCCTTGTTAACCACTTTTTCCACATTAGCCGTTGCTTGCTCAAGGGTCAAGCCTTCATTGTTCATGAGGATGTAGCGAGAGATGTTCCAGATCTTGTTAATAAAGTTCCATGAAGCATCCATTTTCTCGTAAGAGAAGCGCACGTCTTGCCCTGGTGCAGAACCGTTTGAAAGGAACCAACGAAGGGCATCGGCACCGTATTTCTCGATAACATCCATTGGGTCAATCCCGTTACCGAGTGATTTAGACATCTTGCGTCCTTGCTCGTCACGAATGAGACCGTGGATAAGCACGTTTTGGAATGGCTGACGGCCCGTGAATTCCAAGGATTGGAAGATCATACGAGACACCCAGAAGAAGATGATGTCGTAACCTGTTACCAAGGTTGAAGTTGGGAAGTAACGTTTGAAGTCTGCTGAGTCGACATCAGGCCAGCCCATAGTTGAGAATGGCCAAAGGGCAGAACTGAACCAAGTATCCAAGACGTCTTCGTCCTGAGTCCATCCGTCGCCTTCTGGAGCTTCTTCACCGACGTACATTTCACCCTCAGCATTGTACCAAGCAGGGATTTGGTGACCCCACCAGAGCTGACGAGAAATAACCCAATCGTGGACATTTTCCATCCATTGAAGGAAGGTATCGTTGAAACGAGGTGGGTAGAATTCTACCTTATCGTCTGTATCTTGGTTGGCAATAGCATTCTTAGCCAATTGGTCCATCTTGACGAACCATTGCGTAGACAAACGTGGCTCAACCACGACACCTGTACGCTCTGAGTGACCAACACTGTGGACACGTTTCGATTTTAACGAGGGCACCGATTTCTTCCAACTTAGCAACGACTGCCTTACGAGCTTCAAAACGGTCCATGCCTGCAAATTCGAAGGCCAAGTCGTTCATAGTTCCGTCGTCGTTCATGACGTTGACTTGTGGCAAGTTGTGACGTTGACCAACCAAGAAGTCGTTTGGATCGTGGGCAGGTGTGATTTTCACGACACCAGTACCAAACTCAGGATCTGCGTGCTCATCACCAACGATCGGGATCAGTTTGTTAGCAATAGGAAGGACTACGTTTTGACCAATCAAGTCCTTGTAGCGTGGGTCTTCTGGATTGACTGCAACCGCAACGTCCCCAAACATGGTCTCAGGACGAGTTGTCGCAACTTCAAGGGCGCGTGAGCCGTCTTCCAGCATGTAGTTCATGTGGTAGAAGGCACCTTCGACGTCCTTGTGGATCACCTCAATATCAGAAAGGGCTGTGCGAGCTGCTGGGTCCCAGTTGATGATAAACTCACCACGGTAGATCCAGCCTTTCTTGTAAAGGTCCACAAAGACCTTGCGAACCGCTTTCGACAAACCTTCATCAAGAGTGAAACGCTCACGAGAGTAGTCCACAGAGAGACCCATCTTGCCCCATTGTTCCTTGATGGTAGTGGCATATTCGTCTTTCCATTCCCAGACCTTGTCAAGGAATTTTTCACGACCGAGGTCATAACGCGTAATGCCCTCACCACGCAAGCGCTCCTCAACCTTAGCCTGAGTCGCAATCCCCGCGTGGTCCATCCCTGGAAGCCAAAGCGTATCAAAACCTTGCATGCGTTTTTGACGGATGATGATATCTTGCAAAGTCGTATCCCAAGCGTGACCAAGGTGAAGTTTCCCCTGTAACGTTTGGTGGTGGAATAACGATTGAGTAAGGCTTAGCCTTTTGATCGCCTGAAGGCTTGAAAACATCAGCGTCAAGCCATTTTTGGTAACGACCAGCCTCAACCTCGGCTGGATTGTATTTAGGTGAAAGTTCTTTCATTTTAGTTCTCCTTTGTTCTGTTATTCTAAAACTGTAAAAATTGCATCTTTATAATCGATCTTTAGTCTAGAATCGATATTTGGTATAAACACATGTATAGATTTAATCGTTACAAAATTAGAATATTTTTCTGTTTTCTTGTTAAATATAGCTTTTAAACAAATACCTCTAGGAATTAAATCATCATCATTATAAATCAATTTCACATAATAAAGCACTTGTGAATTAGTATTCTCATCCAAAAATTTCTTAATTTCAGACTCGTAATAGGCCAAGTTTTTTCCAACTTTTAAATCACCTTCCTTGGTTGTTTTGCTAGATTTATTACTCCATTCAGTTTGAGTAAAATACTTCCTATCCTTATCACATTCCCAATTGTCATCTGGATATAATTCATGAGCAATTATATGACCTCTGTTAATATAAGTGACACTACTATTAAGTTCCTTATCCCACCCAACTGGTGTAACTTTTTTACTAAATTCTTTTGGCCTTGGTTTGTTTGCTAAAAAATTTTTAGTAAGCAAGACTTGCACCCTATAGGCAATAGGACTTCTTCCTCACTTTTCACGATTCTTTTCGATTGATAAAAGTCTAAACCTCGAGAAGAAATAGTCAATCTAACTTTTCTTCTAATATGAAAGCTACCGTTATCAAAAATTAATCTATCTTTCGAACTCACACCCAGTTGTTTAAGAACTGTTTTAGTGAGTACGGCATCAAATAATTCATATTCTTTTAACCTATTCATAGTATAACTCCCACTCACTCTTCAGCAAGCCATATATGAGACTGTCACAGCGATTACCTTGGGCATCTTTTCGGTCCCTTATGCGAGCTTCAAGGGTGAAGCCAAGTTTCTCAGCGACTCGTTGACTTTGGAGATTATAGCCAAAGCAAGACAATTCAATCTTGTGAAGCCCCAATTCTTTAAAGCCTAAGTCAATCAAGGTACGCGCTGCTTCTGGCACATAACCCTGGCCCCAAAAGTCTGGGTGCAGGGTATAGCCAATCTCCAGTACATCGTCTTCATGGCGATGGTTGAAGTCAACAGAGCCGATGATTTTATCAGTCCCTTTGACCACAATTCCATAGCCTGCTGGGAGATTGTCCTTTTGATTGCGCTCAGGCAGGATATGCTCCAGATAATAAATCTCATCTTCCAAGGTCTGGACGGGCGGAAAGCCTGCTGGGTAAGAGACTTCTGGAAGACTGGCGTAAGCATGGATATCCTCTGCATCCGCCACGGTACGGACTCGTAAGACCAGACGCTCTGTTTCAATTCGTTCTGGCAGCTCTGCTCTTGTCATCCTTCTCCCTCTCTTTCTACAAAAAATCGCCCCTGTCATCAATCTGACAGGGACGAATATGTTTATCCGCGGTACCACCCAATTTCGGGCTGTTGCCCGCAACTTTCATCTTCTTGTTTCTCTTTTAAGACGTCGTTAGTTTGTTTTGGTGTACTTAAGTACAGCCTGTAATTCGTTACCTAGCCCTAAAAGGAAACAAAAACATTTATATTTCATTTTTTAATTTCATCCATTAGCAACTAGTTTTGACACATTTGTGGACTTCTCAGCACCGCCACTTTCTGTAAAATGTGGGATTCAAAACACCTCTAATAGCTTCATTTTATCAAGTTTTCCTGGAAATAGCAAGAAATCACAAAAGCAATTATTTGAACTTGACTCCAAGCTCTTGCAATTTTTTGATGGTTGCTGGGCCGATTCCTTTAAGGGCCAACAACTCTTTTTCTGTCCAGTTTGCGAAGTCCGCAACAGAGCGAATACCTTCATCATAGAATGTTTGCGCACGATCAAGGGCTACACCTTCCATGCTTGCAGCGAATTCTTCCACTGAAGAAGCTGCTTGTTTCACTTCTTTCGCCACTGCTTTTGTGGCTTTCTCAACTTTCTTAGGCGCCTCTTTAACAGCTGCTGCTACAGTTGCGACAGCTTTTTTCAAAAGATGTCTATTTTGATGTTTGTATTGTTTCGCACGGTTAACGTTCTTCTTTGCCATTTTTCCTCCTACGTATCCAGTGATCAATCCCTAAGGCAACAAGGTTTCATCACCAATATTACTTTCGATAATTCGTTGATGTCTGTTCAACTTTTTTTATTGTAACACAATCCCTCGAAAAATCAAGTCATTGCACTATTTTCAGCCAAATCCAGCTAGTCAATGGCCTTCACAGAGAGCCTTTAATAGGTTCTCTCTCCAAACAAGCCATCCGGCAGATCGTGGAACCCTTTCCCCTCGTGGTAGTTAGCAAACTTCCCTTGAAGGAATTGATAGGCATCCAAGCGACTCTCATAGCGGATCATAGCCTCCTTGGCCCGCTCGTCTTGATCCTCTTCATAGACCTTCTTGCTTTCTGTCAGGGCCATCTCATTGATCATGACTTGGGTCTTGATCCAAGCCTCAAATTCTTTCATAAATTCTTTTTCGTAGCTCATTCTTACTCCAATCCTCTATAAAATTCACTATCGATCTCCCGATAGGGTTGGATATCCTGGACATATTCCAAGACACCTTGAAATTCTCCAGCGTCATCGCGCACTGCCGCATAGGTCACATGGACAAATTTCCCACGTGATTCTGATTTGAACCACATTTCGTACTTGTCTTTTTTTCCCTTCTCGAAGCCCCTGCATGATGGCTTTGACCTTCTCCAAGTATTTCGGAGGATGACACAATTCGACATTGCGTCCTACCTGCGACGGCGTCCGTTTAAAGATCATCTCCTCAAAAGGCGCTGCATCATTGTAATATTGGAAAATATCATCCTTATTGACAAAGGTAATCTCCATCGGCAGATGGTTCAAGATCAAGTCAGCCTGCTCCACAGAGAGAAAGCCATGGCCAAAAGCTTGTGGTTGCTGGCGATCGAAGCTCTCTGCTTTTTTCTTAGGCCTGAAGGTAATGGTCAGTTGTCCCTCAGGAGTCTCAATGACCTGACGTTGCTCGCTTCCATTTGAAGAAGGAAGGGCTTCATCTGAACCTTCTGTCTCTATTGCACCTTCTTCCTTGAAGTCCACACGTTTCGGCACCCATTTCTCACTCGGAATGATAATAGCATAACCATAGGCATCACTTTCTTCTGCGATGGAGAGCCAATCATCCTGGCTAAAGGCCTCCAGTAAAATCATCAAGAGGATGGACTCTTCCTTGAAAATCATAGCCTCAAACTCTTGTGCAAAGGCTTCAAAGCGCTTTTTAACTTCTGAAATGGCAGAATCAGGCAGGGCTTTGGCCACATCCAGAGTTTTCGCAAAGAGGTCTCGAATCTGGTCATCTACCCCCCACATGACTTTAGGAGGAGAATCATGCCCATAGCGTTCCATAATCGGAAACATCAACTCTTCCTTGCGACGGTAATGCCGATCAAATTGACCCACCAAGCCCAGCTGACGTAACAAGCCTTTCTGAATCTCCTGGATCATCTCAGGATCCTCCGTCGTCTCATAATTATCCAGCAAACGGCGGACCCGCATCATAGCGGCCCGAAGGGCCAAGTTCTCCTGTTTAAAGATCTGAACCGGGTGACCTGGATGGTCTGTATCTGCCACTTCGACCCCTTGTACAGCGTTCTTAAAGAGATTAGCATGGACATCGCACAACTCCATGACATCCTCAAAGGTGATGCCTGCATCGGAGTTCATCAGCTCATGCTCCATGAGGGAAATCTCAATCGCAGACACCCCGCTAAAGGTCGCATCAAAGCGCTCTTGGACCGACTCAGGAGAAGCTCCATGATGAAGGTCTAATAAGATGTCTCTCAAAACATGAATTCGTTCATCGCTCATTGGTCTAGCCCCACCACTTCATAACCGTTAGCCTCTAGTGTTCGTACAATCTTCTCCATAGGAGTGCCTTCTAATTTTGATCCTTGTTTTAAGGAAACCTTGCGCCCAACTGTATTGCGCATGATCGGATTGGCTAAGGGTTTAAAGCCCAACTCCACCAACAAATCTAACACTTCCGGATGTTGATCAATGACTTGAGCAACTGGAATCGATACATCAATTTTATTGTCCATCTCTCACTCTCACATTTCTTCTATCTTCTAAGCTCTTGGGAAACTAATACTCCTCCTGGGAAAGCTCTTCGGCCCTCTGATTGGCCTTGTCATATATCCACTGTTGATTCCTATTCTACTATGCTTTCTTAACCAACTTGACGACAGCCTCTGTCCGAGCTGTATGGGGAAACATATCCACAGATTGGATGTAGACGACATCATAGACCTTGGTCAAATCCACGAGGTCTCGCGCTAGGGTGGAAACATTACAAGAAACGTAGACCATCTTTTGAGGGGCATAGCGCAACAAGGTGTCAATCAATTGAACCCCCAGTCCTGTCCGTGGTGGGTCCACAATGACTGCATCTGCTCGATAGCCTTCTTTGTACCAACGAGGGATGATTTCCTCAGCCGTCCCAGCTTCATAGTGGGTGTTATCAAATCCCATCTGCTTCGCATTGTACTTGGCATCCTCAATCGCTTCAGGGATAATGTCCATTCCCCGGACACTCTTGACCTTGTCCGCAAAGGCAAAACCAATGGTCCCAACCCCGCAGTAGGCATCAATCAAATGATCCTCTGGCGATACATCTAAAGCCTTGACAGCTTCACTATAGAGGACTTCGGTCTGCTCAGGATTTAACTGGTAAAAGGCCCGCGGAGACAAGGAAAATTCATAATCCAAGACCCCTTCTCGAATGGTCTCCTGTCCCCAAATAATCTGTGTCTTCTCCCCATAGATCTCACTGGATTTGGAGGTATTCAGATTGACTGCCACCGTCACAATTTCAGGGTATTTTTCTACCAAATCCGCAACCAAGTCTGTTAAATTGAGTTGCCGACTCGTCACCACGATCATTTGGACCTGTCCAGTCTTACGAGCTCGACGCACCATGATGGTTCGAACTCCTAATTGCTTTCGATCATCTGAAATCGGAATCTGGTAGTAGGTCAATAGCTCCGCTACGTGATTGGCGATTTCCTGAATGACCGGATCCTGGACCAGACAGTCCCTTAATTCCACTAAATAATGGGAATTTTGAGCGTATAAACCAGCCTTGACCTGTCCCTTAAATTTACGCGTCTGAAATTGAAGTTTGGCCCGATAATACTGCGGTTTTTCCATCCCAAGCGTCGGATGGATTAGATAATTTTCATAGCCGGTAGGAGCATATTTTTTCAAGGCCTGCTGCAATAAGTCTGTTTTGAACTCCAACTGCTTGCTATATTTCAGATGCATGATTTGGCAGCCCCCACAGGTCTCGTAAATATCACAGGTTGGCGTTACTCGATACTTGGAAGCCTTGTTGACGGACAAGAGCTTGGCTTCTGCAAAGTTCTTTCGAATCGCAGTAATTTGGCAAAAGACATCCTCGCCCTTTAAGGCCCCAGGCACAAAGACCAAGGTTTTCTTGTAAAAGCCAATCCCTTCTCCATTAATTCCCATTCGCTTGATTTTCAAAGGAATTCTTTGTTTAACTTTTAGATTCATATGTCTATTATACCATGTAGTTTCTCATTCGTTTAGAATATGATAAAATTGAAAAGAAAAACAAGGAATTGCAGGCCATTTCTCAATAAGATTATGAATAATATAGAGAGAAAGACTGATTATTTATGCAATAAAACTCAAACGAAACAGGAATCCTATGAAAATCACCAAATTAGAAAAGAAAAAACGTCTCTACCTTCTAGAGCTGGATCAAGCCCAATCCCTCTACATTACAGAAGACACCATCGTCCGCTTCATGCTCTCACGAGACAAGGAAATTAGCCAGGAAGAACTCAAGGAAATCCAAACCTTTGCCCAGCTCTCCCATGCTAAAAATTTAGCCCTCTACCACCTTTCCTTTAAAGCCCGAACAGCTCGCGAAGTTCGCGACTACTTAGCCAAGCATGAAATTGACGAATCTACCATTGAAACCGTCATGAACACCCTAAAAGAAGACAAATGGATCGATGACTTGGCCTATACTCGCGCCATCTTTCAATCCAATCAACTCTCAGGTGATAAGGGACCCTATCTCCTCAAGCAAAAGCTCATTCAAAAAGGTGTCTCTTCCCACTATATTGATCAGGTCACCTCAGAATTTGATTTTTCCGAAGTAGCTCAACGAACTGCCCAAAAACTAGCTAAGCAATACGTTAAAAACTTCCACAAAGAGCCTTAAAAGATAAAATCACACAAACTCTCATCAATAAAGGCTTTAGTTATGAAGTTGCTAAAGAAGCCTACCACCAATTAGACATCGAGCAAGATGAAGAACAAACACTCGACCTGATTATGAAGGAACTAGAAAAACAGCATCAGAAATACTCACGAAAATATGAGGGCTACGAACTCAAACAACGCCTCACCCAAGCTCTTGCTCGCAAAGGGTATGACTACTCAGCCATTTCTACAGCACTTCGTGAATTCCTTTAAATAAAAATTCACTTGAAAATCCCTTATTTTCATGAAAATATGATACAATATAGAGGATGTACTTAGATTGTAGAAAGTTGGTAAGTTATGAAACTACCTAAAGAAGGCGACTTTATTACAATTCAAAGTTATAAACATGATGGAAGTCTCCACCGAACTTGGCGGGACACCATGGTACTAAAAACTACGGAAAACGCACTTATCGGCGTCAATGATCATACTCTCGTCACAGAGAGGGATGGTAGAAGATGGATTACAAGAGAGCCAGCAATTGTCTACTTTCATAAGAAGTACTGGTTCAATATCATCGCTATGATACGAGGTAATGAAGTATCCTATTATTGTAATCTTGCCAGTCCATATTATATGGACCAAGAAGCACTAAAGTATATAGATTATGATCTTGATGTCAAAGTCTTCCCAGATGGTGATAAGAAACTGCTGGACGTAGAAGAATACGAACAGCACAAACGCAAAATGAACTATTCAGATGACATTGACTTTATCTTAAAAGAAAATGTCAAAATCCTTGTAGACTGGATTAACAACCAGTTAGGTCCATTCTCTGAGGAATACATTAAAATTTGGTACAACCGTTATGTTGAGCTGCGAAATAAATAAAGTTGGAAAGAGCGAAAGCTCTTTTTTTCGAACTTAATACTTGCAATATCTAAGTAAAACAAGTACTATGTACTTAAAAAAATAGGAAGGGAGACACTATGGCGTTTACAAATACAAGAGGTCGCTATGCAAGTTTTGGTGTCATGACCAGCTTACCAGATGATATTATCGATAGTTTCTGGTATGTCATTGATAACTATCTCAAACACGTTTACCCCTTAAATTCTGTTTTAAAATTTGAACTGATCAATCGCAAAGGAAAAACAACCCTGCGCTTCAGTCAAAAAGACTTCCCCTTAGAAATCGCTGTTGATTTCCTTATTCCCTTCGACCCTTACTACCCAAGGCAAGTCAGAATCGTTGATAACAAAGGTCGAGAAACGATTATGCTGATTGACGAATATCAGTTGCTATAGAAAAAGGCTCTATAATTTCTGTAGTGGGTAAAACCACCATAGGAATTATGAAGCCTATTTTATTGTAGAAAATGGTGAAAAGAGCAAACAAAAAAAGGCCAAAAGACCTTTTTTTCATATTTATCGGGAAGACAGGATTCGAACCTGCGACACCTTGGTCCCAAACCAAGTACTCTACCAAGCTGAGCTACTTCCCGAACTAAAGCTTACGCTTTATGCACCCTAGAGGAGTCGAACCTCTAACCGCCTGATTCGTAGTCAGGTACTCTATCCAGTTGAGCTAAGGGTGCTCATTCCTATTCAATTGCTACATAGTCTTGCGACCATGCACCCTAGAGGAGTCGAACCTCTAACCGCCTGATTCGTAGTCAGGTACTCTATCCAGTTGAGCTAAGGGTGCTTCTTCTTCAACCTAAGTCTATGCCGAGGACCGGAATCGAACCGGTACGATCGTTACCAATCGCAGGATTTTAAGTCCTGTGCGTCTGCCAGTTCCGCCACCCCGGCCTCCTCAAGCGAACGACGGGATTCGAACCCGCGACCCCCACCTTGGCAAGGTGGTGTTCTACCACTGAACTACGTTCGCATCTGTTTCTTTATATAAAAAAATGCCGGCTACATGACTTGAACACGCGACCCTCTGATTACAAATCAGATGCTCTACCAACTGAGCTAAGCCGGCTCATTATTATTCTTCTATGCGGGTTAAGGGACTTGAACCCCCACGCCGTAAAGCGCCAGATCCTAAATCTGGTGCGTCTGCCAATTCCGCCAAACCCGCTATAATGACCCGTACTGGGCTCGAACCAGTGACCCATTGATTAAAAGTCAATTGCTCTACCAACTGAGCTAACGAGTCGTATCATTATCTTCTAGAAACTTCGTTCCTACGGTCCCGACGGGAATCGAACCCGCGATCTTCGCCGTGACAGGGCGACGTGATAACCGCTACACTACGGGACCTATGGGAGTTAACGGGATCGAACCGCTGACCCTCTGCTTGTAAGGCAGATGCTCTCCCAGCTGAGCTAAACTCCCAAATGAGCCTAGATTACTCTAGACTCAAACTTGCTAAGCGACTACCATATCTCACAGGGGGCAACCCCCAACTACTTCCGGCGTTCTAGGGCTTAACTGCTGTGTTCGGCATGGGTACAGGTGTATCTCCTAGGCTATCGTCACTTAACTCTGAATGATGAACATTCAAAATTGAATACCTATATTCTAACAAAAATCTAACCTGCTGTAAATATCCTCAGTTACTTTTTGGATAAGTCCTCGAGCTATTAGTATTAGTCCGCTCCATTGCTCACACAACTTCCACTCCTAACCTATCTACCTGATCTTCTCTCAGGGCTCTTACTAACATATTGTTATGGGAAATCTCATCTTGAGGTGGGTTTCACACTTAGATGCTTTCAGCGTTTATCCCTTCCCTACATAGCTACCCAGCGATGCCTCTGGCGAGACAACTGGTACACCAGCGGTAAGTCCACTCTGGTCCTCTCGTACTAGGAGCAGATCCTCTCAAATTTCCTACGCCCGCGACGGATAGGGACCGAACTGTCTCACGACGTTCTGAACCCAGCTCGCGTGCCGCTTTAATGGGCGAACAGCCCAACCCTTGGGACCGACTACAGCCCCAGGATGCGACGAGCCGACATCGAGGTGCCAAACCTCCCCGTCGATGTGAACTCTTGGGGAGATAAGCCTGTTATCCCCAGGGTAGCTTTTATCCGTTGAGCGATGGCCCTTCCATACGGAACCACCGGATCACTAAGCCCGACTTTCGTCCCTGCTCGAGTTGTTGCTCTCGCAGTCAAGCTCCCTTATACCTTTACACTCTGCGAATGATTTCCAACCATTCTGAGGGGAACCTTTGGGCGCCTCCGTTACCTTTTAGGAGGCGACCGCCCCAGTCAAACTGCCCGTCAGACACTGTCTCCGATAGGGATCACCTATCCGGGTTAGAGTGGCCATAACACAAGGGTAGTATCCCAACAGCGCCTCCATCGAAACTGGCGTCCCGATCTCTATGGCTCCTACCTATCCTGTACATGTGGCACAGACACTCAATATCAAACTGCAGTAAAGCTCCATGGGGTCTTTCCGTCCTGTCGCGGGTAACCTGCATCTTCACAGGTACTAAAATTTCACCGAGTCTCTCGTTGAGACAGTGCCCAAATCATTACGCCTTTCGTGCGGGTCGGAACTTACCCGACAAGGAATTTCGCTACCTTAGGACCGTTATAGTTACGGCCGCCGTTTACTGGGGCTTCAATTCATACCTTCGGATTACTCCTAAGCACTCCTCTTAACCTTCCAGCACCGGGCAGGCGTCACCCCCTATACATCATCTTACGATTTAGCAGAGAGCTGTGTTTTTGATAAACAGTTGCTTGGGCCTATTCACTGCGGCTGACCGAAGTCAGCACCCCTTCTCCCGAAGTTACGGGGTCATTTTGCCGAGTTCCTTAACGAGAGTTCTCTCGCTCACCTGAGGCTACTCGCCTCGACTACCTGTGTCGGTTTGCGGTACGGGTAGAGTATGTTTAACGCTAGAAGCTTTTCTTGGCAGTGTGACATCACTAACTTCGCTACTAAACTTCGCTCCCCATCACAGCTCAATGTTATAGAACTAAGCATTTAACTCAATTCACACCTCACTGCTTAGACGTGCACTTCCAATCGCACGCTTTAGTTAGCCTACTGCGTCCCTCCATCACTACATACTCTAGTACAGGAATATCAACCTGTTGGCCATCGGATACACCTTTCGGTCTCTCCTTAGGTCCCGACTAACCCAGGGCGGACGAGCCTTCCCCTGGAAACCTTAGTCTTACGGTGGACAGGATTCTCACCTGTCTTTCGCTACTCATACCGGCATTCTCACTTCTATGCGTTCCAGCACTCCTCACGGTATACCTTCTTCACACATAGAACGCTCTCCTACCATACCATTAAAGGTATCCACAGCTTCGGTAAATTGTTTTAGCCCCGGTACATTTTCGGCGCAGGGTCACTCGACTAGTGAGCTATTACGCACTCTTTGAATGAATAGCTGCTTCTAAGCTAACATCCTAGTTGTCTGTGCAACCCCACATCCTTTTCCACTTAACAATTATTTTGGGACCTTAGCTGGTGGTCTGGGCTGTTTCCCTTTCGACTACGGATCTTAGCACTCGCAGTCTGACTGCCGACCATAATTCATTGGCATTCGGAGTTTATCTGAGATTGGTAATCCGGGATGGACCCCTCACCCAAACAGTGCTCTACCTCCAAGAATCTTAATGTCGACGCTAGCCCTAAAGCTATTTCGGAGAGAACCAGCTATCTCCAAGTTCGTTTGGAATTTCTCCGCTACCCACAAGTCATCCAAGCACTTTTCAACGTGCCCTGGTTCGGTCCTCCAGTGCGTTTTACCGCACCTTCAACCTGCTCATGGGTAGGTCACATGGTTTCGGGTCTACGACATAATACTAATGCGCCCTATTCAGACTCGGTTTCCCTACGGCTCCGTCTCTTCAACTTAACCTCGCATCATATCGTAACTCGCCGGTTCATTCTACAAAAGGCACGCTCTCACCCATTAACGGGCTCGAACTTGTTGTAGGCACACGGTTTCAGGTTCTATTTCACTCCCCTCCCGGGGTGCTTTTCACCTTTCCCTCACGGTACTGGTTCACTATCGGTCACTAGGGAGTATTTAGGGTTGGGAGATGGTCCTCCCAGATTCCGACGAGATTCCACGTGTCTCGCCGTACTCAGGATACTGCTAGGTATAAAGACTATTTTAAATACGAGGCTGTTACTCTCTTTGGCCTACCTTCCCAGGTAGTTCTTCTATAATCTTTAAGTCCACATTGCAGTCCTACAACCCCGAAGAGTAAACTCTTCGGTTTGCCCTCCTGCCGTTTCGCTCGCCGCTACTAAGGCAATCGCTTTTGCTTTCTCTTCCTGCAGCTACTTAGATGTTTCAGTTCACTGCGTCTTCCTCCTCATATCCTTAACAGATATGGGTAACAGGCATTACCTGTTGGGTTCCCCCATTCGGACATCCCCGGATCTAAGCTTACTTACAGCTCCCCGAGGCATTTCGTCGTTTGTCACGTCCTTCTTCGGCTCCTAGTGCCAAGGCATCCACCGTGCGCCCTTATTAACTTAACCTTATTAACCTAATTTTTTCAAAATTAGAAAACTCATTAAATATTCACAGCGTTTTCGGTTTATTTTCTTGTTACTATTTGATATAGATATTCAATTTTCAATGTTCATCCTTGGTGATCTCTCACCAATGGAGCCTAGCGGGATCGAACCGCTGACCTCCTGCGTGCAAAGCAGGCGCTCTCCCAGCTGAGCTAAGGCCCCACAAGACCTCTCAAAACTAAACATGACGAACGTGCAGGTTTCCTTATCCTTAGAAAGGAGGTGATCCAGCCGCACCTTCCGATACGGCTACCTTGTTACGACTTCACCCCAATCATCTATCCCACCTTAGGCGGCTGGCTCCTAAAAGGTTACCTCACCGACTTCGGGTGTTACAAACTCTCGTGGTGTGACGGGCGGTGTGTACAAGGCCCGGGAACGTATTCACCGCGGCGTGCTGATCCGCGATTACTAGCGATTCCGACTTCATGTAGGCGAGTTGCAGCCTACAATCCGAACTGAGACTGGCTTTAAGAGATTAGCTTGCCGTCACCGACTTGCGACTCGTTGTACCAGCCATTGTAGCACGTGTGTAGCCCAGGTCATAAGGGGCATGATGATTTGACGTCATCCCCACCTTCCTCCGGTTTATTACCGGCAGTCTCGCTAGAGTGCCCAACTAAATGATGGCAACTAACAATAGGGGTTGCGCTCGTTGCGGGACTTAACCCAACATCTCACGACACGAGCTGACGACAACCATGCACCACCTGTCACCTCTGTCCCGAAGGAAAACTCTATCTCTAGAGCGGTCAGAGGGATGTCAAGACCTGGTAAGGTTCTTCGCGTTGCTTCGAATTAAACCACATGCTCCACCGCTTGTGCGGGCCCCCGTCAATTCCTTTGAGTTTCAACCTTGCGGTCGTACTCCCCAGGCGGAGTGCTTAATGCGTTAGGCTGCAGCACTGAGTCCCGGAAAGGACCCAACACCTAGCACTCATCGTTTACGGCGTGGACTACCAGGGTATCTAATCCTGTTTGCTCCCCACGCTTTCGAGCCTCAGCGTCAGTTACAGACCAGAGAGCCGCTTTCGCCACCGGTGTTCCTCCATATATCTACGCATTTCACCGCTACACATGGAATTCCACTCTCCCCTTCTGCACTCAAGTTAAACAGTTTCCAAAGCGTACTATGGTTAAGCCACAGCCTTTAACTTCAGACTTATCTAACCGCCTGCGCTCGCTTTACGCCCAATAAATCCGGATAACGCTCGGGACCTACGTATTACCAGGTACTGCTGGCACGTAGTTAGCCGTCCCTTTCTGGTAAGATACCGTCACAGTGTGAACTTTCCACTCTCACACTCGTTCTTCTCTTACAACAGAGCTTTACGATCCGAAAACCTTCTTCACTCACGCGGCGTTGCTCGGTCAGACTTCCGTCCATTGCCGAAGATTCCCTACTGCTGCCTCCCGTAGGAGTCTGGGCCGTGTCTCAGTCCCAGTGTGGCCGATCACCCTCTCAGGTCGGCTATGTATCGTCGCCTTGGTGAGCCGTTACCTCACCAACTAGCTAATACAACGCAGGTCCATCTGGTAGTGGAGCAATTGCCCCTTTCAAGTAGATGTCATGCAACATCTACTGTTATGCGGTATTAGCTATCGTTTCCAATAGTTATCCCCCGCTACCAGGCAGGTTACCTACGCGTTACTCACCCGTTCGCAACTCATCCGGAAAGAGCAAGCTCCTTCCTTCAGCGTTCTACTTGCATGTATTAGGCACGCCGCCAGCGTTCATCCTGAGCCAGGATCAAACTCTCATTAAAATAATTGTTTGTCTAAACTCATTCTGTCACTGACAGATTTATTGTTTTTTTCATTGTTCAGTACTATAACCTTAGTTATAGTGCCCTGCACATTGGTTCGTCTTGTTCAGTTTTCAAAGGTCTTTGTCGCTCTTGCGCGACAACTATATTAGTATATCACGCATCTTTTGGACTGTCAACACTTTTTTGAAATTTTTTTAATTTTTTTGATAAATAGTATTTAGTCTTAATTTCTTTACGCTTTCTTCCTATAAATATCTCCTCTTTTTGTTCAAAAACTCCTGTAGGAAATCCACAGGAGTTGTTTTTCTATTCTATTCTATTCTATTCTATTCTATTTTATTTTTCTTTGACTTCAAGAAGTCCTACATCTCCATCTTCTCGACGGTAGATAACATTTGTAGTATTGTCTTCTACATCCTTATAAATGAAAAAGTCATGTCCCAAAAGATCCATTTGAAGAATCGCTTCATCTAATTCCATTGGTTCAATATCAATTGTTTTAGTACGGACTACTTTATCAAGGGCTACACTTTCTTCTACAAGAGCATCTGTGAAGATTTTGCTAGTAGCAGATTTACTACGATTTTTCTTTTCAATCTTCGTTTTATTCTTACGAATTTGACGTTCAATCTTATCTACTACCAAGTCGATTGATCCATACATATCTTGAGAAACATCTTCTGCACGCAAGGTTATCGAACCGAGTGGAATGGTCACTTCCACTTTAGCAGTTTTCTCACGATAAACTTTTAAGTTCACACGTGCATCTAATTCTTGATCTGCTTGAAAATATTTTTCAATCTTTTCGAGTTTAGAAACGACATAGTCGTGAATGGCTTCTGTTACTTCTAGGTTTTCACCACGGATACTATATTTAATCATATAAGTACCTACTTTCTAAACATTTTTTCTTTATATAC